>Ga0315336_1003957_pt1 | contig 18636 bp, 14 predicted proteins | sample ASW5metaG_FD_204512 | JGI IMG/M metagenome (GOLD analysis project Ga0315336, IMG submission 204512) | Ammonia-oxidizing marine archaeal communities from Monterey Bay, California, United States - ASW #5 | ecosystem: Environmental > Aquatic > Marine > Intertidal zone | place: USA: California... | reverse complement strand
ACGTACAAAACGCTGATGTTACGAACATCGCGATTGGTGCTAGTGCTGGCGTGACAATTGATGATGCCAATTACAACACGCTTGTTGGTCACGCTGCTGGTAGGGATTTAGATGACCAGCACTGCAACACTGTGCTTGGCTATAACGCATTTGTTAAGGGAACAGGTGCAGGAAACACTGTCATTGGTTGTGCCGCCGGTTCTTCTACGAACGACACCACCGCAGCACTAGAGGGTGAAAACAACGTAATTATCGGCAGCAATGCTGGTTACGCACTTGCAGACGCCACCGGAAATGTAATCATTGGCAAGGGTGCTGGTCTGGCAATGAGTGTCGGCAATAACAACGTCGCCATTGGATATTTGACTGCTGATGGAATCGCTGGTGCTACTAACAATAACATTACGATTGGCGCTCGTGCGTTGGGTGGTTGTACTGCTGCAACTTCAAATAACATTGCTATCGGCACAGATGCGCTTGTAAACGCTTCATACGCCGCAGCAGCAATCAACTTGGCCATCGGCACAGATACCGGTTACGCACTCACCAGCGGCACACAGAACGTGCTGATCGGCCACGAAGCGGGGAAGACGATTGATGATGATAGTTATTGCACGGCAGTTGGGTACAATGCGCTGAAATTAGCAAATGCTGCCGACAACACGGCATTTGGTTCTTCCGCAGGGAAATCCATTGCTAGTGGTACTGCCAATACTGCTGTCGGTGCTTTTGCTTTGAACGACGCCGATGGTGATGAAGACCACAATACCGCGATTGGTCGATCCGCGTTGTACTCAATTAATAGCGACACGGCTAATAATAACACGGCAGTTGGTATGAATGCTGGCCGTTACACCACAGCGGGTGGTGCTGGAACGGCTGTAACCAATGTTATCAACGGCGTTTATCTTGGTTACGAAACAAATTCAGTAGCAGCAGCGGGTGCGACCAATGAAATTGTTGTTGGTTATCAAGCGGTTGGTGCGGGTACAAACACGATTGTGCTTGGTAACACCAGCATTACTTCAATTGAAGGTCAGGTGGATTTTGCTGCTTTTTCTGACAGCCGAATCAAGCGCGATGTTGCAAACGATGACACCGGCTTGGCACTCATTGAGAAGTTGCAACCGGTCACGTTCAAGTTTGTTAATCCAGCCGACTATCCCGATGAAATTGCTAGTGGACAATTCAAAGAATTTACCACCGAAGAACTTGTCACCCCAGCAGTCGAAGCGGCTGACGAGGTTTGGGAAGACTACGTTGTCCAAGAGGCGCGTGTTGCGCTTGAAGAAATAACCCGCGAGGAAGTTCATCCCGCTGTTGAGGAAGTGCGCGAAATGCGCGTGACGCAAGAAGCGTGTGACAAGGAGTGGGAAGAGATCGTCCATCCAGCGGAAGAAGCTGTCTACGAGGATCAGGTTGTTGTTCGCGCAGAAGCCGAACGCACCGAGACGAACGTGGTTGTTCACGGTGAGCCAGAGCGCACGGAAACAAACATTGTTGTCCACGCGCAAGAGGAGATCACCGAGGAACGGGTGACGCAGGAAGCGCGTGAGGAAATCGTAGGCGAACGCCATAAGTACGACGAGAAGACCGTTAGCGAGGAAGTCACCAACGTCTCATTTGAAAAAGGTGACGGCGATGCGTACATCCGCAAGGAGACGACTGAAACAGTCGAGCGCATTGATCGCACACCACTTTACACAGATCACCCAGTCGTAAATCCAGACGGCACACCGTGCGTGACTGTTGTGTCAGCGGCGGTTGAAGCTGTTGCCGGGGTTGAAGCCGTAGAAGGTGTTGAAGCAGTTGCCGCCACTTACTACGAAGAAGGTGACGAGTTACCAGAAGGCAAAGCTGTTGGTGATGAAAAGACGGCAGCGGTGGAGGCAGTCGAAGCCGTAGAAGGTGTTGAAGCTGTCGAGGCGCAACCCGAAGTCACCGAGCCGGTCATCCACAAGTGTCCGGTGATGGAGGAGTACATCCAGCAGACCGCGCAAGAAGAAGTGCGCGAGACGTTCGTTGTGCAAGAGGCGCAGGAAGAAAAGACCGAAACGACTGTCACACCAGCCGTAGAGGAAGTCACCGAGACGATCACAATTCCAGCAGTCGAAGAAGTCACCGAGCGCGTCTGCACTTGCGAAGCCAAGGAGGAACACACTGAACGCCGCTTGGTGCGTGAGGCGCAGGAGGAGATCAAGGAAGAAGTCGTTGTCGTTGAGGCGAAGGATGAGTGGACAGAGACGCACATCATCAGACCGGCTTCTCCAGCCATTGAAGAAGTCACCGAACGCCGACTCGTTAGTGAAGCCGTCGAGGCGAAGGATGCAGTCTACGAGACAGTCACCGTCCCGGCAGATGAACGGCCAGACGATGACGACACCGTGCGGCTTGGCTTGATAGCGCAAGATGTGCAGTCAGCGATGACCGAGGCGGGTGTGGAGTTCGATCTAGTGAACGAATCACCGAACGGCAAGCTGTCGCTGAAATACGGCAACTTGGTGATGCCGCTAATCAAGGCGGTGCAGGAGTTGAGCGCACGGGTGAAGCAGCTTGAAGCATAGAATTTTGGTCATGGCTAAAAAAGAAGAAAAAGAACAAGGACAGACCGTTGTTATCAACGGTGAGGAACACAACGTAGCTGATCTCTCACAGGAGCAAGTCACGCTACTCAACCACGTTGCTGACTTGGAGAACAAGATTCGACAGATCAGCTTCAACCTCGATCAAGCTCATGGTGGTAGAAATCACTTTATGGGCTTGTTGACGGCCAGCTTTGAAGAGAAGGCTGAGCCTGAGAAGAAGGAAGAAAGTATACAGTAATGCCGGGAATATGGGGAGATATCGGAGTCGGGCCTTTTATGCCGAGAAGAGGTTTTTTGGATTCTCTAAGACAGCAACAGGGTTACGCACAAAGTCCATCTGGGCCGCAAGGTGCTTCGATGCGTAATGAACCCTCTTTCGAGGATTATCGAAGACCTGAAGTTCCTCCTGCACCTAGAGCGCCTATTGACGTAGCACCGCCACTGCAACCAGCAGCAGCACCGACATTTGGTAGTGTTGGAGACTATGAGAGTTGGCTAGGTAAACTAATGCAAGGCATAGACCCTGCTAGGCTTGGTATACAAGGTATGTTCGGTCAGCAACAGCCAAGAACAATTCAGACTACTGACCCCGGTGCAGGTTACGGCCAGAGTCCTTCTGGCCCAACGGCACAGATGCCAGCAAGACAGCCGCAGATGCGAAGGCCTCAACAGAATGTTACGGAACAATTCTCTGTACCAGCCAACTATGGCCAGAGTCCCTCTAACCCTAACTGGCAACCTAGAACACCGAAACCCATGAGTCCGTTCTACGAGGGGCCAAGGCCTACTATCGGTGTTACGCGAGAAACGAGAAGTCCTATTGCTCCAACCTCTAACAGGCGTGCTATGGTTCAAGAATCTAAGGATTATGCTCGTAGCCCCTCTAACCCTAACTGGAGACCACCGGGAGGATGATGAACTTAGATGACTTAAAGGTTGGCTTTGCGTCTGTAACAGGTTTAGGTAACTGGATGCTTGAGATCGACATTCTATTGAAGGTTGGAATTAGTATAGCCACTTTAGTCTATATCGTATTGAAGATACGTGAACAAATAAAAAACATATAATATGCCAAAGGTAGCAGGAAAACATTATGCGTATACCCCAGCGGGTATTAGGGCTGCGAACGCGGCTGCTAAACGCCAAGGAAAGAAGGTTGCTAAGTCAAACAAAGGAAGAGGAACAAAAAAGAAATAGATATGCTTAAAGGCAAGAAAACATACATGACGGCTGCGGGAGGAATCTTGGCAGCAGTGGGTGCGTACTTTAGCGGTGATATGGAACTTGGTATGATGATTAATCTCGTCATTACCTCGTTGCTGGCTGTCTTCTTACGCAAGGGCATTCAATCAGACACGGGTGCTGAGTCTGGTAACAGCGATTCTTAAAGCGTTTCCCGCACTTGCGGATTTAATCGGCAATGCGATTGATATGCTTAGAGAACAAAAAGCGCAACAGCGGCATTCCCAAAAAGATGCTGCTGTTGATGCTTCTATTGATGAGTGGGTGCGTAAGCGTGAAGCTGGAAAACAGCGGGAGGCTGATGAGTCACCCAGAGTTTCCGGCGGCAGCGCAAGCGGCCCCTGAGTTTACAAGGGAAGCACTCAAGACGATAAACAGTCTTGAGTATGAGTTAGAAAGGCGAAGGTAATGGCTACGGTAGCAGTAACAGCAAGAACGCAGGCCTCGGTGAGCGCGAAGGACGCTCGCTCCAAGGGGTCTAAGGTTGCGGTGACGGCGCGTAGCAAAAGTTCTGTAAGCGCAGTAACGGCAAGATGAGTGTAGAATACATACTGGATAGGGTAGGCAAGAAGCTGGGGATTAATCCGAACGATAATCACCAGCGTTCCATTATGTTGGACTACCTCAATGAGGGAGCGCAGGAACTCTACGAGGAGTCTGATATGGTTGGTAGTCTTGTGGAGGATTCCTTCTACGTCCAAGGTGACAAGACTATAGCTCTCCCAAGTAACGTAAGTTCTGTACGGGCCATACGGGAGAAGGAAAGCAAGTACCCCTGGAATCTGTCCAATCTAACAGAACGCTATTCCCGCAATAACATAGAGCAGGAAGACAGGACTTGGCGTATCAAGGGCTACGAGCCGTTCAAGGTAACTCCCACAAGCTTTGCCAGCATGAAGGCTACGGCGACACAGGCGATGACGGATATATCGCTGACGGTTGTGGGTACTCGCTCGGATGCTACAAGGTTTGTTGAAACTGTGGACATGGATGCCACAAGTAATACGTTCTCCACCACTTTCACGGCGATAGAGTCCATCATCAAGTCGGATGTTTGCACTTACGATATAAGCATTAAGCAGTCTGATGACACCGTGGTTGCGGTCATACCCAATAACGAGAAGGAGTCACGCTATCTTATCGTGGATGTAAGCAAGTACCCGTGGGAATCCAGTGCGGCTGCTAATGACGAGCATACGCTGGAGGTACTCTATAAGGAGAAGCTTCCCTACCTTAGCAAGGACAGCGACGAGTTCCCTGCTGACGGCTACGACAATATCCTTGTGAACAAGGTGATGCAGCTTTATATGGAGGAGCAGGGCAAGATCGAGGAGGCCATGCTGTACGACAAGAAGGCCTCTCGGAGTATGGGCAGGCGTAATGCAGACCTCGAACGCGGTCAGTTGCAGAAGGTCAGGTTCGACAAGCATCCACACGACAAGCTTAGTGTGTCCCTCCTTAACAAGTACACGAAATCATCCAGAGCAACAGGGCTTTTCTGATGGCGGATTTCATACAACAGTCTTTCGGTGGTGGTATGAATCTTGGTGTTGATGACACCAGACTTGGCACTAACGAATACGGGCTGGCCCATAACGTGAGAAATCGTCACGATGCTGTGGAGTGTGTCAAGAAGGCGAAGGCATTCGATACAACCAATGCGCTTGGCGGCTACAGCGCGACAGACCCCAGAGTACAGGGGATTATCTTTGTAGACCCGTACTTCTTTGTTTTCGTGGACGGCATCTGCCTCAAGAAGTCCAAGGACAGCGACACGTTTACTACGGTCTGGACTACCTCAAGCACTCACACGAAACCCGCAACATACTCTAACGGTGTCACGACAGGCACAGGCACAATAAGGCTCTCTGAAGCTGCCGAGTTTGTATTCACCGCAGTCGTCCCACCCTCTTACGACAACTTCGCTGGCAAAGCTACCTCCTCGGACAACGCCAGCGCAGGTGGCCAGTCGGACTATACCAAGCGTATACCCCCGACAGTTGCGGGTATCGTCGTACAGGATGGCACTAACCAACCCAATTTGATTGAGATTGCCGCAGACACCACGGTTACAGCCCGACAGTTGATGGGCTATGACCAGTGGCAGAACTACTACGTTACGATAAACAACAGCAGCGGTTATAGCGCGGGTACGTCCACGTATACTGTGGATGCCATCCCGGTACAGATTAACTCTGGTTCGGTGATTAAGTTCAGCGGTGGCGGTACGCTTACGGTTAGTGACACCAACGCTGCTAGTGATACCGCCGTAGCCGGGACGTTGGTAGGTAGCGTGGCAGACAACGAGGTTGGTATTCTTGGTTTCCGTGAGTACGTGCCGATAGGCAAGCAGATGGCTTTCCACGGTGGTAAGCTGTACGTGGCCTCTGCTGATGGGACGAAACTCTACCATAGTGTTAGCGGTCGCCCTCTGGATTTCATGGTTCCGCTGGACAATAACGGTGACAAGATACACGCTGCGGAATCCATCGGCGGTGTCGAGGCCGTAGCCTACACGATAAGCAACGATCCTATAACCTGCCTCAAGTCTCTGAACACGGACGAACTCTTCGTTGGTGCGTTTAACTCAAGCTATGCTGTCAAGCCTGACACGGCGAATACGATCTTTGGCGAGCCGACATTCACCAAGAAGTTCTTGTTTAGTACAGGGCCGGTGAATCAGAACTCGGTTATAGACCTGCTGGGTGACACAGCTTTCATCGACAGGCACGGGATACGCTCTTTTAATGCTGTGCAGCAGTCGGAGACCATCGCAAGGGATGACATATTCTCCCGCCCGATCTCTGACATATTCAAGGACGTAGCGCAGGATGGCACTTTCCAGTGTGCTGTCGTACACGATGGCTACGCACTCTTTCATGTGTTGACTAACCTGCCCGAACAGTATCTTACCGTGGTCTACGATATGGCCACCAAGAAGTTCGTGAGCCTTGATCGTCAGGAGTCTAGTGGGACAGGGGCTACGTGGCAGGATGGTGCGTCAGCCACGGTGGATGTTTTCGATGCGAATAGTTACTGTACGCCGATAAGGGATATGGCCGTGGGCGTTACGACAGCAGGTGCTAAAGACCTGTTTGCAGTCACAGACGACCCCAGTAGCAAGTCTTTTTGGGTCAAGCATCTTTACGGTAGCACCGAGTTTGCTATGGGTCGTGTTGACACCAAGGCGTACTGTACACAAGAACCCAAGGTAGAGTTAAAGCCTCTTAACCTCAACATGATGTTCAACAAGCCTTTCGAGGCTTACCACACTTTCAAGATCAACAACGGTGACGGCTACCCACCGGGAGTCTATCCCTCGTCAGCAACCACCGAACTGCACAGCGGCTCTGCCACAAGTCTCTACATTACAGTGGACGAGTTCCAAGAGGGCGACACAGCAGTCACAACAGACAACCTTCCGATACACAATACCACGATGTTCTTCGATAGCGGGGCCACTCTGGTCTATAAGGAGTTTGCCACCTCTGGTTCTGTTGGCCGCTCTCTGTCGAATAGTGCAACCAAGGTGGCTGGTATCCTATCCAACGCAGGTGTGGCTGATGACGCAGAGGGTCGTAACGCAGGTTATGTGGCTGTCTCACAGTTTGTGGATGATGTACGTACAGAGGGTACACATGGCGGTTTGCAGACTAGAGGCTTGCCTTTGATACAGTCAGGTGTCAGGTTTCCAGTGGTGTTTCCGGCAGAATTTGACGTAAATACCCATGCGAATCTGTCGTTTAACTGGCAGTCTAGTTGTCAAGGATGGAAGGTGAAGTACAGAGTTTATTTACAGGGGTCGCCCAAGCTTTCTCAGATAAGGCTGGAGGCAAAGGATGTGACGCTGAAGTCGTCACTTATTAACCAAGCATACTCAGCGTGATATGTCTATAGCAGTAACAAGTTCAGTAACGAAGTCGGACAAGGTGACATTGTTCACCAGCAAGGATGATTTTGACACGTGGTTGGCGGGGATTGCAGTACCGGCGGCAACAACAGCAGCCTACGGTTCTGTAAAGCAAGCGGCAGCGGTGTCAGATGTTTCAGGTACTTCAGCAGCGAATAATCAAACAACAATCAACGCGCTTCTTGCGAGTCTAAGGACAGCAGGAGTGTTGGCAACATAAGGAGATAGAGATATGGCAAACGGTGACGGATTATTTGGTACAGGCTTTGGTTGGGATGACGCGATAGGCCTTGGGATTGACTACTGGGCAGGTAAAGAGGGCGAGAGGTCAGGTAAAGACGTAGGCAAAGAACACGGTAGGGCGTACGCAGAATCTTATCCTAGGATAATGGGGGCGCATCGTGCCGAGGTGGAAGCCATGATGCAGAAAGACCTCGATATGCAGAGGCAGTTCGACCCTCAACAGCGACGACTAGCCTATGAGGGTCTTGTCGGCAGCGAGGCAGCCAAGAAATTACCTGCCGGTTATGTGCCGGGAGTTCGTGAGTACGCACAGCTTGGTGCAGATGTTGACAACATAACCCGTAGAGGTGGTGCTGGTACAGATTTGGATATTATGCGTATGCAAGGGCCGTATATGGCTCAGGCTACAATGGATCAGTTGGCTCTTACTGATAAACCTTGGTTGGAGTCTAGGGCCGTAGGAGCGCAGAAGGTACAAGACCTTCTTGGTAGCATAAACATGGAAGGTCTTTCTGGTGGTGAACGTGCCGAGATAGAGCGCATGAATGCCAGACGGAATATGCAGCGTGGCTCAGCCGGTGGCGGTGGAAACCTCACGGCTATAGAGAACGCCATGCAGTTTGGTTCTGCGCTAGACCGTAAGAGGGCTGCGTTGGGTAACGCCCTGCAAACAGCAACCAACTTTATGGCTGGCTCGCGCTCAGGCTTCGATCCTGTACAGGCTACCCTAGGCAGAGGCAGCGGCACTAACCAAATAGCCGCAGGATTCCAAGGTGTACAGCCTGTGCAGAACTACTCTAACCAGATGCCGGGTATGCCCTCTAATTTAATGGGGGGTGTAACTTCAGGTGGTAACTTTTTCGATACAGTATCAAGAGGTGGAAAATCTAGAACTGATTGGCTTAACCCCGGCAGTCAAGGGAAGTAATTATTATGGCAAGTCTTGGTGAATTACTAAGTGGTGCGCTCGGTGGCGAGTACAGCATGGGCAGGCCTCTCGACGAGGAGGAGCGCAGGTTAATTGAAGAGCTTCGCGCTCAAGGTGCGTATGTCCCGCAGGAGCGTAAGGTGTCTCCGTTTCGTTATGGTGCAGGTACGGTAAGTCAGCGGAACTTGGCCGATGTCCGAGGTGCGATACAGCCTGAGCAGAAGCGCAAGATGAACGAGCTTCTATGGCAGCGTGGTCAGGCAGCAAGAATGGATGCTGCTAAAGAAGCGAGAAAGGTGAGGAGAAAGGGTGCTGTAAGTGGACAGAAAACCTCAGACAAAATTTCTGCGATGGGTGAGCCTGAACGCGCCCGTAGGGCTATGGAGCAATATAACCTTAATGCAGCGCAACGCGCAAGGATGTTGGCAGAACAGGATCGTGTTGGCACTGGTAGGGTTGCAGAAATCAATGCCTTAGAAGCAAAACAAAACCACGCAGTTAAGGGAACAGGAGACCCTAATGATCCTTGGGTTCGTGCAGACAAAGATCGTCTGGATTATCTAAAACAGCAACGGTTGCCTATAGGAATCCAAGAGGAATCTTATAAACAGCAACAGCAAGCAACTGCAACAGGTGAAAGAGCAGCTCCTACTCACGCTGTACAACAAGAACGAGAGCAGGCTACAGCAAAGTTGGGTACTGCGGTTGCCGAGCAAGAGTTGGAAGTTGCCGAAGCACTCAACGCTTCTCGGGTTAATGGGCAGGCTTATACAACTATCTTGGCTGAGTTAAAGAGTGGCAGCGCAGCTTTGGCAAACCAACTTAACCAGATTAAATTGGATGTTCAGAATAGCCCGTACGGTAAGGAGTTAATGACCAAGGTTGCCAATGGCCAATTACAAAAAGCTGACGCTACGTTGGAACAGGAGCTTCTGTCGATAACAGCTTTCAAGCAGTGGTTGATGTCACCTGACGGGCTGAACTTCCAGAGTCGTGGTGGTACGCTGGGGGTTGATATAGATCTCAAGCTTGCACAAATAGAAGCTTTGCTGGAGAGGGCTAAAGCAGAAACAGCCAGAGCGAAGAGTTATGGGGGAGGTAGTAGTAACTTGAATAGCGCCTTAACACCAAACCCCGGTGGTAGCTCTGGTTATGTTGGCCCAATGAATTTTGATACACCTGAATCTCTGTACCCAACAGTTATACGACGCGGCGATTAATTTTTCTAAATGCCCCAACTGCATATAGTAAGAAGACGGACTACCACACCTCGTAAAGGTGTTTGGGATAAGCATCTTCGAGACAACGATCTAAACCCTGACGAGTACGAAGCCCTAACCGACGACGAACTCGAACAATATCTAGCGGAAGATTACAGCAAGCTGGAGTCTGCTACTATGGGTTTAGGTCGTAACATAGGGGGCGGCGTAGGTGGTGCTGCTGGTATGATAGGTCTGGGTGCGCTTGCATCGTCTACTGGTGTAGGTGCTGCTGTTGGCATACCAATGATGATTGCTGGTGCGATTGGCGGTGCGTTTGCGGGCAATGCTGTTCAAGGTACAGTTGAGGATGCTATCTACGACGACGAGGAACTTGCACAGTTGCACAGAAATCGCCGTGATGCAGAACTTGCAAACCCTGTCTCGTACTTCGGTGGCGAAATGCTGCCATCGCTGTTGGCATTTAAGCCATCACCAACACATCTTGGGAAAGCTCTTACAGGGATACGGCAAAGTGCTTCTGTTGGCATACCGGGTACTAGCCTTGGACTTGCTGGTAGAGGTCTAGAACCTGCCAGCAAGCAAGCTTTGTTAATGTCTGGTGTTGGTGCTGGTCTTGATGTAGGAATAGAGGGTGGTAGACAGCTTTACACTGGAGACTTTGATCCCGGCAAACTTGGCTTGGCTGCTGCTATAGGTGCTACACTACAGAAGCCCACGTTCAAACCTAAAGGCGTTGATGCACTTGTTAAGAGGGGTAAAGAGCGGGCAGCTATGCGACCCAAAGGTTCGTGGGCTAAGCCTAATGAACCGCACAAGGTATTCAACCTATGGGCAGAGCCTCTACCAACGGCTTCTGCTTACCGTGCTGCCTTGGATACAGAAATTTACAGCCTCTACAATCAAGGTAAAACTTTCTCAGGTGATGCCGGTACTAAGGTTGGTATCGTTGAGAATGCAGCTACACCTACAGATTCCAACCTAGCCTTTGCCATCGAAGCAGAGGTAACACGTGGCGTTGGTATCCTAGACCCGTTAAAACCTGGGCCAGCAGCACACGCTTTAGGTGGCATAGGCGGTACACGTGGAGCAGGTATCGGCCCTGTGCCTTTGACAACACCAGAGGTTGCAGCAGCGCAAGGAGTCACGCCAAAGGTTATTAGGGAAACCTACGGTGCAGGAGCCGAGCGAGAAGCTAAGGTACAAAAACAACTAGCAGAAGGTAAGAAAGAGTTGGAAGATGCACAGGCAGCTTTGAAGGCTGCTGAAGGTGTAGAAAAAACTGTTTGGTCGAGAAAGCAAAATAGTTACATCGTTCCGCAGAGACCTGTAAAAACGGCACAGACTGCTGTTAACAGGGCAAACAAAAAGATAACCAAGGCGGAGTCAGATCTTGAGACTATCGGAGATATTGGGCCGTCTGAAAAGACAGCGATCAAAAAGCTATTTTCTGAGGCAGCAAAACCGGCAGAGGTTTTAGACCCTAGAACAGGAAGGCCTCGTAAAGTCAGGGTAGCTCATGTTCCCAAGGAGGCTAGTGAGCGTATCGTAGACCGCAGTGGTGAGCCATTGCATGAAAGGCTGGATATCTGGGAGCCAGCAGGTTTGAGGGATGGTGTTATTCGAGACCCAGAAACAGGTGAGATTTCACAGTTCTTGGGCGTACGTGTGGATGATGCCGGTAACTTCCAAGGAGCGCATGAGCTTGGTGGTAGAGTTGAGTGGCGTCCTGTAACCAGAAGGGAGGCGAAGTCTCTTCGTAAGCGATTTGAGGATCATATCAAGGGTGTGCAGAAACGTGCAGATGATGCCAGAATTAAACTTGAGCGCGAACAAGTCAAGAAATTGCCTCCGCTGAAGATGGACGTTGTTATGCAGTTGGCCAAACTTGCGATGGTTCGTGGCTTCAACCTTGAGGAAGCTTTGAGTCGTATACATTTGGGCGGAAGCACAAAGGCAGGATTTGCTGCTTACGATACACGCACTGTAGCTTACGATCCAAGGCGTATGGGTAATGATACCATAGCCCACGAAGGTTTACACAATTTCTTGGACGATCTCCAATACTCCACAAATCCAAAGGATCAAAAACTCAGAGAAGATTTTCTCAAGCTTTATACCTCAGAAGAAAAAGGTGTCGAGTTCTTAGGCAGGGCAATGGCTGCTAGGATAGCCAAACGTAAAGAGGCTACCTTTAAGGAACTACTGCGGGAATCCCGTTTGCGCTGGAAACACAAGTTTAACAAGCCGCTTACTGCCAAGGAACTCAAGGACTACCTACTCATCAAGTACGAACGTGACCATCCGTTTATCTTTCAGGATGAGCTTATGGATGGTTTTGCCGCACACAGGCTGGGGGAGAGGCCTAAGAATGTCTACCCTGACGATCACTGGCGATGGCCGGGAAAGGAAAGACAGGATTGGCGTGGCATTCCTGACGAATACAAGAAAGAGTTGTCTGAATGGCAAGATAAAAAGCAGCAGTTGATGGAGGACGTACAGGCTGGCAGACCTGTACTTGCTAGTTCTGCCATAGCACGTGTTGGGGTGGACGACCCCTGGAAAAACTTAAAGTTTCAAGATGCAAAGAAACGCTACAACTCAAGGGGAGAAGAGGTAGTTTCCAAGGAGAGGGGTATTGAGTTAATGGCGGGCGTGAAGCGTGAGCTAGGTGTTAAGGACGATCCCGATACACCCGCAAAGCGCAGCATGATAGACAAGCTTTTGCAGGACACTGAGGGTATCGACAAGCCTAAGTTCCAAGAAGCCCGTGGCGAACGCGCTATGCCAGACGAAGGCTTTCTCTTCGCTGCTGGCCGTGACCGTGCCAAGCACACGACAGAAATCTTTGACAAAGTTGGCTCAAGCTTAAAAGACTTTGATCCCGAACGTGCTGTACTGTCAGGCGGAACCGGGCCTACGTGGACAGGTGTAAAGAAGTTTGTAGACCCACGTTGGTGGATGCAAAGAATACGCTACACACAGGCTGAAGTGGATCAACTGCTGATAAGACCCTTCACAGGTTTGAAGAATGCAGAAATTGCTGACTCCACGAAGAACATGGCTTTGTACGCCAGAGATGCACACAGCAGGCTTGAGTTGGTAGAGAAGCGTTATGTGGGTAGATTCGTTGAGCCGTTGGCCTTGCGTCAGCGTCAACTCAACCTATCAAAAGAAGAGGGCGAACTGTTGAGTCGCTACAGAATTTTACGTCGATTGGTCAAGAAAAACTACAAAGACTTGGACAACGATTTTATGCGTCAGCATAACAAAGAGTACCAAAGCTTACACTCAAGAATTATAGGTTCCCGCAAGTTGGGTGACGCAAACAAGGAGCTTGATAGTTTGTATGCACAGACTAGGGATGAGCATATAGCCAACGGGCCGAAGCAGAAGGTTGGCGATCATTGGCGAGACCCCAAGGAGGTACAGGAGGGTTACTACGAACCGTTCATGCTTGGTCGAGAAGCTACTGAAATACTGAAAAACAAGCCTCACACTAAGGAGGGTAAGGATTTACAGGATAAGATTGTAAGCTTCTGGATGAAGCAGCGAACACCCAAGCCGGGTTTGGAGGCTGAGTTACGAGACAACCTTGCAGAGTATGTTGCCGTTATCAGCAACAAGGATAGTTTTGTTAAGACAACAGGGGAAAGCCAAGACCTTACCTCGGCCTCCAAGTTTAACGCTTTGAGAAAGACTGAGGGTTTGCTTATGCCACCTGATTTGGTAGATACAGATGCATTCATAAGGGCAGGTCGATATGTTGGTAGATTTGCAAAGGACATGGCATGGTTTACTCAAATAGAAAACGACCATGTTATGCGTGCTATCCGTAACATACCCGATCAAGAAGGTAATGTTACGCATAGGCCTGTCAAGACAGACGAGGAAACCTTGAAGCCTAGAACTCCTACGCTAAAGGAAATCTTTGGTGAGGATGTGGACACAGGCTACGGCAGTCGTGCAGAGAAAACTTTCCGCAACCTAGACGAGACCCACGCAGGTTTCCACACAGACTGGGATATAAACATTCTGCGAGCCAACAGAATGGTAACTTCTTGGTGGCTTGGGCCTATGTCAGGTATTCGTGACACGGTTACATCTTTTTCAAACGATCTGGCTTACATGAGAACACAGGATTTGCCCTTGATTCTCAAGTCATTCGCGCATTTGGGAGATGCTTGGCGACAGAGTCATGTCTCAGGTGCAAACAGAAGCAAACTTTCTCAGATAGAATTTGCACACGATAGTATAGACAGGGCTGCTGATGCTATGGCTACTGTAGCAGACTTCTCACAGAAGTATTCTGGCCGGGAACTTTTCGAGCGAGGCACACGTGCGATACAATTTAACCTAGGAAAGCTGCTGATGCGTAGCTACATCAACAGTGCCAGTGATAGCTCACACATCAAACGTGTGCTGACTACGATGGGGCGCATGGCTGATGTTGATACAGGCAGACTGCGTAAGAATCCGGCTTCTGCTACAGAGGCCGATCTTAACAAACTTGCAACCGCATTTGTCGAAATCAACCAAGGTACTTACGGTGTCCGTGGTGTGCCATCTGCCATGATTCGTGGCAAGTCCAGCTACTTCTTGTCTTTATCTAGGTGGTCTGTTGAGAAGTTCAACAGATATTTGAAAGATGTTATACTGCCGATAAGAACAGAGAAAGATTTCAAACCCTTGTTAAAGGCCACGTTTGGTGCAGCGGTTGCAGCCGAGGTTCTGACCGAGCTATCTAATATGGTTAACGCCAAAGAAAGCTACGAACCAACAACGGCAGAACTGTTCGCATCTGATGCTGAGTTTGAAGAGTTCGTCTACCACGCCTTGCACATGGCGAATGTCAGTGGTTACTTCGGTGTGCTTTCTGGTTTGGGTAACGATGCTGTTCGTATGATTCGCACGAAGAAAGCAGGTATTGAAGATGTGTCTGCTGTTACTTTCCCTGCGTTGGAGGCCTTGTTGCTAGACAAGGGTGTAGCAAAAACTTTTTTCTCGTACCTGTTTTCTGGTGAAGCAACCAACCCCAAGGCAGTCTTGAGGATGTCAGAAGATGTTCTAACCAATCTCAACCAGACATTGCGTATAGCACGTAATCAGTTGTTGGCCAGTTCGAGTACCGCAAGGGGTGTGGATAAAGCTTTAGGTACTAGCTACTTCAAGGGGCGGTCTGCGGAGTTTAACCGTAAGCAGATGGAGCGTGATCTTAGGGTATTCAACAGGCTTCATCGTGGAGAACATACAGCAGGTTGGTTTCAGAATCTTGATCGTTACGAGAAAGTACCAGCAACAGCTTATAAGTATTCTACGACGATGGCTGATATGGAGGATAACGTCAGGCCGTTTTTGGAGAGCGCATGGAAGCGTTCGTTGGTGAGAGGTAAGCCAGATCCGAATAGGTTCAAAAGCTTGTTACAACAAGGTTACCAGAAGCCGTCAAAGATTTCTCCCCCTGCAAAGGATGCTTACTCTGTAAGGGAAGCGCGTAAGTTTGCAGACTTCATCGCAAGAGTTAGAAGCAAGGATGCAGTTAGGGATATAATAAGACAGGAAGAGCGTGACGCTTTGTTAGCCAAAGAACGTAAGCGTATTGTGCAGGAAGCTTTGCCGGGTTTCTTGGCAGAGAAGGGTTATCAAAGTGGGATTCCATATACGCTACCTAAGAACAGGATTGATCTTTAGAGATAAACCTTGACACAGTAGTAGTTAAAGTAGAAAAAGAATGAAACGACAAAACTTTAGCCTTTGCCAGAATCAGACCCAACAAAGAATCGCAGAACCATTGGACAGCGAGGGGAGTTTCTGGTTGCAGAAAAACTTCTCGAACATGGTTGGGGCATAGCTCACCCACTAAGTGACAGTTCTTCCTTCGATCTTCTAGCCAGCAAAGGCAACAAAATCTGGCGGATACAGATAAAGACTACGCAGGGTTTGGTCTTACACGCAAACGCCTCTACCCCAAACTTTCAATTTCAAACCAACCACGGTTGCAAGACGAAATCCAAGTACGACAAATCCACAGTAGACTACTTTATCTGCTGTGCCTTGGACTGCCTCAAGTTCTGGGTGATGCCCTTCGACACAGTTAACTGCATAACCACAAAGATTTACGGTGGTAAAAAGTGCAAGTATGCAGTCTACGAGAACGCTTGGGACTTACTAGATACAGACAAAACTTCTTGACTGTAGGTTTTTACTCCGTAGCTTTGCTAATGTGTCTGTTAGCAAAAAGCGCGGCTTCACGCTGGTTGAATTACTGGTTGTAATTGCAATCATTGCGATACTTGCCGCCTTACTGTTACCGGCACTGGCTTCTGCTAAGCAGACAGGTTGGCAGGCAGCTTGTTTATCCAACCATAAGCAGTTGAACATGGCTGTTAAGGAGTTTGCTGGCGACCATGATGACCGTTTCCCTTACGCAAGTGCGTGGCACAATGAGCCGTCAGCACGTTGGGCGTGGGTTGCTGACTCGATGAGCGGCTCGTCAGGTTGGACAACGTGGGCGCAGACAGACAGGGCTTTATTCTGGTCTCCGCTGAAACCCTACACGGGGATGCGGATATTCCGCTGTCCCGGTGACAAGTCAACAGTTAAGTGGACAGGTCGCTGGGAGGCTGTTGGCGAGGGTAGTGGTACGAACGTACAGCAGCAGCTTCGCCCTCGCAGTTACTCTATGAATGTTTTTGTAGGTGGGTGGTCAGGCTGGCCGTTTATGTACGACACACAGTATAAGACGTACCATAAGTACGCAGATGTGGCGTCTCCCTCACAGATATTCACGTTTATCGAGATGCCAGCCGCCTCTATAAACAGCGGTAACTTCAGGGTTGTGCCTCTGAAGTCAGGGGATAAGGAAATCTTCTCGCAAGACTGGCCCGGTGTTTACCACAACGGCGGGTCTGTAGTCTCCTTCATCGACGGCCACGTAGAGTTCAAGCGTTGGCTGGAGGAAGATACCAAGAACATCCCACTGGCTGCGGGAAGCCCAACTTCTATGAATTCACGCTTAGTCTCGCAAAACAACCGTGACCTGGCATGGCTTCGTTACCGATCAACCATAGAAGAACCCAACAACCACAACTGGTACGTCATAATGGGTGGGATAGGTCGTTACAACAGAGACTGGAACACTAGAAACATGAACGATAAGTTGTACGAGTCATGGGGTTGGTACTGGAATGATAGCTGGTAGGCCTAGATTTTCAGCTTCTTCCGTAACTCCTCGGTCTGCTTTTGCTTTATACTGAAGGGCGCACATTTAACTTTCGGCAACTTCATCTCGTCTAGAGCCACTAGTAGTTCGTCCAGCTCGCCCCGCATAAGTTTTCGTTCTTTCTCCCACCATGTTAGATTAGTTTTTGCCACCACTCGAATACTTTCTTGTTATCTTTCCACACCATGCACAAACCTGTGGCGAGCCTACGTGTCATCTGCTCGTCACCCTCTTCCATCTTAACAGACATGACGTAACAGATAGCATGGATTAATTCGTGTAAGAATGTATCGTGCAGTGATTCTGGTGATTGGTCAGGGTTGAGAGCTATGATCTCCCTGTTGAAATCTACCCACCCGTGACTGTCAGAGATTTCCTTGCTGTCAGGGTTGATGAACTTTAACTTGAAGTTGAGGTTGGCTATCTTTATTTTGGCAGGTAGACTAACTTGCCGCCCTTCTTTGCAGCTACGATCTGATCGGTTTGCATTAGAAACTCTAGTGCTGCTTCTAACTCGTCCTTTTTCAGATCGCTGTGCCAGTCTAGCCATAGTTTTTTGTGGGATACACCGTCCTCTTTGTTATTCACATACTCACCAAGCTTCCGTGTGAACTCATGGATCACATTTCTGCCTGTTAGGTCATAGCTACGGTGCATGAAAAGCTCGGTCTCTGCAATGAATTTCTCTGCGTACTTAAATGACTCTAGCGTAACCTCTTTGGACTCGGCTGAGTTGCCCATCTGTACCGATAAGGCCAGCTTTTGTAGGTGGATATTCTTACGGGCGTAGTATAGCTCCAGCTTGGGGCTGCTGTTGATTCTATTGTTTATGTACGAGCCGCTTTCGTAGCGTTTCTTGTGGTAAGCAGCGCACTCTTCGGACATGGGTACTGGGCCACAGCGTTTGGACAGCTTCTTTACGTGCTGGACAATGTCTGCCCTAGCTTGGATGTGCTTGTCCGTGAAGCCGGTGAACTGTCGGAGGAAGCGCGGCTCGTCTTGATAGACTACAATGAACCGGGAGGTGAAGCCTTGGGATATGAGGTTCTCGTTGAAGCACTCACGGATGAACGCCGGGGTAGTGCCTGCTATCATCGACACGCACACGTTTTGTACGTTGTCTTTACCCTGCTTCTTTGTGTAGTAGCGGTAGTTGCGAGCATCGTAGAGTTGGTTAAGCATGTTCACGGTGTCCTCGGTACGTTTCTTTAGGAAGACTCCGAGTTCCTCTATCAACATGGTACAGGACGCATGGACGTAGTCGCTGCCATCCTCTAGAGTAAAAA
>Ga0315336_1003954_pt1 | contig 18646 bp, 13 predicted proteins | sample ASW5metaG_FD_204512 | JGI IMG/M metagenome (GOLD analysis project Ga0315336, IMG submission 204512) | Ammonia-oxidizing marine archaeal communities from Monterey Bay, California, United States - ASW #5 | ecosystem: Environmental > Aquatic > Marine > Intertidal zone | place: USA: California... | reverse complement strand
CCGTCCAGCCGGGCCACGTAGTCGGCCCCCTTGACGCGACCGAATCCTTCACCATCGAATTCCACGGAGAAGGCTTCCTCTACAAAATGGTCCGCAATCTCGTTGGCACACTGGTAGACGTCGCCCGAGGCCACCTACCGGAATCCGCCATCCGGGATCGCCTTGCAGCCCCTGCACCCTACCGGGGCTACACCGCACCCGCCTGCGGACTGTTCATGAAACAGGTTTTGTACTAGCGAGAATTTTCGTTGCCGTTAATGAAATGAACATGTGCCGGTTCGTATCGACGGTCTTTCGCAATACGATTTCTTCTCCATACCGCGCCACGATATTTCCCGCGATGAAATAATATTCTGCAGCGAGTTCCGCAGCCTCGATACCGATCAAATCGTCCGGCGTATCCGGGTCGATCCGGCTAATCTGAATCAAGATTTCCATTTCGACCGTATCTGATTCCTCTCCCTCCGTACCCCGCACCATGTGCATTGTTCCCTCATTCTTTGGGATCCACTTTTTCCGCGGTGTCACACTTCCCGGGGAGACACGATAGGCTATAGCTCCAGGTCCCGTCATATGTGCGTAAGAAACCACACCTAATCCAAAGCGATCATAAATCTCCTGGATTTCTTCTTCATCAAACTGCTCATCGTGCGGGGCCAAAAAACTCAACGGATTATCCCAGATCTTTTTCTGCATCTTCTTGGATAAGGCAAGTGCCTCGGTCCGATACAGATTGGGATACTCTGGAGTCCTGATTGTCATTTTGGAAGTAGGTCGCCAAGGATCGCGACCCTCCGAATCCCCGTTGCGACTCATGAGTTCACCCTTCAACGTCGAAGAGAATACATGCATTCCTCGACCCGTAAAATCGATTCCAAAACGTTCACCGAAGTGGGCCGTTTCAGCACGGACCCGCGCAGGACGAAATACTTCAAAGCCCTCAAAACCCGAGACGTTCTCCACCAGCGAGAATTGGTTCACCGGGAGAAGTTCGCCATCTATGAGATCAATCCGTGTCTTCAACTCATATTGATCGTAGTCCGGTGCTTCCTCACCTGAAACCACGTCGTTGTACGGAAAATCTGGTTTCAATAGAATCAAATAGTGCTGATTCGATGCAGAAGCAACCCAAGCGGACCAGTGTCCCAAAACCCCTTCGACAATGTGATGATTCGCGGACAGTTTCCAGGATGGTTTTCCAACCGGCAGTTCCGTCCCCAATAGATTCCGGCGCTCATCCACATGCCTGATCCGAGTCACGACGTCAATGTTCATTGGAATCTCCACATCCGGATCTAGCCGATATCGATCCATCGACGATCGATCCCCTCGAAAACTCGTGGCCGCGCCATTCATGCTCACGGAATTGACAGTCAGGTTTAGACTTTCTCGTGCTGATCCGGAGATCAATCGATACTCGCCTTTTTTCCCCGCTTCCTTAGGAACAAAAAACTGGAGACTTGTTCGCCCGGGAAACAACGAACCCGACGCGATATCTTGGGCCCGTATATGCCCTCTTTTCCCGGCCCGATGGATGGAATCGTTTTCTTCGATCGGTTGTCCTTCCCAGCGATAGCCTTTTCCTTCAAGAACCAACCTCGATCCGTCGATCGAAAACTCTGACAACCCGGCTGGCGTAACTACCGCACCATGGTCATCATTTTTAAACTCCAATGAATCCGACGTAATCGTAAATTCAGACGATTCACCAGATGACGGGGTAATCCTAAATAAATCGACCGCATAATAAAGTACTTGGTAACCCTCACGACTGGTCGTCACACTCATTTCATTTGCAAAAGTTGACGTGGCCACCGACACCCAAACTACCGTAACCAACAGTCGCATGACTTTTCTCCAGTGTTCCATTTCTCGATTCCTCATTGGGGAATTGAACGCTCCATCAAAACTCGCTCTGGTAGTATTTGCTTCCGCTACGGTCAATCTTCGTCGCCGTCAACCACACCAGAATGTGCCGCTCGTCAGACAAAGAATGGAGGAAACAAATCTGATCATCTTCCTTTATTTTGACCGTTCCTATGAAGCCAACATAATCCAACGCGTCTTTCACGGCTTGAACACCCACCAACCTTTTGGGCGCGTATGGATTGAGGCCCTTCCATTGCAACACGAGGTTCAAATCGATATATCCCGGTTCATCCGCAATGTACCCTTTAATAAAGCTCGCCATACCCAACGGCGCACGATACGTTTTTTTCGCCGAAAACGAACCGCCATCCCGAAACGGGATGTCTTCGTAACCAACATCCATGATCAGCGCCATACCCGTGAAATAATTCTTCACATAGTCTGCGTGGTTGACCTTGTGCCCTTCCGGCGCAAGAAAATTAGGCCCTTCAAAAGCAATACCGCGGACGCCGCCCTCCTGCGAAACTCGACCACTGCCGTCCCCACCGCCACCATATCCGCCCAATACGTCAATCCCTTTTTCCCGACGTGGCAAAATCACTTTGAATAGGTTTTCAGGGTAACCCGGCGGTACATCCTTTTTGGAAAACACGTCCGTAACTCTCGGCCGGGATAACAACTCCGCCGATTGACTAATTTGAAACCCGTAAAACCGGCCGCCGGCTTCACCCATCACATCGTATAGTTCTTGCTCTGAAGATATATGGTTGGTATTTTCGATTACATGCTCCGGTTTGAAAACCAAGGCGTTTTCAAACCCTTGGACGTTGGCGTATCGGTCATACGATTCACCATTAATTCGCTTCCCTCGCAATTCGAGAAAAGCCGTTTCAATCGCGAATTGGGTGTAAGCCTCACTCGGCTTCTCAACCACATCTGCATAGGGATAATCAGGCTTCAACAATACAAGGTAAAACTGATTGGAAACAGCCGTAACGAATGCCGTCCAATCACCCAGGTTGGTCGCCAGTTCATGAGCACTTTCAGCGGTATCCCAAATCGGAATACCCACCGGCAGACTGGTTCCGTCCAATACAGTCCGCTCTTTGACATACCGAATAACAGAAGACGCGTCAATGGACATCGATACTTTGCGGTTCTTGTTCTGACTGTAGGGTTCGAGGAGGTTCAGATTCCCGGCGACCCCCACCGGTTTACCAGCCATTTTCGTCGCGCCCACTTTGACAGTCATGCCAGCGCCGCTGAAATACGAGACCGACTGATATTCGTTACTTTTTCCGTTTGGTTTAAGGAAAAAATACTGAATGGGCGTGTAGTCGTTAAAAACCAATCCCTCTGAAAGATACGAAGCCGGGAAAGGCCGTGATTGACCGACTTCTTCAATGAAATCGTTTTCCTCGACCGACAATCCGTCCCAGTAATAACCTTTTCCATCGAGAACCAATTGCGAACCCCCGATAGAAAATTCACGGAGACCGTGAGACGTTCCAATCGCTTTCGATTCTTGTCCTATCGTAATCGTCGCGCCTCCGCCAAATCGAACCGGCGCATGGCCCTCATCTGAATTCAACTTGAAAATCCGAACATCGTAATACAATTCTTGCAGATCTTCTGTCAGGCCGTCTTGAACCCAATTTTGTCCATGAACCACCCCGCAAAACAGCACCGCGGAAACACCTAAATGTATGAGTAAAAATTTCTTCATGTCATACCCTCGGCCGCGGAATCTGAAGCAGGATTACAATATGCACGTCTTCCGATAGGCTAAGCGTGCTCAGAAACCAAGTTCCATATTCAAGTTCCGCCACGGAATCATAATCGGCTTTCAAGATGATCGGCTTACCTACATCCAAATGAACGCCATCGAGCACTTCCCGTCCCGCCATACGCGACACATGCGCTTTATACTCCAGTCGCAGCCGGCTTTTTTCACCCTTCGTCAATGTCACGTCTATTTTCAGTTCGTCCGGGTTTTGGATCTGGTGCCCTGTGTACGTTCGACTGTTGGGCAGGTTTTCCGGGTCTTCAGCGATTAAATAATCCACGATTTCCTCAGACTGGAAATGAAGCGTCGCTTTCGAACGGAGCTTGCATATCAATTTCGAACGATTGAAAGGGCTGACCGCCTGTTCTTGAGGCGTTCCCCGATTCCAATAGTACCGAAATGGCGTCAAAAGTAATTCGTGTTTCCCCACACGGTAATACCGTTGCGACGGCTTTTGATTCTCTTTTTCAAAAATTTTTGGTGCTTCCGCAAACTGATACATCACGATCTCCAGATCGTATTCTTTCGTTTCGCCGGCGGCCCCTAGGCACATCGCTATCACTGCAAGAACGATCACCACCGTCCTACACATCATGATGGATTCCCTTCGATATTTACGGTTTTCACGACCGGTTCTCGCTCGGCTTCGTCGATAATAATCACCTTGGTCTTCCCGGAAAGAAACGGCTGCTTCGCTGGCGGGACATCAAAAACATTGCGTACGCCTTCCGATTCCATTTCGATGACGTAGAAAGTTTGTGCGCCGGTATTCCAGTCGGTACTGGGCGCCGGCTCTTCTTCCACAACTCCGCGCCCCATCCAAAAACCAACCGCAGCGCACGCCGCACAAGCCGAAACCACCCAGCCAATCGGCCAGGCAATGCGTTTTTGTTTTCGTGCATCCCATTCGGCGTTCTCGAATAAGCGTTCCAAACGTTCGTCCAAACCCTGGTCCGGTTTTTTCGTCGGCACGGATTTCATCCATTTTTCGAAATCATCCATGTTTTTCCTCCTTATGTTCTGCACGCATCTTGTCGATGCCGCGTCGATACCACGAAGACGCTGTATTGACCGAGACGTTCCGAGTATCTGCAATCTCCTGAAACGTCATTCCGCTATAAAGTTTGAGTACGATTGTCTCCCGTTCATCTGGTGATACCCGAGCCAGCATTTCGTCCGCCATCAATCCCAACGACGGGTCTGACACCGAGGACACTTCAAATACCGATTCCAGCGCCGGTTCTCGGCTGTTTTTCCGATGCACATCCATCGAAGCGTTCCGGATACAACGGAACAGATACGGTTTCAACTCTTTCGGAAGCCGCGTCGATCCCAACACCGACGTAATCGCATCATGAATGACATCCTCCGCCGCGGCCGCATTCCCAACCAGCGACAATGCATAGGTATACATCGCTTCCCGATGGGCCTCGTAGAACGACCGTATTGATTGAGTGTCCGCGTACTTCATATTTTCTGACTATACCACGCACCAATGGGCCTTTTTTGTGCACTCCTACTCGAATTTCCTTGCTGTAAAATATTCCACTATGGCCTAATGTGCGAAATCTGTTACGAAAAGCATCGGTCGGGGAATCAATGATGAGCGATGAACTTTCTGCAGAATTACAAACCCACGTCGACGGGTTTGACGCCGCCAAAAACCTGCCCAGGATTTGATTGGGGACAAACTCCCGGGCTGAATCGGTTTAACCCGCACGGCATCCCTGCTATGATATCTCCCATGGATGAAACGCTCTGGAAAGAAATCATTGAAGACACCAAGACCTTGGTGCAGCAGGCCTCGAATAAGAGAAAAAGCTCCTTAGTCGTATCGCCAGAGGCCGCGGAATGGATCGAGCAGCGTTCGTCGGAACCGACCCCGGAACCCGCACCAGACACTGCTTCCGAGACACCGCCCTCCTATTCCGCCTCTGGAACCCCAGAAGAATTGTTGGCCGCTCTGAAGGAGGAAGTGAGCACGTGTACCAACTGTGGACTATGTGAAGGACGAACTCAAACCGTGTTCGCCGATGGCAATGCCAACGCCGATTTGGTGTTCGTCGGGGAAGCCCCCGGTTTCTATGAAGACCAGCAAGGCATCCCCTTCGTCGGCAAAGCAGGCCAACTCCTGACCGACATCATCACTAAAGGCATGAAATTGACCCGCGAAGAGGTCTACATCTGTAACGTGATCAAATGCCGCCCCCCCGAAAATCGCGATCCGAATCCCAACGAAATAGAACAATGCGAGCCCTATCTCATCCGCCAATTGGAATTGGTCCAACCCAAAGTTATCTGCGCGCTCGGCGGCCATGCTGCGAAAACCCTACTCAAGACGGAAGAATCGACCGGTCGCCTCCGCGGAAAATGGCACGAGTATCAAGGGATTCCTCTACGGGTCACCTACCACCCCGCCTACTTATTAAGAAATCCTGAAGAAAAAAAGAAGACTTGGGAAGACATACAAGAAGTGTTGAAAGTCATCTCAGGTGAAGTAAACCCCTCCACTTAATCCACGATGAGCGAAACTCCCCTGATACCAACCCGTACCCCTTGGCATCAATCCCTCATGGTACGAATCACTGTTCTTTGTGTCGTCCTGGTTCTGTGCCTCCTCGCCGCCGTATGGTTTTTGGCGACTCAATATTACCAACAAGTCATCACCCATATGGAAAACAAAGCCAGCGATATTTCCGAGCAAGTCAAAATACAATTCGAAGAACGCCTGGCGGATAATGAAGATCTAAGCAAACTTCCCGACGACTTCCAAACCATCGTCGACGATACCCCCGTACAATTCGTCCTCAATCCAATTTTGTCCGATGTAGATTCAATTCGTTCCCAAACCGATGAACGCGGTTACTACTTTACCGCCGTACAGAATTTTCAGTTGAGCAACGGCGCACTGGTAAAAGTACAGATGGAACTGGACTTCGACCCTCAAACCGAAATGGTCCGAGCATTCAAAAACCGGTTTCTGTTTTCGATTGCCGCGGTATTTTTCGTCACCTTGGGAGTCATGATCTCCCTGATATACAACGCACTCAAACCGCTCCGGGACTTGGCCGACACCTGCACCGAAATCTCCCACGGAGAGTTAAAAGAAGTCGAAACCGATAGCAACGTCGGCGAGATCCAAGCCCTGCGAACAACATTCAACGGGATGGTCAGTTCCTTACGCGAGAAAGAGAAAGTCGAAGAAAACCTACGCCAGGCACAACGCTTATCCGCTATCGGGAACCTTGCCGCTGGGGTTGCCCACGATGTACGAAACCCCCTCAATGCCATCAAACTCATCTCCAGTCACGCTCTGGATTCTCTGGAGAAAAAGCCCGAACTCGCATCCACTACAAAACAAATTCAGACCATGCGAAACGAAGTCGGCCGGCTCGAAGAGATCGTTTCCAATTTTCTCGCGCTCGCGAAAGAAGGGGAACTAAAAAGAGAACCACTCCTTATTGACAAACTCCTAGACGAAAGTGTCCAACTAATCCGAAAAGATGCCGAAGCCCGCGCCGTTCGAATCAGCAGCGACTTAAGGTGTACCGACCAAATCATGAACCTCGATCCGCGCCAATTCAATCGCGCCATATTAAACGTCCTCATCAACGCCCTGGAAACCTGCCCCGAAGAAGGACGCATCCGATTGTTCTCTCGAAAAACGAACTCCGGCGTTGAAATTGAAATCCGCGACGATGGTCCAGGCATACCGAAAGACATAATCGATCGCGTGTTCGATCCCTATTTCACAACCAAATCAACCGGTACCGGCTTAGGACTTTCGATCACACGCAGCATCATCGAAGAACACGACGGAAAAATTTCTATCTTCAGTTCCGATGACGCGGGGTGCCAGGTATTGATTTCTCTCGAAAACGATCCGCCTATTTGAGATGTTGCGCAAGGTATTCCGCGACATGCAAAGGTTTGCGCCGCCCCACATGCTCGATTTGATGTCGGCAACTCGTACCGCATGCCACCAATTTGGAGTTCGCTGGTTGCGCGTTCACTTGGTCCATCAAATGATTTCCCAATTTGATCGAGAGTGCATACTTTTCCTGCATCGCACCGAATGACCCCGCCATCCCGCAACAACCCGTTTCCAGAGTCACCGGATCCGCTCGGGGGACGAAACCGATAAGACGCTCCTGAATACGGTTATCCGTCAGCGCTTTCGAATGACAATGACCGTGAATCGCTACCGGTTCCGCAGCAGGCCTGAATTGAAGCGCATTTTCCTCCCGATTCAAGACGCCTTCGACAAATTCTTCGAACAACATTGACCGTTCTGCGATGGATTCTGCACCATGCGCGTTGAGTTCCTTGTAATCCTCGGCAAACATCGAATAACAAGATGGCTCAAGAAAGAGAATCGGAAAGTCCAAATATTTTTTGGACAGCAGGTTCAAATTCGACTCCGCGTGAGATTTCGCTGTATCCAAATCCCCATTACTGAAAGCCGAACGACCGCAGCATCGTTGACCCTCCGGCAGTATAACCCGATACCCGGCGCTCTCCAGTACCTTCACCGCCGCCTGCCCGATATTCGGTTCGTTGTAATTACAAAAACAATCGTTCCAAAGAAGCACCGACCCACGGCTCGCTTTATTCTTGGGCCGCCGCTGTTGAAACCACTTCGAAAAACGTTGTGTAGCATAAGCAGGATAATTTCGTTTCGCCGAAATACCGAACCGGGATTCCAATATCGATTTCACGAACCCCGTATTCATTATGATGTTCGTTAAACGCGGAAAAATAGTCGCGTAGTGTGCCAATTGATCGACTCGGCTGAATAACTGCTCTCGTGGCGTGCTTCCTAATTTTTTTCGTCTCTCATGAATGAGCTCAGCCTTAATCAACGCAAGATTCACATTGCTTGGGCATTCCGTTGTACACGCCTTACATGAAAGGCAGTTTCCAAGAGCTACGTCCAATTCTTCTGAAAAGATGTGCGCTTTGACGCCCCTGTGCCGGTGCTGCATCGCGTGCCGTATCGTATTTGCACGCCCCCGAGTAGACATGATTTCCTCGCCCGTAACCTGGAATGTCGGACACATCGTTGGACCCGACTTTCGACACCCTCCGCAACCATTGCATTGCTCAAGATTGCCAACCAACGACCCGTCCTTTGCGGCAAACGAGAGAACAGGTTCAAATGGTGTGCGAATATGGTTCGCAACCCCTTGCCGCAGATTGCGATCAATGAGATATCCTTTTCCTTCCGACAGGATTTTGCCTGGATTCATGATATTTTTGGCGTCAAAAAGACTTTTAACCTCCCGATTCAGCGCAATTAAATCAGGACCCAGCTGCGCCTCCATGAATTCCGTGCGCGCGATTCCAACGCCGTGTTCTCCCGCCAACGACCCCTTGAATTGTTGAGTCAACGCGCTAACGCCTTCGGCCAATCGACGAAATTTTTTGATATCTTCCGCTTTATGGAGATCGACCACAGGACGAACGTGCAATAATCCGGAAGCCGCGTGACCGTAAAAAGACCCCTTCAGATTCATCGGTTCCATCAACGACCGTAACCCTTCGACGTAGTCAGGAAGCACCTCAGGCCGAACGCACACATCTTCTATCCCCGCAGTCGGCTTAGCGTCGCCCTTGCAACCAGTCAACAACGAAAGCCCTGCCTTACGCAGATTCCATATGTGGGTCATATCCGCTTCGTTTTTGAAAATAGACCGGCGCAATCCAATGGACCGATATTCCAAATCATTCAACTTGTCTTCGACGTTTTCAAAAAACTCCACCAACAATATGGACTTGCATGGTTTGTCGTCCAATTCCAATAGAGCTCGCGCCTGCCTGAATTGCAATTGCCCCTTGGTCTGATCAAAAAGGACATCATCAATATGCTCAATCGCCGCCGGCTTTAAATCCAGAAGGTCTACCGTCGCTTGCATCGCTTCGGATACCGAATTGAAAAACAGCACGCCAAGACCTTTTTCTTGGGGAATCGGAACCAGATTGAGTTCCGCCGCGGTTACTACCGCGAGGGTCCCCTCGCTGCCCCCAATCATCTTTGTGAGGTCTCGACTGTCGCGCAGCCACCGATCAAATCCGTACCCCGGCCACCGCTTCGGAAGCCCTTCCGGCATCATGCGATTCACCGCATCCACGTTCCGTAAAATAAGACTGCCAATCTGTTTATTCAGATCTTTGAGAGATTCATTCATTCTCCCGATGGTATGCCGATGTCCATCGGACATGATGATGTCCAGTGCGCGTACATGGTCGATCGTCGTGCCATATACAGGTACATGAGAACCCGAGGAGTTATTGTTGATCATACCCCCCAAAGTCGCCCGTGAGCTGGTGGCTACGTCGGGCCCGAATCGTAATCCATGCGGACGTAAAAATGCGTTCAGTTGGTCTAGGACGACACCGGCTTCTACTTTTACGGTACGCTGCTCAACATCGAAGTCGTAAATCTTCTTATTATGCTTGGCGTAATCGATAATCAACCCACTACCAACGGCGCCGCCAGCCAAACCAGTTCCCGCACCGCGAGGCGTAACCGCAATCCCTTCGCTCGCGGCATTTGTTAGGACTTTGGTCGCTTCTTCCGGGGATTTTGGAAAGGCTACCGCAAAAGGTTCGATTTGATAAATGGATGCATCGGTTGCAAAGAGGAGGCGAGTAAGTGGATCAGTACGTACGTCGCATGAGGTACCCGCCGTCAATTTCTCGGCTTTGTACGTGCGCATTTTCCCCATCATAGAATTGTGTTTCCTTCCGCAATCGAACGATTGTAAAAGGCATTTTAACTGATGGTAGTAGGCAGACGGAAATGGACATTCTCTTCGGCCAATTCCGCTTCCTCGATTTCGGAAGGTTCGATTTCCTGAATCCGTTTTAAGACGTCTTGAACCAAGACTTCTGGTACCGACGCGCCCGATGTCACCAATACCGTACTTATCCCGTCGAACCAGGAAGGATCTATCTGCTCCGCGTTACTGAGGAGATAACTTTCCTTTTCATAATCTCGGGCTATTTCCGATAGTCGGGTAGAATTCGCGCTCTCTCGATCGCCGACAACCAGAACCAGATCCGATTGCGGCGCTAATGCCCTTATCGCGTCTTGTCGATTCGAAGTCGCATAACAAATGTCAGCGGTCGGCGGCCCGGTAATGTCTGGAAAACGAATTTTCAACGCGTCAATGACTTCCTGGCAGTCATCCACGCTCAATGTAGTTTGCGTAATAAAAGCAACTTTCGATTCATCCAGCACCTCCAAATGATCGATGTCTTCCTTCGTAATGATCAACCTGATGTGTTCCGGAGCCCATCCCATCGTTCCCACGGTTTCATCGTGTCCTTCTTCACCGATGAGAACAATCGTAAAATCCTTGGATGCGAATCGACGCGCTTCAAAATGGACCTTTTCTACCAAAGGGCAGGTAGCATCAATGACTTCCAGATCCAGGTTCTTTGCTTTGTCCCAACGTTCAGGACCTACCCCATGAGCACTGAACAAAAGATGCGCACCTGCCGGAACGTCGTCCATATCTTTGACAAAGATAGCCCCTTTTTCTCGGAGGTTATCCACCACGTGTTTGTTGTGAACGATGTCGTTCAAGACATAAACGGGAGCGCCGTGCCGTTCCAATGCTTTTTCGACACAAATGATGGCACGATCTACCCCCGCACAAAATCCGCGTGGTTTTGCCAAAATGATTTTCATCGAAGCAACTCCATAACAACTGCCGTATTCAGTATACCCTAAATCCGCTTAGCGGCCCATCGACTTCCCGTCAGATTTCAGGTCCTCGCACGCTTCAACAACACGCGCCGCCATACCCGCGATCGCTTTCTTAAGGTAAGAACGTGGGTCATATACCTTCTTGTTCCCCATTTCGCCGTCCACACGAAGAACCCCTTCATAGTTGGTCATCATGTGGTCCGCGACCGGACGACTGAACGTATATTGGCAATCGGTATCAACGTTCATTTTCACCACACCGTACCCCAGAGTTTCGTGAATCTCTTCTTGCGAAGATCCCGACCCTCCATGGAATACCAAATCGAAATGGGCTTCTTGCCCATACTTCGAAACGACAGCTTCTTGACCGTCCTTCAAAATACTCGGTTTGAGTGACACGTTGCCCGGCTTATACACGCCATGAACATTTCCAAAAGTAGCAGCAAACATGTATCGATGGCCTACCGGAGACAGAGCTTCGTGGACAGCCAACATATCTTCCGGAGTCGTGTACAATTTTTCCGCCGGAGTATCCGTATTATCGATTCCGTCCTCTTCACCACCAACAACTCCCGCTTCCACTTCGAGGATTATGTCGTTTTCTTTACACAACTTGAGTAATTCGACCGACTTGGTGATGTTTTCGTCCAACGGCAATACCGATCCGTCAAACATATGGGAATTGAACAGATTCGGCTGACCGGCAGCGCGTCGTCGCGCTGTTTCTTCAATCAGCGGAATCATGAACGTGTCCACTTTTTCCGGTACACAGTGGTCCGTATGAATCGCAATATTGACGTCGTATTTAGCCGCCATCAATTGCGCATGATTCACCAGACTAATTGAGCCAAGCACCATATCTTTCACGCTGCCGGACGCAAATTCTCCTGCGCCTGTCGACACCTGAATGATTCCGTCGCTGTTGGCTTGGGCGAACCCTTCCAACGCTGCGTTGATCGTTTCATTGCTGCTGATATTAATAGCAGGATAGGCAAATTGCCCCTCTTTGGCACGATCAAGCATTTCACAATAGCGGGGGTAATCAACGATAGGCATTTCTCAGGTCTCCTCAACAATAGAGTTTGGATGGATTTACCCGGAATGCATTCGATAGGAAGATTTTGCCAATACTATGCACCCGGAAAGCACATAGTATACTGAACTGCCCGCGATGGGCTCAATGGTATTCTTGTTTCGTCAAATCCCGATTAAGATACGGACTTGATTTGTCCGGCAGCACTAAAGCCGTCGAGTTCAACGCAGTCTTTCGCGTTACCACTCAAACGAACAAATAGCTTAGCCTGAGACTTCGCTTCTCCATACGTACCAAAAATCGTCACCGGTTGACTATCAATTAAAAACGTCCAAACGCCATAATGAGAGTCCAACGGGACCAGTTTTGTTTCCGATTGGTATCGGGATTCATCAATGTTAATTTTTTCCATATTATTCACCTCACTTTATTTCATCCGGATTCTTCCGGGGGTTCTGGCCAGATACGGTCCATATAGGGACAAAAAGCCTGTCGGGTATAGTGTGGAAAGAATCTGCGTCTGTAACTAGAGAGAAGTCGTAAAGGCGTAAACAATGCCTCAAGACGAACAGATAACAACCGACAGCCAATCTGGCTTACTTCACATACTAATATACCATTGAATATGCACATTTACAAGCTACCTACGATTATCTATATATCTGAAGCCTCGTTTCGGTTCCTTTGACCCTCTCTGTAATGTTTCAACCATTCCAACGGTTTTATACTAAAAACAGTCAAATTCCCCGTAATGTGCTGGGTATTACGGGGAAAATCGAATCCTATGGCCCCTTTTTGCTATACTTTTGCCTTTGTGGCCAATAAAATTCCGATTTTCTCGTTCCACAATTGCCTTAGATTTTCGATGCTCAATTCGAATTACCCTTCGGCCACATTTTGTCAATAATTTATTTCGATTCGATTAGGGATTCGTTGTTTATTAGTTTCAGGCGTAAGTAAAAACCAATCCCTAAATTCAGGACGCGTACACCGTTGACCACCAAGGTTACCTACATAATCTGTCTGCTCTCGCTCGCTCTCCCGAGCACCGTATTCGCACAGGATGATTTTTTGGCCCCGCCAAAACGAAGCATCGAAGCCGTTCGTACATCCACCCCGCCCACCATCGACGGCCACATTCAGGAAGAGGAATGGGCAAACGTTCCTGTCCTCACCAACTTCGTCGATGTTCAATTGGACGTATTGGCCAAAGATCAAACCGAATTTCAATTGCAGTACGACGATGAATTCTTCTATTTCGCTGTCACAGCGTTTCAACTCAAAGAAACCGTGAACGCGACCATCTTCAAATACGACCGATTCAGTCTCCGTTTCGAAGACTACGTCCAGATCGGATTCGACACGTTTCTCGACCGCAAAAACGCCTACCTCTTTTTATTCAGCCCCATCGGCACCCGATGGGATGCCCGCGAAGGCGTCTATGATCGAAACGAATCCTGGGACGCAAACTGGGAAGTGAAGACCAGAATCCTCGACGACCGATGGATCGCCGAAGGCCGGATTCCCATCGGCATGATGCACATGGACCAGAAAAATGATTCAACATGGGGCTTCAACGTACGCCGCCGATCATCAAAGGAAAACGAATCCAGCCATTGGAACTGGGATCCCAACAGCGGTATGAATCGTCGTGCCAGCGGCCCGAAGATGGTTGCCGACTTCGGTTACCTAACCGATCTCGACCTGGCCGAATCCGTCGTTCAACGCGATCCTCTGATCGAAACCTATGTCAGCACTCTCAGCACTAAACGACAAGGTGGAGATATTCACACCAAACCCAGCACCGGTCTCGATCTGGATATGCGATTGACTTCCCACTGGACAGGACAGTTCTCGGTCAACCCCGACTTCGGAGAAATTGCGGCCGATGAAGGGGATATACAAAATCGCGATACCGCCCGCTTCCTTACCGAACGCCGCTTCTTTTTCAAAGAGGGCGCGGAACAGTTCAGGACCCCCACCAATCTCTATGACAGTCGCAACTTTCTCGATTTCGACGCCGCGGCCAAAATCACCGGTACTGGGTCCGATTGGACCATGGCCACACTCGTATTGCGCGGTGACGGTGCCCGAACCGGTGACAACTCAAATTTCGTTGCGGCACGATATACAAAAACCCTCAACGACCGTTTTCAATGGGGAACGATGAATACATGGGCCGACGGCGGCGATCACAAAAATCTCATGACAAGTGTTGACACCCGCACGGAAATCAACAGCACTACTTTCCTCAACACCCAAGTCATGTTCATGAAAGGCGAAGATCCGCTGGACGAAGACGACGACCGTGTCGCGGAAGAAAATGAAATCACCGCACACGGCTATTTCGTAGAACTTACCGGGGGTACTCGGCCTTGGTCTTGGACGGTAGATTTACGCGACTTCTCCAGAAACTTTCTCCCGGATTTATCATTCATTCCGCGCCGCGACATCATCGGACCCACCCTGGAAATCGATTACAGTCAGACCTACGACCATCCAATCGTCCAGTCGGTATTCGGCGAGTTCGAATACGAATATTTCAAGAACCACGACGGTCGAACCACACTGCGGGATTTCAGTGCGTTCGCAGGTATCACATTCCAAAACAATTGGAACTTCAGTACCGGTTTCATGGAAGACTTTCACGACCCTTACGACAACACGCGGAGGTTCGTCAGCTTCATGTACAACCGCCAGGATCGATATCGGTCATGGCGCGGAAACTACGCCTGGGGTGAATTTCAAACCGTCGAGTTCGACGAATACCAACTCACGAAACCCTTCCAAATTACCGAGCGATGGACCAACGACCTTTCCGGCCTACTCCGGGAAGAACAGCGCGACACCGGCGATGAAGACGTCTGGTTATGGCGGTTGGAAAGTGAGTACACGTTCCTTTGGGACGGTCGCATTAAGGTGACCATCGAAGACGCCAGTGACGGCGACTATGCCCGTACCATTCTGTTCGCCTACGAAGACGTCAAAAACTGGGATTTCTTCCTGGTCGCCAACGATTTTAAGTTCGAAATCGATGAAGCCACCGAAATTATTGAACGTGGATTCTTCGCCAAATTCGTTTATCGCTGGTAGGTTCAACCCGCCCAAAAAAATGAAAGACATCCTCTTGACGCTAAAACGATTCATTCTCGGATTCTACGTGTTCGGTTTCGCTACGCTCTCGGCGGACGCGGATTGGAAAAAAGAGTTCCGGAATCTACCCAACTACACTCCGCAACCAATCGCCAGCGATTGGTTAATCGATCCTTTGTCATTTAGGGCCGGCGTGTTCAAAAACGGTGAAGATGAAATCGTATTATCTAATGGATTGGTTTCACGCTCCGTCAAAATCACGCCAAACGCAGCAACCGTGTCCATCCGTAATATCATGCCCGGCGAATCTGTTCTCCGAGGGGTTAAACCCGAAGCCCGCATTACGTTGGATGGGGAAGAATTTTCAATCGGCGGCCTGAATGGTCAACCAAATTACGCGTACCTGCTCCCCGGATGGAAAAACTCTTTAACCGCCGATGCCGCTGCATTCCAGTTCTCCGGTTTCGATATTCAGTCACCTACGAAGCCAATGGAATGGAACCAAAACCGATGGGCTGTCGAAAATCAATGGCCGCCGGCCGGCATACAACTTGACCTCCATTTCGAGGCGCCGGATCATCTAGACAAAAAAGTCGTTGTAACTGTCCACTACATCCTTTACGACGGAATTCCCGCCTTCGCCAAATGGTTGACGATCAAAAACCAATCCCGTAAGCCTGTCCAATTAAATTCATTTACCAACGAGATTCTAGCCGTCGTCGAACCGACCTCCCACGTAGAACTCCCCAGTCGATGGCTGCTCCCTAATATCCACGTGGAAAGCGACATGAGCTTTTCCGGTATGGATGCCGACGGCGGAAATGTCACAAACCATTGGGTTAGAGACCCCGACTACACAACCCAAGTCAATTACTTGCGCGAAGCGCCTCTAATGCTCGAAAGTCGCCCTCCCCTGGGCCCCGACGTGGCCATCAAAAAAGGAAACCCCTTTCAAACATTCCGAACGTTCGAAGTCATTTTCGACTCCACCGATCGCGAACGAAAAGGACTCTCTCTGAAACGGTTCTATCGAACCGTCGCACCGTGGTCATCTGAAAATCCAATTATGATGCATGTCCGCCACTCCGATCCGGAATCAGTAAAACGTGCCATCGATCAGTCCGCTGAAGTCGGATTCGAAATGGTCATTATGACCTTCGGCAGCGGGTTCAATATGGAGAATACAACACCGGCCTACATTTCGGAAATTAAAGGATTGGTCGACTACGCCCACAGCAAAGGCGTTCAACTCGGCGGCTACTCATTATTGGCAAGCCGTAAAATCAGCGACGAACACGACGTCATCAATCCGGAGACCGGCACTACCGGAGGCGCAGTCTTCGGAAATTCACCGTGTATCGGCAGCGAATGGGGTCAGGAATATTTTCGCAAAATTCGGTTCTTCATTGAAGAAACAGGATTGGACTTGTTGGAACATGACGGCTCCTATCCGGGAGACCCGTGCGCTTCCACCACCCACCCGGGCCACGTCGGACTCGAAGACTCCCAATGGACCCAATGGAAAACAATCTCAGATTTCTATCAATGGTGCCGCGGCCGCGGAGTCTACTTAAACGTACCCGATTGGTATTTTCTGAAAGGCTCCAACAAAACAGGAATGGGTTACCGCGAAACCAACTGGTCCCTCCCCCGCGCCCAGCAGATTATTCACGGCCGCCAAAACATGTACGACGGAACCTGGAGCAAATCGTCCAGCATGGGATGGATGTTCGTTCCCCTCGTGGAGTACCACGGTGGAGGAGAATCCGCCACTTTGGAACCTTTACGCGATCATTTGGATACATATGATTCGATTTTGGCGCAGAATTTCGGGTGGGGGGTCCAGGCAGCCTATCGCGGTCCTCGCCTTTACGACTCCAATGAAACCAAATCGGTCGTCAAAAAGTGGGTCAGCTTTTACAACGAACATCGGGATATTTTGAATTCCGATGTCGTCCACATCCGACGTGCCGATGGACAGGATTACGACGCAATCTTACACGTCAATCCGAAACTGAAGGAAAAAGGATTATTGTTTATCTGGAATCCACTGGGAAAAAGCATTAAGCGCACTTTGAAGGTTCCATTGTATTACACAGGCCTTACCGAAACCGCTTCCGTCGCGGAACAGGCAGGTACACCGAAACAATATAGGCTCAATCGAGATTACACCGTAGACGTCCCGGTCCAATTGGCCGCCGAAAGTTACACGTGGCTCATCGTCGAGTAAACCATTTGGAAATGTGAGACATCTAACCCGTTACTAGTTCTTATAAGGTCACTATGAAGTACTTTCCCCTTACATTACTTGCGCTATTCCTTTGCCTGAGCTCCGTCCATGGGATCGAAGTCCCGATGGAATGGAGCAAGCGAAGCGTAAAAGCGGTCAAGATCGCGAATCCGCCCGTCATCGATGGGGACTTGAGCGATGCCGCGTGGGAAGCCGCTCCCATATTGACCGACTTCATCGATCGCCGGAGCGACTCAGTCGCAAAACAACCCACGTTCGTCCGTGTCCTGTACGACAACGAAAACCTTTATTTCGCGTTTGAATGTTTTGAAGATATGGAAACCATCGTAGCAACTGAACGCAAATACGATCGGGAGCGAATTTTTTCCGAGGACAAAGTGCAAATCGGCCTCGATACTTTCAACAATACCGAACAAGCCTATTTCTTCTCAGTAACTCCCATCGGAACGCGACTCGATTCACGTAGCGGCACCTTCGGCCGAAACTTGAATTGGGATGCCCCATGGGAAGCAAAAACAAAAATCATGGAAGACCGCTGGATCGCCGAAATCTCAATTCCTATTGGCGTGATGCATTTCAATAAAGAAGACAACCAAACGTGGGGATTAAATATCTTCCGCGATGACCAAAACTCCAACGAATACAGTCGCTGGGCATACAACCCCAACATTCGGAATTTCACGGCCCGATTCGGAAAATTGCGCAATCTCAATCTGGCCGACGTGAAGCCAGTAACATCCCCCGAACTGGAGACGTACGCCAGCGTCTCCGCCACGAAACGACAGGGCGGCGACATGCACAGCAAATGGTCTACAGGTGCCGACCTCTCCCTACGCCTCAATGAAAAATGGGTGAGCACATTTACCGTCAACCCCGACTTCGGCCAAGTCGACGCCGATA
>Ga0315336_1003951_pt1 | contig 18661 bp, 16 predicted proteins | sample ASW5metaG_FD_204512 | JGI IMG/M metagenome (GOLD analysis project Ga0315336, IMG submission 204512) | Ammonia-oxidizing marine archaeal communities from Monterey Bay, California, United States - ASW #5 | ecosystem: Environmental > Aquatic > Marine > Intertidal zone | place: USA: California... | reverse complement strand
GATACCGTGCTGACATCAAAGCTCATCGACGGTACCTTTCCCGACTATCAAAGGGTTGTGCCAGAGGGTAACGAAAAAATACTAGAAGTGGATTGCAGAACCTTTGCTAACGCGGTGGACCGAGTATCGACCATCTCGACGGAAAAATCCCGCGCTGTCAAACTGGCTTTGGGAGCCGGCTCCATGATCCTGTCGGCAACCTCCATCGACCAGGGGCGGGCCGATGAGGAGATTGAGGTCGGCTATGACGCGGATGCCATGGAAATTGGCTTCAATTCTCGCTATCTGCTCGATATCGCCGAACGAATACAGGGCGAAAAGGCGAGCTTCCGGTTGGGCGACGGTGCTTCGGCGGCCATCGTCAGCGATGTCGATGATGCTAATGCGCTTTATGTGATCATGCCCATGCGGGTTTAGGACGGTGCCATCGCCGCCCATGGGCGCAGTAGGAGTATAAGGAAGGTTGCAGCGCTGAACGCTTCTTCCCTGCAAAATACAACGCGGTCCCGGCAAGCTGAGCCCGAGGCCGTGCACGCGCGCTTGGTGGTGTCGGAGCTAGTATTGACGGCTTTTCGCAACTATGCGCGGTTGCACCTCGCGCTTGACGGCAGGCCGGTGGTGCTAGCTGGGCCCAATGGCGCTGGCAAGACCAACCTCCTCGAAGCCATATCCTATCTCGGTGCCGGCCGTGGCCTACGCGGCGCCCGGCTCCGCGATGTCGACAGCCGTGGTGAGGGCAAAAACGGGTCCTGGGCGATATCGGCGGTGTTGGATGGGCCCCATGGCCGTTTCGAGGTAGGCACCGGCCGAGACAGAGCTGCGGCGACTTCGCGGCGCTTAGTCCGCATCGATGGCAAACTTCGGCCAGGCCCTGCTTCCCTGGCCGATTGGGTTCCCGTTCTGTGGTTGACTCCGGCCCAGGACCGGCTATTTCTGGACCAGCCCAGTTCCAGGCGGCGTTTCCTGGACAAATTGGTGGCAGTGTTGGACCCGACTCATTCTACACGCATCAACGAATACGAGCGCACATTGCGGGAACGTGCCCGGCTACTAAAAAAACCCGGCGCAGATGCCGATTGGCTCTCGGCCCTGGAGCGGACCATGGCGGAGACCGGCATCGCCATCGCTGCCGCCCGTCTGCTGGCGGTGGTTGACCTAACACAGGCGGCGGCAAGCGGTATCGGGCCCTTCCCCGCCGCCGTCATCACTGCTGCCGGTGAGGCCGAGGATTGGCTTGCCCAATGCCCGGCCCTGGAGGCCGAAGATCTCCTCGCCGGGGCTTTGGCGAGCTCACGCGCCCGGGATGCCGAAGCCGGCGGTGCCGCCCATGGTCCGCACCGCACCGACATGGCCGTGAGCCACGGCGAATTGGGCCTTGCCGCTGCAGTCCTATCGACTGGCGAACAGAAAAGTCTGCTTCTCAGCATTGTCCTGGGGGCGGCCCGGATTCAGGAGAAAAAGCGGGGATTTGCACCACTTTTGTTGCTTGATGAGGTGTCCGCCCATCTTGATGAAGACCACCGTGGGGCCCTTTACGATGAAGTCGCGGCTCTGGGCGCCCAGGCCTGGATGACAGGGACCGACGCCACGCTATTTTCGGCTCTGGGCGACGGCGCCTGTTTTCTCCGAGTCAATGATGGATGTGTGGAAAAAATGACATGACCAGCGGATCTTGCTCAACCCCGTGCTACGATCAATTACTGAAGGTAAGACTATGACCGATGAACCGACCTCACCCGAAGATCAGTCCGAAGAGCAAACGGATCCAACCACCGAAGAATATGGTGCCGACGCTATCAAAGTGCTGCGTGGGCTTGAGGCGGTGCGCAAGCGTCCCGGCATGTATATCGGCGATACCGATGACGGCACCGGGCTTCACCACATGGTCTACGAGGTGGTGGATAACTCCATCGACGAAGCCATGGGCGGATACTGCGACCGAATTGACGCGGTCATTAATGTTGACGGTTCTGTGACCGTGGCCGACAACGGGCGCGGAATCCCGGTAGAGGTGCACGAAGAGGAAGGGGTCTCAGCCGCCCAGGTCATCATGACCCAACTCCATGCTGGCGGGAAATTCGACCAAAATTCATACAAGATCGCCGGTGGGCTCCATGGGGTGGGCGTTTCCGTGGTCAACGCGTTGTCTTCGACCTTGAAACTCCGAATCTGGCGTGACGGGGGCGAATACAGCATGGAGTTTCATGACGGTGATCCATCTGCGCCGCTAGAGAAACTTGCAGCCGCGCCGACCTTGGAGGATAGGACTCCGCGCACTGGTACCGAGGTGACCTTCTACCCTTCGGCGGATGTGTTCACCAATATCGCCTTTGATTACGACACGCTCAAAAGCCGCCTGCGCGAGCTTGCGTTTCTCAATTCTGGCCTCACCATCACCCTGACCGATAGCCGGGAGGTCGAGCCCGTCACGGACGAGATGCATTACGAGGGCGGGTTGACCGCTTATGTGGAATATCTAGACCGGTCCAAGACCGCACTCCATTCGCCAGCCATTTCGCTTATTGACGAACGTGATGGTATCCAGGTCGAGGTCGCCATGGAATGGACCGACGCCTATCACGAAAACATGCTGTGTTTCACCAACAACATCCCCCAACGTGATGGCGGTACCCATCTTGCCGGATTCCGTGCGGCGCTCACCCGCACGGTCAATAATTTCGTTGCGGCCTCTGGGCTCGCCAAGAGGGAAAAGCTTCAACTCACCGGCGATGATTCCCGCGAGGGCATGACCTGCGTACTATCGCTCAAGGTGCCCGACCCAAAATTTTCTTCACAAACCAAGGATAAGTTGGTGTCATCGGAAGTGCGTCCCGTGGTTGAAAGCGTCCTTGGCGACAAGTTAGGCCAATGGTTTGAGGAGCATCCCAACGAGGCAAAGCGTGTCATTGCCAAGGCGGTGGAAGCTGCCGCCGCGCGGGAAGCTGCCCGCAAAGCCCGTGAACTGACCCGCCGCAAGGGCGCGCTGGATATTTCATCGCTGCCTGGAAAACTTGCTGATTGTCAGGAGCGCGACCCGACGCTTTCGGAACTCTTCCTGGTCGAGGGCGATTCGGCTGGCGGCTCCGCCAAGCAGGGCCGCAACCGGGCCAACCAGGCGATCTTACCGCTACGCGGTAAGATCCTCAACGTTGAGCGGGCGCGCTTTGACAAGATGCTGTCGTCGGTCGAAATCGGAACCTTGATCACGGCGTTAGGAACGGGTATTGGCGCCGATGATTTCGACATCGGCAAGCTTCGCTACCATAAGGTTATCATCATGACCGACGCCGACGTCGACGGCGCCCATATTCGAACTCTGTTGCTAACCTTCTTCTATCGCCAAATGCCGGAACTTCTGGAACGCGGCTATCTCTATATCGCTCAGCCGCCCCTCTATCGGGCCAAGCGCGGTTCGTCGGAGGTCTATCTCAAGGACGACCGGGCACTCGAGGATTACCTGATCGCTGCAGGTATAGAAGACACCGTGCTGACCCTTGAAGGCGGCCAGCAACTGGCTGGCGAGGAACTGCGCGAGGTTCTCGATGAGGCGCGCGTGGCACGTAACCTTCTCGCACCCTTGACTCGACGGGTGGGGTCTCTTGCCCTGGTCGAGCAGGCGGCAATCCTGGCCGCGCTCAACGATGATCTGTTTAGCGATAAGGAACAGAGTGCTGCAGTGGCCGCTTATATTGCACGAAGGCTCGACGCCATCGCAGCGGAGATCGACCGCGGATGGGGTGGTACGGTGGATGAAGCTGGGAAAATGGTATTCGAACGCGTGCTTCGGGGCGTTCCTGAACGCTTCGCCATCGACAGCAAGCTGATCTCCATGGTCGAGGCAGGTAAACTCGACGACATGGCGGGGAAACTTCAGAAGGCCTACGAACGCCATTCGAAGCTTTCGCGCAAGGATTCCGAGGCCATCATCACCGGACCCACCGGACTGATGGATATGGTGATGGAGTTGGGACGTAAGGGGGTCAGTGTTCAGCGCTATAAGGGGCTCGGTGAAATGAATCCGGAACAGCTCTGGGAAACGACCCTGGACCCCGACGCGCGGACGCTCTTGCAAGTCAAGATCAGCCATGCCGAGACCCAGGGGGATATTTTCTCGACCCTCATGGGCGAAGTGGTCGAACCACGTCGCGAATTCATCCAAACCCACGCCCTCGAGGTTGCTAACCTAGACGTTTGAGGTCTATTTCCATGACGCTTGTGGTGGGGCCAGGATTCGACGAATATATATTCATTGAAAAAAGTCGCTCCAACATTCAGGAACCCAGAAATACTCGCTAATGAATTACCAACAAATTAACCTCAGTAAACACTGCGGCGGACCTGTCAAAAAAATAATAGGTCGTAATCTCAGTGACCGTATATGGGATGAATGGCCTACTGATAACACCGAAATGGCCGTGGTGACAGTTTGGGCAAACTTGCTCTTATTATTTTGTCTCCGTCCCCGCACCCGCCCCGATAGGGCCTAATTTGCCGTATAACGGGCTTGATTGATGGTCAAGCAAGTGAAATCAAAAGCGCGGGGGAAGGGCGCGAAGCACCCGGTGGGCGTCAGGGTGACCGGGTTTCTGAGATGGCGGCACCTGATTTGGGGGCTCTTTAAATGGGGGCTGGTCATCTGTATCTGGGGCGCGTTCGGCATCGGCGCGCTGATCGGCTGGTACGCCTACGACCTGCGGCCGCTGGGCGACGTCCCGGCCTTGAAGCACCGGCCCGCGGTCACTCTTCTGGCTGGCGATGGCACCCCCTTTGCACGATTTGGTGAGGCGACCGCTAAGCCGGTCACGGTCAAGGGCTTGCCGCCCTACCTGCCCGCCGCGGTCCTGGCGGTGGAGGACGCGCGTTTTTACCGTCATTTCGGCATCGATTTTCTTGGACTTGCCCGTGCCATGGCGGCCAACATCAGAGCCGGGCGTATCGTCCAGGGGGGATCGACCATCACCCAGCAGCTCGCCAAGAATATATTTCTTGGGCCGGAACGCACCCTGAAGCGCAAGGTCCAGGAATTGATCCTGGCACTATGGCTGGAAGGGCGCTTCACTAAGGATGAAATCCTGGCACTTTATCTCAACCGGGTCTATCTCGGGGCTGGTAATTTCGGCATAGAGGCGGCGGCCCAGAGCTATTTTGCTAAGTCCGCCCAGCAGCTTCAGTTGAACGAAGCGGCAATGCTGGCGGGGTTGTTGAAAGCGCCGTCACGTTATGCGCCGACTCGCAATCGTGGACGCGCGGCGCGGCGCGCGGCGATCGTGCTCGACCGTATGGTGGCGACCGGTGCTATCACCAAGGCTCAAGCCCGGATTGTCAAGCGCAACCCTGCCCGGTTGGGCCGTCAAAGAGTACGCCTTGCTCGCTATTTCGCCGATTGGGCGTTGGACCAGGCACGTGGTTACGTGGGGGCGGGCCGGGGCGATCTAAAGGTACGCACGACTCTCGATATCCGCCTGCAACGCATTGCCGAGCGGGCCGCCACCAAGATGCTTGTGGGCCCCGGCCGCAAACGCGGAGTCGGTCAGCTGGCGGTAGTGGTGCTGGGGACCGATGGCGCCATCCGTGCTATGGTTGGTGGTGCCGATTATGGCAAGAGCCAGTTCAATCGGGCTACCCAGGCATTGCGCCAGCCTGGCTCTGCCTTCAAGCCTTTCGTTTATCTAGCCGGGCTCGAGGCAGGCCTTACACCCGACAGCGTGATGATCGACGCGCCAGTGCGGATCCGTGATTTTCGACCAAGAAATTATGCCGACCGATATCACGGGAAGGTGACGCTGACCGCCGCCCTGGCGAGCTCGTATAACAGCGTCGCCGTACGCCTCATCCAGCATGCCGGGATCGACCGAACCATTAACTGGGCACGGCGCCTCGGCATCACCTCGAAGCTGAGGCGTGAGGCCGGTTTGGCGCTTGGCACCTCGGAGGTGACGGTGTTAGAAATGGCCCAGGCATACAGTGCTTTCGCCAATGGCGGTGACGCAGTGTTCGCTCATGGTGTTGCCAAGATCCGCGACTCAAGCGGTCGCGCGGTTTACCGCCGCCGTGGCTCGGGTCCGGGCAGCCGCATCTCTCCCGTCCTGCTTGCGCGTCTCAACCGCATGATGGCAGCGGTACTCGAATACGGCACTGGCCGCAAGGCCCGTTTTTCCCATCCCGCCGGGGCCAAGACGGGCACCACCCAAGACTACCGGGATGCTTGGTTTATCGGATATTCCACCGACTTTGTGACGGCCGTATGGATGGGCAACGATGACGGACGGCCGATGAAAAAGGTTACCGGTGGTGGGCTTCCCGCTCTGCTCTGGAGAGAGGTCATGACAGCCGCTCATGAGGGCCGGCCGGTCAAGCATTTTCCCGGCTCGAGGTCCGCTGGCAGTTTCTGGAACCTATTGTTCAGTGGTGACGGCATCGTCAAACCGGGCCGAACGGGGTCTGATTATCCGGAATAGGTGCCTGAAATTAATTGCAGTGGGCGGCTTCCGGCGTCCCATTTGGGCGCGGCAGGATGACCGCGAAGCATATAAGGGACAGAAGTGCTCCGGCTAAGATGCAACCCGCCATAGGAATTGCGGTGCCATCCACCAAAATCGCCAACAATGCCACCATGACTGCACCGCCTGTTTGTTGGCAAAATCCCAACAGTGCTGAGGCCGCACCCGCCCTGTCCGGAAAGGGAGCTAACGCTCCGGCGATGGTGTTAGGTAGGATCAGGCCGATCCCTAACATGAACGCAAACTGAGGGACGAGGATTGCTGCTGCGCTGGTCGGGCCGGCCACCACCAGGGCTAGCATGAGGCTGCCCGATCCCACGCAAATGGCAATGCCCAAAGCCACCAACCGGTAAATACCCAGACGCATAGTCAGCCGCGCCGATATCAGAGTGCCGGCGAAATACCCACCAATCACAAAGGCAAAGAATAGGCCAAACATTTCCGGGCTGAAGCCGAGAAGTTTGATGAAAACGAAGGAGGACCCTGAATGAAAGGCAAACATGCCGCCGAAGGCAGTGGCGAAGGTCAGAGTATAGCCAGCAAACACGCGGCTACGGCAGAAGCTCCGGTAATTGGCGAGCAGACGCGCCGGGTTCATCGCTGTGGCATCGCGATCACCAAGGCTTTCCCCGAATCGCAGCCACACTACCAGAGAAGTAGCCAGGCCCATCGCTGTGAGGGTCATGAACGCCCCTTGCCATCCTAGCCAAGACTGGCTGAGGCCACCGGCAAGTGGGGCCAGAGCCGATGCAAATGCGAAAGCAGCTGCCATCAGGGATAGCACCCTGGCGGCGCGAATAGGTGTGTAATGGTCGCGTACGATGGCTCGGGCCAGGACCTGTGTCGAGGCGGCGCCAAGTCCTTGCAGAATACGGGTGGCCATCAGCGTTTCCATGTCGGGTGCGGCGATGCAGGTGGCCGATGCCAGGGTGTAAAGGCCGAGCCCGCCAATGAGTACAGGCCGGCGGCCGAAACGGTCCGATAGAGACCCGTAAAACAATTGGCCAACACCAAAACCCCAGAAAAAGGCGGAAACTGCCAACATGGCGATTCCGGCGGGCGCTTGGAATGCACGAGACAGGGCCGGCAGGGAAGGCAGCACAATGTTGTTCGACATCGCCCCAAAGGCGACCAGAACGGTGAGCAGAAGGATCATTGCGGAGGATTCGGGTTTAAATCGCGTTTTTGGCCCAGCGGTTGCCGGGGACGCGGGTGGCTCAGCCATAACGGTGGAGTCCCGATCCTTCCTGGGCGAGCCACTCCTGGGCTTCGTCTTTATTTTCCGCCAGGCCGGCCAGCGCAGCCTTGAATTTTGCCCCGTGGTTGAGGTGAAGCAGATGGGCGACTTCATGGGCGGCTACGTAATCTAGCACCGTGGGTGGTGCCATGATCAGGCGCCAGGAAAACGATAGCCTGCCCTTGGCAGAACAACTGCCCCAACGTGTCTTCGGATCGCGAACGGCGACAGGCGGCGGTGCCCGGCCGATGGCGGCCGCCATTTGCATGGTCACTTGGGTCAGCGCGTCCAAGGCTTGCCCGCGGAGCCAATCCTCGACCCGGGGCGCCAAACCGGTGACATCCCCGGGTATGTGCAGGACTCCGTCCATCAGCACAGGATTTGGTCCGGCCAGGGGGAAATGCCGGATCAGCAGTGGCTTGCCCCTGAACGGGATCACTGCATCGTCGTCGAATGGGGTGAGCGGGGGCAGCACAGCCATCCTCCGTGCGAGCCATCCAGCCTTTTCCTGGGCGAAACCGAAGCCGCTTTCTAGGCTTGTACGTGTGGGCAGGGTCAGGATGGCACAATTTTTTCTGGCATCGAAGCGAAGGATAATCCGGCGCGCTTGTCGGTGATGCCGAGCCCGCACCAAAATGGCCCGCCCATTGATTTTCAAAAGGCGTTCTTGGCCTCCTCCCTGTGAAGCGGCAGGCGCACTGCTCATAGTAGGGTCAACCTGTCGTTGACTAGTGTTAGAGCGGCTGAGAAAACACCTTTGATATCCTGTAGGTACGGTGGTGCCATGGTCTGATTCTAGAGCACTATCCGGCCAAGACGAATAGGGAAACGGTTATTTTGGCCAGTCGACGATGAACTCCTCAAGCTCGTCCCCGGCGACTTCTTCCGACGTGGTCCGACCACGCACCGAAATTCCTGCTTGGTGCACCGATTCTGGATCCCCGGAGACTAGGGGATGCCAGTCCTCAAGATTTTTTCCTTCGGCGACGAGGCGGTAAGCGCAGGTTTGCGGCAGCCAAGTGAAATTTTCTACCAATTCCGGGGTAAGCACGATGCAATCATGCACTTCTTGTTTGCGCCGAGAATAAAATTTGCAGGCGCATGAGTTGAGATCAAGCCCACGGCAGGCAATGGATGTATAGGAAATTTCTGCCGTGTCCCAGTCCTCGAGCTTGAGAAGGCAACACTTGCCGCAGCCATCGCACAACGATTCCCACTCTTCGCGGGTCATCTCGCCAAGCGTTTTACGTATCCAGAAGGGTTGTTCCATGGCTGGGTCCTCAATCGCTGTCGCCAATCGCCTGAAACCATTCCAGGCGGTCGTGGAAGGCGACGTTTTCTCCGATTACGACCAGCGCCGGCGGCATCATGGCGGCGGCCTTTGCGGCACCAGCGGCGGCTTCCAGGGTAGTGAAGAGGGTGCGTTGGCTGGGCATGGTGGCGTTGGTGATGATGGCGACCGATTCTTGCGGGTTTCGTCCTGCCGTCACGAGGAGATCGGCGATACACTCGAGGTGACCGAGCGCCATATAGAGCACCAAAGTTGGCGAACCCTTGGAAAGGGCCGTCCAGTCGAGGTTCTTGGGTACGTCGCCCCCCGCCGTATGCCCTGTGATGAAGGTGATGGCGGCGTTGGTGTCGCGATGTGTGGCAGGAATCCCGGCATAAGCGAGGCCGCCGATGCCCACCGTGATACCGGGCACCAACCTAAAAGGAATACCTGCTTGCGCCAGAGCCAGGGCTTCCTCACCTCCCCGCCCGAAGACACAGGGATCGCCGCCCTTAATGCGCAACACTCGGCGGCCTGCCTGGGCGAGCGCCACCAGACGCTGGGAAATATCATCCTGGTTGGCCGACGGCCGCCCGCCGCGCTTGCCGGCAAAGACCATCTCCGCGTCTGGGTTGGCTAAGCTGAGGATCTGGCTGTCAACCAGAGCGTCGTAGACGATGACCTCGGCATGGGCCAGCCCGTGGGCGGCGTAAGCCGTGATCAACCCCGGGTCGCCGGGGCCAGCGCCAACCAGCCACACCGTTCCCGGCGCGATATCAGGTAAATCCATGCCTGCGAAGTCCATGTTGTCTTGAATCCCCGGGTGTCCAGTAGTCTCGCGCAGACTAATGCACAATGGGGTCGAATAGAACCATTTGCCCGCAATTCACTCTCTCGCACCGCTGTTAAGGTAGATGGGTGTGGTTGCCTGAAGCTTCTCATGGCGCCGGTCTTTTGGTGTTGTCTTACTGGCCTTCCTGGTCTTTTTCTCATAGCGTGAGCATAACCATGGAGATGTCGAGCTCAGTCGTCCTCGGGATGGAGGTGGTTGACTTGGTGCACCTGCCAGGGGTGTTTCAGACCTGATGTTGGGAGTTTCCCTGGGATCAGGTGGTCGATGCGGGTCAGCGACAGATTGCGGATATTAAATCTGAGCGCGCGTCCGGGCGCCAAGTCGAGCGCAACGGCCAGAGCCGCGCGGATCGAGCCGCCATGGGCGAAGGCGATGATGTCGCGCCCTGCATGGGTGCTGGTGATGCGCGCAACGGCCTTGGCCACCCGCGCGATCACTTCGGCGAAGCTTTCCCCTTCCGGTGGTTGGGCTTCGGCCGGGGCTTGCCAGAAGGCGTCGAACCCGTCGCCTAGATGTGCTTTGATCTCGGGTATGTTCATACCTTGCCAGGCACCGAAATCTTGTTCCGCGATTTCTGGAAATTGCAAAATTTCTGGCAAATTTTGGTCAAGTGCCTCCATATGGGGCCGTAGCGCCGCCGCAGTTTCCAGAGTTCGGCTTAGATGCGACGAAATCCAGAGTGCGTCTGAGGGAAGGCTTGGGGCCAGCCTCTCATAGGGTCCGGCATCAGAGATGATGGCCTTGATGTCGCTTTGGCCGTAAAGACGGTTTTCTGGGTTGTGGACCTTGTCGTGGCGGATCCACCACCAACGGGTGGTCTCGGACATGATGTTTCTCTCTTAGGCCAATGCGACGATGGCGAGCAAGACGCCGATTTCCGCTCCCTGCTGGGCAGCGCCGAGGACAGCGCGAGTGGGGCCGACCAGGTTTCGTTTTGCGAACCAAATGAATGGAAAAGCACCGAGCGCACCAACCGCAAGGGCGAAAAATGTAACCACAGGGTCAAATCCAAGGACGAGGAAAGCGATCAATGCCGCTACTAGCAGCATGATGACCGTTTGATCCCGTTCCGGGCGCCCTGCGAGGTAGGCGAAGCCGGAGCGACTGGTCGAGGGTATGGTATATAGCACCACGGCGAGGGCTGCGTAGGACACTGTAAGTGCTGCAATGAGGGCCGCGGCGACCGCGCTTGCATTCCCCAGCGACGCGAGGGCCCCAACCCTGAGACCGAGGGAAACGACCAGGACTATGACGCCGTTGCTGCCCAAAGCCTCCTCTTTAAGCCGTGTCAGCTGCTGAGCCTTCGTGCCTCCGGCGATCAGCGCGTTGGTCAGCCTGATGAGTTCGCCTTCGTTGCAGCCGCCGCTGAGTAATACCAGGGTGGCGATAGCTAGAAGGGCAGCGATCAATGGTGGTAAGCCGAACCAATCGGTGATGATATAGACAAGGGCCGTGATCATTCCGAGGCCTAGTCCTACCACGGGAAAGCCGTGCACGGCGGAGGCCAATTCGCCCTTCTTGAGTTTGACGGGTTTGACACCAAAAAGCCGCAACGGCGAGCCGGCCAATGCCGCGGCAGATAAAACGGCAGCATCCCAACAGTCATCCCAGCATTTCTTAAAAATTTCGACGGGATCGAGGGGGGCCTCGTCGGTCTTCCCATCGCTGCGGGCCTGGCGGCTTTTCGCTCGTTTTGCCATGATCCGTTTGTTCCTTCGCAGGGTGTCTATGAGTTGCCAGAGATTAGAGCACAATTCGGTTAAATTGAACCTTACGGCGGGAATATTCCTCCTTTGCCGAGGTTTCCTGGCGGGCCGGCCTGGCCTGGGATATAACCATGGAAAGCCCGGCCACCATTTGACCGGGATGTGCGTAGGAGCCCCTGTCATGACCGAGGCAGAAATTTTCTCATCCAACATTCCGGCTCTGTTCAAGCCGTTCAAACTTCGCGGCATGGCGCTCGCCAACCGGGTCGTGCTTTCCCCCATGTGTATGTATTCAGCTGAAGATGGCACGGTGGGGGATTTCCAGCTGGTCCATCTCGGCGCCCGTGCCTTAGGAGGCGCCGGGCTGATCATCACCGAAATGACCAACATCCACCCCCAGGGACGCATTTCCCTGGGCTGTGCCGGAATGTACAAGCCCGAACATCCATTGGCTTGGAAGCGGGTGGTGGACTTCGTCCACGAACAGACCGATTCAAAAATTGCCATCCAACTTGCCCATGCTGGGCGCAAGGGAGCTGTGCCCAGGGCTTGGGAACGGGGTTTAGTCGGTTTGGGGGACGAGGCCTGGGAGCTGCTCGCGCCTAGCGCCATTCCTTTCGGCGAAGGCAGTGCCACGCCCCGGGCAATGACCCACGACGACATCGCCGATATCTGTGATCGATTCGTTCAGGGCGCGCGCTGGGCCGATGAGGCTGGCTTCGACATGATTGAATTCCACATGGGCCATGGCTATTTGCTGTCGTCGTTCATGTCGCCGCTCGCCAATGCACGCGAGGATGAATACGGTGGCGACCTCAAGGGCCGGATGAAATTTTCCCTAAAAGTATTGGAAGCCGTGCGCGCCGTCTGGCCGGCGGAAAAGCCCATTTCCGCGCGTATCTCGGCCATCGACTATGAAGAAGGCGGCAATACCATTGATGACGGGATTGCCATGGCGCAATTGTTGTTGGATGCCGGTCTCGATATAGTCGATGTGTCTACTGGCGCCGTCACTCCATTTCGCCGACCTCAAACCAATGGGCTCTTCCAGACGCCATATTCCGAGGCTATCCGCGCGGCTACCGGCAAACCCACCATGACCGTGGGCAATATCCGCTCGGCCGAGGAGGCCAACGGCGTAATCGAAGACGGCCGCGCCGATCTTTGCGTTCTGGCCAAGTGGCACCTCTATGATCCGTTCTTTGCCCGCCATGCTGCCCATGAACTGGGCCACGAGATGCCCTGGCCGAACCAGTACAAGCAGGTCGAAAGGATGTTGAAGGGCTGACTTCGTTTATAGGGTATCTCTCCAGTGGGGTTCACGCCGCATTGGTGCCGCAATCCCTGGGATAGGTAAGCCTATCTTTGAACCAGTTGATCAGACCGCCGGCCAGGAAGATTTTCACCTGGCGCGGAGACATATTGTGGTGGCAGGCGATCTCGATATCCTTGCCGGCAAGACCAAGGGCGACTCCCCGTCCCAGTGCCACCGCGTGGTGGATGCCGGTCACGGTTAGGGTATCGCCGACTTCAAATTTTTCATAATCGTCTTCGTTGTCAAGGCAGAGTGCCAGCACCCCGGAATTGATCAGGTTCTGTTCGTGGATACGGGCGAAGGACTTCACCACCACCAGTCGTAAGCCAAGCCAACGGGGCGCTAGGGCGGCGTGCTCGCGGCTCGAGCCCTGGCCGTAATTGATGCCGCCGAGTATGGCGTGGCCTGATTCTGCCCGCGTTTCCTCAGCCCGGTCGACATAAGTGTCATCCAACCGGCGGAAGGAGAACTGAGCAATTTTCTGGACATTGGCGCGGTACGGCATCACCTCGGCCCCGGCCGGATTAATGGTATCGGTAGAAATGTTGTCGCCCATTTTAAGCAGTACCGGCACCGCCAAGGCATTTTCGGGTACAGCGATAGGGGGCAGTGCAGCAATATTGGGGCCATGGACGATCTCAACATTTTGGGCTTCAGCTGGCAACGGTGGCGCTGCCAGAAGGTCCGTAAGGTCTACCCCATTTTCCGCCATGGTTAGGCGTGGATAGTCCATACCAAGATCCCGGGGGTCGGTAATCTTGCCGGTCAGCGCTGCCGCCGTCGCCGTTTCCGGGCTGCACAGCCAGACCTGGTCGTCGGCATTGCCCGACCGTCCGGGGAAGTTGCGGGGTACGGTGCGCAGGCTATTTTTGCCCGACGCCGGTGCCTGGCCCATGCCCATGCAGCCGTTGCACCCGGCTTGGTGCAGTCTCCCCCCCGCCTGGATTAGGTGAGTCAACGCACCATTACGCATTAGGTCCATCAATACTTGACGGCTGGGTGGATTTATGTCGAATGAAACTTCGCCATGGACGTCGCGGCCCTCGACCATGGCGGCCGGAACGGTGAAGTCGCGCAGGCCTGGGTTCGCGGATGATCCTACATAAGCCTGATAGACTGGCGCGCCGGCCACCTCGCGCACGGGGACCACGTTGTCGGGGCTGCCCGGTGTGGCTATCAGGGGCTCCAGTGCAGAGAGGTTAATCTCGTCCATGTGGTCATAGCTACAATCCTCATCGGCGGTAACTTCCTTAAAATCGCCTTTCCTTCCGTGATAGGCAAGAAAGTCCCGCACTGCCCCATCGGCGGGAAACACCGAAGAGGTAGCGCCCAACTCGGTCCCCATGTTGCAGATAACGTGGCGGTCCATGGCGCTCAAGCCTTTGATCCCTGGGCCGAAATATTCCATGATGCGTCCGACCCCGCCCTTCACCGAATGGCGGCGGAGCATCTCGAGGATGACATCCTTGGCGCTGACCCAATCGGGCAATATTCCCGTAAGTCGAATTCCCATGATTTCCGGCATACGAATGGAAAGTGGATCCCCGGCCAGCACTGTCGCCACTTCGACGCTACCGGCGCCAATAGCCAGCATGCCAAGCGCGCCTGCTGCTGGCGTATGGGAATCGGAGCCCACCAGGAATAGGCCAGGCAAGCCCAGGCGTTCCATGTGGACGGGGTGTGAAATTCCATTGCCGGGCCGCGAGTAATGGATGCCGAAGCGCCTGGCAGCACTCTGAAGGAATAGGTGGTCGTCGGGGTTTTTGTAATCAGCCTGGATCAGGTTGTGGTCGATATATTGACAGGCCAGATCGACCTTTATGTGCTCCAACCCCATGGCCTCCAGCGCCAGCATGGTAAGAGTCGATGTGGCGTCTTGAAGCAGCACCTGGTCCGCCTTGAGCCGCACTTCATCACCAGGCGTCATGTCGCCATCGGTAAGGGCGCGGGCGATCAGCTTACGGGCTAAATTTTGCGGACCTTGCCTCATAGATATGTCCCCTAATAGTACCATTTCTTTATGTTGTATCTCGTGGACATGATAGTGGAAACCCCTTGAATTTTGGCCCTCCGCGCCCCGCGGCCTTTCAGGATTCCTCCCCGCGCGTCTGTAACCCGCGCGGAATAAAGCGGCGCTCGGCAATTTCGAACGCCCCCTGGACGGCTAGGGCTAGGGCAGCCGCGGGGATCGCACCCTCGAGGATCAGCGTAGTATTATCGAGCCGGATGCCGGTCAGGATCGGCTGGCCGTAGCCGCCGGCACCGATCAAGGCGCCCAGGGTGGCGGTTCCGACATTGATTACTGCTGAGGTTTTTATCCCTGCCAGGATCACTGGCGCTGCCAGAGGAAGCTCAATGCGCCAAAGCTGTGTTGCTTCGGTTAGGCCTAGGGCTAGAGCTGAACGGCGTAGTGGCTCATCGATCCCCACGAGCCCGGCATGGGTGTTTCGGACGATGGGTAATAGGCTGTAGAGGAACAACGCGACGATTGCAGGTGGTGCCCCTATGCCCAACAGGGGGATCATGAATACAAGGAGGGCGAGCGCCGGCAGAGTCTGGATCGCGCCGACCGTGCCGAGTATCATACGACCCGTGCGGCGGCGGCGGGCAGCGAGTACGCCCAGGGGGATGGATACTGAGATCGCGGCGCTGAGGCTGATGAGTACCAAGGCCAAATGGGCCAAGGTATTCTCCCACAGCCGCCGAGCGATGGAACTTTTCCCAGCGGTCATTTCTAGGCTGAGCTCGGCATTGATGAAATCCGCCGCCGCCTGGGTCTCACTTGTGCCCTTCAGCTTCACAGCGCCGTTGAGACCCGCCATGACGTCGTCATTGAGGCGACCCGAAAGACGGGCCAGAGCGAGCACAGCACCGGGCGCCCGGTTCTCGAGATCAGCCCGGTAAATGAAGACTGCCCGATAGGCGGGGAAATGTCCGAGATCGTCTATCAGCACTTTAAGACGGTAATAGGCGATCTCAGCGTCAGTGGAATAGAGATCCATGACATCGATATCACCGGCCATCAGGCCGCGGTAGCTGAGGTCGTGGTCGAGCCCGCGAATTCGCGTTTGAGGCAGACCATAGCGTTGTTTCAGGGCAGGCCAGCCGTCCCCCCGGTCTATGAATTCGTTGCCGAAGCCGAAACGCAGCCGAGGATGATTTAGGAGATCCGAAATTTTGGAAATATCGAGCGCCTTGGCGCGATCCGCTACCATTCCCAACGCATAAGTGTTGTTGAAGCCGAGTGGCGGCGTCATCCGCAGGCCTCGGGCCTTGAGCGCTTTACCTAGCGCTTCATCACTTTTGAGGTTGAGCTTAGCCAGGGTCTCGGCCCTTAGCGTGCCAGTATATTCGGGATAGACGTCGATTTCGCCACGAATAAGCGCGTTCCATAGCACCCTGGTGCCGCCGAGCTCGCGCCGGTGTTGGGCCCTGAAGCCGGCCTCGGTAACCAAAAGGCGCGCAGCCTCGCCAAGAATTACCGATTCGGTAAATTTTTTTGAGCCGATACGCACCGCGTCCGCTGCTACTGCGCTGCTACCAAGGCTCAGAATCGCGAGAGAAATCCCTATCATGGGAACCAGCCGGACGATCGCGCGGCGGTTCATGGTACTCTGGCCCCAGCCTGCCAATGGCCGCGCTGGGCTTCGATGAAGCGGGTGACGAAGGCGTCGGTGGGCCGGGCAGCCAAATCCTCAAAACTACCGTGCTGGACCACTCGGCCATCCCGCATCAGGAGAATTTCATGGGCGAAAAATGCCGCTTCGCCGAGGTCGTGGGTGACCATCACCACGGTTTTTCCAAGCGACCGGAATATGTCTCGTAACTCCGTCTGCAGATCAAAACGGATCAGGGGGTCCAGCGCGCCAAGGGGCTCGTCTAGGAGCAGCATATCGGGGTCTAACATCAAGGCCCGCATGAGGCCTATACGCTGACGCTGGCCGCCGGAAAGTTCACCGGGAAAACGGTCTAGCCCGGCGCTGGGGAAATCGGTCAGGGTGGCGAGAGTCTCCAGACGTGCCTGGGCTTTTTCCGGAGCCCAGCCGAGCGCGCGCGCGGCCAGAGTGACGTTGGCCTCCGCCGTCAGATGGGGAAACAGTCCGCCCTCCTGGATGACGTAGCCAATGCGCCGGCGCGCAGCCATGAAGGTTTCCGGTGTGAGCGCTGCACCGGCGAAACTGATGCGCCCAGTATCAGGAATCACCAAACCGTTCATCAGCCCCAGAAGCGTCGATTTGCCACAACCAGATGGCCCGATAACCACCAGGGTCCGTCTGGGAGTCACGGTGAGGTCGAGCGGATGCAGGGCCGTGATAGTGCCAAATTGCTTTGTAACTTGAGCGAGCGTCAACATGGCACCGATGATGTCACATCAATGTGGCGTAGAGAAATGAGATCTCGGGGCCGCGATCTGGCGGTGTCTATTGGTCGGTAATATCGATCCAGGTGCCGTCGGGGTCGGACATCTGGTAATTGCCCGTGGCCCAGCGAGCGAACATAGACTTGCGGGTATCCGCCTCGGTGCTCCCGCCCAGTTCGAACGGTGCCAAGTATTGGTTGGCTCCCTTGGCCGTGGCTATGTCCTCTTTGAGCGCCGCTACGCTTTCCACCTTGAAGCCGAAATGCTCGGGCCCGGGATGTTTAGTCGCCATGCCTGTGTATACACCGATGGACCAGGGCAGGAGCGACAGCGTCACACGGCCGTCGGTTAGATGTTTGCAGCCTTGCTCAGATTCGATATTGACTGGTGCCAGTTCGAACACGTCCATGTAGAAATCGGCGACCTTGTCGACGTTCTTGGTGCGGATGGCGAATTTGTTGAGATACCGTTTCTGGCTCCATTCCTCGGCGGCGGCCTCGGCATACATGTTCTTCCTAGAATCGTTCTTCCTTTGGGCTAAGTCAAAAACGTTACAGTCGGGATCGTTTCCACTATAGGCGGCGAACGGGCGTGTCGAGGGCCGCTTGACCAGGTCAGAATCCGGCCACTTATTTTTCATGCGCGCGCCCACTTCCTCGACGTCGTCGACCAGGAAGCCAAAATGGTCCAGCCCCGCCGTCGCGCCGTCGCGTTTGGGGTTGATATTGAGTCCTCCATAGCCGTCGGAATAGACCACCCCATGGAAGGGACGATGGACGGAGCAACGCAGGCCGAACACCGCTTCGTAGAAGCGGCCCATTGTCGGATAATTGGAACTGGCGATGGCCATGTGGTTGATCTGCGCGAACATATAGTTTCTCCTTAATGCGTGGCGCCGGCACGGCTTAATTTTTATTTATTTGCTTAGGCGGAAGCGTATCATCTGGTCCTCTAAGGCTACAAGACTAGGCTGGGCCAGGGCCACCTTTACTAATGTTTTCAATATACATAGCTGCAATATTCCGGAGGTTTTACAGATTTGGCTGAGGCACGGTGTCAATTAAATTCCTTTTATCCGATGATCGGTAGTAAGCGACCTGCTTCAGGCAGCTGACCACCACCAAATATCAAGGGACCATATCGAACGACACGCAATGGCGCTCCTCTTTCGACTGGAAAGGGGTGGTGAAATGAAACAAGGAGGATGGGAACAACACCAGGTCCCCTTCCTTAGGGAAATGCTGAACGGTTGGGATGTTTTTGTCTCGTATGGGATAGTCATGCCCATGGAGCGAGAACGTAATGGTTGCCTCGTCACCTGTAATATTCTTTGGAATTTTCAGGTAAAATACGCCGCTTAGCCAGCCAGAGGGGTGGTAATGTGGGTCCAAGTGACCGCTTTTGAGGAGTCTTATATGCC
>Ga0315336_1003950_pt1 | contig 18673 bp, 14 predicted proteins | sample ASW5metaG_FD_204512 | JGI IMG/M metagenome (GOLD analysis project Ga0315336, IMG submission 204512) | Ammonia-oxidizing marine archaeal communities from Monterey Bay, California, United States - ASW #5 | ecosystem: Environmental > Aquatic > Marine > Intertidal zone | place: USA: California... | reverse complement strand
CCAGCTCAAATCCCTGGCCACTCAAATCGAATGCTTCCACCACAATCTCCTCGGCGCGGCGAACCTCACCATAGACATCGGGCAGGCTCAAACATCCTTCCTCGCCTTCGACGCTGCCTTTGCGCGACGTGATCTCCGGATTGACGAAGACGAATTCCTGATCCTGCTCGTCTTGATCGCCAGTGGGATTCACGACGAACACCTGCAGGGGCAGTGCAACTTGGTTCGCCGCCAGCCCGATACCCTTGGAGGCATACATCAACTCGAACATCTGCTCGACGGTCCTTCGCAGCTGCGCATTGATCTCCCGTACGGGTTTCGCTTTCCAGCTCAGAGCCGGGTGGGGGTAATGCACGATTTCCATCGGTTCCTCGATTACCTCAGATCTGTCGAGCCCGAATTATACAACGCGACAGGGGCACGGGTCGACTCCGCCGAGCCCTATGATCTGGCTCCCGCGGGACGGCCAACGGCAACGCGCCAGCGCATGCAAAACGCGTCTCGATTCGGAACAATCGAGACGCGTTTTGCTGTAGGGTTCGTGCGTTGAGCGCGCGGAGCGCTCCGCGGAGTGGCCGTCGTTACACACCTCCGAACAACACACTAGTAAGTCGGCAGTGATTCCAGCGGAGCCATCGCGGTGACCGGATAGCCGGTGTAGTAGACGGGCGGAGCGATGGCCACCGGTCCGGGTGCGGCTTGAATCACTCCGGTCTGGTAAGCGTTGTAGTTCCCGTAAATCGAACCGGTTTGCGGATAGGTGCCCGGAGGCACGACACAATTATTCTGCTGGTAACCGCCCATGGGAGACATGCCTCCCCAGCCGCCAGGGTAACCGTAGCCGCCCATGGGCCAACCGCAGCAACAACCGGTCGCAGAAGCCGTCATGATCATTGCCAGCGCTAACACGGCAAATCTTTTCATCGTCAGGTCCTTTCCGCATTGTCTGGTTCCGACTGCCGACGGACAGGTCGTGAGTCAGCATCGGACAACGCGCGCTGATGGGAAAAATCGATCAACAGCCGTCGTGCGAGCGAAGGTCCACTCGCAACACGCCATTGTTGTAGTGATGTGATAGATCGGGATGTGATTTCGCGAGAGAGGGCAGCCACTCGGGCTGGGGCGGGGACCATAGAGTCTGGACGAAATTGAGTCAACACGAATTTTGTGTCGGGCCACGGAATTGCCCGCGGACCCACTCGAATCGCGTTGCGGTCATTCTGGCAAGTCGGTTGAGATTTCAAATGCCGACTCGATAAGATCGGACGCTCGGTCCACGAAACCAACCAGGAACACCCGACTGTGACCAGTCCATCGCCCAACCCCGGCCCTCGTTTGGCTCGTTGGCAGACGATCACTGGCATCACACTGTTCGTGGGATATACGGGCTACTACGTCTGCCGCAGTAATCTGTCGGTCGCCGCTCCGCTGCTCAAACAGGACGGCTGGACCAAGGAAGACCTGGGTTCCATCGTCTCGTTCGGGATTGTGATGTACGCCATCGGCAAGATCGTCAATGGCATATTGGCGGACTTTCTCGGAGGCCGGCGGCTGTTTCTGGCGGGAATGCTGGGATCGATCCTGGCCACGGCAATCTTCGGCTTCAGCGGCTCGGTGTTCGCCAGCGCCAGCAGCCTGGCGGTGTTCACCGCGATCTGGGCCTGCAATCGATTCGTACAATCCATGGGATGGGTGGCCCTGGTAAAAACCGCCGCCTGCTGGTTTCCGCTGGGCCGACAAGCGACGATCATGGGCGTGTTGTCGATGAGTTTTCTCCTGGGCGACGCCGGTGTGCGACTCTATCTTGGGGCCCTGATCAAGAATGGGATGGATTGGCAAAGCGTGTTCTTTGTGTCGGCCGGCACACTGTCGGTGATATTCTGCATCGCCTGGTTCACGCTCAAATCCCGGGCTTCCGACCTGGGGCTCCCGGAACCCGATTCTCACCAAACCAGTGTCCAACAGTCGGACGAGAATGCGTGTTCCGGCCGGGATTTGATCGGGCTGCTCCGACCGTTCTTGACCAACAAAATCTTCTGGCTGATCTGTGTCATCAACTTTGGTCTGACGCTGATCCGAGAGACCTTCAATTTCTGGACGCCACTCTATCTGTCGGAAACCACTCAGCTGGATGTGGGAAGTGCGGCGATCAGCAGTCTGCTGTTTCCATTGGTGGGAGCCGGGTCGGCGCTTCTGGCCGGATTTCTCTCGGACGGCCTGGGAGGACGACACGGCAGGGTGGTGGTGCCCGCCCTTGTGGGTTTGACCGTCACCTTGATCATCTTGAGTACCCGGCGGTCGGACGCGGCCAGTCCGTGGATCGTGCTGACATTAATCTGCCTGGTTTCTTTTTTCCTGATGGCTCCCTACACCTTTCTGTCGGGCGTGATGGCCGTGGAGCTGGGTGGCAAACGCGGAAGTTCGACAGCAGCCGGATTGATCGACTCGGCCGGCTATTTCGGAGCGGTGATCTCCGGCTGGGGCATCGCCAAGATTGCCACGGATCGGGGTTGGAGCGCGGCGTTTGCGTTTCTGGCCGGCGTGTCCGTCTTGACCGGCGTCGCCGGGCTCATTTACTGGTTCTGCCATGAAAACCAACTCAATCAACTGCGACACGAGCAGACGGACAAGGAACCCCCGCATTCCGGCTGACAGATTTCCGTCGCCGCGAAGGATTGCGATCTTCAGCAGCAGACGCTTCAGGAACCGGATCCACCTCGGATTCAGCACATCGGAACAAACCGCCGCTTCCATTCACGTTCACCGCAGCCATCAGGAGCCGTCGATTTGGATCAGGACATTCCCTACCTGCTGCTGACCCCCGGCCCCTTGACGACGTCTCGCGGTGTACGGGACGCCATGCGTCGCGACCTGTCTACCTGGGATGTTGATTACAACCGCATGGTCCAAGCGGTGCGCGCGGCCCTGGTCCGGCTGGCCTGCTCGAGTGCTGGATACACCAGCGTGCTGATGCAGGGCAGTGGCACGTTTGCCGTGGAGTCCACGGTCGGCTCCGTGATCCCACCAGACGGCAAGCTGCTGGTGATCAGCAACGGCGCCTACGGTCGACGCATCCTCCAGATCGCCCAACGCCTGAAGATCGACTGCGTCGAGCTGAGTTTCAGTGAAGTCGAACCGGTCGATGTCAGCCGCTTGGACCACACCTTGGCCAACGACACGGCCATCACCCACGTGGCGCTGGTTCACTGCGAAACCACCACCGGCATGCTCAACCCGGCGGTCGCGGTCGGAGACGTGGTGGCACGACACAAACGTCTGTACATCGTCGACGCCATGTCTTCGTTTGGTGGCATTCCGCTGACGATGGAGGAGCTCCAGGCGCAGTTCGTCATCGCCTCGGCCAACAAGTGCATCCAGGGAGTGCCGGGGTTCGGATTCGTGATCGCGCAGCGCGATACGCTGGAAAGCACGCAGGGCTGGGCGCGATCGCTGAGCCTGGACCTGTACGACCAGTGGCGGGAAATGGAAGCTCATCAGGGCAAGTGGCGTTACACTTCACCCACTCATGCGCTGTGCGCGTTTTCTCGCGCGATCGAGGAACTGGATGAAGAAGGAGGCATCGACGCCCGTTTCAACCGCTATTCTGAAAACCAGTCACTGTTGTCGGCCGGCATGTCCGACATCGGATTTCGGCCGCTGTTGCCGGCTGACCTGCAGTCGCCGATCATCACCGCGTTTCACTTTCCAACAGACCCGCGATTTGAGTTTGGCGGGTTCTACGACCTGATGAAGGCGCGGCGCTACGTCTTGTACCCGGGCAAGGTCACCGACCTGAACACATTTCGGATTGGCACGATCGGGCACGTGTTTCCGCAGGACATCCGCGAATTGCTGGAGGCGGTTGCCGAGGTCGTGGCGGAGCTGGAACTGGAATGGTGATGTCCACGACCGCCTGACGTCGGCCAGGGTGTCAGAGTGTGTTCAGGATCGCGGGCAGTTCGCCGAGGTCCAGGTTGCCGCCCGAAAGAATGGCCACCACACACTGGCCTTGAAAGCGGTCGCGTTGTTGCAGGACGGCTGCCAGCGTGGCCGCTCCGGCACCTTCCGCCAGATTGTGCGTCTCGCGGAGCAGCAGTCCGCACGCGCGGCGCAATTCGTCGTCGTCCACCAGGATGGCATCGTCCATGTCGCGCCGCATCAGGCTCATCGTCAATTCGGCCGAAGAGCGCGTCGCCATTCCTTCGGCCCACGTGTCGGCCACTTCGGTTTTCACCGCACGACCAGACTTCCAGGTTTGAATCACCGCAGACGCTCCGCGCGCCTGCACACCCACCACCTGAGTCCTGGGGCTGCGGGCTTTCATCACCAACCCCGTACCACACACTCCGCTGCCCAGTCCCACGGGAACCAGGATCACGTCGGGATCCGGCAGTTGATCCAGGATTTCGACCGCCATCGTGCCCACACCGGCGATCAACGCGGGCTCGTTCGCCGAATGCACGTAACGGCCCCCTTGGTTCAGCAGCTGCTGTTCCAGGTAGTCCCGTGCGGCATCATAATCGTGGCCATGCTCGATCACCGTGGCTCCCAACTGCCGCATGGCGCGATTCTTGTCGGGGTTGTTGTGTTGGGGAACCACAATCGTACAGGAGACCGAGAAGCGGCGCGCGGCGAAGGCCAGCGACTGACCATGGTTGCCGGTCGAACAGGCCAGCAACCCCCGCGATCTTTGCTCGGCATCCAACTGGCTGACAAGATTGACGCCTCCGCGAACCTTGAAGGCGCCCACCGGCTGATGGTTCTCGTGCTTGACGAACAACCGGCATCCCAGTTGATCCGACAGGCCCGGCCATTCATACAGCGGCGTCGGTTGCAGAACATCGCGGACTCGCGCAACGCTGTCTAACACGTCGTCATATGTCACTGAATCCATGAGCGTCTCCGCGTGGCGAGGGCTGCGATTCCGGCCCGTGGTCGGTTCGGCAAGAACTGTCGGATTCCGCGGACACACCGCGCGGTGTCAAGCGCCTGAAATGATACAGGAACACCGCGGCCGCGGTTGACACATTGAGTGAATCGGTCGCACGCTCCATGGGAATCGTGATCCGCCGTGAGCAGAGATCGATCCACTGCGCGTCCAGCCCCTGGGCCTCGTTACCGAACAGCAACGCCAGCCGGTCGGCGCCGCGGGCCTGCTCCAGACACTCGGCGGAATCGTCTAACACCGTGGCCACCAGTTGGAATCCATGTGCGTCCCGCAATCGCCGCAATTGAGACTTGAGGTTCAGACTGGTCAACACGGGCAGTGACAGGGCATTGGCCATGGATACACGGAGCGCCCGGCGGCTAAAGGGATCGACACAGCGTCCACAGGTCAGCACCGCATCGGCGCCGAAGGCCGCCGACAGGCGGACAATGGACCCCATGTTCTCGGAATCCTGTACGTCGGTACAAACCACCAGCAGCGAACCAGCGGTGCTTTGGCGGAGTATCACGTCCAGGTCGACGTCGGATTTGCGACAACCACAAGCCATGGCCCCGCAGTGAAAATTGAAGCCAACCAATTCGGCCGCCTGGTTTTCGGGCAAAACGTACACGGGAACATCGCCGGACAGATGATCCCGAAATTCGTCAACCCGCTTCTGACTGAGCAGCACCGATTGCACAGCAAAGTCGCTGTGCAGTAACCGCTTGACGACGCGTCGGCCTTCGGCGATGAACAGCCCGGAATTGCGGATCAGGCTCGACCGTTTGAGGTCGCGATAGAGGTCCAGTCGCGGATCGGCGATGGTCTGAACAGGAATCAGCATTGTGCGGCCCCATGCGGGAATTCCGCGGACCATGAAAATTCAAACGGCCGTCTCGCCCTCGGCGGACTCCTCCGACTGTGGGGCGCGGGCCCGCTGCAAAGCCTGGGTGATGCGTTCCAGCGACCGTTCCCGACCCACCAGTTCGGCACATTCATACACTCCGGGCCCCGTCGGCTGACCGGTGGTCGCGATCCGCAACGCATGAATCAACAATCCGACCGAAACGTCATGAGCTTCGGCAAATGCGGTGAGTTCCGCTTCCAAAAGTTCGGCCGTCCAGGCATCGAGTTGGGACAGCTTCCCTTGCAAGCCCTCCAGCAGATCGGGGACCCCGACCTTGCAAACCCGTTTTCGAAATGCCTTGTCGTCAAACGTGATCTCGTCCCGGAAAAAGAAGCCCACGTCGAGAATGTCGGAGAATATCTTCAGACGTTCGCCCAAAGCACGCAGAACGCGCTGGGCAAACTGCCGGGTGTCGCGATCATCGGAACACGCGATCAAACCGGCCGATTGCAGAAATGGCAGTACGCCGTCCAACCGTTGGTCGTCCGTCAATTGCGACATCCAGTGTGCCTGGTAGCTGTCCAACTTGTCGGTATCAAGTCCGGCCGGCCCCTTGACGATCCGCTGCAGACTGAAGTTCTCGACAATCGTCTGGCGGGACATGTTCTCGGTCTTGTCGTCCAGAGACCAGCCCAGTCGAGACAGCGCATTGATCATGGCTTCGGGCAGATATCCGATCTTCTCGTAATACTCGACCATCACGGGATTCAACAGCTCGGAATCGCCAAGTCCCAGCGCGGGAAACACCCGATCGGCCCGCTGAAACATTCTGCGGAACTGAGGATTGTTGCGGTATCGACTCAGATCGCGTTTGCTGAGTTTCCGTTTGGTTCCGGGAGCGGTGATGAACGGGATGTGCACGAATTCCGGAAGCGGCGCACCCAACGCCTGATATGCCAGAACCTGAACCGCCGTATTGGTCAGATGTTCCTCACCCCGAATCACGTGCGTGATGCCAAACTCGTGATCGTCGACCACCGTGGCAAAGTTGTACAGAGGGGATCCGTTGCCACGCACGAGCACGGGATCGGATACCAGGGCACAGTTCCACTCGACATGACCACGAACGCCGTCCTCGATCGAAATCACCCGATCCCGGGGCACCAGCAAACGCAAAACGTGAGGCCGCTGTTGTTCGATTGCGTCCTGGATGTCCCGCGGTGTCATTTCCAGTGAACGGCGGATGTTCAGGTAATTGCGTTTTTGACTCTCGGCCTGTTCGCGGTCGGCACGAATCTGTTCCGGAGTGTCGAAATCGCGGTAGGCATGGCCACTGTCAATCAACCGCTGTGCGGCCTGCTGGTACAGCGCACTGCGTTGCGACTGGTAATACGGCCCCCGGGAACCTCCGACCTCAGGCCCCTCGTCCCAGTCCAGACCCAGCCAGCGAAACGCGGCCAGGATCGGTTCCAGCGCGGTATCCAGATTGCGCTGCTGGTCGGTGTCGTCAATCCTCAGAATGAACTGACCGGCATTGTGTCGGGCCCACAACCAGTTAAACAGAGCGGTGCGCATACCACCGATGTGCATGTAACCGGTCGGGCTGGGAGCAAACCGCGTACGGACAGTCGACATCGTGCTTTCTCGTTATGGATCGATGGCAGTAAAAATCTCCGGACGCCAAACTTCGCGGACCCCAATCTTCGCGGACCAGGGAAGATGCTCCGACGGCCGCGTATCTTGCCGGCCGAGTCGGCAGCGGTCCATCACACCTGCGTCGTGATGTTACACCGCCAGACACCGACTTCAATCCTGGCGGGCAGAATCCTGACGGACGCGATCCTGCCAGGCGCACATCCTGACAGGCTGATTCAGCCGCTTGCGCCAGGAAAGACCAATTGTCGTCGTCCGCCGCAAGCGGCCTCAAACGTCGAACGGCAGGCATCGTCAGATGTTCATCTTGACCTATTTCCAGCGCGTCCCTAGTATCCCGCCGGTTTCCCCCCTGTCAACCCGCAGTTGACGTCGTCATTTCCAGCGCACCAACCGAAAGCACATACAACAACCGTTCCCCACCCGGGCGCCGGTGCCCTTTGATCAACCCGCAGAGGCACTCACATATGCGCTGCAAACGGATGATCATCCTGTCAATCATCACGGCGATCGCACTTGTGGCGGGCGCGACAGGTGCCTATTGGGCTGTGTGGCAAGAGCCGGAGTTTTATGCGCAAGCCATGCAGGATCCGGACGATCCCGTGGCGCAGAAAAAGCGAGCCAAACAGTTTGTGCAACGCACGATGCGGCTGGTCGAGGACATTCGACACGCAGATCAGTGGTCTGAAGAGTTTTCGCAAGAACAGGTCAACAGTTGGCTGGCCGAAGACCTGCACGGCAAATACGAAGACATCGTACCCCGTGGCGTCAACGATCCGCGCGTGCAGTTTCTACCGGGCATCGTACAGATCGGTTTTCGTTACAAACGGAGCGACTGGCAGGGCATCGTCAGCCTGAACGTCAAACCCTGTGTCCCGGGCGAAAATCAGTTGGCACTGGAAATCGAATCGGTTCGAGCCGGACTGCTGCCGATACCTCTGGACCTCGTCATTGAAGGTATTCTCAAACGGTTTCGCAAACGGGGTTGGACCGTGGAATGGAAACAGGCTCACGGAAACGATGTGTTGCAGATCGCCATCGATCGTTCCTCAGCACATCCCCAGCGACTGCAATCGGTGCAAGTCACCCAGGGGGAACTGCGCATCGCCGGCGATCGCACCGCCAACGCATCGCGGTATTCCGAACTACCCAGTCAGCTCTCGTGGAAGCAAAACGACCAGATTTCGCGTCGTTGAGAGCCTGGCTGGACCGGCGAGGTTGCCGGGTGAGACAATTCGACCACCCCGCGCAACTTGTGTCCGTGGACGAACAAGTGGACGGCGTCCGGCCGCATCGTCAAACTCGAGTAGCCTCCGTGGTCCCAGCGGGACACGGTGCCGCGGCCTCCCGAAACCGGGCCTTCGTAGTCCAGGTACATCAAACGATGATCATCTTGGGCTTCCGCGGCCAAAGCCTCTCCGGACCGAGGGACCTCGGGCAATCGCCAGCTCTTGAGCACGTCGCCGCACTCCACCAGAAAGTCCCAGTGCAGTCTGGGGTAATCGTGCGTCAGAATCACGAAACGGGACATGAACTCAGAGGCACCTCGACGACCGTGATTCAGGACAGAAACAGCGCATCGAACCGGCCAGGTTGCAACGGCACGCGCCTGCAATCCAGGCGGCAATGCGTCCCGCGGGCGGACCGTCAACAGCCGCCGCTGCCGAACAACGGGACTTAAGGCACTCGGTTCCGGTTATTATGGTATAATATGGTGGTGTTGCTAGTGTTGTTGACGGCCGCCAACCCACATCGGTGGGTGGATATGCACAGCCGGGTTGCCTTGGATCCGCAAACAGCCTTCTACCGGAGAGTTTTTGGAGATGGCGAGTATCAAAGTTCCCTGTCCTGAATGCGGTTCTGGATTACGCGTGCCCGACCGCAGTTATCTGGGGCGGAGGGGCAAGTGCCCCAAATGCAGCTCCGTATTTGTGTTGCAGATCCCACAAACTCAGCAGCAGGAAGACGAGGTCGAACTCACGCTGGCCGAACCCGCTGCGGCGGGGCCAGCGGTCGGTACCGGCGCACAGTGGGTCCCCGACGAACCACTGGCAGCGCCCTCTGCAGCCGTGACGCCGTCTGCGGGAGACACCGAAGGTCAGGCCGGTATGGACCGCCTCCGGGAAATCCGCCGTAAGAACAAGCAGCGTCTGAAAGTCAGTGGCATCCTGTCGAGCATCGTCTTGATCCTGGCCGTCGGAGCCTACGGAGTCGTCCGTTCCCAGCGGAGCCAGGCAAAACCGGTTGCACGCAAGCCACCTCAGCGCGACTTGGAATACGAGAGTGACAAATCACGGTTGGAACGCAATGTCGAGGAAGCTGCGCGGCTCAGCCCGACCAACGGCAAACCGCTCAAACTTCCCTTCATACCGCTGGGCTCTCGGATTGTGATCAACATACGAACCGCACAACTCTGGGCTGAAGAGTCGCGTTATCAGGAATTGATGGCCTGCCTGGGTCCGGTGAAGAGTTGGTTGGAATCCGCTTTCCTGGAGACCTGTTTGTATGAACCGTCGCAGATTGAACAGGCGACGATCTGTATCATTCTGGGAGCACAAAGCTCTCCACCGGCTGTCGCCGCAAGCATCCGGATGCTCGAACCCATCAAGAAATCGGAATGGCTGGAAAAATGTGCGGGTTTGCGAAACGACGAATACGGATATCCCGTGTATCTGGCCGAGAAGAAAGCGTACATTCTCGGACAGGACGGCAAATCGTTTGGTGTCGGGCCGTTGGAAATGGTGTCCGAAATGGTCGATGCGGCAACTTTCGACAACCCCATCTCCAGCGGCATCGAAGAGTTGATTAAGGAAACGGACTCGGAACGCCACGTGACCGTGGTATTCCAACCGCAGGATTTGAGGATCCATCAGGAGGCCTTGTTCGCCGAAAACGTCCGCGATGTGTTGAACCACTTCGTCGACTGGTTGGGAGACGACGTGGAAGCGGCCGTCTGGAGCCTGCATTTTGGAGATCAACTGCATTCCGAAATGCTGCTCCGCAACCACAACTCGACCCATCCCGCGCGGCTGCAAAGCAAGCTGCGCAAGCGACTGGACGTGCTGCCGGACGAAATCTACACGGCTGTCTTGAGCATGAAACCAGAACAGTACGGGCCGCAGATGGTCATCGGCAGGTTGCCGGCCATGATCAACGCGGTACGACACGGCACGCGCGCCGGCATCGGTCCACGATTCGTGCAATTGACCACGGTGCTGGACGAACGCGCCACTCCCAATCTGGCGATGGCCAGTCTGCTGGCCTGGGACGAATCCACTCGCACCGACTTCAGTCGTGTTCCGGAGGACACACCAAGTGCCGTCAAATTGCCGGACTTGCTGGCCGATCGACTCAAATTCAAGATCGAAGCCGATTTCCGCCGAACACCTCTGCAGGAGGCCTTCGCATACATCGCCACCGAAACCAAGGTCAAGATCATCATCGATGGTGACGCTCTCAAACTGTCGGGCTATACGAAAAACATGCCACAGACATTTTCCCTGGGAACAGTCCCGGCTGAAGATGTGATGCGAAAGATCTTGGCGCAATACGATCAGATGTGTGTTGTGGTCAATGAGCAGAGCAAGCAGGCGACCGTGATGACCAAATCCGTGGCCAAGTCCAATAACCTGACTCCGTCCTTTCCTTGACGTCCAGCCGGGCAGTTGACCTGTCTGAATATGTGATGAGTGAATTCTCCTGTCCACATTGCCAGATCACGTTGAGGTCCAATAAACGGCTGACGGCCGGACGGACGACCGACTGTCCAGATTGCGGCAAGGCCATGACGCTGGATCGCGCAGCTGACGGAAGTATGACCGCCAGTCCCTCGGCAGCAGCCACCAGCCAGCCCTCCACGGAAAACGCCACAGCCAATCCACGCTGGTCGGCCCGCCTGCTGACCTTGAAACAGATCGCGTCCAACCCGGTCGTGGTGGCCTGGACCGTCGCCATCGGCGGAACTCTGATGCTGCTGATCGCCATCATGCCGGAAGAAGATCGGCCAGCGACCGATGCGCTGCGAACAGACCAGGTTGCACAGCAATCAACACAGCCGATCGACGCCCACACTTCTCAAGAACCCGCACGTCCCGCGCAGATGGCCAACGCTGAAACATCCGTGGCTCCCGACACGCAGCAGCCGTCTCCGCCGACCGATGCCGGCCTGCCACACCAGGTCAACAACCCGCCGGCAACTGCACCGCCAGTCGACCTCACGCAAGCTCAGAATGCGTCCGGGAATGGGGAACGCAAGCCGCCCGTTGATGTGATCCCGGCCAACCCAGTCAACCCCAGCGCTGAGCAACCCAACACCGTCGGCAACAACACCGCGGCACCAGACAAGGCCCCTGCAAACAACGCGGCTCCAGACAAGGCGCCTGCAAACAACATTCCTGCAAACAACGCGGCCAAGCCGCAACCCGCCATCGACATTGCGGCGCGATTGGAGCAGCCGATTCTGGAATTCGACCAGACCAAGCCCCTGGAATTGAGCCAGCACATCGCTCAATTGGAGGAGTTCATTGGAGCGCCGGTGCGTTTTGATGCCGCGTTGCAAGCCGAATCTCCCCTGGCGCTCAAACAGAAAATCGGTCTGAAACTGAACAACACCACGGTGGGCGACATCTTGAGCGGGATTGTGTCTCGGGCCGACTTGGCGTATGAGATCCGTGACGACCACATTTTGATCAGCAGCAAGGTCACGTCCAAACCCCGCTCCCCCAAACCCCGCTCCCCATGATCGGCCAATCGCAATCGCTCCCCCATCGGGCCACATCCCTGGACACCGATTCCGCTCGAATCCTCAGTCAGCTACGGAACTTCGATCGTGCAGCTTGACGACACTCTCTGTTATTGCTTTCACGTCACGAAGCGCAAGATCGTGAACCACATCCGGGTCTGTCGCCCGCGGGTAGCCAGTCAAATCTCGGAATGCGGGGGAGCCGGAACCGGTTGTGGCTGGTGCGTGCCGTTCCTGAAGAAGTATTTCGCTGAACAGCAACAGGGCGCGGCACCGTTGGAGCAGCTCACCGCCGAGCAGTACGCTCAACAGAGGGCGCGTTACATCCGTTCCGGCCAGGGCACTCCGCCCAGCACCGCCGTTCCGCTGCCGCCCGCGGCGGACGGCAGCGAAACCGGATGATGCGCTGCCCTCGTTTCAGCGGGCCGCGGTGGCCCGGTTCCAGTCGTCGAGCATTTTCTGGATGCGTGCCGCGTTGTGATTGGCCGGTGGGGGATAGTCCTGATTGGCCTCCAGGTCTTGAATCGTGGGCGTAGCCGAAGCGACGCCTCCGCGAGGCACGTCCAGCTTGGCGGTCCAGACCACGGCATTCAGCACCAGTCTGCGGAAGTTGTTGTTGCCCCAGTTCCAGTGCACGTGTCCGCCGGTGAATCCAAACCCTCGTCCACCGTCGGCGCGTTGCAAAGCCCAGGCCATATGCTGGGGCAGCCCTTTCTCGGCACGCACGAATGGATTGTTGCTATGCGGGCCATCCTTGCGCGACAAAGTACTCGCGGGCGGGACCGCGGTCAGAATCGGCGTAACACCTTCCATGTTTTTGCGGAATCGCATGTGATAGTACCACTCGTCATTGATCGTGAATGGCTTGACTCCGTTGGTGATGACGTGCTTGGGGAATTTCTTGTAGTCCGCCGTCCAATGCGGATTGACGGACCAAAACATCTCAAAGAATCCACCGGTCCAATTCAGAAAGGCGTCTCCAGGCGCTCCTTTGGGCACTTCGACGCCGTAGTGGATGCAGACCATTCCGGCTCCCTGTTTCATCAATGCGTCGAGTTCGTCAAGATGCTTGATGAACGGATGCCGTCCTCCACCATCGGCGTAAATCACGATGGTGTCGGCATCTTTCAGGACGCTTGAGTCCTTCGGCCAGCCATCGGTATAGACGTGAGCCTGCACGTCCATTCCGCTCTGATTGAGACACTTGGCGAGTAACATGCAGCCGGCACGGTGCTCGTGCGCCGCATATCCGTGACTCTTGCGACCGGCGATCAGTGCCACCTTATGTTTGCCATCCGCGGCCGGTTTTGTGGCAGCCGTCTTGCTCGTCCGCTTGATGCGAATGTTGCGGAACTGAACTGTCATGGGAGGTCCGGCATGGAGTTGCAGCGCCAGGATACCGGACTTGCGCCGCATCTCGGAGTCCTCATCGGTACATTCGGCCGTCAACACTCCGTTGATCCTGTGCACAAAATGGAAGCCCTGGGCGGAAACGTGGTACTCGTTCCAGTCTTCGTGTTTGATCTTGGACTGGATCTCCGCCGACTTGCCGACCGACCCCACAACCTTCGGTTTGTGATTCGCGCCAATGACCGTCTTGTCTCCACGACGGGCCAGAATGCCGCGAAAGCGTTCACCGTACAGAATTCCCGAATAGGTTTTTCCGGCTTCAAAATCGGCCTGGTATCCACCGACAACCCATTTCTGTCCCGGGACTTCAAAACTGCGATACTGGATACCCGAGTTTCCGTTGACGATTTTGTATTCCAGTTTCAATTCGAAATCACCAGTCTCTCCACTCCGCCAGATAATGAAGGTGTTGCCTTTTGTGGGATTCTGTTTGGTGGTCTGGCCGGTGATCGCTCCGTCTTTGACTGTCCAGAACTTGGGATTGCCATCCCAGCCTTTGAGTGTCTTGCCGTCGAAGATCGATGTGAATCCATCGTCTTCGGAATCCTTGCTTTCTTCCGCCAGCGGGGCACAATCCGCCGCCACACCGTCACTCAGCGGCACCGAAACAGAAGCCGTTTTGGTTGTCTTCTTGAGCACCCAGATATTGCGGTACACCACCGGATTGCCGTGACCTTGCAGATACAGTCCGTCCGGAGCGGGGCCTTCGGCGTGCTTACCGGGAGTTCCCTTGGTCAGTTCCAGATTGTCGTGAATCAGAATTCCATTGTGCCGGATGGTCACCCGAGCGTTGGTCACTTTCTTGTCACCTTCGTAGCGAGCCGCCGTGAAATCCACGTCGTATGTCTGCCAGGTCAGTGGCGGCAGGCAAGCATTGACCAGCGGTTCGGCAATCGAATAAATCCCGCCGCACTCGTTGTTCTTGCCTTCCAGCCCGAACGAATCCAGGACTTGGCACTCGTAGCGGGACTGCAGGTACACGCCACTGTTGCCGCGTCCCTGGCCCCGAGCAAACGGTTTGAACGGCGTACGAAACTCCAGGTGAAATCTGTGATCGCCGAACTTCTGTTTGGATTCACAATCGGCCAACAGCAGGTTGCCCTGGACCAGCTTGCCTCGTTGGAAATGTTTGGCATTGCTGCCGTCGAACAGGACCAGCGCCCCGGCGGGCGGCTTACGTCCCAGGGTGGGGCTTTTACGGACGGTGCGTTTCAGTTGTCCGGTTACGTTGCCCGCCTTGGTCGTTAATCCTTTCTCGATCTTCAACACGCCGTTGTGAACGCTGGCCGAGAACTTTCCCGCCGCGAATTGAGTCCCATCTTTCTGCGTGGCCCCCGATGCTCGATGTCGAGCTTGCCCTTTCTTCCAACCGGCGCCCGGCAATCCTCCGGGATACAGCACCAGGTTAAACTTGCCTCCGCCCAACGCGATGATCTGCGCCCCGTATTTGCGCGGCTGGCCATTGACATCCAGTGCACCGGCGTATTCACCCTGCACAGAATAGTCGGCGCCGGCTTTCGCCGGATCGGTGACGAGCGTGTTCTTGGGTGGCTGAGCCGTCGCGATTGCACAAGCGGCAAGCAACACCAGTCCACCGCAATAAATCGATCGGAATTTCATCTTATCGGTCTCCCCATGATCGGAACATTCTCAGCAGCGCGTGTTTCATCAGCCCGCGCAGAGGCATGCAACCCCACGCCCCTGCCGATGAACCGGACGGAACCTGCCAGCCATCAGGCAGACATCGCCCAGCTATTCTGGCAACCACACCAGTCGGACTCAAGACGGGCGGCGTTTTTTGACGCCAGCTCCTCAGAACCGGGGGGCGCTGCGATTCGACCGCCACAGCGATCACGGCGCAGCGGATGCGGCGTCTGCGGACGTGGTTTGCGCATGGGGATGCCACTCGGCTTCCAGAGGCGCCGCCGCGCGTTGCCAGTCAAAATGTGACTGATCCTTCTCGTCCCACATCAGCGCATGACGCGCATCGACCTCCTTGATCTCCCACACGTTTTCTATGCCTTTGAACGTGCTGATCCACTGAAAGGCCGCCTTGGGCTTGCCACGCAGCGAACGAAAGTAGCCCTTGCCATCCACCAATTTCCATTTGAGCTCGATTTCAACCCGCTCGCCCAGAATCCAGCTGTAAGCCGCGTTGGGCCGGTAATCGAGACTGGCGGTGCCGTCACGGCGAACGATCAAGTAGCGGTCACCATCCTCGTACAGCTCCCAATGGCCGAGAATCTGCGCTCGCAGCTCGGCATCACGGATCCCAGCGGGGTTGGCCCCGTCAGCCGTCGGATCGCCTTCGATCGTGGAAGCCGGCTCCTGTGACTCAACCGCTTTGTCCGGCGTTACCGGCCACAACTTCCAGCCGACTCCGGCTGCTCCAATCGCGACCATCAGCACCAGGACAGCCCATCGTCGGATGCGTGCGGCGGTTGGCCGAGTGCCCCGGGCCTCGCCGGAAGCTGCCGGGGGTTGCGTCATTTCGGCGATCTCCGCTCGATTCTTGTCGCCGGTCACAACATTCCACCCACTGAGAGAGATCGATCTTTCACGGCCGTTATTCTGTCATCGATCGGAAACGGCACGCAGTCATCTGCGGGCCAGTGGTTGCAGAATCGTTCATCGGCAATCGCAGCGCCATTGGCAGTAGAATACCACGTCCGATAGCGATTGAGGAGCACTCAATCTCCATAACAGGACTTCAGTGTCTCCAGAATCAGACGCTCGCAGGCCGGACCTCATCCACAATCGCCACTGCGTGGCAGCGCCAGTGACCGCAGCCGTCGGCTGCCCCGGTCACCGGACCGCCATCGATTGTCCGCGGGCCCTGCCAACGGCCATCGGCGCCGCACGGCAACGGTTGAACATGAGCGTCAGGCTGCCATCCGCCGCGGCATGGGCAGAATGACGGGTTCCGGAGCGCGGCACGCTTCCAGAAAATGCTCGAACACCTGCATGTCCAGAGCCGACGACGAATCATTTTCGGGATGCCACTGCACTCCCAGACAGAACCAGTCCTCCTCAACCGACTCGATGGACTCAACCACTCCATCGGGAGAAGTCGCTGAGACCACAAATCCCTGAGGCACATGGTTGACCGCCATATGATGCTGGGAATTGACCCGGATTTCGCCGGGCCCGTAAATCGAATCCACACGTGTCCCTGACACGATTTCGATGATATGCCGCAGCGTCTTTTCCACGGGGTCGAAGTGATGCAGCGATTTCGGAATCTCCTCAGCAATGCACTGAATCACCGATCCGCCACAGATCACGTTGAGCGTCTGCATGCCTCCACCAATCGCCAGCAGGGGCATCCGCTTCTCCACGGCCAGGCTGCACAGGTTGCGATCGAAATCTTCGCGTGCCGCCGACATGGGTCGTGTTGAGGGATGTTTGTCGAGCCCCAATCGGCGCGGGTCCAGGTCCATCGCACAGCCCGTAAGGACCAGTCCATCCAGCGACTGCAGCACCTGCTCCAAATCATCCGGATTGGTCAAGAGTGGAATCACCACCGGAACGCCTCCGGAAGCGACGATCGACTCATAGTAGCCTGAAATCAGCCAGCTGAGCGCGGGGGATTCCTTACGTTGGGGCCGAAAATCCGCGTTGATTCCAATCAAGGGTTTCGCGGGGGATGCTGATCTGGGGGACTTGGACATCGAGATTCCTTCCGTGTCTGTGCACATCGTGTGCTGAATTCACCAACGGTTCGACCGGCGCGCAAAACGACTGCCGGGTGTTCCGTGAATGGAAAGCACACGCGGCGCGGGACCGGCCAACCGATGCCTCCGCACACAGCGTCTTCGTCCGTCTCGCGACGCGGGATTCCATTCCATTCGCTCCGTTAACCGATCCTTCGGTCAGTCATCGTCTCCACTCTGCATAATCAAGTCGAGCCGACGGTGGAACATGTTTGCCCGGTCGCCCACCGTTTGTGGGACACCAGAGCAACACGTTGCAAAATTTAGTGAGTGGCAGCCCGTTTGTAAAGAAAAGCGGCGATTTTGCGTAGAGATGCGGATTGGACCACATCATGTTGTGTTCCAGCACCGAGCGGGTGGGACACACGTCAGTCCAATGGACGCAGGAACCAGTTCGGAATGGTGGTCAATCCCAGTGTGGGTTTGGGAATCGGCTCGCCGGTCATTTGATGGATGGCCCAGGCGGTGGCCTGACCGAATTCACTGTTGCGGCCTTCCACCTCCCAGTAGTGCCGCAAGGTCTTCAGCGCCGAGCGTCCCAGCATACGGCCGATGGAGATCGAGGCCCACGTTTTGACCTCAATCATCTCCGGCGGAAACAGACTCTCATCGGCCACGCGGCCTCGGAGTTTTTCAACCAGATCCTGGGGGTTCTTTCCGTCGTACAGGTGGCCCAGTGCCCAGATGGCTCCCACGCGGGGCCCTGGGGTGGATTTGGGAATGTAAGTCTGCAAAAGTTCGTCGGCGGGTTGATAGCGCATGAGTCCGAAGGCTTGAAACAACTGTTCCTGCTGTTCATTCCCCCCGATGGGAACCTTCTTGTTCTTCTGTGCACGGCGAAGCATCGCCGGCAGTGTCTCGGCAATCTGCAATTCCCTCAGCGCCCAGGCCGCAGCCACTCCGACCTCTTCACGCTGGAAATCCAGCAGTTCCACCAAGCGGTTTGCGGCGGGCTTATGGTCCAGGGCGCCCAACAACAAGCCGCTCTGCTCCAGTCCGCGCCATTGGCCGGTGCTGAGCATGCGCATGGCCGCGGCCAGGATCGGCTGCAGCAATTCGGGCTGCCCGGCCAGCCGTTGCAATGCGACGCGCGTGTAGCGTCGGACGTCGGGGTGCACGTCATCCATCAACAACGACAAGGGTGCTATGCGTTCGGGGGTCGGTCGCGCGGCATAGGATTCCGCGACCAGGTGCCGCAGTTTGGCATCCGGGCTGACGACCAGGCGATCGGCCAGTGCCACACAGCGTTCGGCATCGAGAGCCAGCAAGCGGCGTCCGCTGATCGCGGCCGCGGCGGGTTGGAATTCCACGGTCATCGAAGCCAACTGGTCAACAACCCGCTCACCCCGATGCGTCTCCAGCAAGTGCGCGGAGATCAACTG
>Ga0315336_1003948_pt1 | contig 18677 bp, 20 predicted proteins | sample ASW5metaG_FD_204512 | JGI IMG/M metagenome (GOLD analysis project Ga0315336, IMG submission 204512) | Ammonia-oxidizing marine archaeal communities from Monterey Bay, California, United States - ASW #5 | ecosystem: Environmental > Aquatic > Marine > Intertidal zone | place: USA: California... | reverse complement strand
TGCCCGCATCCTCAAAACGCCCAGTCTTCCAAACCAAATCTGCCAGGGCGAATTGTTCATCCCCCGTCAGTTTCGGCCGTTCTTTCAATCGAGCGATTTTCTTCTCTAGATTATTTATTGAGGGATAAAGCTCATCATATTTCGCTTGAATTTCGACGATATGTTTTTTGGCGTCGTCGGCAAACTTACCGGAAGGAGCATCATCGAGATACGTGCGCAACGTCTCAATAGCGTCCTTGTACCCGTCAATATAGTAATACGACATTCCTAATAAAAATCGAGCTTCCTGCCGAACTCGATTATTCTTGGATTGGTTGGCATCAATTTGCAATCGGGGAATGGCTTCGAAGTAACGTTTTTCTTCGAATAGTACTTTTGCCTCAGACAAATTGGAATTGGCAAAAGATGACGTGGAAATCAAGGTACAACCGAAAAGGAATCCGGCCAAAACGAGAGTGGGGATGAAGTGGCTATGTTTCATTTCAGAGAGAAAGATTAGTCCTTCACTAACTTGATAATGTCCTTGGTAATGTCATCGGCTTCAATCGGGGCTTCCAAATTACCCAAATAGCCCACATTGGCGATCAAATCATATTCCGTTTCGGTGGCATAATTCGAAATGGCTTTAGAAGCCCGGTTCGTAGCTTGGCTATGTAGAATCCAATAGCGCCCGGTACCGCGATCCAATTTTTTCTTTTTGATTTCCTTAAACTCCGGCGTAGCCATGATAACCGCTTCCACATCGACTTCTGCCGGTTTCTCAAAACTGGAAGGATTTCCGAAGAAGATTTCATTCGAATCGATCTCGTTGGAAGGAATAACATGCCCCGCCCATGCCAACGAAGTCGCAGACACCACGAAAGCGCAAACGAGCAAATGTACATCAATTCTATTTTTTGACTTAAAACGCATGAAACCCCTGAAGCACAATATACTGATCAAATTTACTCAGATATCACTATATACAGTATATGTATTCTAAATTGTAGCTATCGGCGAAGTCAATAATGATTAACTGTACCAATCTAACGCATACCCAGACAAACTCTACCACACTTTTACAGTATTTTCTCTGAATGGATGTTTATTGTTACCAAAAAGTTCCATATTTAGCGAAATTATTTCCATTATTTTGAACTGATTTTTACCGAATGGTTCAAAGTCCCAATTTCCGGACAGAATATCACCACATCGTCGCCGTCTTTTAAGGGCCCAACACCTGCGGGCGTTCCCGTTGCGATTAGGTCACCGGGAAGCAGTGGGATATGCTCGCTGATGCTTGATATGAGCCGCGGCAACGGAAATAGAAAATCTCTGGTCGTCCCGTTCTGCCGCTCTTCCCCATTAACCGACAATCGAAGGTCCAACGCCAACGGATGGGAAATCTCGTCGACAAGCCGTATCGTCGGTCCGAAAGGACAAAACCCCGGATAGTTTTTGGCCATCATCCATGGATGCCCATTCGATTTCAGTTTACCCTGCATCTCCCGCGCTGTAATATCGTTCAGGAGAGTGTATCCCGCGATATGTTCAATGGCCTCCATCTGGGTAATGTCAGTTCCGCCTTTACCGATGACAATCGCTATCTCACCTTCATAATCCACTTGCCCCATTGATTTAGGAACAGAAACGGTCTGTCCACCGCCGACGCACGTCGACGGAAGCTTGTTGAAAAGAATGGGGGATTCGGGCACTTCATGTCCAAGTTCCTTGGCGTGGTCCGCATAATTCCGACCCACGCAGATGATCTGGCGAGGCGTATAGACCATTAGAAATTCGCGTGGCTCCGGGATGTGAAATCGGTCGAGCGTCCCCTTTTCGTTCAGTTGCGATACGACTCGCGCGATCTTTTCTGGGCCAAACATCCCGTGCTCGATCCACTCCAACAGATTATGCTCCACGTCGGGCTCGTCGGTGACTCCCCAAATGGATTCCAGTCCGCCTCCAATGTTGAACCATTTCCCATCCAATTCTAAAACGATGGTGGGGTTAGATTCCTCGCCAATACGTCCAATTTTCATCAATAGTTCTCACTCGTTGGTGGTATGACAACTCTAACCGCTTTCGGCGCTACTTCAAAAGTGACCGGTAGCCGTCCCGCCGGGTCGCCGTCTATTTGAAACGGTACGTTTTCATCGCCCCGTGCCTCCAATGTAACTTTTTTTCCTTTTAAATAGGTAACATCCCGATGGCCAATGAATTTTGGATTCCAAACAGTCACGGCCAACGTCATCATTTTGAAAACACCCATGTTGTGAAAAAGACACACGTCGACGTATCCGTCGTTCATGGTCGCTTGTGGTGTCGCCGGAAACAGGCCCGCAGAGTTTCGACAATTTCCCACGATCGCATATTGAGCCGAATCCGAAACTTCTTTGCCATCCACAACAACTCGGATTGGCGGAAAGGAATAGGAGAATGCCGTCTTAACCGACGGACCAACCCACTTTAAATAACTCGATTTCTTACCTCTGGAATTGCTCACGGCTTCTGTGATTGCGGCATCCAAGCCGGCACCTGCACCAAGAATGATTTTGCGGTCACCCATCAATAGCAAATCTAAGGATAGAACCTTTCCGTTCGCGATCGCCTTCGCCGTATCCGCCGGTTCGCGCGAATATCCCAACTCCCGAGCAACGACATTGGCCGTTCCCATCGGCAGAATTGAAAGCGCTGTACCGGGTTGAAGCCCGTTGATGATCTCGTTGATCGTCCCGTCCCCGCCAACGGCGACCACGCAATCCAAGTCCGAGTCGGAAGCCAATTCCCCGCCGTGACCAGCCCGTTCGGTGAATGTAACCTCGGCGTTGAGTTCCAGAGATGCCAATGCTTTCTGCAGAGCCTGTGCCTGAATCTTTCCCTGACCTCCACCCGATATCGGATTGGCAACGATGCGGATGGTTTCTAATCTGTTAGTGGGTGAGGGCATAAACGACGATATTAATTCCGATTGGATAAGACTTCTTCACCGAAAATCGCATGAAATACTCGTGGTCTTCCCGTTCCTTTTCCCACCCGTCCGCGATGTCCGTGTTATGAGTCATCAACACCATCAAACGCCGTTTACTGTCCGGGCCTTCAGCCTTGTCGAAAATGCCTCTGAAATGCGGTTCGGCCGATTCCGCGCCACGCTCGGAAGTGTCGTCACCGCGTCTGCGACTCCAATACTGAATCGATGGGACTTGCGGCACTTCTTTCACATCGAAAACAATGTGAAACAATTCGTGCTCGAGGTCTACATCCACGATCGGGTACTCATCGGGATCCAATACCTGACCGATTTCAAATTCCCAATTCTTCCACGCCTTCTCGCCCCAGAAATCATCGACATGAAGAAATCCGCCACGGAGGAGATATTCTCGGAGGCCGTCTTGTTCCTCGGGTTCCAACGTAGTGCGACCTACATCCGACATCAGCACGTAGGGGTAATTGAACAAGGCTTTGTCGGTTAAAGAAACGACTTCCTGAATCGGTTCGCCGTACTTATCCTTGTTAATCTCGATGGTCGTCAATTCTTCAAGACGCAACATGAAGTTTTTCCCGGAATCAGGAAAATCCGTATTCCATCCAAATCCCAACGGCTCATATTCACCATTGTTTTGATAGGCGACGGTACAAAACGTGAATTTATGTTTTGGGAAATCCTTTTCCCCTGGCGCTGGTGGTGGTGGCCTAGTTTCACTTCCCCAGAATTGAGCGATAACCACTCCCGAACAAAAGAACGCCACAAACGTTATAGTGGTTATGAATAGTTTGAGTGACCTGGATCGCTTGAGTAACCTGGATCGCTTGAGTAATTGCACTATGGCCTTCCTTTCCCCTATGTATTATAATCCGTATTTTAGGGATAAGGTTCAACATTTTTTCGAACCCACTATTTGGAGTACAACGATGAAACCCTTTTTTTTGACTGCTCTCGTCTCTATTTGCCTGCCAGTAGTTGCTCAAATCACCCGCGAAGACGTGGGCCTGGATGAAAATAAGACACGTCTCAACGACCCGCTGGCGGGCACCTACGATCAATCCACCTCTACCCAGAACGACCAAACTGACGTCGCCATTACCATCTACAACTCGAATCTTGCGTTGGTGAAGGACCAACGTTCCATCAGGCTCTCCCCTGGAGAACAGACTCTCACGTTCGCCGATGTCGCCCAACAAATTAAACCCGAAACGGTATTGATGAGGTCCATTTCCGATCCAGGCTCACTACGCATTCTCGAACAGAATTACGAGTATGACCTTCTCAGTCCGCAGAAACTACTGGAAAAATTTGTCGGTAAGGACGTCGATTTAATCAATTTCGATTCAACAACCAGAATGTCAGCGCGCGTAAACGCTCATTTATTGAGTACCAACAACGGGCCCGTATACCGGGTCGGCGACGAAATCTACCTAGGGCATCCGGGTACGGTCGTGCTCCCGGAAGTTCCCGAGAATTTAATTGCAAAGCCATCCCTGGTTTGGCTCCTCGATAATGAAAGCATGGAGCAAAAAATCGAAGTGTCATACCTGACCGGCGGTGTTTCGTGGAAAGCCGATTACGTCCTTAATCTTGACGAAGAACAGAACATCTTCGATATTGACGCTTGGGTCACTCTCAACAATCATTCCGGAACATCGTACGAGAACGCAGTGCTGAAAATCGTCGCCGGCGATGTCAATCAAGTTCAGCCGGATAGGATGCCGGAGTCGGATGGAAGAATGCTTGCGATGGCCAGGCGGTCTGCGGCGCCAAAACAGGAAAGCTTCGGCGAGTATCACCTGTATTCAATTCCGAGACGAACCACCATAAAAGAAAACCAGTCCAAACAGGTCAACCTTTTCAATCACATCGGCATCGAATTTACGAAACGTTACGAGCTCCGTTCACAGAATTATTATGCCCGCCGGTTGCCGGAAAAAATGAAAACACCGGTTACGGCCCTAATCGAATTTAAAAATGAAGAAGAGAACCAATTGGGTATTCCCCTACCCATGGGTATCATGAGAATCTATCAACAGGATTCATCCGGAGCCGTTCAGTTTTCCGGAGAAGACAGAATCCAACACACTCCCAGAGACGAAACGGTATCGCTCCGAATGGGAAATTCATTTGATCTCACAGCGGAGCGTATCCAAACCGACTATCGCCAAATATCCAACCGCGTCCACGAATCCGAGTTCCAGATTACACTTAAAAACCACAAGGAAGAGGACGTGACGATCGACGTAATCGAAGGCGTCGGTGGGGATTGGAACATACTATCTTCGAATCATTCCTACACCAAGAAAGATGCCTTTACAGTCCAATTCCCGGTGGACGTGAAGGCCGATGGGGAAGTCGTTCTGGAGTATACCATTCGAGTCACGTACTGACCCCAAATGAAATACCTTTCCGTCAGTCAAATGCGCGAAGCCGACAAACGCGCCATTGAAATTCTAGGTATTCCAAGCGTAGTGCTCATGGAAAATGCAGGCCGTGCTGTATTTGACCATATTGGTAAAGGGCCTCTGGGTATCTTTTGCGGAAAAGGAAACAATGGGGGAGACGGTTTCGTGGTGGCTCGGCACGCGCTGCTCGCGGGACTCGAAACCCACGTTTGGTTAACCCATTCACCAGAAGAATGTACGGTGGATTCCAGGAAGTTCCTCGACGCCTTTCAAAATCTCGGCGGAAAGCTTTCGATCGTTTCCTCTTCGAATCCAGATGCGGCTTTGAAACTGGCTGCGGATTCCTGCGACGTTTTAATCGACGCTCTATTGGGAACTGGATGCAAAGGTGAAATTCGCGGTATCTGCCGCTCCCTCATCGACGACTGGCCTTCGATCCAGACTATCTCAGTTGATATCCCGTCCGGCCTAGATGGCGATTCCGGTGAGCCATGCGGAAACGCCATCAAAGCGAACACAACAGTTACGTTTCAATTCGCAAAAAAAGGGTTCCTTAGCCCGACGTCAAAGGCGTATACTGGAAACATCATCGTAGCCGATATTGGCATACCCACGATTTGCGGCGACGACATCGCTTTTGCCGAACATATCTCCAAAACGACGAAGGATCAATGAGTGGGCACAGAATTCGAAATTCAGGGTCGCATTATCTACACCGTGATTACGTTGTACATGCTCCTGGTCATGCTGAAATGGACAAGTCCCGCGTTAGGTATCGACGAAGAAAAGGGAATCTGGTCTCTCGTCCAGAAATGCACGGCCCCGCCAATTAAAATGATGAAACAATTCATACCCTCCGTAGGCCCGATCGATCTTGCCCCGCTGGCAGTCGTATTGGCCTTGTGGTTCATTCGCACGATTGTCTTGAGCCGGCCAGTCGGCTGATACCCTTTTTTGGACAATGTCGGATTTTGATCTCAAACGCGGCGAAATGATTCAAGCACAGATCCAAGAGCGAGGCATCACCGACGAAAAAGTACTCGATGCGTTGATGACGGTACCTAGACATGAATTCATTCCCTGTTCGCATCGTGAAAAGGCCTACGACGATCATCCCGTGGACATCGGAAACGGACAGACCATCTCCCAACCATTCATGGTCGCGTTAATGACTGATTTGCTCGCCCTGAATCCGAACGACCGAGTCCTGGAAATCGGCACTGGCTCCGGGTACCAAACGGCTATATTAGCCCACTTAGCGCAGAAAGTCTTCACGATTGAACGTGACTTGGATTTGGCATGTTCTTCCAAAGAAATATTGACTCAGCTCGGGTTTTCCTCGATTCACTTCGCCGAAGGGGATGGAACTCTGGGCCTACCGGAGTTCGCACCGTATGACGCTATTATCGTCACAGCCGGCGCCCCAAAGTTACCCGGCTCGCTCTTGAATCAACTGGCCATCGACGGCTCGCTGATCTGTCCAGTCGGCGACCACAAAGTTCAAAAGTTACTAAAAGTTACACGTACATCTGACGGGTTTCATCAGGAAACGTTTGGGAATTGTAAATTTGTCCCATTGGTCGGAAGAGAAGGCTGGAATGAATCCGATAGTTGATGTCACTAAGGTAAATTTCAACCGCAATGGCAGACCAATTTTGATGGACATCAATTGGACGGTCGAATTTGGTCAGCACTGGGTCATCATCGGCCCCAACGGTTCAGGCAAGACGAGCCTCCTCAATATGATCGCAGGATACGAATGGCCAAGCAACGGCTCCATCACCGTATTAGGCCATCAATTTGGAAAATGCTTTCTGCCCGACGTTAGAAAATTGATCGGATGGGTGGGAATGTCACTTCAGCACAAACTGATGACTCACCATCGTTTTAGAAATGCCCCTCTCAAAGACATCGTGGCCGCGGGGGACGACGCCGCATTGGCATTCTACGGCGAACAACCGACTTCGCTGAAAGAAAAAGTTGCCACGGCCTTAAATCGCGTTGGACTCGAATCATCGTCTCAAAAACCGTTTTCCGTTTTGTCCCAAGGCGAACAAAAAAAGACGTTGATCGCCCGCGCCCTCATTCATACGCCACGAATTCTCGTTTTGGACGAACCCTGCGCCGGATTAGACCCGATAACGAGACTGGATTTCCTGAACGACCTAACGGCACTCGTTGAAGAACCGGACGGTCCGGCGATCCTGCACATTACCCACCACATCGAAGACATTTCCCCTTGGACCACCCATTTGTTGGCGCTGAAAGAGGGGAGCGTATTTTATCAAGGTGAATTGGAAAACGGCGTCACGTCGCAAATAATGAGTGACCTCTATGAGCGAGAGTGCACGGTAACCCATTCAAACGGCTTCTATGGTTTAGCAGTATCCTCTTCGTCTTCTGATTCATCCCTGTAGAACTTCGGATTGTTACCCGCAATGACCAGAGTGATCTCACCTTTCACTTTTTTGTCCTCGTACCGAGGGACCAGCTCGCTCAGGTAACCCCGATCAACCCGCTCAAATTTCTTGGTCAATTCAATACACACAGCCGCCTTCCTGTCGCCATACGCCGTCAAGGCATCTTTCAACGTTTTACCGATTCGGTACGGCGATTCGAAAAATATCGTCGTATGCGGCAATTCTGACTCCATCTTGAAGAAATTGACCCGTTGACCTGACTTTCGAGGCGGGAACCCCTTGAATAAAAACGACGAAGTTGCAAGGCCTGACGCAAGCAACGCCGTGGGAACAGCGCTGGCACCAGGGATCACTTCGATTTCAATCCCCGCTTCTACCGCTTCAGACACAACTCGATAGCCAGGATCACTCACGCCCGGATATCCTCCGTCTGAACAGACGGCCACAGAAAGGCCTTCCTCCAGCAGTTTCAACAGTCCTTTGGCGGCGTTTTTCTCATTATGCTCGTGATAGGCCAAAATCCGCTCCGGTTTCGGAATTTCGTGCCTGTCCAAAATTTTTCGAGTGACGCGGGTGTCTTCGCACGCCAACACGTCGACTTCTCCCAAAATTCTTAAAGCTCGAAGGGAAATATCTTCCATGTTTCCGATTGGGGTCGCGACTATGAATAATTTGGACAAAATAAATACTCCTGAGTGAATAAATACTCAATAAACATCGAACTTGTCAACAAACCAAACAGATTTCCAAATTTGTTCTGTAATCAAACTTCCGAAATTCGGTATTCTAGACGTATGTTGAATAAAGATCTCATTACCTTACTTGACGATATTGCTCTTTTACTCGATTTAGCTGGCGAAAGCCCCTTTAAATCACGCGCTTATACGAATGTAGCCCGTCAAATCGAGCGTTTGGAAGAACCAATAGAAGATTTGGTGAATGATGATCGACTCAAAAATCTGAAAGGCGTCGGGAAGGCCCTCGAACAGAAAATCTCCGAATTCGTCAATACCGGTCGCCTCGGATACTATGAAAACTTGAAAGATCAGTTTCCCTCCACGTTGTTCGACTTATTTGGGATTCCGGGCCTTGGCCCAAAACGAATCAAGCAAGTTTATGAGGAACTCAAAATCACGTCTCTGGACGACCTCGAAGAGGCATGTGAGAACGGAAAACTGAACGCACTCAAGGGTTTCGGACCAAAAATGCAGTCCAAACTAAAAGACGGCATTGAGTTTGCCCGGAACCACCAAGGGCAATTCCACTACGACAAGGCATATCTCGAAGCAGTGCGGCTCAAAAATCTACTCCAGGAAATCGAATGCATTCAACGAATCGAAATCGCTGGTAGCTTGAGAAGATGTAAAGAAGTCGTGAAGGATGTGGACATCATCGCCTCAAGCGGGACACCGGAATTGGTGATGGATACCTTCGTAAATGACACCTACGTAAAAACAACCACCGGACACGGAAACACGAAATCCAGCGTGGTTCTTCAATCCGGTATTAGCGCCGATCTCAGAGTCGTGTCGGACGAAGAGTTTCCGTTTGCGCTTGCCCATTTCACTGGCAGTAAAGAACACAACATCGTTATGCGACAGCGAGCGAAAGAACGAGGTTTGAAACTGAACGAATACGGTTTGTTCAATGGCGATTCATTGATTTCCTGTGAAACGGAAAAAGACATATTCTCCACCCTCGAACTCCCTTTCATACCACCGGAAATGCGGGAAGATTTCGGCGAGTTCAAACTGGAAAAAACTCCGGACTTGGCTTGTCTCGAAAAAATGAGAGGCGTCATCCATAGCCATTCCACCTATAGCGACGGCCAGAACACGGTCGAAGAGATGGCAGAAGCCTGTATGGAAAGTGGGTTCGAATACCTCGTCATGTCCGATCACAGTAAATCCGCGGGGTACGCTGGCGGCTTGAAAGAAGACCGCGTGGCCAAGCAACAAAAAGAAATCGATGCATTGAACGAACGCATCGCGCCCTTTCGGGTCATCAAAGGGATCGAATCCGACATCCGTAAAGACGGCTCACTGGACTACGACGAAGACACACTCAAAACCTTCGAGGTCATCATCGCATCGGTACACGGCAGCATGGATATGAATGAAGAGGATGCCACCAATAGGTTGATCAAGGCCGTTGAAAATCCCTACACCTGCATATTAGGTCATCCCACCGGGCGTTTACTCCTTCAAAGGAAAGGCTTTCCCCTCCGGTACGATAAACTTTTCGACGCATGCGTCGCGAATAACGTCGCCGTCGAAATCAACGCCAATTGCCGACGTCTAGACCTGGATTGGCGGTACGTCAGACAAGCCAAAGAGAAGGGCGTAAAACTCTGCATCAGTCCCGACGCCCACAGCACCGGCGCAATCGATTTTATGAAGTACGGAATCGGGATTGCTCGAAAAGGATGGCTATCCAACGACGACCTACTAAATTCGCTATCCGCGGACGACTTTCTTGCTTGGTGTGCGAAAGCATAACCGGTAATGAGCGAATTCAAATTCACGCAAAAGGCGAACCGCGAGCGCGCCAAAGAAATCTTTGATTTACTCGACAACGAGTATCCCGATGCTGAATGTTCTCTGGATCATTCCAACCCGCTCCAGTTAATGATCGCAACTATTTTGTCCGCCCAATGTACCGATGCACGCGTGAACAAAGAAACACCAGCACTATTCGCCCGTTTTCAATGTGCAGAAGACTACTACGAAGCCGACGTAAAAGAAATCGAAAAATTCATTCAGTCATGTGGCTTTTACCGAAGCAAAGCGAAGAACATCAAAAAAGCCTGCACAATCATTGTCGAAAAACATGGGGGGGAAGTTCCCCGGACGTTGGATGAATTAACTGAACTCGGCGGTGTTGGTCGCAAGACGGCAAACGTTATCCTGGGTACCTGTTTCGACACGCCCGGAGTGGTCGTAGACACCCACTGTGGACGTCTCACCCGACGCATGGGTTTTACCAAAAATACCGATCCAGTCAAAGTCGAAAAAGACCTCATGAAAATTTGGGAACACAAAAACTGGAGCTTGTTTTCCCATTTCATGGTATTTCACGGACGCGCAGTCTGTCCCTCCCGTAAGCCAAAATGCAGTCAATGCAACATCAAGCCCTTGTGCCCATTCCCGGATACTCGCGAGGGTAAGAAAATTTCAGAATAAGTGTACGTCACTTGAAAAGGCTCGCTTTTGTGCATATACTCCATTTTTCATTGAAAACTAAGGGGTAGGCATGTCAATCCAAAGACAAGACGGTGAAGTACAACCGGGGATCAATTGGGGTCCATTCACGCTCCGCATTCCATTCGTCCACGCAGGTTTCGAATTACCTGAATTTCTACAAGGGATTCTAGTCTCTGCCGCCACAGGATTGGCATTGGTACCGGTGTTCACAGGATCACTAGGACTCACGTTCGAAGAAGCTGTATTGATGTCGACCATTTCCGCGTTTTTGATTGGTTTAGGCCCAATCCTTTTCGGTGAGCCGTACGCTGCCGGCTGGATCACACCTGCACTGCCCTTCGTTCTCGGATACATTCTGGACGGGGAACGATTCGCAACTAACGCTGAACGGTTCCAGGCAATGACAGCGATGGCGATGAATCTCTCAGCAATCCTGCTGATACTTGGAGTCACAGGATTAGGCAAGACGATCGTCGAAAAAATCCCGGTAGCATTAAAAGGTGCCATCATCATGGGCGCAGCTATTGCCGCCCTTAAACGAGTCTTTATGGATGATGCCGATAGATATTTAAATGTGATCCCGTACTCTATGTGGACCGCAATGGGCGTCTGTCTCATACTTGCGTTCTCTGTGCCAATTCAGCAAAAGAAACTCGAATGGCCATGGTTGGCAAAATTCGCGTCGCTTGGCCTGCTACCTGGTTTCTTGTTCGCAGCTGCGGTCGGATATTTTACCGGTGAATTGAGCTGGGTGGACGAGGCAGGAAATTCCATCATTCAGGGCGGAATCATGAACCCTCCATTCGGTTCCCTATATGAAAAAGTATCGCCGTTTGTCATCGGGTTTCCATCGCTAGCCACGTTTTTTGACTTGGATGTCCTGGGATTGGCCTTTATTGCCTACGTAATTCTGTTCGGCGATATCGTAACAGGAGTCGAAATCCTACGTGGCGCACAAGAGAAAAGAACCGATGAAAAACTCGACTTTAACAGCACCCGAACCCATTTGAGTACAGGTATCAGAAACGCAATCATGTCCGTCGCTGCACCAATGTTTCCAACCCAGGGAAGCCTCTGGACCGGCGTCCACGTCATCATTGTCAACCGTTGGGCCGAAGGTCGAAAGTCCATGGATTCACTCTATTCAGGGATTTTCTCCTATTACTTTTTCGGTGTCCCAATTCTATATTTGTTCCTTCCGCTCTCAACTGGACTCACACCGCTTCTTCCAATTGCATTGGCCCTTACGTTAGTCATGACCGGATTCGCGTGTGCTTACGTCGCTATGGATATCCCAAGAAACCCCATTGAACGAGGCGTTGTACTGTTCGGCGGCGTTTGTCTCGCGTTATTTGATCCCTTTCCCGGATTGGTAGCAACAATTTTGACCTGCGTTTTACTTTTAGGATTCAAACACGAACCGGAAGAGTCTCTGCTCGAAGAAATCGAATAGGATTGAATCAATTATCCAACTTCGCTCCGGTGCACCCGGAGCGAAGTTTGTTTTTGTTACACTAATACCATGAACACGGTAACAGGATTCATACTCACTCGCCAATGGAGAGACACCCCTAACGGTCTGGAACTCGTATTCTGGCTGAGTACCAACGAAGGCCCCGTGAAAATCATAGTCAATGACCAGGAGCCCGTGTTCTTTGTCGAATCGAAAATCGACATTTCTGGACCTTTTCATAAATCGACGCTCGCCCTAAAAACCCTCAATCATGATCCAGTCTCGGCCGTCTACTTTGGAAAACAACGAACCCTACAAGACGAGCGCGAGAAATTGAACAATTCCGGAATCACGCTCTACGAATCCGATATCAAACCGGACGATCGGTATTTGATGGAACGATTCATTTTTTCCACGGCCCAGATTCAGGGGCATTTTAAAAAGAAAGGCTCGTTTCAGGAAACGTACAACCCTGTCGCAGGCACTGCAAATTACACGCCTGAGCTCAAAGTTTTGTCCATCGATATCGAAACACAAGGTCTAAGCGGAAAACTATATTCCATCGCCGCCTATGGGGAAGACGACGCTAAGGTATTCTTAAACGGACATGATCTCCACACAGAGACAACAGATTCGTACAACGGAGAAAAGGCCGTCCTCAACGCCTTCTTTTCGTGGCTCAACTCCTACGATCCCGACGTGCTCATCGGATGGAACGTGGTCGACTTCGACCTCGATTACATCGAAAAGAGATGCAAGTCGCTCTCCATTCCCTTTGCCACCGGCCGTGGCGGCGAAAATGCATCTCTCATTCGCCCGCAATCGTCCCGGCAAAACACCCTATCCAGAATCCCCGGCCGCATTGTCCTCGACGGCATTCAATTGCTCCGCCTTGGCTTCTGGAATTTCGAACGTTTCTCTTTGGAATATGTAGCGCGCGAACTCCTCGGTATCGGCAAGAAAATCTCCAACCCGTCGGACCGCGTCGATGAAATCAACCGCATGTACGCCGAAGCCCCCGAAAAACTCGCCGAATACAATTTGGAGGATTGTCGGCTCGTATCGGAAATTTTTAAGAAAGCTGACTTACTGAATTTCGCAATGGCTCGCTCGAAACTGACCGGTCTTGCAATGGACCGCTACGGAGGTTCGGTCGCGGCATTCGATTTCCAATACCTCCCTAAACTCCATCGAGAAGGTTTCGTCGGCTACGATGTCGGGCACAATAAGAACCCGGTCACCAGTCCTGGCGGCTACGTCATGGACTCTCAACCCGGCTTATATAAAAACGTCCTCGTATTGGATTTCAAAAGCCTGTACCCGAGCATCATCCAGACTTTTTGCATCGACCCGCTCGGACTCCATCTCGAAGAAGATGAACCCGTACCGGGTTTCAAAGGCGCTGACTTTTCGCGCGACACTCACATCCTGCCTGGCCTAATCGAACAACTATGGAAAGAAAGAGACAAGGCCAAAAAAGAAGACAACCGATCTCTCCAACTCGCTATCAAAATCATCATGAATTCGTTCTACGGAGTATTAGGATCGTCCGGTTGTCGGTTCTACGATCCTAAACTTGCTTCGTCCATCACACTCCGTGGGCACGAACTGATCACCAGAAGTAAAGACTTCATAGAAGAACAAGGCTATCCGATCATCTACGGCGATACCGACTCCGTCTTCGTCCACGTAAAAAACTCCCGACCCGACGAAGCACGAATTGTCGGCGAAAACCTAGCGACCGGTCTCAATCAATGGTGGAAAGATAATCTCCGCTCCGAACTACGACTCGATTCCAGCCTCGAAATAGAATTCGAAACCTTGTACACCCAATTTTTCATGCCAACAATCCGCGGCTCGCAAAAGGGCTCCAAAAAACGATATGCCGGTCTTGCGCTAAAAGAAAGTGGGGAAGAGTTACTCGAAATCAAAGGGTTAGAAGCCGTTCGATCTGATTGGACTCCATTGGCGCGATCCTTTCAATTGGAAGTCATTCAACGAGTGTTCGAAGGTGCAGACGTCGAAGAATACGTTCGAAATACCGCGGAGGAACTGATAAATAAAGAACACGATCCCGAGTTAGTTTACAGAAAGCGATTGAGAAAGCCCTTGGAAGAATACGTCAAAAACATTCCCCCACACGCGCAAGCTGCCATGCAGCTCGACAACCCCGGTCGTTGGATAGAATACTACATCACCGTCAACGGCCCCGAACCAATCGAAAAGCATCGGTCGCCGCTGGATTATGCCCATTACTTGACACGGCAATTGGCCCCGGCAGCTGACCCTATACTCGGTTGCCTTGGCCTCAATTTCGACAAAATTACCGGCAACCAATTGGAAATGTTCTGAATTAACTCGTTTGGTGAACCAAGGGCATTCCGCCATGCGGCACTTCGAAGCTTGTAATCCATTCACTTCCCAAACTGCCCACATAAGCCGTCTTCAAATCTTCACCACCGAACGTGATATTGGTTGGATTGATCAGGAATTCTTTTTCCATATCCGTCACCACGATCTGAAAATGTTTGTCCGGCGTAATGATGGCCAAGGCATTCATCACAACCAGCGTAACCCACAAATTGCCCGCACTGTCAAATGCAATGCCGTCCGGATATCCCCATTCACCCAGTTCCGGCCCGTATTGCTCCGGCCGTCCAACCTCGCCGTTATCCAACACCGGGTATCGTACAATCGCACGCGCCATGGTCTCCGCCACATAGACATACTCTTCCGACGCATCCAACGTGACACCGTTCGCGAAACGTAACCCGCCGGCCACCTCCCGACATTGCCCATTCTCAATGACGGCCAACGAACCATCCGGAATCGGGATTCGAGTCGCGTCAAAATGACGTTTCAATTGAGTCGAATTGGTCACCCAAATCCGCCCCTTGGAATCTACAAAAGGAAAATTCGGAGACGACATCGGCTTTCCTTCCATCGAATCAGCAAGGACCGTATGACTGCCATCTGGAGAAAGGAGCTGGACCTGTCCATTACCGATATTCGCCACGATCACGTTTCCATCTTTATCAAGACACATTCCGTTCGGTTCTCCACCGAGGTTGCCGACGTCTTTTTGAGAACCGTCTGTCCCGATACGAACGACATGCCCGCTGCCGTTCGAACACCACAACGTACCGTCCTTCTCAACCATGATGCCTTCCGGCCGTTCCAGTTCGGTACCAATCTTTCGCATATGTTCCATATCAATTGAAATTGTCATACAGTTCTCCCTTAATATCCAGTGTTGATCGTATTTGCGAGAGAATTCAAAAAAAATGAAACGGGCTATAAATTACCCCTTGCCATTTGAAGATTTCTATGATAATAAATTGGCAGACAATGTAGTCCGACGATGGCTCTCATTGGGGTGTAGTCAAGTTGCGGATGGTGTCTGGAAAGGAGGTGGTCTGTCTATGGATAGTCCTGAACGCGTTCATGCCGTCTTAGCTGGATCTACTGTACTTGGTTGGGTTTCAACGAGAGGAACTCAAACGTAACAGACACGGATCCAGTCTCTGAACTGGATATGATCTTTAGGCTATCGCCCCTTTCCGACGCAAGTTGGAAAGGGGTTTCTTAATTACCGGAGCGTAGATCTTTGCTCAGGATCCGGGAGTCTTTCGGCTGACTCTTGGCGTCGAGAAGGGTCTTCATTGCTACACCGAATACTTCGTCCGCAGTTTTGATGTCACCTTTTTGCACGGTGACTGTGCTCACACAAACGGTCGCTTTCGACGGAAAATTCGGATCACTAAACGTCGTCGCTTCAATATCGTCCATCACTTTTTTTCCATACTCCAAAGCATCTTCCGGCTTGGCGTGGGGTAACACAGCTACAAAAAGCGTACCGTCGTACCGGGCCAACACGTCATACGACCGAGTCAACGAACGAATCGACATGGCGGCTTCGGAAAGTAAATCGTCGATCGATACAGGCCCGGTTTCTTCATCAATGGCCTTCACCTTATCAACGTCGATAATCACACATGATACCGGAAAATCGTATCGTTGCGATTTGTCGACTTCCTCTTGAAGGCGATCCATCATAAAACGTTGATTCTTCAAACCGGTCAAATAGTCGGTGTAATATGTGTCCTGCAACCCCTCCGTATCAATCGGATTCGGATCTACATTGTGTTTCATGCGAAGTGCCGCTTCCACACGGACCATAACCATCGGAAGGTTGAATGGTTTCGTAATATAATCTACTGCACCAAGATTGAAGCCTCGCTCGTGGTCTTCCGGTTCGCCTTTACCGGTAACGAAAATCACCGTGATGTTTTTGAGCTCATCGTCGGCTTTGATTCGTTCACAGACGCCATACCCGTCCATTTCCGGCATGTCTACGTCCAGCAAAATTATTTCGATGTTTTCCTTTCGGCATACCGCCAGAGCATCCGCGCCGGAATACGCTGGGAATGCATCGAAATCGTGGGCTTTCAACCCCTCGCAGAGTACTTCTGCTAAGGCTGGTTCGTCATCAGTAACGCAGATTTTAGGTTTTTGGCTCATTTTCGTGAAGCCCTTTCTGACCGAGCTGGCAATTTGGATTAATAAGCTAAAGTCTACATGAAGTAACGCGGGATACGCAATCAGTTGTAGTTGTACATACCGTAAGGTACACTAACTGCCAATTAAGGAGAATTTTGTTGAGCCGGCCGTTCCAAGAAACCAAACGAAGACGTACGCCCACCATCAACGTCACTCCCTTGATCGACATATTGATGCTCCTGCTCATTTTTTTCATGGTGTCGTCGACTTTTGAGAAAGAACAACGGGCGATTGACATCACGTTGCCACAAGCGGACACAGGCAACACCTCCTCTTTAGAATACCAGGAAATCCTCGTCGGAAAAGGTGGTCAATTCTATTTTCAAGGAAATGAAATTCCGAAAGAGTCATTAAATGAAACCTTACTCGGTATAAAGGAATCCGGCTCCGATACCCCTTTGATTCTGAGAGCCGATAAGGACGCCAACTTCGGAGACGTTGTCTGGGTCTTTGATGCTGCGAAAAAATCCGGGATTACTAATCTGGTGGTTCCAACGGATCCAACTCAAGAGGTTCAAGAGAACTAGATTGAAGAACTTCCTTCGGTTCGTCCAATTCCGATAAACGCGCTTTTCGGTTCTCCAGGATTTCCAACTTGTCGCTATCGGGGTATCGTTCCATGTAAGCATCGATCACGCGAACGCTACGCTCGATATCATCCAATTCTTCACTGCATAGCGCGACCAGACGATATGTCAATCTCAGAGCTCGGGTTTCATCATTCAACCGAACGAGACCTCGCTCCATCATCGAAACTGCTTCGTCATAACGCGTTAATTCCATTAGGGAGTCTGCCATGCGTAATACCGGCTCAGGTTCTTTCGGGAAAATCCGTGCAAGAACCGTGTATTCCTGCAACGCACCGTCCCAATCGCCGATGGCTTCCAAGGATTCCGCAGGACTGAAATCAGGTCCAACATTATCGGGCATCTGTTCCGGATGGGTGAATTCCACGAACGAATGGGAGATGCGCGATACCAGCATAGGGCCGTACAAAGCGGAAAATGACGCAACTAAAGCGAGCATCGTGAAAAAGAAAAAACCTGGGCTGTGCCCTAGATCCGTTTTCATCGTATTGAGAAAAAGTACGTTTACGAAAAAGACCGAAATCAATGTCGCCCATTCTATCGGCGACTTCAACTCCGTGTGATCATGATATCGCAATCGTAACGTGTACACACCCCAACCCAAGTACGGTACGATCAACAGCAATACGAATATAGTTTTAAACACCGCCATAGAAACGGTATTACCCCCTTTTTATCTAGTTTAAATGAAAAAATGTGAATAAACAAGAAATCGGGTAATCCATCATTGACTTTGCAGGAATCGAACGGTATTATTCGCCCCATACCAACCTTCTGCGGGATTGGTACTTGGGGCTGGGGCACACAAATGATGGGTTGGAATTTTTAAATTTCATAGGGCAACCAATTCATTTCATTTGATTTTCTGATTTCTTTTTCACGGAAATAGATCAGGATCAGTCATTCCATTTTCGAAGCAATGCGAATGCAAAAGAGGTTTTAATGTCGAATCAAGCACTACTTGAATCTAAATTGCCGGATCGTGATCCAATCGCTCGAGGTAAAGTTCGCGATATGTATGATCTCGGAGACGAAATGCTCATTGTCACGACCGATCGAATATCGGCCTTCGAGTGGGTTG
>Ga0315336_1003946_pt1 | contig 18682 bp, 11 predicted proteins | sample ASW5metaG_FD_204512 | JGI IMG/M metagenome (GOLD analysis project Ga0315336, IMG submission 204512) | Ammonia-oxidizing marine archaeal communities from Monterey Bay, California, United States - ASW #5 | ecosystem: Environmental > Aquatic > Marine > Intertidal zone | place: USA: California... | reverse complement strand
GTGGAAGTAAGTCTCCAAATCGAATCGCTGAGCGATCAGGGTGATAGGAAGCGAGATACGCAGGAGAACAGGCCAGATCGCCAAGAGGCGCCGACATCCCGTCGCGAGCAACCCAACTCACTAGCCGACGAAGAATCGTCGGGTGAAATGCATCAGCCTGATTACCGCAAGGTCATTTATCTGGCGTCCGCGAAGCGACCAACCTCTGGTGAATCAATCATTCCGACCGGTTCGGAACTCGCCTTGGGCACTCTTGGGAGTCTGCCATGAAACGCTCCCCCGCTGAGTGTCCAATTGCGCGAACCGACGTGAGCACTTGTGCGCGTCGTGGCATGGTGCTGATCACAGTGATGATTGTTGTGGTGATGGTCAGTCTCGCTGGTTATAGTTTTGCGGCGATGATGTTCACCGAGAAGAAGGCGGTCAAACTTAACGGCAACGCGCTGCAGCTCGAGTGCGCGACGAGTTCTGGCGAAGAATGGCTCAAGGTGTTCCTCTCGAGGCCGAGCGCCGCTAGGAACGAGCAAGGAGGCCTCTACGACAATCCGGACATGTTCGGGGGACTGGCGATGTTCCCGGAAGAGAGTCCTTCGAGCCAGGTTCGGCTGAGCATTGTTGCTCCGCGGCAGGAGGAAGGAGAAGTCATCGGGCTGCGTTTTGGCGTCGAAGATGAATCAAGCAAGCTGAACCTCGCCGATTTACCGCTCTGGGAGCAACGTGTTCCGGGAAGCGGCAAGGAAGCGCTGATGCATCTACCCGGCATGACGGAGTCTCTCGCCGAAGCCATGCTCGACTGGATCGATGCCGACGGTGAGCCACGCAGCCAGGGTGCCGAGGGAGATTATTACGCCAGCCTCGACCCCGCGTACGCGCCACGCAACGGTTCTCCGTTGTCGCTCGAAGAATTGCTGCTGGTGAAAGGAGTAACGCGCAGTTTGCTCTTTGGTGCTGACGCCAATCGAAACCACCACGTCGACGAGCGCGAGGCCGGCAGGGCTGCGGAACATGCAGCCCAAGCCGTCTCTCTCGAAGACGAGTCGTGGAGTGCGCTGTTAACGGTCTACAGTGCCGAAGCCAATGTCGATCCGCTCGGTCGTCCACGGATCAACCTCAACAGCCCCCAACTCGTCCAGTTGGAACAGGCGCTCCGGCACCTGCTCGATGCCCGGTGGGCCAGTTTTATTCTCGCCTATCGGCAATTCGGACCGTATCATGGCGATGAGCCGGCCAATGCCGCAGCAAGCCTGGTTTCCGACGTATCGCGGCCGCCGAAATTCACGATCACCTCCGTTCTGGATCTGGTCGATGCGAAGGTTGGGGTCCCGTCATCGTCGAAGGAAGGTACCACAACCGTTTATGCCAGTCCTCTTCTTCCCGGCCGTGATGCGATGCGCTTGGAATTGTCACGACTACTCGATTACACAACTCTCACCGATTCTCCGCTCATACGGGGTCGCGTGAACGTGAATCAGGCACCGAGAATTGTCTTAGCCGCGGTCCCCGGCATGACCGAAACGCTTGTTGACCAAATCCTATCTGCTCGCACCTCGCCGTTGGCATTCCATGATCCCGATCGCCGGCACGCAACATGGCTTTTGGCTGAGGGGCTCGTGGATCTCGAACGAATGAAGGCACTCTTGCCGTATCTGACAGGCGGGGGAGATGTCTTTCGTGGACAGATTGTCGGTTTCTTTGACGACTTGCCTCAAGCATCGCGCGTCGAGGTAGTTATCGATGCAACCAGCAATCCTCCACGGCAACTCTATCGAGAAGACCTCCGGCACTTGGGACGTGGGTATTCGCTTTCCGCGTTGGGTGCAGAATCAGAAGAGAACCGGTCGGCAACGACTGGACGAGACATTCAGCCACAGCGCCGCTGAATTCGATCCGGCCTTGGTAGAGGCCCGAGTTTGACCGACGACGGATCGTCTCCCTCTTGAACTCTTCAAGAGACTGAACAGCGACAGACGAGATCGTCGGAGAACTGAGACGCCTCCTCCGCGGAAACTTCTCGAAGGAAAACTACGAACCATGGCCCGAATTGTCGCGGTAAGCTGGAGCGATTTCTCCGTCCGCTACGTCCTGGCGGCAAGCCGTGGTGGCAAGTTGTCTGTTGAGAAGGCAGTCACCTTGCCGTTGACGCCGGGCGAGCCTGATGACGTCCTGGCAGACGCATTTGCCAACGAAAAGCTCAGCGGAGTGACAACCCTTATCAGCGTGGAGCGTGCAAGTGTAGAAATTTCGCATTTTACGCTCCCTCCGGCCGACGACAGCGAGTTACCGGAACTCGTCGCCAACCAGGCAATCCGCGAGTCACTGACAGCTTCTGAAGATTCGCCGCTCGATTTCGTCGCCATGCAAGCCGAGCCGGGGCAGCCTCGTGAGGTGACCGCGCTCGCCTTAGCGCCAGCGGATTTCGATCGGATCAAGGCGACCTGCGCCCGCGCCAAGCTAACGCCATCACGCCTCCTCTATCGCCCCTACGCGGCAGCATCGCTCTTCCACCGCACCGCAGCCACCACCGAGGGCTGCTGTCTGCTTGTCAACATCATTGATGATGAGGTTGACCTTTCGGTTGTCGAGCGCGGTGAAGTGCTATTCTCCCGCACAACGCGCCTCCCGGCACCGGTAACAGCACCCGAAGACTACCGCAAGATATTCGCCGAAATCCCGCGGTCATTGCTCGCATTTCCAGAGAATCAACCTGGCAGCAAATCGGTCACGTCAGTCTACGTCTTCGGTCGAGCGGGTGATCATCAACCCCTGATCGATCAGATTGCTGACGAACTCACGCTTAAGGTCCAGACCTACGATCCGTTCGAAGCGGCTGGCGCGGTCGCTGCCGACGTTGGCGACGAACCTGGCTGCTTCACCGCGCTACTGGGAATGCTGCTTGATGAAGCGCAACAGCATCGCCACGCCATCGACTTTCTGCATCCGCGCAAGCAACCCAAGCCACCGAATCGTAAGCGGACGCTCATCGCCGGCGGTGGAATGCTCGCGCTCGTTTTGTTGATTGCCGCGTACTACGTTTGGGATGAAGTCTCCACAGCGAAACAGGAAAACGATGGGCTACGAGCTCAACTGAATGAGCTCGAAGAGACGCTCGAGCGAGCCGGCGAAAAAGAGCGCGTCGCCGCGGCGATGGGCGAATGGCAATCTGGCGAAGTTGTCTGGCTGGACGAGCTGCGTGATCTCTCACTCAAGTTTCCCAGCAACCGGGATGCCGTCGTGCTAAGAATGTCAATGGCCGCCTCGCGCGGTGGAGGGGGCACATTGACACTACGTGGCGTGGCGCGGCATCCGACCGTGATCGACCAGATGGAACGGCAGGTTCGAGACGAGTTCCGCGAAGTCCGTGTCCCACGAATTCAGGAACGCAGAAAAGAAAACGCCTACAACTGGCATTTCGAAACGTCGGTGCTGGTCTCCAAGCGAGGGCGAACCCAATACGGCGGCCAGCAGGATCTGGGCGACAATGCCAACGTCGCAGCCGCTACCGACGCGAATTCACCGGAAGTCGCGGACGATGCGGCGGCTTCTCAGCAACAGCCTCGATGAGGAATCCTGGGCAGGATATAGCAGCGTGTAAACATTCAGAATTGACAGCCCGAAGGAATTCTTCCGGCCGCAACAAGACGCTGCAATTGATTGTGCAGCTTGTTTTCGGATGAAGCATGGACAACAGGCGGAAAATCATTCTATACGGCTTGCTCGGGTTCATTCTCCTGTATCAAGCGGGTGAGTGGAGCTACGGACGCTTTGTCGAAGCGCCGCTCAAACAGCAACGCGGGATGACAGACAGATTACTAAAACAAATTGACGAGAAGCGTACAGACTTGAAGAAGGCGAAGAAGATTTCAGACCAATTGGCAATCTGGGAGCGACAATCGCTCCCCTCCGATGTGGACATGGCAAGATCTCTTTACCGGGCGTGGCTGCTAGCGCGTGTCGGCGAGTGTAAGTTTCTCACACCGAATGTCGACTCCGTGGCCGCGGTCAACCGTCCTGGCTTCAAGACACTTTCCTACTCGATCCGGGGCCGCGCCACCCTCGAACAATTGAATCAGTTTCTCTTCGCGTTCTATAGTGCCGATTACCTCCACCAACTTCGTTCTCTGGCGATTACTCCTCTGCAGAACGACGGATTGCTTGACGTGGCGATGTCGATCGAAGCCGCTTCCCTGCCCACAGCTGAAAGTACGTCGCAGCTCGTGACCCGCCGCGCCGACCGATTGGCGTTCTCGCACCTCGATAATTACCGTCTGATTTCGCAACGGAACCTCTTTCGGTTCGGCAGCGAGTTTGATGCCGTGAGTCAAACCTATCTCTCGGGCGTCACGCGCAGCGACGATCGCCCCGAGGCATGGTTCACGTTGAGAGCCAGCGATCAGGTGCTGAGATTGCATCGAGGAGAACGACTGCAAGTCGGGCCTTTTGAGGGAACGATTGTCGCGATCGACGACTCGGACGTCACCATCGCCTCGGAGGGAGAACGTTGGCAGCTCTCAATAGGTGAGAACCTCGATCAAGCGTTTGCCCTACCGCCGGAATATGCAACGGAATCGATCGACTAGAGCGTATTACGCTCTTTCGTGGCCGCGAAGGATGTGTTTTAGACTGTGGAAACCGAGTTGCCACGAGCCAGAACCGGTTACGGCTTCCTCATGGATGCTCTAGTAACGCGGCCGGGGATCGTTTAGCCGATGAGAGCACTTGTGCGGCGATCTGGAACGATGACGACGCGCCTCAGCTCTCTCTAACCATTATATGCCAAAGATCTTACGTCGGACTGTCGTCAAGAACCGGTGCGTGCGGGTCTCTCGGCAACGGGGGAGACGATGCCGTCTCACAACATCTCTGAAGCTCTTATCAACTGCTCTTGAGTCGATCGCGACGATGCCCTAGTATTCTCGTTCTCTCCCCCTGTTGAACATCTCCCCTGCCGTCTCCACGGCCCCCTCACGACATCACAGTGCTCAACGATTCGGCGGCTTTCAGACCGAACCGACCGCACTTTGCGCAGGTCACGCAAGGGCTGCGTGCGTTTTGCGCAGTCGCAACCATTTGCCTATGCATCCAAGTATCGACCGATGCTCACGCCCAGCAAACGAACGGCGGTGACTTCCAATCTTACCCGCTCGAATTCAAGTCGGCCGAACACGTCGAGCGAATCCTCACCAAGCTCCTTGCAGGGTCTCCGGATACGCGCGTCATCGCCGATACGCAGTCGAATCAAATTCTGCTGAAAGGGCCAGCTGACGCCCAGGCGGTCGTCCGCCAGCTCATCGAGTCAATCGATCGGCCACCAGTTAGACAATCGGTCGTCAAGGGTTACCCAGTGCCGAGGGGTCAGCTGAACGAACTCGCCACCCGCCTTCGGAATCGGTACTCTAACCAGCCCAATCTTCGCGTGGCGGCCGACCCCGAGACATCCCAACTCTTGGTGCTCGCTCCGCCGGAGACACATCAGGAGATTGCACGCTCGATAAAGTCGCCGGGTGACACGCCGTCCGCGGAGCAGCCGCCGCACGCGAAAAATCGGCCGACGGGCCCAGGAGCTTGGTCGCTCGGCACGCTGAAGAGACGAATCAAACAGGACGCATCGCGAACTCGGCGAACGAATCCGGTAGAACGGTTTGTCTCTCTCGAGAAGGCAACGGTGCCCCAAGTCGAGGGCATGCTCGGCAATTTGCTTGGATCCCGCCTCAGCAGAAAAGCGAGCGAACGTTTCGACTTTGTCTATCAAGCCCCCGGATACGAGCCAACTGCCTTTGCTCTGTTTCCGCGCCGCAACGGTCTATTGATCAACGGTCCTGAGTCGCTCGTAGAACAGTTCGTGCAACTGATCCACACACTCGATGAACGGTCAACGCAACCGGGACAGAGAGTTCGGATCATTCCAGTGCGCCGCTCGGATCCGGTTAAGATTCGACAAGCGATCGAAGCCTATCAAAGTGGCTACGGGCGCGGACAAACTTCTCGAAACAGTTTGCAGCCGGCCGGAGACATCCCCAGCCGTCCGTTGGGCGAAAACCACGAGAACGATCAGAGTCGCGTTACGTACTCGAACGAGATTGAACTTGTCAATTTTCAGGAAGACCCCAACGGCTCACTTGATGACGGCAACAACACGGACGATGCCGCTCCCTTGGAAGATGACAGCACCCTCGAACGTGACCGCATTCGCGGGCTGACTCCCGACGTCGAAATCGAGACATTGCCGGATCTCGACGTGATCATCATTCGGGGTCGCGACCGCGACGTCGACGAAGTGACGCGAATCATCAAGGAAATCGAACGGCTCAGTGCCGAAACCGTTCCGGAGATCGAAATCTATCAGCTGCGGCATGTCGGCGGAGACGCAGTAGCGGAATTGGTGCAGCGAATCAGCGAAGACTTAGTTGGCGGCCGGCAGGGTCGCGTTAGCGTGACCGCACTCGTTAAGCCAAACGCCCTGCTGTTGATTGGTTGGGGCGAAGCAGTCAAAGCCGCGAAAGAGCTAATTGAGAAGCTCGACCAACCGGTGGCACCGGAGACACAGTTGAAAGTATTTCGGCTGCGGCATACATCGGTCACATCCGCAAGTACGATCGTGCAGCAGTTCTTCGCGGGACGCACGGGGCTTGGGCCGAGAGTCGTCGTCAACCCCGACATCCGCTCAAACTCGCTGATCGTACAAGCGGCGCCACGCGACATGCAGGAGATCGCGCTGCTGTTGAAGGAAATCGACACACCGAAAAGCGGTGCCGTCAACCAGGCGAAAATCTTCCCGCTCAAGAATTCATTAGCAGCCGACCTCGCTGCTACGTTGCAGACGGCAATCGATTCAGCCCGTGGCGGTCAAGGAACCGGTGCTGCAGCACAGAAATCGTCGATTCTCGAACTCCTTACGATCGACGCTGAAGGTGAGAGAATCATCAAATCAGGCATTCTGGCAGACGTGCGGATCACGCCTGATCCTCACCGGAATTCGCTCATCATATCGGCTCCGGCCGAAAGCATGGACCTTCTAGCGGCATTGATTCGCCAACTCGACGATGCGCCCGCCGCGGTGGCGCAGATCAAGGTTTTCCGGGTTATTAATGGAGATGCCGGCAGCCTGGTGCAAATGCTCCGTTCACTGCTGCCGTCGCAGACAGGCACCACCACCAGCCAGCAACTTTCCAGCGCCCAAGACGAGTCATCGCTCGCACCGTTGCGGTTCTCTGTCGATGTCCGCACGAATAGCATCATCGCCAGCGGTTCGGCGGGTGACTTGCGGATTATCGAGGCGTTGCTGTTGCGGCTTGACGAAGAGGAAGTTCAACACCGCAAGAACACCATCTATCGGCTGAAGAACGCGCCTGCACTCGACGTAGCCCGAGCCATTAATGACTTTCTACGGAGTGAGCGACAGGTGCAGCAGGCAACACCCGGTTCGCTGAGCCCGTTCCTGGAAGTCGAGCGCGAAGTGGTCGTCGTGCCCGAGCCGGTCGCGAACGCGCTAATCATCAGTGCCACGCCGCGCTTCTTCGACGAAATTCAGCAGCTTGTCGAAAGGCTCGACGAACGCCCGCCCATGGTGATGATTCAGGTGCTAATTGCCGAAGTCATGCTGAGGGACGTCGACGAATTCGGCGTGGAAGTCGGCATTCAAGACTCGCTGTTGTTCGACCGGAGCCTTTTGGGTGATCTTGTCACAACCACCACAACGGCTCAGCAGTCGACGCCCGCGGGGATCGTTACCGCAACAGAAGATTTCATTCAAGCAGCAAGCAACACCCCCGGTTTTCTGTTCAACGACTCAACCACCACGCTTCCCGGCTTGCCGAACAGCGGCAGTGACCGGTCGAAATCGTCGTCCAACTCACTGGCGGGACAGGCTCTTTCCAACTTCGCGACGGGACGTATCAACAGCGAACTTGGATTCGGCGGGATGGTACTCTCCGCGAGCAACGAGAGCCTCAGTGTGCTGATTCGCGCACTTCAAGAAAACCGCCGGATGGAAATTCTCAGCCGACCGCAGGTCATGACTCTCGATAACCAGCCCGCGTTCATACAAATTGGGGAACGCGTTCCGCGAATTGTCGCCTCCACAATTTCTGAGAACGCCGGCCAGGTGAACACCGTGGAATTGACCAATACGGGAATCCTGCTCGGCGTGACTCCCCGCATCAGTCCCGACGGCATCGTCGTGATGGACATCGACGCCGAAAAGTCGGAAGTCGGCCCGGATGAGGAAGGGATCCCCGTTTCCGTCTCACCCACAGGAACGGTCATCCGCTCGCCACGCATCGCCGTCACGCAGGCGCAAACAACCGTGAGTGCCTACAGCGGCCAAACGATTGTCCTGGGGGGCCTGATTACAAAAGGGACCTCGCTCGTCCATCGTCGTGTTCCCTGGCTCGCCGACATTCCACTGCTCGGCCACCTCTTCCGGTTCGACAGCACAGGCGTTCGTCGCACCGAACTGTTGATCATCTTGACGCCGCATGTTGTCTTTAGCCCCGAAGACGCCGAGCGGATCAAGCACGAAGAAGCGGCCCGCATGCACTGGTGTCTTGCCGACGTACACGAAATTCACGGACCGACCGGACTGCACAACTTCTCAGATTGCGGTGAATGTAACCTTCCCGTTCCGGTGATCTATCCTGATCTCAACCCGCGGGGCCAACTTCCCGTCGAAATCAACACGAATGAAGAGCATCGAACAGAGGGGACCGTGCCCCCCGGCCCAGTCAAGTTTCCCAACGGCGAACAAATCACGACCCCCACGGCATTTCAACGACTCAGTGGGGCTCTAACTCCCCCCCTCTTTAAGAACCGTCGAGGGGGGACTCCCACGTCTCCAGATCCTCCGGAAAGGGTACGCAGACGGCAGCGCACTCGACTGCCGCAACAAACTGAACAACCCTCGCAACGACAGATAGAGCCGCCACCTTACGCTTTCCCGCAGGGCCGCCCCGAGCTTGGTCTGCCTGATGAGCGACGCCGACTCCTGCTTGACAGGGAAATGTTCCGCGAACCGAAACCGATACCTGCCGATTGATTTGTTCCAGGATTTGGTAACTCCACTGTGGTCCCAGCACCTACGCAAATTCTCCTGAAGAGTTTCTTCACAATTGTCCGGTTGTTGCTGCCGGTTCTCGCTTGTGGCTGCGCGCAGTGGGATCTGATGGAGCAGTCGCCTTTTGACTCATTCGCAGAGGAATCGAAAACGGTCATACCCGATCGCATCATTCCTATCTGGACTCATACGGTTCTCAGTCAGCCCAGCAAGCCCGGCGTCCGTGGATTCGGTGGCCGCGTGATGTTCTACAACGGCGACCAACAGAAACCTGTGAAAGTCGACGGCACGTTGACAGTTTACGCCTTTGATGGCTCCCTCGGCGGCACGGCAACCGGCAAGCCGGAACGGAAATATGTCTTCACGCCCGAGCAGTTGGCGAACCATTACAGCGAAACCATGCTGGGACATTCCTACAGCTTTTGGCTGCCTTGGGACCAAGCCGGCGGTGAACAGCGGAAACTAAGCCTGCTCGCCCGTTTCGAACCGACAAGCGGCTCTGCGGTTCTCTCGGAAACATCGCAACAGCTACTGCCAGGAGTCTCGCAGGAGGTACAGGCGGAACTGGCAAAACGTAACGGCACGTCCTCAAGTCCGCGACATGCCGCGGAATTCCCGAACACTAGCTACTACGACCAAACAGCCCCTCGACTCCGTCACGGCAATTACGATCGAGACGCGGCACGCGCAGGCGGGACGATCCGGCAGGCAAACTTCGAATCAGCCGACGATTCCTACGCACCGGCTGAGCCAGCCAACATGACAGCCAGCCATCAGCAGCTTGCGTCGAATGAAGCAGACGACAAAGAGGCGATGACGACCATTACCATCGATGTTCCGCACAGCTTTGCCGAGCGAAACCTCGCTGGTCCTCAGGTCGACAGCTCGCCGCCTAGCAGACACGACAGCTCATCGCAGCTTGTTGAAGCGGCGAGCAGCGGCTCTCGCGTGACCGATACGCTCCTCCGTTCTCAAGAGACCGAATACAATACGCGATCACGCGGTGAACAGAGCGCGACTCAAGTCGCAGCCGACTTGCGTCCTCCGGACGCTGCGTCGCAACAACCCGAACGTTTCTCTCGGCAGCAGTTCAATTCGGCCCGGGCGCTTCCGTATCGGGAGACGCGGGAAGACTTTGAGACGGCAACGGAGGAGGAGGCGTCGGCAAGGCCGTCACGACTAGATCGTTTTGGACGTCCCCTATTCCCGGTTCGAGCAGCACCAGCGCCTCGGCCAACGACCGATCATTTGCGGAGGCAACACTCCCCGCAAGCGTGGCCGTCCGGCCGTTCACACTTATTTCAATCGAGCCGAACCGGCCGTTGGCAGCGTCCGTCCGAAAAGAACGAAGCGCCGACGAGCGAGCGGCCTCTCTCGGACGGACGGTGAGTTCGAAACCGACCACCAGGCGCGGATCGTACATGTCCCGCGTTGCCCGCTTGCGGTAGCGAGGATTGAGTTGCCGCGTCTGGTCGCGACGGGCGCGGAGCCCCTCGGTCGCTGAGCGGACACGTCCAGCGGTGGTTCCTTGCTGCTCGCCGACAAATGAACGCGGGTCGCGCGAGTCACTCCCTACGAAATCCGTCGCACGGCGGTTACCACGCAGGAAGCGTTCGCTTCCACTCAGCCCCCCCACAGTCTCACCTGGCTTGGTACGGCGCGACAACGGGCTGCTGAGGGTCCGATTGCCAAATAACTGCGCCTCTGCCGGAGCAACGTGCCCAACCAGCAACAGGGTCACCACTAAGCCCACTGCTCTCACCGAGTGCTCATACGTAGAAACATCAGTCTGCATGATTACGCTCACAGAACCTTCCCGGTTGTTGGATCGCTCCTGCCTGTGAAATGGCGGCCAATCGTGTTGAAACACAAGGTCGCAGACGGACCATTTGGTCCGCACCCTGGAGACTTTGATTATACCACATAGCGGGGGCCGATGTCCGGGGGGATCTTCACTCTCCGGCTTTGATCCACGCTTCATCGAATGTGGCGTGCTTCATGCTCTTACCTCCTTCGACAAAATAGCTGTAGACGACATTGAGCAGACCGCTGCGGGATTGAATGACAACCGGGTAATGGTAGGCACCTCTCTCGTGTTGTTCGAGATGTCGCTTCCATTTCCATGTGCGTCCTTCGTCGTCGGAGAGTGATATTGCCAGGCTCATGCGTCCCTTGGTCGTGTCATTGTAGACGAGCACCCAGTGCCCATTTTGCAGCCGAACACCGTCGACACCGGCCCCGGGATTTGGGAATTCCGATTCGGTGACCGGACTCCAGGAAATTCCGTCGTCATGCGACTCAGAAACGCGAATGCGGTCGCGCGGACCGTTTTCCCGCATGTAGGCGACCAATGTTCCGTCGTCGCGTCGGAGAACCGATGGCTGAATGTTGCCATTGCCGATCATCGGTTGGCTCGCATACCAAGTGCGCCCGTCATCGTCGCTGATCGCCATCATGGAAGCCGAAAATGTATCGGTATAGAGCGGCAGCAAGATCCTCCCACTGGGAAGTACCGTCGGCTTGCAGCGCGGCTGCCATCCGAGCCGTTGGTAGAGCTTGCTGCCTGCACGCTGACGATACTCCTCAATGCGCGACTTTGCCCCATCGCTCAATGGTTGTTTACGATTTGCCAATCGTTCTTCCATCGCTTTGAGCAACTGCTCTTGGTAGTCATCCGGTCGCAGAAAAATGGCGCTGTGCCAGTACCACTTTGGGGGACCGTCGGCGGTGTATTCCCTCGCGACAAGGTAGTTGGTCACACACGATTCCCAAGAGTTCGCCAGAATGATCGGCCAGAACAGCCACAGACGTTGCTGCCTGTCGATCATCATGCAAGTATTGCAGTCGGGAAAATTGGGAAAATCCGCCATGAGGAACGCTTCGCTCCAGGATGTTTCGCCACGGCGCTGCCGCGAGCCGTAAACGGCCACATCGTCGGCGGTCCGCTCCCCCGACCCGCGGTACCAGGAAACCAACAGGTCTCCGTTGGGGCATTCGATAATTCCGGGAGCGTGATTGTGCTCCCCATGGAGCGGAAATACCAATTCCGCCCGGTAGGTAGGGGCGTGCTGCACTTGTTCGGCGGCGAGATCGCGCACTCCCACAAAGACAATGAGGCAAACCAGGATGGCTGAGAGACGAGTCATCGAGAACGGTCTCCATTCTGAAATTTGTTCGTTCGATTGTTTTCCGATGCATCAACACGTTTGAACTATGGTCGCTATTTTGACAACCTCTGCCGGCCGCACAAGGCAGGCAGGCGTCGAGACATCCGCAAAGATCACGGCGGATTACGGGATGTGCATGTCGTAGGAAAAAACTCACCGCAGGTTTTCCACCGCGATAGCCGCGCAAACTACGGGACCGACGGCGGCGTCAGGGGAGCTAACTCCAACCCGACCGAGCGCGTGATGGCACCCCCCGCTGCACCCGGCCCGGTCCGCTCTTCGTACTGTCCGGCGCGAAAATCGTAGCTCGGCACTAGATAGCCGAATTCTCCATTCGCTAGGCCAATAATCAACCGCAACCGGCCACGCATTTGCGACGTGATTTCGAAGCCGATTTCCGGGAGCAGTTCACCGGGGACGGTCACGAATTGGGCATCGCCGATCCAAAGGACATTCATCTCGGTGCTGACGCGCCCTTGATGAACGTCAATGGGGCCAGGCGCGTTTTTCAAATACTGAAGGACCGACTCACCGGTCACAGGGTATTCGACGGGTCGCCGCTTCATCCAAAGTGCATAGCTGCTGCTCGGCTGCGCGAGCCCGGCTGCCTGTACCACGTACCGGGCCAGCTCCCGTCCCATTTTTTCCGCAGCGGCTTGAGTTCGAAAACGTGTGTCGGGCGTGACCATCCCGCCCAAGGCGCCGTTAAGAAAAACTGCCTGCCCCCCCAGTTCCTGCGATACCTGCTGCGTAAGGGACCCTACGAAGTCGGGCGACAGCCCGCCGGTTCCCTTCAAATCGATCACCTCGGGGTGACAGGAAAGATGAATGACATTTACGATCGGTTTGCCGTCTTGTCCGATCGCCTGCAGAATCGAGACGGTCGGATCGACGATTCCCGGGTCGCGCGCATTGCGGACCAGATCGACGACGCGGCCACCGTGCAACGGCATCGCTACGGTACCGAGTTTCAGACTCTGCACGGGCTTCAACTTCCCGGCGGCTTGCAAAACCGCTGCTCTCGCCTGTTTGAGCGTGTGCTGTGCATACTCCCGGGGGTAATAGCCGTAAAAACCCATCATGTCGACATTCGCGTGCGTGTGAGACATGGCAATGATGACGTGCGAAAAACCGTCATCCGCGAGCATCTGTCGAAGCCGGTCAACGTCCCAAACGCCCATGCCGAACACATCAAGGCCGACCAGCGCGATCTTTGTCGACCCCCTCGCGAAGACGGCAGCCCGCGCAAAGAGATCCTCTGCCAGGTGTGGCAACTCGTCGGCCGCTTCGGCCGTAAGGTTGTCGAACCGTTCCGGTGCAATGCTGACCTGCGCCGCGCCAACGCGGAAGTCCTCAGGAGCTTTGGCCGCAGCCTTTGTTGATGGACTTCGCCGCAAACTTACCGAAACGTTTGGGTAGCCGGCCGGCACACGGCGGCGCATCGGCACGAAGTAGACAATACCGATTGTCTTGTGCTGCGCATCGCATATGAATCTCAATCCGCGCTCGCTGTAGTCGAGAAACTCCTGCGTTTGAAACTCGACTCTGGCTTCCGGCTCACCGAGCCGCCCCACAATGTCATCCCGCGTTGGATACCGTGGGTCATCCGTCGCAGCGGTGACAACCTGCAGCTTGCCCCGCTGAAAAAAAAGTCGATCGTTCAGATCAGGCCGACCCTCCACCGGATAACGGAAGTCGTCGTGATCCGCGGTATCGATAGGAGGGTTTCCAAGCGCCTGTTGGACATCTGCAATGCTGGCCGTTCCCGGAACGAGTTCCCGGTACGCGTTCGGTACGTCCGCCCACGCCGCTGTGATCTGGGCAATCCAGACAACGACCGCAACGCTGCAGAGAATCGATACGCTACGCTGATGGTTAGACATGACGAGTTATGAGTCGAGAAAAGACGCAGCAAGAACTTGCGAAGTTGCCTGGCTGGCCACTACGTCCGATGGCCGAATTTGTGCATCCTTCGTAGACATTGTAACAGATATCATCTGAGCAGTCGCACATCCTCTTGGCACCGTTACGAGTAGGGAAGTTGTACGTGCAGTCCCAGGCCCTCTCTGTCCGGCAATAGACGGAACGTAGTTCTCTGCTCAACCACACCAATCGCGAAGCGAACTCTCCGCATTGACGTTTTCCCTTCTCTTGATAGCATACGAAGGCGTGCTAAGAAAGCAGCATGTGTGCGATTGTTTTTTATTCACTCCGTATTCATGATTCTGTTATTCGGACGATGCAGATAGGGAGTGTCCAGCGATGGCCGGCCAATCAGATCTTCAACTTGCTCGTCGAGAGCGTCAGATAATGGACGTCGTCTATCGTCTTGGACGAGCGACGGTGGCTGACGTGCTAAAACATTTGACCGACCCGCCAAGTTACTCGGCAGTACGCGCCATGCTGCGGCTGCTCGAAGAGAAGGGTCATCTGAAACACACAGCTGAGGGGACTCGCTACGTTTACCACCCCACGCAATCGCGCGAAAAGGTACGGCGCGGGGCGTTGAGCCATCTCGTCAAGACGTTCTTCAACGATTCGGTTGAGAGCGCCGTCGTCGCCTTGCTGAGCCTGTCTGATCACCAGCTCTCCGGCGAGGAACTCGATCGACTTTCCCGGTTGATTGACGAGGCGCGCGCCCGCGAACATCGATGACTACTCTTCTCGCGCTACTCCCCGAGGTTCGGTTTCTGGGTCGGCATGGGGGCACGAACCATTTTCCTCCAGGCAACCAACTTGTCGTGTAGTTCCGCAGCACGCTGCGGCATCCGCGCCGTGAGGTCGACCATCTCGCCAAGATCTTCTCTCAAATCATACAGTTCGATTCGACCCGTCTCGAAAAACTCAATGAGCTTGTAGTCGCCGCTACGGATTGCCCCTGCGGGAGTCGTCCTCCAGGAGCTGCCGTCTTGCGCTGCCTGCAAGTAACCGGGAAAATGCCAGTAGAGCGCGTCCCGGTTCAGTGATGCACTTCCGGATGACGTCAACAGCGGTATAAGGCTTTTGCCATCGAGTTGATGATTGGGGTCGCCGTCGGAATCGGTCAGTTCGAGAAAGGTGGGATAGAAGTCGATACCGATCACCGGTTCGCCACATTGGCTACCAGGTTCAACAACGCCGGGATACCGGACGATGAGCGGCACACGAATGCCCCCCTCATAAAGCATCCCCTTCCCGCCGTGAAGCGGTGCATTATCGGTAATGTCGTTTCCGGCGAAACGCTCGCCTCCCGTTATTCCTGCTCTTTCGTAGCCACCCATTCCGCCATTATCCGAGAAAAAGACCACCATCGTCTTTTCGGTCAATTTGAGCTCGTCCAGCGTTTGGAGAACTCGCCCGATCGCCAAGTCGAGTTCTTCTAGCATCGCGGCATAGACGGGATCGTCGTGTCCGCCCACTGGTTTTTTACTCGCATACTTCTCGATCAAATGTTTCGGCGCCTTGATGGGAGTATGCACCGCGTGATACGGCAAGTACGCGAAAAACGGTCTCTCGGCATTCTTGTGAATGAATTTGACCGCCCGTTCGGTCACGTAATCGGTCGCCGGATGAGGATTTTTTTGACTGCGATAAGCCCACTCGTCGAAACCTTGCGTCGTTGGGGCGTATTGCTCGGATTTCCCCAGATGCCACTTGCCAAAGCAGCCGGTCGCGTACCCTTCGCTGCCGAGTGCCTCCGCAAAGGTCACCTCGCTGTGCGGAAGATCCATCCGGTTTTCGACCGGAATCATTTTGCGGTTCCGCTCTTCGCCGCGCGATCCCGTGGAAACCGTGTAAACTCCATGTCGGGGAGTGTACCGGCCGCTAAGCAAACAGGCCCGCGTCGGTGCGCAATTCGGTGCGTTCGCGTACGCATTCGTGAACTTCATACCTTCACGGCGGAGCCGATCGATGTTCGGCGTCTCATAATACTGGCTGCCAAAACTGCCGAGGTCGGTCCATCCCAGGTCGTCCGCGAAAAGGAACACGATATTCGGCCGTGATTCTCGGCTGCGAGAAAACTCCTCACCACCATACGCGATGCCCAGCCCCTTGACGGGCGTCGTCGCGAGCAGTATCGCGAGGGGAAACAGCACCAAAAGCTGTCTAAACAACTTGAGCGTTCGTGCACTTCGCATCATGTTCATCGAAGTCTTCCGCAAATCGGAACCAAGCGTGGTATTTCGTAACGTGCTCTAGAGAGACTCCAGCGTAGCAATCGGCCGGCGATCAACACAACTCTTTGGGGAGATGCTATCGGCGGACTGAAGAACGAGTTGCTCATCGAATCTCCCCCCTACCGTGTCGGCGGGGAACGACTGTCACGTCCAAACGACGGTCCATCTGTGCTGTTGCAATCGATGCAATGTTGTGCCGTAATGAAGACGGTCCTTTGCCACATGTTCTTCAAGAAATGAGAGTGAATACCGTGAAGTTGACTGGGTGGTTCGCGCTGCTTGCCGCGGGATTTTTCGGTCTGCTGGCCATGCCGGCAGCATCTCTGCTTAGCGGCGCAGAGATCGAGGCGCAAACCGGTCCGAAGACGGAATCACGGTTTCCTGCGCTCGTGGTGCCGCCCGGCTTTCGTACATCGCTCTTCGCATGCGATCCTCTGGTCGAATACCCGTCTGTGATCGCCATCGGACCGCGTTTCGGATCGTTGTACGTGGCGCATGACTATGTCTCTGGTCTCGGCTCAGAATTTGTCCGCCACAGCGAAATTCGACTGCTGGAAGACACAAACGCCGACCGGTATGCCGACAAGTCGACACTGTTTGCCGGCGAGTTCAACTCGATCCAGGGATTGGCGTATCACGCCGGCACGGTGTTTGTGATGCACGCGCCATACTTGACGTCAGTAGCGGATACCGACGGCGATGGGCGAGCCGATGTCCGCCAGGATCTGTTGAACGGTTTGGGAATTCCCCCCGAAAAAAACCCGAGCCGGCTGCACTGCGCCAACGGTGTTGTGGCCGGCCACGATGGCTGGCTCTATCTGGCGCTGGGAGACCAAGGGTGCGACGTCGAACGGGCTGAAGGAGACAGGTTTCTCTATCGCGGCGGCGGCATCCTCCGCTGCCGCACCGACGGGCGGGACTTGCATCTATTCGCCGGCGGTTTGCGCAACATCTACGACGTTGCCTTCGATGACGAACTGAACGTATTCGTCCGGGACAACGAAAACGACGGCGGTGACTATATGATCCGCGTTTGCCGAAGTTTTTTCGGTGCCGATCACGGCTATCCCTACCTCTACTACGAGCGGCCCGGCGAAGCGTTGCCGCCGCTGGCTGACTTGGGTCGAGGCTCGTCAGCAGGCGGTGTCTGCTACCTGGAAACCGCATTTCCCGCGGAATATCGTGGCAACCTGATTTTTTGCGAATGGGGCCGCTCGGTTGTACGATACGCGCGGCAGCGTGCCGAGAGCAGTTTTGCTTCGATGCAGGAGGTTGAGTTCGCATCCGGCGCCTCGACCGATCCGTATGGATTCAAACCGACCGACGTTGTCGTTGACTGGGACGGGTCGATCTTGGTGTCGGATTGGGCGGACGGGCAACGCCCCAAGCGGGGGCGAGGCCGCGTCTATCGTATTCAATATGTCGGTGAAGACGGCAACGGTGACAAGGCGATTTCGACGAAAACTGAATCTGCTCCCCAAAAGAAGTCGACCGATGAGTGGATCAAGCAGCTCGATTCACAAAGTTACTACGCACGAGTCGAGGCTCAAGAGGCAATCGAACGTCTAGAGCGTTCTGGGCGGGAATCGCTCAAGCAGGCGATGCGCGCTGGTGATGTCGGTGCGAGCGGAAGCATGCACGCGGTCTGGATTCTGGCAAAAGCGAACGAGAAGGAGGCGATCGGTGACCTATTCGCTCTTGCGGAGTCCGAAGCAGATCCGCGAGTCCGGGCGCAGGCGATTCGTGCCCTGGCTGATCTTACCGATCCCGTAATAGCACGACATTGGCTCGATTCTGGTCGAGGCGATTCCGCAATAGCGGCGCGGCTGGCGGCAATTGCGGCGAGTGCTGACCCGAGAATTGTGCTTGAGGTTGTCGTCGCCTTGGGACGGCTTCAGTGGACCGAAACGCCACAGTGGATTGGTCGCCATCTGCACAATCCGGATGCGTCCCTCGCACACGCTGCCATGCAGGCGATCCGACGCGCCGATTCTCCATTAGCGGTGTTACACCTGCTGGACCAACCGAGCAAGTCGGTCGCCCGGGTGATCGCTTTGCAAGCTCTCGCGGACCGGGCTGAGATACAGATTGTTGACGGGCTGATCGGCCGACTGGACACGGAAACAGATGGTGGACGACGGCGAGAATACGCCGATCTGCTGACACGGGTCTATAAGAAACCGGACGCATGGAAATACTGGGGGTATCGCCCGCTGCCCCGGACGCCCAATTCGGTACCGTGGGAAAAGACCGAGGTGATCGAACGGGCTCTTGACCATCTGCTCGCACGAACTGATCGCGAGCTGAGC
>Ga0315336_1003945_pt1 | contig 18682 bp, 17 predicted proteins | sample ASW5metaG_FD_204512 | JGI IMG/M metagenome (GOLD analysis project Ga0315336, IMG submission 204512) | Ammonia-oxidizing marine archaeal communities from Monterey Bay, California, United States - ASW #5 | ecosystem: Environmental > Aquatic > Marine > Intertidal zone | place: USA: California... | reverse complement strand
CCAAGCAGGCGCCTGCCTCGTTCCAAGACCGCTACACCCAGTCTCTCGAATTTTTTAAGACCTCGAGGAGCTCCGCCTCGGGGCCCTCTGTCGCTGCCGTATCATATCCCCAGCTTGCCGCGGGAGGAAGAGACATAAGGATGGACTCCACCCTCCCCGCGGTTTTGAGACCGAACCGGGTCCCCCGATCGTAAAGAAGGTTGAACTCTACATACCGGCCCCGCCGCAGGAGCTGGTGCTCGCGCTCCCCACCCGAGTAAGCCTCGGAGCGCCGGCGTTCGACAATAGGTGCATACGCATCGAGAAAGCTCCCTCCCGCGTCGGCCCAGAAATTGAATACCTGCTCCGCATCACCCGACAGGTAGTCAAAAAATATGCCGCCAATTCCCCGTGATTCCTTGCGATGGGGCAAGTAGAAGTATTCGTCGCACCACTTCTTGAAGCGGGGATAGTAGGAGGGGTCGTGCCGGTCGCAGACGTCCTTCCAGACCCGGTGAAAGTGGCGCGCGTCTTCCTCGTAAAAGCGATACGGGGTCAGGTCCGCTCCACCGCCGAACCACCAGGAGTCCCCTTTCTCGATATAGCGAAAGTTGGCGTGGACGGTCGGAACCCGTGGATTGCGAGGATGGAGCACGAGGGAAATGCCCGTCGCATAAAAGGAACGCGCCTCTCCTTCTCCCAGTTCCTTCGCAAACGCTTCGGACAGCTCGCCGTGGACCTCCGAGAAATTCACCCCGCCTTTCTCGAAGAGCTCACTGTCGAGGAGGACCCGAGTCCGACCCCCGCCTCCGCCGGCGCGACTCCACTCGTCTTCGCGAAACGCGACACCGCTGAGGGCTTCCAGACGCTTCGTGATCGAGTCTTGCAAATCTCGCGCCACACCGGAGCAGCGCTTGCGCATAGCCGATGGGATCGTCATCGAAGGCCTCCTGAGAAACGCGCGAGCAGGGCAAGGGTACTGTAGCATTCCGGTGGAATCGAGACAACCGGCCCCTATGTAAGGGAAATGGAAGGGTTATTCCCAGAAAGCGCTTGCCTATCGCCGTTCCCAACCGCGATAATGGCACGATCAGGAAGGCACGTGCGAAGCGAGTGGGGAGAACCTCAAGGCTTCCAAGAAGGCGAATAGACTGTTTGCCCAGCCTCTGTTGAAGGACGTGATCGATGAAGAAATCATATGACGCTTCCGAAACGACGGGCGCCACTGGACGGACGGGGAGTTCTCAGTCGGCGGCTGCGCGCGAGGCTCCTGGAGATCTCACGGGTCGTGACGAAGCGGGTCACACGGAAAAGCGGGGGGCCGGGGGTGTATTCGTCGCCCTGCTCAACGACGCGCTACACGGTGCCACCGATTACGTCGTGAACTACTCAGCGGGACGAGGCGCCGAGTAAGGTCACGGGGCGGACCGTGACGGGATCTGACCTCATGGAATTGCTGCGGCGGCGTCTTCCAGCCCATACACAGTGAAAACTGAAGAGCGCCTTGGCATTCTCGGGCTCGAGACCGAGCACGTTGTTCTGTACGTTCCGGAAGGCTCCCAGCGGGGAACGTCCGGGAATGAGTACGCTTCTCGTCCGCCGTTCGACCTTCTCCAGCCAGTCCTTTTCGACTGCCTTCTCGAGGGGAGAAAAGCGGCCGTCTCCAGCGGGATCAAGGGCGGGTACTTCCTCGAGAACGGGGGCCTCGTGCACCTGGAGATCTTTCTCCAAACCCAGGCGGACGCGCCCATTCTGGAAGTCTGCACGCCGGAATGCCGCAACCCCTGGGACCTCTTGACCTACTCCCGAGCCTACGACGAGATTCTCGAGGAGACGAGCCGTCGATCGGAGATCGCGTTACGGAAACACGGCTACAAGGGACGCATCGCGTTTGGCAAGAACAACCTCGACGCCCGAGGAGTCGGCTTCGGGTGTCACGAAAACTACCTGGTTCACACTCGACAAACTCGCCTGCAGCAGATCATCCGCGCTCTCTGCACACCTCTTCTCCTTCTCTGTTATTTCCCCGTCTTTCTCCTCTGCGTATTCGTCCTGTTGCTTGGACTCAGCTGGCTCATTCTTACGAAAATCAAGTTCATTGAAGACCTGGCGTCGAACATCTTCCAGTGGGTCAAGACCCGCTACCCGAGGTTGATCGACTACTGGCACGTCGGCTACTACGCTGCGTCGACTGCGCTTCTATACCCCTTTATTCAGGGCTACTCCCTTCTCGTCCGTTTTCTGGCCTTCGGGAGTCTCATGCGGCGCCTAACCCCCTTCCTGATAACCCGCCAGATTCTCACGGGCAGCGGCACGCTGAACTTTCGCAAGGGCGCCTACGAACTCTCCCAGCGGGCTTCACTCACGAAAAAACTCGGCGAGATCGTGATGTTCGGAAGGCGCAAGACGGTGTACGACCTCAAAGGGTTCCTTTTCGATCGTGCAGGGTTCTTCCACATCAACGCGCCCCTCACACTCTTCAAGCCGATCAAAAAACTGACCCTGGCCGTCGGCGACTCCAACATCGCGGACGATTCCAACCTGCTCAAGTTTGGCACCACAACGCTCATCCTCGAGATGATCGAAGCGGGCGAGTCATTCGATGACCTACGCCTTTGGAGACCTGTAAAAGCGCTCAAGAGCATATCTCTCGAGGGCCCCTGGAAGGCATTGCGACTACGCTCCGGGAAAACCATGACGCCGATCGCCATCCAGCGCGCGTACCTGTCCCGAGCTCAGGCTTTCTTCAAGGATCGCGAGCCCGGGAGTACACGTCACGATGAGATCCTCGATCTCTGGGAAAATTCACTCGATACGCTCCGCGACCGCCAGCAGGCTCTGGCCAGCTCTCTCGACTGGGTCGCGAAGAAATCAGTTCTGGACCGAGCCGTGCTCGCAGCGACGAACTGGAAGGTATTCTTCGCCTGGGGCAAGCTCTTCACCCTCGCAGGTTTGGAGCGAACCGCGGCGGCGGGGAGCTTTCATGAGTTGGTGACCCAGCTGCCGCTCCTTCAGCGCCTCTGGTTACAGAGGTACGCGGCCCGGTCGGCACTCGACGCGTCGGAATACCGCATGCAGAGGGATCTTCATTTTCAGGCTCGAAAGATCGACTATCGCTACCACGAGCTGGGAGGTGGAACGAGCTACGGGCGAGCACTGGAAGACGAAGATCTGATGCATCGTCGGACAAACAGGGAAGAGGTCGCCCGGGCCATCAAGGAGCCCCCTCGGGACACCCGTGCCAGAGTACGCGGCTATTACATTCGGCAGAGCCACCGGCCGGAGCTGCTGCAGGTCAACTGGAACGAGATCGAATTGCTGAGCCCATTGCGTCATATTCCGACGCCCGACCCCTTCTACCACCGACTCCCCACGGATTAACCGATCAACCCATTCGAAATCCTGAACCGTCACTACGACGCTTCAACTCCCCTGTACCAGGTTCTTGTCGTTCATTCGACCCTTGTTACCCGTAAGGCGATAGAGATCGCACGCGACTATCTTGCGCGGTCACCGGCAGAAACGATCGACTTCGAGTTCTTGACCGAGGCAGCGCTCCTCCACGATATCGGCATCAAGCTCTGCGACGCGCCCGAAATCTACTGCACGGGAAGCGAACCCTACATTCGCCACGGAATTCTCGGCAAGCAACTCCTGGAGGCGGAGGGGCTTCCTCGCCATGGCCTTGTCTGCGTACGTCACACGGGCTCGGGAATTTCGCGGGCCGACGTTCGCGAACAGGCGCTTCCCCTTCCCGAGGATGATTACCTCCCCGCGTCCGTCGAGGAAAAGATCATTTGCATCGCGGACAAGTTCTACTCGAAGAAGCCGAAACGTCTGTGGAAAGAAGCCAAGCGGAAGTCGATTTTGAAGAGCATCAGAAAATATGGGCCGGCCTCGCTCACACGCTGGGAGGCTCTTCTCGAAGAGTTCCTCGGAGATTAGCCCGGGGGCGCTAGATCCCTGCGAACACTGAAGTCGATCCATAAAAAGGAGTTAGAACGCTGGCAGCGGCTTCTCGATAACTTTTCTGTGGGCCCTTGTATGCCTCGCGTCAGGGTGCTACTATCGGGTTACCTGAATTTTCCACGAACTTTCAGCAGTTTCCTACCTTACATTCGCTTTTCACCCAAAAAGTTCATCCAGGCGTTGTCCTTACGCTATACTTCTCCTTCTTCAACCGGCGATTGTGTTGTTGCACCTATGAAACGTTCCCCCCTCGTTCTCTCTGCCACGCTTTTCATCCTGCCTCTTGCGCCAGCATTGCTCGAGAGTCAGACCATCACTTTCGAGCCCACCACGAACATTCCTCTCGGACACGTTCCCGAGCCGGTTGCCGTCGGCGACCTGGACGGGGACAGCAATCTCGACGTGGTCATCGCCAACTCGGCTGCCGGCGGGGGAGCTGGCGGCGACAGCGTCTCGGTACTCCTCGGAAATGGTGACGGAACCTTCGACGTCCTGGGCGAGTTCGGCGTCGGCGGAGCCCGTCCGGAAGGGGTGCTCCTGGCGTTCATCGACGGAGACTCGATCCTCGACGTGGTCACGGCCAACTTTGAAGGCGACTCCGTTTCCGTGCTCCTCGGGTCGGGCACGGGAGCGCTCGGCGCCCCCATCGTAACCCCGGTTGCAGGCGGACCTCGCTTCGTGGTCGCCTCGGATTTCGACGGCGACGATATCCTCGATCTGGCCACGGCCAACTACGACGGTGACAGCGTTTCCATCCTCAAGGGTAACGATACCGGCAACTTCGTCATCACCGGCACGCTCGGCGTTGGTAACGGACCCGAGGTCATTGCCCTCGCCCACTTGACGCCCGACGCGAACATCGACCTGGTCACCTCGAACGCCATAGCGGATACCGTAACTCCGCTCCAGGGTAACGGCGCGGGGGGCTTCGCCGTAGGCGCTCCGCACCCTGTCGACAACAGACCCAGGTTTGTTTTCGCCACGGATCTGGACGGGGACGGGCTCGACGACCTCATCGTAGCCAACAACGCCGATCACACCGTCACCCTCGAGAGGAACGCCGGCGCTCTGAATTTCGTGCTCCAAGACTCGCTCAGCTTCGACGATGGTTTCATCTCCCTGCGGAGACCGGTCTATCTGGACCTCGCCGACATGAACCAGGATGGCATCGACGACATTCTTGTCAGCTGGACCGACGAGCCGGCTGATGTGGGTCCCGATCTCTTCAGCATCTTCCCCGGTACGGGAGTCCCGTTCGAATACGGGGAGCCCTTCGCGTTCGCGGCCAGCAGAACACCGCTTGGAATTGTGGCGGCCGACTTCAACTCGGATGGCCAGCGGGATGTCCTTGTCTCCAACGCAGAGAGTGACAGTGCTTCCGTCTATCTTTCCTCTGCCGCCAACCCCGGAGTGATCGTGGACAACAGCACGGCCGAAACGACGGAGATCGGCTTCTGGCTCCCTTCTACGGCCCCGTTCCCTTTCGGAGCCGACTCCAGAGAGTCCGCCACCACCGGTGCTCAGCACACCTGGGAGCGCGACCTTGTCGCGGCCGAGTACGAGGTCCAGATCAGGTGGACAGTAACGAACAACCGCTCGCCGCAGGTGCCTGTAGAAGTTGAGCACGCAGCTGGCATGACCCAGGTGGTTGTGGACCAAACTGAGGGAATCGGCGTATGGCATTCCCTGGGCACGTTCGATTTTGATGACTTCGGCGCGGTCACACTCACGGTTCCCCCGGGCGGCCAGACCGCCTCCGCGGACGCGGTGCGGTTCCGCCCGACCGCCGGTCCACCCAACCCGCCCGGCAACGTTCCGGTCATTGCTCGACCCCGACCGCCCGACTTCCGCATCGACGAGGACACCGTCCTCGCTTTTCAGGGGAACCTCAGGATTCAAAATCCCAACGACTCCGAAGACTGGGTGTCGGCTGTCTTCTCCGCCGTGGGCGATGGGGACGAAAGTAACCGCATCTCGGAGCTCCAGCTCTTCATCGATTCCAATGGGGACCGCTCCTTTGACGCCGGGGACACGCAACTGGGCTCCGCTGAGAGCTTCGTGTCCGACAACCAGCCCCTTACCTTCAACGGCTTTAGCGAAACCCTGGCCAACCAGACCTCGGTCGACTTTTTCGTGGTAGCGAAGATGGATTCGTCCCAGGTAGCCGCGATCGCGAAGCCCAGGGCCTCGGCCACCCCAGTGCTTGCGACGGGCGCCGTCGTCCTCATCATGCTGCTGCTCCTCCTTCTGCTGCGAGGCAAGTTTCCGCTGCGGGGGGAGGGCCCACTGCTGAATGCTTCCTGCTCTCTGGTCGTCTTGCTCGCCCTGGCGGTCCTTCCTGTTGCGGGCTGCGGTGGCGGCGGCAGCAGCGGTGGCGGCGCTCCCCCCCCCACTCCGACCACCCTCGACCTGCAGCTGCAGCTCTCCTCCATCTCTACTGTGGGTAGCACCACCGGAACTCCGTCCACGCAGGGTGGGCTACCCGTGACCGGCTGGAACTTCTGAAAAACACTCCGTTCCGAGTTTCATTCCTCTACGTGATGGTTATAAGTTCTAACTGTCAGTAGCGTACAGCCCTGGTGTCCCTACACCCCGTTGAAGCACCTCCCAGCAGCCCCATGACGGCATCTCCAGACACTCGAGTGCCTGCTCTTGCTTCATGCCCCTCGCCCGACGCCACTGCGAAGAGCGGGGTGCCCGAGGAGCCCCCTGGCAAGACGCTCATCGTCATCCCGGCGCAGAACGAGGCCGAGAACATCGGGCCCGTTCTGGACGAGCTCGCGCTGTGGAATCTTGGTCATGATACGCTGGTGGTCAACGATGCATCCACTGACGGGACGCGGTCCGTGCTCGAAGAACGGGGGCAGCGGACCATTCACCTGAGCACGAACCTCGGCTACGGCGGCGCGGTCCAGGCCGGATTCAAGTACGCCCTCCTCCACGGCTACGATTACGTCGTCCAGATGGACGCCGACTACCAGCACGATCCCTCCTCGATTCCCGCGCTCCTCGAGGTGGTCCATTCCGACCAGGCTGACGTCGCGCTCGGCTCCAGATTCCTTGGCAAGCCAGGATATCGCGTACCGCCCCCGAGGCGTGCGGGCATCGAGCTCTTCCGCAGGATCGTCAGTTTTTTTCTCAAGCAGCCGATCACGGACCCGACTTCCGGGTTCCAGGCGCTGAACAAAGCAGCAGTGAGCTTCTATGCCGGGGACACCTACCCGACCGATTACCCCGATTCCGACGTGCTCCTGGCTCTCCACTTCGCGGGATTCCGGGTTCGCGAGGTCCCGGCGGCGATGCGGGCCCGCCTTCGCGGCGAGTCGATCCATGGCGGTTGGAAAATTGTTTACTACCTGGCAAAGATGTTCCTGGCAATCCTCATGGTCCTCCTCAGGGGCAGGGGGCCGTCTCGCCGATCTGCCAGCTCGGGGAGGAACGAAGGCAATGCCACCCAGCAATGATCCGCAAAGCTTGCAGCACCACCCTGCCGCCCTGACGGTCGACGTTGAAGATTACTTTCACCCCGAGCTGGTCCGACGGCATGCCCCGCCCGAGTGGAGAGAGGCGCGAGTAGAAGCCTCCACGCTGCCGATTCTCGATCTGCTGGAGCGCTACCAGGTGCACGCCACGTTTTTCATCGTGGGAGAGGTCATCCGGAGCGCCCCCAGGTTGGTAAAACGCATCGCGGGTGACGGACACGAAATCGGCTGCCACACTCACACCCACCGCCCGCTGTGGGAGTTAACGCCGGATTCCTTTCGGGATGAGCTCCGGAACTTCCGAGCGGCGCTGCGCGACGTTGTCGGCGACATACCCGTGCATGGTTTCCGTGCGCCCACTTTCTCCCTCGATCGCCGCACCGACTGGTGCTACCGGGTGCTCGAGGAGGAAGGGTTCTCCTATGACTCCAGCATCGTGCCGGCTCGTGGCCCGCTTTACGGATGTCCCGATGCCCCGCGCGAGATCTACCGTCCGGCCCGTGAGGACTTCCTGAAGAGGGACCCGAGCGGTCCGATCGTCGAATTCCCCGCTCCCGTCGTCGACCTGGTGGGCGGCCGGCTGCCCGTAGGCGGCGGCCTTTATCTCCGCGCGTTGCCATTCTGGATATACTGGCGGTTCGTCAAGAGGGTCTTGAGGGAACGACCGTTTTTTCTGTACGTTCACCCCTGGGAAACGGATCCCGAAATCCCTAAATGCAGGCTTCCCGGCTTCTCGCGCTGGGCAACCTACTGGGGCATCGGCGGTATGTTGAAAAAACTCGAGCGGCTCCTGCAGCGGATTCGTTTCACGACCATGAGATCGACCCTCGAGGCTTCCGGGTTCGGAGTGTAGCCGCATGGATATCAAGGTACGCATCGCCGTCTTCATCATCAGTTTCCTGTGGCTCCTGCTGATTCTCAGGAGTGTCAAGCGCCGACGACTCTGGGAGCGCTACGCCATTTTCTGGGTTTGCCTGGCCTTCGGAATACTCTTCGTCCCCCTCCTGGTGGACATCTTCGACTATGTTGTTTACGAGGTCGGCGTGGAACACCCGCCCAGTTTTTTCTTCCTGGTCGCCATCCTGGGCATCCTCCTCATCCTGTTTCAATCCAGTGTCGAAATCACCACGGTTGCGCGCCAGAGCCGGGACGCCGTGCAGGACCTTGCCATTCTGGAGGAAAGGGTCCAGAGACTTGAAAAGGCGGGGGGAAAGGAAACACAGACGTCACCACAGGAGAAGGGCGCATCCCCTGCGAAGTGACCGACGTACTCCAGATCCTGTTGACGCTCGAGACCTTGCTGAGGAAGGTAAGCTCTTTGCCCGTTACCTTCTCGGCCGCCCGGATTCAACGCCCGATGTCTACGAGCGCTATGCGGCCGCCTGCGCCATCCTCTTCGATGACACGCCGACGCGCGAAGAGCGGGCGGTAAACCTCTTTGTGCGGCGCAACCCGTGGGCGCTCCCTCTCCTCGATGCCGCGGCCGGCCTCCTTCAACCCCACACGCTGCTGAGAAAAAAGCTCTTCCTCATACTCGCCATACTGGAAACGGCGCCGGCCCACGCTGAGGTCTTCAATCCGAAGCCCTGCGCCCGCGGCTTCCTTGCGCTCAGAGTGCTTTTCCTGGGTGGTACCAGCCTACTCAAAGCGGCAGCCGGTATACTGCTTTACCCGTTTGCCCGGAGAACGCGGTGAAAGAGAGGGTAGACGTCCTTGTCGTCGGATCCGGGGCAAGCGCGACCAGCGCTGCTTACCCCCTCGTGCGGCAGGGCCTTTCCGTCCTCATGCTCGATGTAGGCAATGTCGATACGCAGTACTCGCCCCTCATACCCAACGCGCCATTCTCTGAGCTGCGTAGAAGCGATCACCAGCAGCACCGTTATTTTCTTGGTGACGAGTTCGAGGGCATTCCCTTTGGAAAGATTCGAGTCGGTGCCCAGCTCACCCCACCCCGCGGCTTCATCCAGAAAGACACCGAGGCTCTCACGCCGCTGCGAACGACCTCCTTCTCGGGGCTCGAGAGCCTAGCACTCGGCGGACTGGCAGCCGGCTGGGGCGGTGTCGCGGTCCAGTTCGACGACCAGGACCTTGCAGGTTACCCGATCAAGTACCGCGACCTGGCCCCGCATTACGAAGCGATTTCGGCCCGCATCGGCATTTCCGGGGCCCGCGATGACCTGCTGCCCTTCTACGGAGACTGCTCCTCCCTGCAACCGCCTCTCGACCTTGACTCTGCCGGTGAGACCATCCTCTCACGTTACGAAAAAAAGAGGCAGCGCCTCAATCGCAGGGGAGTCTATCTCGGACGTCCTCGGCTCGCGGCCCTCAGTCGGCCTTTGGGCAAGCGACGCGGACAGGAATACCGCGACATGGACTATTACACCGATGTAGGTCAGAGCGTGTTCCGTCCCGCCTTTGCGGTTGAGGAGCTGCAGGATCTGCCCAATTTTCGCTACATGAAGCCCTATCTCGTCGAACGCTTCGCCGAGCTCGGGAGAGGCGACGGCGTGCAGGTGCACGCCAAACACACGGAAACCGGCAGCGTGGAAACCTTCCGCACGAGGAGACTGATCCTGGCCGCAGGCACCCTGGGTACGGCGCGTATCGTGCTGCGCTCCCTGGACCGTTACGGGACACCCGTCCCCGTCCTCGCGAACCCCTACACCTATGTGCCTTGTATCAACACGGCCATGCTAGGGAAGGTTGCAAGGGACAGGCGGCACAGCTTGACGCAGTTGGGGTTCATCTTCAAGCCCGACGCAAGCAGGGAGTCCAGTGCGTACGGCCAGGCCTACTCCTATCGTTCACTACTTCTCTTCAAGCTTGCCAAGGAGTCGTTCCTTCCCGTACCGGCCGGTTTTCGCATCTCGCGGGAGCTTCTCAACGCTTTCGTCATTTTCGGGATCCACCACGAGGACCGTCCCTCCCCGGAAAAACACTGTGTCCTTTGTCGTCGAGAGCGGGGAAGAGATGAAGGCCTCGAGGTGAATTACAGGACGGATGCCGATACCGAGCGCCGCCAGACGCGGACGGAAAAAGCCCTGCTGCGCGGCTTCAGAGAGCTCGGCTGCTGGCCCATAAAAAGGATCCGGCCCGGAAACGGCTCGAGCATTCATTACGGCGGAACGGTCCCGATGGCCGAGGAAGGTGGCGAGCTCACGGTAACGCCCTCGTGCCGGCTGCGTGGGACGAAGTCTGTCTACCTCGCCGACGGCAGCGTGCTACCGTATCTTCCGGCCAAGGCTCTGACCCTTACCCTGATGGCAAACGCCGAGCGCGTAGGCACGATCGTCTCCGAGGGCTTGGCATGACCCCAGCTTGCCCAGGCGTCGTTGCCGTCACGGGAGCTACGGGCTTCATCGGCCGGTATCTCTGCGACCACTTTCGGGGGCTCGGCTGGGACGTACGAGCACTGGCACGGACTACGTCCACGTACCCTTTCGCGACGGAGGGTATTCAGATTTTTTCCTGCGACCTTCCGGACAGGGTGGACGAAGACGCGTTAAATGGCGCCGAAGTGCTGGTCCACTGTGCTTACATGACACGCTACACCGAGCTTGCAGCAGCCAAGCGGGTGAACGAGCTAGGAACCAGGAAACTCCTCGAGCTGGCCCGTTCGAGGGGAGTGGACCGCTTCGTCTTCCTATCCTCGCAGTCAGCCCACGACGAGGCTGAGTCCTACTACGGCAGAAGCAAGCTCGAGCTCGAGAAGCTCTTCCTGCCAGACCGGGACGTCATCTTTCGCTCCGGCCTCGTTCTCGGAAAGGCAGGGGCAGGCCTTTTCCACCGCATGTGCGACATGGTTCGGCAGTCGAGGATCCTGCCGTTGTTCGGAGGCGGGCACCAGCTTATCCAGACGATTCACGTACAGGATCTCTGTCGTGCCACGGAAGAAGTAGTGCGTAAGGAGCTGACGGGTCTTTTCACCGTCGCCGAGCCACGGGCCATGGAGTTGAGAAAGTTCCTCCGCGCGATCGCAGCACGCCTCGGGCGCCGCCCGCTCTTTGTGCCGTTTCCGATGTCCCCCGCTCTGACCTTCCTGAGGACGCTCGAGGCCCTACGCTTCCCGTTTCCGGTCTCTTCGGAAAACCTTCTGGGATTGAAGTGCCTGCGAGCCACCGAAACCACAGAGGATCTGGATAGGCTCGGTATTACGGTCCGCAGCGCCAGCGAATCCTTGGACGAAATCCTCGGCCCGGGCCCGGATTTCTCAGCGTAGTTCCTGGTACGGTGAGAAACTCGGGCTAACCTCCGAACTCCGGTGCGAGATCAACGTCGACCGTGTCTGGATAGAGCGTGGTGGTGCCCCCGTGGTTGGCATCAATCAGGAAGCCGACGAGGGGCAAAGGAATGGGTAGAAAGTTTCCCAAGATCCACGGATTCAGTCCGGGCTCCAGCTGAACCTCAACAGGTTCGTAACCATCCTTCGAGAGAGTGAAGGAGGTCTCCTGGTCGCTCTGAAGGATCAGAGTAGCCGGCGTCGTGAACGTGCGACCATTCTCGAACCTGCCCTTGGCAAAGTTCGGTGTGGTGTAGACGTGAACGACGCTGTTCGTCGCAGCGACCTGTTGACCGTTCCACTTGGCGAAGGATGCGCAGCCCACAGGTATCAGGCCGAGGAAGGAGCCCAGAAGACTGATCAGCAACACAAAGCTGGGGCGTACGCTCATTTTACGACTTCCTTCCTGAGGTCCTGAGAATCCACGACAGTATTCTATCTCTCTATCGTCCGAATGATCCAAACTCCGAAGCGTCTTCCGGTAAACCTGGGGATAGAGCTGTTCATGATTATGAGCCCCTCGAGGGCTGGCAACGGTACAATGGCGTCTGCGTTATGTGGCCCAACGCGGATGAAACACGAGAACTCTTGCTTCAGGCCAAAGAAGGCGACAACGAGGCGGTCGACCGGCTTATGTCGCGGCATCGTCAAGCCTTACGCCGCATGGTGGAGCTCCGCCTGGATCGCGCCCTGGCACGCCGAGTGGACGCTAGCGATATTGTTCAAGACGCTCTTCTCGAAGCGAGCCGCCGGCTCGCTTCTTACCTGCAAAAACCCTCTATGCCGTTTCATCTCTGGCTGCGGCACCTGGCCCGCGACCGCATCGTGGACGCACATCGCCGGCATCGAGTGGCTCACCGGCGGACTGTGGACCGTGAACGGCCACTCCAGGGCTCCGCGTTCGGGAGCCACAGTTCCCTGGAGCTGATCAACCAGCTCTCCGCGGCCGGCCTCACCCCCGCGGCGGCAGCCATCCGTCATGAGCTCGAGCAGCGTTTCCACACCGCACTCGAAACGCTCGACGACAGCGATCGCGAGCTTCTTGTCATGCGCCACTTCGAGCAGCTCTCCAATCAGGAGGTCGCGACGGCGCTGAATTTAAGCCAGCCCGCGGCAAGCATGCGGTACCTGCGCGCCCTCCGGCGGCTCAGACTCCGGATCGCCGACCAGGATGGGGAGAGTCGCGCATGAAGGACCGCCCCAACACCGAATCGGACGAACGACTCGCGAAACTTCTGGAGGATCTTGCCCGGGACGCGCGGGAAGGGCGACAACCTGACGTGGATCAGGTCGCCAGGGCGCACCCGGACCTCGCCGAGGAGTTGCGGGAACTTTGGGGTACCCTGGTCATCGCGGATGAGCTCGCCAAATTGCACTCGGAGAAGGCCGCGGGTACGCTTCCGATCCCTGGAGATACCGGGAGTCTGGCGGAAGGATCCGACGCGTCGGAAGATACGGGGGTACCGCCCCATTTTGACGACTACGAAATCCTTGAAGAAGTCGGACGCGGTGGAATGGGCGTGGTCTACCGGGCTCGACAGCGTAGCCTGGACCGCATCGTGGCCCTGAAGATGATGCTGCGCGGGGCCCTGGCGTCGGCGTCCGACTCCGCACGCTTTCGCGTTGAAGCAGAGTCCGCAGCAAGCCTTGACCACCCGAACATAGCTCCCGTTTACGAGGTCGGTTCGTCGAGCGGCCAGCTCTACTTCACCATGCGCTTCGTGGAGGGAACTACTCTGGCTCGGCGCCTCAACAGCGGACCCATGTCATCGCGCCAAGCTGCAGCGCTGCTCGTCCCGATCGCCCGCGCGATTCACTACGCCCACGGGCGAGGCATCCTCCATCGGGACCTCAAGCCGCAGAACATTCTGATCGGAGACGACGAGGACCCTTGTATTACGGACTTCGGCTTGGCGAAGCGAGTGGAGGCAGGGGGTAGCCTGACACAAAGCGGAGCGATCATCGGTACACCGGGCTACATGGCCCCCGAGCAAGCGGCGGGCAAACGCGGGGACTGCGGCCCGGTAAGCGACGTCTACAGCCTGGGAGCCATTCTGTACCACATGCTTACGGGACGCGCGCCCTTTCAGGCCGCCTCCCCCGTGGATACGTTGCTCTCAGTCCTGGAGCAGGACCCGCTCCCTCCCCGTCTTCTCAACGCGCGCATCGACAGGGACCTGGAAATGATCACGCTCAAATGTCTGCAAAAACCCGCCGACCTTCGATACGCGAGTGCGAGTGCGCTGGCAGATGACCTCGAGGCTTACCTTCAAGGCGAACCCGTTTCAGCACGTTCCAGCGGGCTGCTGTTGATGTTGACCCGAGCCCTGCGAGAAACCCATCACGCGGGGGTCCTCGAGAACTGGGGACTATTGTGGATGTGGCATAGCGTGGCGCTCATCGTGCTCTGTACCTCCACGAACTGGCTCTACTGGAGGGGTGTCAGCTCCCCGGGTCCGTACCTGGGGATCTGGACGATCGGCTTCGGCACCTGGGCGGCGATCTTCTGGGCGCTGAGGAGACGCGCGGGACCCATAACCTTTGTCGAGAAACAAGTGGCCCATGTCTGGGCAGCTAGCATCCTCGCGAGCACTCTGCTCTTCGTCGTCGAGATGCTTCTGGGGCTGAAGGTGCTGACACTTTCGCCGGTGCTCGCACTGATCAGCGGCATGGTATTCTTCGTCAAGGCAGGGGTCCTCACAGGAATGTTCTACATTCAAGCCGCAGCGTGTTTCCTGGCCGCAGCCATCATGCCTTTGTTGCCGGATATCGGCCTCACGGTTTTCGGGGTCGTGTGTGGAGCGTGCTTCTTCTTCCCCGGTCTCAAGTACTACCGGCAACGGCGCCGGGAGTAAGAGCTGTCCGCTCTCTCAAAGCTTCAGCGCACGCTCCGTGGCGCGCAACAAGGGCTCGGCAGACACGCGGCTCCCCGTGGCGTGCTCCATCCAGAGGTCGGGGGTCACGCTGCCGAAGGTCGCCATGCGTTCGAACTCTTCGCCGAGATCCTTGCCCTGCTCGAGATGTTTCTCGATCTGAAAGGCGATGAGATGACCCAGCGGGTAATCAGGCAGATACATCATCAAACTCACCATGTGGGAGTAAACGCCCAGGAGGACAGAATCCCGCACGCCGAAAACCGGAGCGTAGTAGCGATTCCAAACGTCCTTGGCGATTCGCACGGTCGCCTCGCGGAGCGCGGCGGGGGTCGCATCGGGGTGCTCGTACATCCACCGCCACACGAGGATGTCCACCATCGCGGGCCCGGAAATTTCGTACGTCATCCAGAACGTGTTCAGGGTGCTCAAGCGCCCGCTCTCGACGTTCGCTTTCTCGAGAGCGAGCAGCTCCAGATCGCGACGCTGAAAGACGAAAGCCAGCGCCTCGGTGAAGCTGTTGTTGGGCACGCCGGAGAGCAGGGTATGGTCGACGTCGTAAAGGGAGAAAATCTGCTCGACGTTGTGCCCGAGCTCGTGAATCGCGATGTTATACCCCTTGTAATCCATGCCATCCTTCCCCACACGCGTCCGCAGGCGGGGCTTGTCGCCGCGGCGCAGCGCCGGCATGGCGTGACCGGCTCCGCGTGACGGATCGACCACGATGTTTCCGGCGAGGTAGGCTGCTCGTTCAGGAGTGAAGCTGAGCGCGGTGAGCAGGCGAGGCAGGTCGGCCTGGAAAGCACCCGCGTTGGGGTACCGTTCTCTGACGAGCGTATCCAGCTCGGCCTCCGAGTGCTTGCCGCGGGGCTGGAAGCCGCTGTACCAGATATCGAACGGTTCGAGCTTCCTTCCCAGGCGCTGCTCGATGAGTCGCGCCACCCGAGGAACGAGCGGCGAGGTCAGTACATCTTCGAGGAGCCGGCTCACACGGATTTCGGAGAGTTCACGGTTCTCCTCGAAGCGCCGCACGATCAGGGTGGGCGCACCCGGGCAGTACGGGTCCGCTTCGCGTGCTGCGTGGAAGGTAGCCAGCAGATGGGCGTAGCGCAAATCGTCCTCGTGCTCGGCGCTCACTTGAGCCGCCTCACCCTGAGCGCGTCCACCTTCCGCCGAGGGCGGGGCATCGGACTCAACGGTTTCCTCAGGAGCAGGGCGCACTGTGTTCAAGAAAGGCAACCAGTCGACGCGCGGGTTGTTGATCACTGCCTGCGGAATCGTCTGCGTAACGATACGCTCCAGCACCTTGGCGATCATTCGTTGCTTCAAGCTCCCCTCGGGCTCTGCGTAATCGGCCTTGAGCTCGTCACGCAAATTCCAGTGACTGATCAGCCGCATGCCCTTGGGAAACAGACGCCGGCCCTCCTCATCGAGAAGGTGATGCATCCAGATGTTGTATGCGGCGATGTACGCGTCCCCTTCCGCCGAGGCCTTCGTGATTCCCTGTTCCACAGGAGCTGGAACCCGCCTCGAAAAGCGCTGCGCAAGCCGGGCTTCGGCCCACTTCCGCCTCGACCACTTCCCGCCGTCACGGGTACGCTCCTCGAGACTCGTGAGCGGAAAATTCAGGAGCACAATGAACGCGACCTTGCTCGAGAAGAGATCCTGGACCACGTGAGCCTGCAAGTCCATGGAAGCGAGGAGATGGTCCACCGGTAGAACCGGACCGACATCGACCTCACTTGCATACCGCACTTCGCGTCCGATCTCGTTCAGGTGCCCGTCGACCTGCTCCAGCGTGTGCTCGAGGCGCTCGAATGTCCGATCGAGAAGCCGCGGGTCGGAGATAAAGTTCTCTCTGACAAAGGCCACCAGGGTCTCTTCGCTGCCATCTTCGGGGCCCCAAAGGGCCACGACCTGGTCGCCCCCCCGCTCGATGCGCTCCCGCTGCCCTTCGCCGTAGCGCTCCACCAGCTCCTCCTTTAACGCCTTCAACTTTTCAGGAGGGAATCTTTCTGGACGGTGCAAGACCGGATCCTTTCTCGTGGTCACACAGGAGACAGCGCCAATAGAGAGCGCCATCAGTACGAAACTCTTCCAGTGGCGTTTTTTCATTTCCGTTTCTTGGCTGTGGATGCCATAACGGGAAAATTCCTCAGCAGAGAATTTAGCAAATCAGGGAAACTTGTAAACATGCTATCTCCAGGACAACTCAAGCGAGGCGCCATCATCGAAATCGATGAAGCTCCGTGTGTCATCGAATCGATCAAGGTCCAGACCCCATCCTCCAGAGGAGCCAACACACTCTGGAAGGTGCGCGCGAGAAATCTGAAAACCAAGCAGAAGGTGGACACCGTGTACAGGGGTGGCGATACGGTCCCGGAACCAAACTTTGAGCGCCGCGATGTTCAGTTCCTCTACAGCGATACGACCCACTGCCACTTCATGGATCTTCAGGACTACAATCAGTTCGGCCTTCCACGAGAAGACCTGGAGGAAGAAGCCAAATACCTGGTCGACAACCTGGAGGGAATCCGTTCACTGCTTGTCGACGAGGCCGTCATCGGGGTCGAGTTGCCCCTGACAGTGGACTTGAAGATCACCGAGTGCGATCCGTCGGTGAAGGGAAACTCAGCTACGGGCCGCACCAAGTCCGCCACCCTCGAGACCGGACTCACCATTCAAGTTCCCGAACACCTTTCCACGGGCGAGACTCTCCGGATCGACACCTCCACGGGGAAATTCGTGCAGCGGGTGAGCCGGGGGTAGCACACGATTTCGGGAGTACGGTGACGTATAATCCTCGAGCCCGAGCCCCTGCCCGGAAAGGAGATCGCACATGGCTGAAGGCGCTGGAGAATTTTCGAAGGACGAGAAGGCGAGATTCTACCGCGTGGGCAGACGAGTCGGGCACGGGCACGGAGTAAGCGTCAAGAAGCACAGGCCACGTCCAACGACCGACACACTTCCTCGAGCTTCTTCCAGGTGGTCTCCGCCAGCTCGATTCCATCCCTCAGCCGTTTTTCCTTGGTTCGCTCTTCGATCTCGCCCGGCATCAGGATCTCAGCCGCAGGGGAAACCCTTTTTGAGCTCTTGACGTAATCGATGAAGCGCTGGGCTTCCTTCGAGAACGCTTCGTCCGACTGGAAGAATTTGCGGTCCATGATGATGGACAGCATACCGTTGGCGACACGATTTGCGTTCTCGGGATTGCTGCAGGATCCGCCAGTCAAAGCACCCGCCAGCATCTCGGCGATGATGCCCAGACCATACCCCTTGTGGCCCCCCGCGGAGAGGATGGCACCGGGTGGATCTGCGTAAAAAACCTTGGGATCGTTCGTAGGCCTTCCCTGCGCGTCGATGATGCAGTTGTCCGGCACGCGCTCCCCTTTGTCCAGAGCGACCTTGAGCTTCCCCTCGGCAACGGTGCACGCCGACATGTCCAGGAGGATCGGCTCCCCGCCATCCACCGGAACCCCCGCAGCAATCGGATTCGCCGAAAGCCGCCGCTCGATGCCTCCAAAGGGTGCAACCAGTATGCCAGCGCCGCTGGTATTGACAAAGTGCATCGATAATTTGTTCGCCCGAGCACAGGCCAGCGCCCAGTCCCCGATACGACCGAGGTGACCCGTATTCTTGAGCGCGATCACCGCCACCCCGTGGCGTCCGGACTTCTCGATCCCCAGCGCCATCGCCTGCTCGCCAATCGACTGCCCGAACCCGAATTCACCGTCGACGACGGCGATGGCATCGTTCTCGAAGACGATGTTGATCTTTTTATTCGCGTGTACTTTCCCGGCACGTAGCCATTCGATATAGTACGGAATTCTGATGACGCCGTGGGAGTCGTGGCCTACGAGGTTGCTCTCCACCAGGTGGGAGCCGATACACTCGGCCTCGCTGTCCTCGCAACCGGCAGCACGGAAGATTTCCTTCGTCAGGCGTCTCAACTTGTCGTGTGCAATTTTCAATGACTTTCCCTCTGGTATTCCGCTGGTTCATTACTTCGTCCCCGTGCCCCTCCGCTTGCCCCTTCCCATCCCCCTCAGGAATGCGCTTGAGACGGCCGCGTGGCAACTGTATACCGCGACCGTAAGGAA
>Ga0315336_1003944_pt1 | contig 18683 bp, 13 predicted proteins | sample ASW5metaG_FD_204512 | JGI IMG/M metagenome (GOLD analysis project Ga0315336, IMG submission 204512) | Ammonia-oxidizing marine archaeal communities from Monterey Bay, California, United States - ASW #5 | ecosystem: Environmental > Aquatic > Marine > Intertidal zone | place: USA: California... | reverse complement strand
TGGTCGATCGCGAGACTCGCCTGCTTGGTTTCCAGGTCGACGCTCACGCTCTCGACGCCCGGCTGTTCAGAGAGGACCTCGGTGACTTTGGCGACGCACGACTCGCAATACATGTCGGGAACGTGCAACAGCACAGTCGATTGTTCCTGACAACCGACGAGCAATACGACAGTCGAGGCAAAGGGCAGCAACGATTTCATAGCAAGCGTCCTGGGCAATCACAAAGTTCGGCAGGCCGGCGGCCGTGGCTCCGCAGAGCCCGATTCCATCTCACAACTTCAACAGCGAGAAAAGCTAACCATTGCTCGACTCAACCGGTTCGATTTCCACCAACTCGCCCTTAGCCGCCAGCTCGCGGATATCTTCGGTAATCTTCATCGAGCAGTACTTCGGACCACACATGCTGCAAAAGTGGGCACTTTTGAATGTTTCTTGCGGCAACGTCTGATCGTGATACGCGCGGGCAGTTTCCGGGTCCAAAGCCAATTCAAACTGCTTGTTCCAATCGAAGGCGAACCGGGCCCGAGAAAGCTCGTCGTCTCGGTCCTGGGCGCCGGGTCTCTGACGGGCGACGTCTGCTGCATGGGCCGCGATGCGGTAGGCGATCATGCCCTGCTTGACATCTTCCTTCTCGGGCAGACCCAGATGCTCCTTGGGCGTGACATAGCAAAGCATAGCCGCCCCGGACCAGCCTGCCATTGCGGCGCCGATGCAGCTGGTAATGTGATCGTAGCCGGGAGCAAAGTCAGTCACCAGCGGGCCCAAGACATAGAACGGCGCGCCTTGGCAAATTTCGATCTGACGTTCGACGTTCATGCCGATCTGGTCCATCGGGATATGCCCCGGCCCTTCGACCATCACTTGCGTGCCACGCTCCCAACCGCGTCGGGTCAGCTCGCCGAGCACGTCCAACTCGGCAAATTGGGCCTCGTCGCTGGCGTCGGCAATCGAACCGGGCCGCAGGCCATCGCCCAAGCTCCACGTCACATCATATTGACGCATGATGTCGCACAGATCGTCAAAATGATCGTACAGCGGGTTTTGCTTTCGGTGGGTCATCATCCACTTGGCCATCAACGACCCGCCGCGGCTGACGATACCTGTTACCCGGTCGGTGGTGAGATGCAGATGCTCGAACTTCACGCCGCAGTGGATCGTCATGTAGTCGACGCCCTGTTTGGCCTGATGTTCAACCATGTCGAGGAAATGCTGCGGCTGCATCTCTTCGATCTCGCCACCAAGCTCTTCGAGCATCTGGTAAATTGGCACCGTGCCGATCGGCACGGGCGAGGCGTCGATGATCGACTGGCGGATCGCGTCGATATCTTTGCCGGTGGAGAGGTCCATCACCGTGTCAGCGCCGTAGTGAACCGCGGTGTGCAGCTTTTCCAGCTCTCCTTCGCGATCACTGGTGACTGCCGAGTTGCCGATGTTCGCGTTAATCTTGCACTTGGTAGCGATACCGATGCCCATCGGTTCCAACCTGCTCGCCAGATGCAGGCGGTTGGCTGGGATCACCAATCGACCGGCAGCAACTTCGTCGCGGATCGTTTCGGGCGATAACTGCTCCCGCCGGGCCACATATTCCATTTCGGCAGTAATCGTGCCGGCACAGGCCTGCTCCAACTGGGTGATCGGTTCGGACATCGGGGGCAACCTCCGTGCGGTAAGATAGCGTGCGGTAAAAGCGTCGAAATGCGGTAGCGTCGGCAGGTTTCAATCGGCGTGGAAACCCAAGCTGCCATTGAACTTGAGTGAACTTGCAGCCGCCGACGGTCCATCGTATCGCCGCACTGGCGGGTGTCAATCGACCCGCCGCCTCACAGGCTCTCAGTCAAACTGCTCTTGGAGACGAGCGAGCAGTGCGGTTTGTACTTCCCGCACTGCTTGGTCTTGGGTCTTGCCGGTGACTGACAGATGGCCGAAGGGCAGAACGACAACATCCTCGACCCCGTCGAGCCGGCCCCGCTTGACCGCGACGACGCCATCTCCCTTACCGTCGATCAATTCGTCCATCTCGGCAAGCAACGTCTTCAGCTTGGTGGCTGGCTGGCTGAGGCCCGGGATGTGGTCGGCCGTCTGTTGTAGCTTTTTTCGAAGCCAATCCATCTCCTCGGTCGAAACCGTGGCCCCTGTGCCGAGAAAAATCGCGTAATGGACATCCGGATTTCTCTGGCGCGCATTGAGCTGCGTCAGAAATGGCGAACCGGGCAGCAAGTCGTCGGCCGCTTCTCCCATTCCGTCGACGACCGAGTCACGCCACCGGCGCCACGGCCCACCATCGGAACGCCCCAGCCAATGTTCCCAGATATCGGTGGCAACGGCGAAATGCGCCAGCAGCGTTCCTTGCGAGGGAGGAGCAATCATAATCAGCCGATCAACATTACCCGGAGCGAGATGCTCATTCTCCAGACAGTGCCGCGCCACTAAACCACCCATCGAATGGGTGACCAGCGCGATCCGACGTTCGGGATGTGCCTCGACAAACGACTTCAGTTCGCGCGAAAGCCGCTCGGCGGATTGTTCCAGGTGATGGTCGTTGGGATAGGCAAACGCCGAGCAAGGAAAATCGGCCTCGTGGATCGGAGCCAACAGCTCTCGAATCTTGTTCGGCTCGGAGTTGTAACCATGGACCAGCACAATCAGCGGCCGCTCGGCATCCGCTTTTTCCCAACCCTGATCAAGCTGGAGACCATACTTGGCGTCGTCCTGAGCACCGTGAACCTTGTTGCGGAGCCACAATTTAAATCCGGTTTTCGCCGCTGGTCGGATCACATTGCCGGCTGTTAGATCCGGATCGTTCTCGGACTCCTGGACGGCAGTCTCTTCCACGATGGCTTGCTGCGGAGCAGGCGGTTGCGGGACACGTTCTGCATGCGCAGCAGTCGCAGCGCATAGGATGGCGCTGGCCAACACGCCGAAGCAGATCGGTTTCCAGGAGAAACAACGGTGCACGCGAAGCGCCTCAACACAAATAGGGGTGCGGACAGGAGTGAAGCCAGGCGGGAGATTCCTCCTGGCCACTACGCACCATTATTGGCGATGGTTCACGTTAAGAAAACCGCGTCTGACACTAAGTTGTGCCCATGGAGCAGTTTCACTGCTATCACGGCAAGATCATTCGGGCAGGTCGCCGTTCGTTTCGGCACCGCCTCCGATGGGTGCCGTGAGCAGATCGTTAAAGCCTCCGGCAGCTAACACCTGTTGTTTAATCTTCTCGGTCAGCTCAGGGTTTTCTTTGAGGTACAGCCGTGCCTTTTCTTTTCCCTGACCGAGTTGCATCTCCCCGTAACGGAACCAGGCCCCAGTCCGACTGACGATCTTCTGCTCCATGCCCAAATCGAGGATGTCTCCCTCGTAGCTGATCCCGTTGGTGTGCATCATGTCGAATTCGGCCGAGCGGAAAGGAGGCGCTACCTTGTTCTTGACGACTTTGGCACGGACTCGCTGGCCGACGACCATTTCGCCATCCTTCAACTGGCCAATGCGACGGACATCGATACGGCAGGAGGAATAAAATTTCAGTGCTCGCCCGCCAGGGGTCGTTTCGGGGCTGCCGAACATGACGCCGATCTTCTCGCGAATCTGGTTGATAAAGATGACCGAGGTCTTGCTCTTGGCGATCGCCCCGGTCAGCTTGCGCATCGCCTGGCTTAGCAGCCGGGCCTGCAGGCCTACGTGGGTATCGCCGATCTCTCCGTCCAGCTCTTTTTTCGGGACCAGGGCCGCCACCGAGTCGATCACAATCACGTCGACCGCGTTGCTCTTGATAAGCATCTCGGTGATCTGCATCGCCTCTTCGCCATGGCCTGGTTGGCTAACGAGCAAGGTTTCCAGGTTGACTCCCAGCTTCTTCGCCCAGCTGGGGTCAAGCGCATGCTCGGCATCGATAAAAGCGGCAATGCCGTCGGCCTTTTGTGCCTCGGCCACGACATGCAGCGCGAGGGTCGTCTTGCCGCTCGACTCGGGACCGAAGACCTCGATAACGCGTCCGCGGGGAATTCCCTGGCCACCCAGGGCGATGTCCAGCGACAGGCTACCGGTGGAAATCCCCTCGATGCGAGTGAACTGATCGGTGCCCAACGGCATGATCGAGCCTTCGCCAAACTGCTTTTCGATAGCCGCAACGGTATGCCGTAGCTCAGGAAGATCGTCCAGCAACATGTCAGCCGGCGATTTCTTCTTGCCCGACTTGGCGGCTGCTTTGGCGGCCCCTTTCCCCCCGTTTTTGTCTTTCTTCCCCATTGTCTTTCTCGTTGTGCTGCCGTTTTTCGGCACGGTCGTTGCCGCAATTGCTGTCACCATGAATCAGACCCTTTATCCAACAGAATGGGTAGGCCTGCAAGCCATTACGCGAGACCTGCCAGGAAGTGTACGTCCGAATACTGTATCGGTGTTCACTATCCGACGCAAGAGGTCTTTTTGCAGAAATCGGGGATTGGGCACGCAGAGAGACGCCCAGCCACAATCCGCTACGGAGACGCTTCTTCGGCGTCTGAGGCCCTTTCTGCTTCGGCGGCGGCCTTTTCCGCTTCAGCGGCCCTCGCAGCCTCGGCGGCGGCCTCTGCTGCTTCGGCTTCCAGCGAGTCCACTGTCGCCAGGGCGTCGAAGGTCTGGGTCAGCTCTGCCGCGTACGCCACCTCGGAGGGATGCTGGCGAACCAGTTGCTCCAGGACGGTTTTCGACTCTTTCAGCCGTCGACGCGACTCGTCAAATTGCCCATCGGCCGAGAGCAGCTTGCCAGCCGCGCGGAGGGCCACACCCAGGTCGCGACGGTAGCGGGGTACCATCTCGAACTCGATGACCAACTCGCGGAGCAGATCGGACGCCTCGTCGAGAGCGGCGAGCGCCTCGCTGCCGCGCTGCAACAGTTGCAGCTGTTGGCCGAGATTAATGTAAACACCCGCCAAGTCGGCCAGATAGACGGGAACATCGGGATTGCGCACGAAGAGAGCTTCCAAAGCGAGCTGGGCCCGCTCGTAAAACGCGATCGCCTCCTCAGGCTGATCGGCACTGGCTTTGACGTCTCCTAAAATCCGATGGCAGCGCGCAACCCGATGCTCGTTGGCCATGTCGTTGCGGTCCAGCTCCAACAGCCTCTCGAAGGCTTCAACCGCCTGCAACAGGTTGTTCTCAGCCAGGGTGGTGTTGCCCAGCTGGAGCCGAGCGATCGCCAGATTGTAAAAGCCCATGCCCAAATCCCGTTGTAATTTGGGGCCTACCGTTTCGGGCGAACCGGCATGCGCCAGGCGGATGGTCTGCGCCCTCTCGAACAGTGGTATCGCCTCTTCCTGCTCGCCTCTGGACAGATGCAAGATGCCGATGTTCATCACGCTGCTAGCCAACGACCTAGCGAAGTCTTTGTTTTCCGGATCCGAACTGGCGAGCTTCTCGCGCTGCTTGACCGCCTGGTCGTACTTCTCGCGGGCCTCTTCCAACCGCTGCAGCTTCTGAAACGCACGGCCGAGGGCGTTCAGTGACGTTCCGTAGTCGGAGGCGACCGTTTCGTTCTGGGGTTCCTCGTCGAGCAGTTTCAGCTGCCGCTGGATCGCCTGTTGGTAATAGGGGATCGCCTTGTCGGGCGATTCGATCGATTCGGTAATCCGGCCGGCCAGGAAATGCGCGCGGGCCAGCTCTTCGCGCAAGGCCGGGTCATCTTCACGCTGGTCGAGAAACTGCTGGTAGTAGACCAATGCCTGGCGCAGTAGGGCATTGCGCAGCGGTTGCATGCCGCGCTGTTTGAGTAACGTTTCTTCGCTGACCAGGACGTAGTAATCGCGGACCGCGTCGCGGGCAATGCCGAAATTGTGTTCGGCCCGTTCCTGCTGCTTGACCGCCTCTCGGTAGCTAGCGGTCGCCTCGGTGCGCAGCTTTCGTTCACGGACGTTGGCGGCACCCAGCAGCACGACACCGATCGTCAGGGCCGTAACCGCCACAGTCAGCGCCGCAGCCGAACTGATCACCAGCGCCCGATGATGCCGAATCCAGCGCCAAGCCCGGGTTGGCAGCGGCTCGGCGTAGGCATGCACTCGTTCGTCGGCCAAGAATCGCTCGATGTCGTCGGCCAACTGACGGGCCGACTCATAGCGATCCTTGGGCATCCGCTCCATCGCTTTGAGACAAATCGCTTCCAGCGCCCGCGGGACTTCAGGTTTAATGGCCCGCGGTCGGGCAAACCGGCCCATCTGCACGTTGCCCAAGATTTCGTCTTCCTTGCCGCGGAAGGGGGCTTCGCCGGTGACTAGGTGGTAGAGCGTCGCGCCGAGGCAGTAGATGTCGCTGCTGGGAAGCAGTTGATCGAGCCGGCCGGCGGCCTGTTCGGGGCTCATGTAGGGGGGCGTCCCGACAACACGGCCGACCTGGGTCTTAGTCGACGAATCGCGTACCGACGGGTAGACCGGCGGCTCGCTCGCAACGTCGGAGGCAAACTCGTCACCCGAGGATTTGGCCAATCCCCAATCAACGACCAACGTTTCGCCATATTCGCCGACCATGATGTTACTAGGCTTGATATCGCGATGGATCACGCCACGACTATGGGCATATTCCATCGCATTGCAGGCATCGACAAACCGACCCATCAGATTACGAAACTGCAGCTCACGCTCCGAACGCGACAACTGATCATTGTGGAAGTCTTCAATCGCGATGCGAAGATTCACGCCGCGGATGAATCGCATGGCGTAGTAGGGACGTCCATCGCCGAAGCTACCCAGGCTGTAGACCGGGACGACGCCTGGATGCTCCAAGGCGCCGGTGATCTCGGCCTCGCGGACAAATCGGATGCGGTTTTCTTCATGGTCGGCATGCGCCGGCAAGATTTCTTTCAGCGCAATCTCGCGATTGAGTTCCTCATCCAGCGCTATTGAAACTTGCCCCAGGCCCCCCCTTTGGTGCATCCGAAGAATCGTATAGCGCTGCCTGCCGGAGGTAGTTTCGCCGGGACCCATTTGCTGGGTCGAATAGGGATCGGGCGCGCCGATGGTTCCTAGATCGTCAAACTCTAGGGTCGCGCGAACATCCGCATCGTCGAGGTTGCCCAACGTCTGGCGGACCGACTCAAACGCATCGACCGAGTGCAGACTCTGTCGGGGATCGTTGTTGTGGCGCTGCAGGTGTTTTTGAACCACGCTGTCGACCAGCTGCGACTCGTCGGCAGAGATCATCCCCTGTTCGACGAAAATTTCGCTCAGCGGCCGTTGTTTCTCCAACACCCACAGACCGGTGGCTGCGATGAGCTGGTCTCGCGAGACAAAATCGAGCTGCACGGCCAGGACCCCGAACAACAGGTTCTTGTCTGCAGCAGCTGCGGCCATAGTCTCTGTCTCTGCTCAACGTGAGAAGAAGAGAATTTCAACCCGGAATGATGCCATCCAGTTTACGGGGCGTCGTCCCATGGTGCAAAGGGAAGTTGGCCCGGCCGACGGGATCAGGAAAACTTGGACAGACTCTCTGCTGGTAGACCCCATGGGCGCACGGAGCGTGTCCACACGCTCCTTAGCGGTTCAAGCTAACATTGGGGCCACAGAGCACAGCTACAAAACGCCTTAGAAGGGCTTCTGAATCTGCAGGTTGTACTCGAAATCGAAACCGCGATTGGTGTCTGTGGTAACCGGCACGGTAAAGCCGTTGGTCACGACCAGTCCCTTGACGTCGGCTGACAGGCCAAGAACGCAGTTGACGATGTCGACCCGGTTATTGCGGTTGCCGATTTCGATGGACTGGACACCGATGCCGGCGACGTCAATCACTGGAACCGAGGAGATGTTCGCATCCTGCACGGTCGAGGTGTAGTGCACCTCGAACAAACTGGTGAGTCTCTGTACCCAATTGGCCCGAGGATCTTCAGCCAGGACGTAGCCCCATCCCAAATTCAACCGCAAGATCGTTTGGGAGAACAACTCGGTCCGCCCAGGAAATGGCACAAACCAGTCGAATTGGTTGTCAGGTGGGGCCGCTGGGAATGGGTTGCCGTTAAAGAAGAGATCTGTAAGACCGCTGCCGATCACGCGAACATTGTTCGGATTGGCGGCGACCTCCACCTGCAAGAACCCTTGATGAAAAAAGTTGCGCTTCGGCTGCCACAGCCAGGCCAGGAACGGCGAAATGTAGACCGTCTCGTTCGAAACGGCCAGGTCGAGCAGTATGTCCTGATCGGCTGTGAAGCCGGGAAAACCGGGAAAGACAAACGAGTCGATGATGTCTACGCCGTAGTTCACGTCTTTAGCCGTCGGCAACGTAAGGCCCACACCGGCCGATATGTAACTGTTTGAACCACAATGCGAACGCTCCATCAGCAGGGCTTTGAATAGCAACGAGATATTGCCCAACTCAGCACGACGGAGACCTTCGATCTGGGCAAACGTGCCGCCCGCGAGCGGATCGACTATCGCCGGAGTAACATCGTTGCGCAACTGCGTGAAGACGTTGGAGTTCAATCGCCCTTCGAGCGGCGCCCTGATTTCGAGAGAGAACATCCCGTCGAAAAAGGTCCGCTCGCCGCCGAGTGTGAAGCGGTCGACGTTGAAGTTTCGCTCAAATTGGAACACGCGTGTGGGCGTGGCATTTTCGAAATGTCGGTAGCTCATGTAAAGCCGGTCGGTCGGCACTGGGCTGTTGTTCTCCGAAATATTCAGCCGGCTGCAGGCAAGCGTCGGGTGCGACAGCTCGACGTCGAGCAGACCGCCAAACGACAGGCAGGTGCCCGCCCCGGTATCGCCGATCATGTAAGGCACGCTAGCCAGGCTATCACTCGACGCACCGGCTCGGGAGCGCCTCCGTGAACGCCGTGCCGTACGGAGCGACGGGCTGCGCTGCGGAGTGAGCATCTGCGCGGTAATCACGTCGCCCGGCCGGTCGGCCGGAGCGGAACTTGGCTGTCGCACGTCAAGCTTTTCCAGAACCGGTACCGACCAGTAGTTGGAGACCTCGCTGATCACCGTATTGATGGTTTCGTCAGCCGGTTCCAATGGCGCTTCGGCAGCTGGTTCCGACTGAATTTGGTCGGTCGGTTGCAATTGCTCTTCGCTGGCCGGTTGCGTTTGCGTCTCGCCGGCTGATTCCGATTGCGTTTCGGCTGCCGGATCTGACTGTTCAGCTCGCGCTGTTGCTGTAGCGGCACAAAATGATAGCAGTAGTGTGATGTTGATCAGCCAACGCATAATTGGCACCCTCCCCCAGATTTCGATCGGTTGTATTAGAAGCGCAGCTTTTGCCGGCTTCTGGCTTGATGATCGGAGAGAACGATCATTCGCATCGAGACGATCGTCGCAATTACAACGAAAGAAGGGGGATGCTAGTGCCCATTGTACGGGTTGTACCGGTTCTGCCGGTTAAACTGGCAGCCGTGCAGTCGGTACAATCGTTAAACCTTGCCACGTTAACCAAGTCCGGAGAGGGGTGCTCGGGCCAGAGTGAGGTACGTCGGTCCATCTCGCTCTAGCTGGCTGGCAAAGACCGTCACCTCCTCGACACTCATCGCACCTCCTTCGAAAGCCGCCAGCTCGGCCAGCCTGGCTGCTAGCGGTTGCCCTCCGTGACTGCCGCGGCCGACGCGGCCGAGCGTCAGATGGGGGACGAACTTCCGCCGCTCACCGCGGAATCCGAGCTCCGCCAAGCTCTGTTCGATGGCGGACTGAAGTTCGCACAGGGCGTCGCTCCCCTGCCCTGCACCCAGCCACAAGGTCCGCGGTCGGCTGGAGGTGGGAAAGGCGCTGACCCCTTCGCCACTGAGAAAGAAAGGCTTGTGACGGGCTGCCGTATCGACCACCCGACGGCAAACCTCGACCAATTCGGCATCGTCCACGTCGCCCAGAAACTGCAGCGTCCAATGCAGGTTCTCCTGGGCGACCCATTTGACGTTTTCCGCGATCGTGCGAAGGCGATCGATCGCCTGCCCAGCCCGGCCTCGCACTTCGCTAGAAGCCGCCACGGCAACAAAGGTTCGCGTTTTTCTCGCCATAGCAAACGCTGTGAGATGCGGACCAACGGCTGATTTGAATGCAACTTACCTACAGGTGTGTCCGCGTTTCTTCAAGAAAACGCAATGACAAAAAAACGTCTGCCCATGGGTGTGCACCTTGCACTAGAAACTGAGCATGCCTTGGTATTCCCGCATGCGGCGTTCGATGTCGTGGCGAGTAATCTGTTGCATCTGCTCCAAACCAAAACCTTCGACGTTAAAACTTGCCACCAGGATTCCATAGCCCATGGCCGTCTTGAGTGTCTCGGGGTCGAAGTTATCTTGCTCGGCAAGATAGCCCATCATGCCGCCGGCAAAGCTGTCTCCCGCGCCGGTCGGGTCGATCACCTCCTCGGTCGGAAAGGCGGGCAAGACGTAGGTTTCGTGTTCACTGAAGAACATCGCCCCATGCTCTCCCTTTTTGATCACGACAAAGTTGGGGCCCATCTTGCGGACCTGATGGCCGGCAGCGACCAGGTTTTCGGTCCCGGTTAGCAGCTTGGCCTCGCTGTCGTTGAGCACCAGGCCGTCGAGTTGTTTGAGCAGCTTGTCCAAATCTTCACGGGCCGTGTTGATCCACAGGTCCATCGTATCGGCCACCGCCAACCGCCGCCCGGGCACTTGCTCAAGCACCTTCATCTGCACCGCCGGCACGCCGTTGGCCAGAAAGACGTACTTCGCCCGGCGGTAATCTTCCGGCAAGACGGGGTCGAACTCGCCAAACACGTTCAACTGCGTGTCGAGCGTGTCACGGTCGTTCATGTTGGAATGGTACCGGCCAGTCCAGGTAAACGTCTTCCCCTGAGGCACGACCTGCAGGCCGGAGGTGTCGATGCCGCGGTTGTTGAGCAACTCGGTATGCTCCGCCGGCCAGTCGGCGCCGACCACTCCCACCAAACGGACGCTGGTAAAAAAGCTGGCAGCATAAGAAAAATGGGTGGCCGATCCGCCCAGTAAGTCGTCGCGCCGTTCCAGCGGCGTTTCCACGTTATCAATGGCGACCGAGCCGACAACAACAAGAGGCATGGTAAGTTTCTGGCGAGAGGATTGCGGACGATACGATAGCTTTGGGGGCGATTATGCCCACGGCGACACATCTGTCGCAAGGCCCAATGCAGATCGGTCCCTACTTCGTAGCAGCCACGCCACTCCGCTAGACGCTGATTCTCGTCGGTCTCTACCAGTAAACCTCTTAGCGGTTCAAATCGACCACTTCTCCCCCCGCGATGGTCAACAACTGCTTAAACACTTCGGGGTCGATATCTTCTCCGATCGACTGAACATGCCCGTCAACGAACCCGGCCAGAAACGTGCCCGGATGCACTCCCGCCAAACCCGCCAGGGGTTTCTTCTTGTCCAGCTCCCAATCGTCTGGTTTCGTCCAAGCGGCCATCCGATCGTCGTTCACTTGCAATACGGCGATGGTGTTGGACGTGCCGTCTCTAATCTCTCGGAAACCGGTCCCTTTCGGCGAGCCGTTGAAAAGAAAACCTTCTCCCAACACTCCCAAGTAACTGGTTCGTCCTTCCTCCGTCGAACGTCGCGAGCTGGGGTCCAAGTAAACGGTCGGCATCTGCGGAATCAGTTTGCTGTTGTGCTCGCTGTCCCATGGCTCGTCGAGGTGAAACTGATCGTAGAGAGCCTGTTCTTCCAGATAGGGCAAGATATGAACGCGCCAGCTCAGAAGCGGCTTGCCGTCCGAATCGTAGTTGGCATGCGCCGGGAGAGAACCACTTGCAGATTCAAGATTGAGCAGCGCCAGCATGATCTGCTTCAAATTATTCATCGAAGAATTCCGTCGCGCCGCTTCGCGGGCCGCCTGTACGGCCGGGAGCAGCAGCGCAACAAGCACGCCCGTGACGGCAACTTGCGTCAACTGGCCACTGCCGCCATCCTTGGGATCGATATAAAACAGTGTGAACCGCTCACCGTCGCGGGTCGGTTCTAGTTGCTCGGCCCAGATCGGCGTGACGCGCAATTGGTAGCGGCCCAAGGCCTGTTGCACGGGATCGTCGCTGGCTATCAACTCGGCCGCTTTGGCAGCCACCGCGTCGCCATACATTTGCAAGGCCTGATCGATCAGCTCAGTGACTTGGTCGGCGTCCTGGGCACTGTTGGCCTCGGCGACCAACTCACACGGCCCCGCTCCAGAGAAGCTCAGCCGCGCGTCGAGTCGTTTGAGCAACTTGGGAATCTCCAAAAAAGACTGAGCCTCGGGCGGCACTTCGGCAGCCGCCTGCATCAATCCCATTTCAACGAACGGCCGAATTGTTTCCAGATCGACGCTCACGCTAAAATCGTCCCTATCGAAGTCTGGAGTGCCATCGGACTGAGACAGCAGTTGTTGCAACGTCTGCTCCGGCGCAACCAGCAGCGTTGTTTCATCGGACCAGTAGAAACTGGGAAGCTGTGGATGCTGGCTCATGAGATACGACTTGCCATCCAGTTCAGCGGGGACCGTATGCTCCGTGAGCTTGTCCGAGAGCGCCGCCAACTCGATCGGCTCCGCAAACGAAATAACCGCCGCGTAATTGGGCGGCCCGCCCATCGGTGGAGTCGCCGATATCTGGACCTGGTCGACATTGACCGGGTCGAACCCAAGTTCCTTAAGACCCGCAGCGGTCACCACTTCGACAGGATACATCTGGGCGGCCTCGCAAGTGAGCAGTTGCCGTGGCCGAACCTTCAAGACAACGCACGCACCCGGCAAGATGAAATTGCCCTCGGCCTCCAGGCCAAGCTGGGCGGCAGCCGGCACCACGGCCGGATCGGCCAACCGCGTCTTATTCGAATCTTGAGCAAGGACCGGCATCGTCGGTGAAGCGACCATCAGCACCGCCAACAACCAACAGAGCGACCGAAAAGCGATACTGCCTGAAGAAAGCAATCGAGACATCATTGACTCCTAAGAAAGGCCATGAGGGAAACAGTTCCGAAGCATCCCGAACTCGGCCAACCTACACCCGTCACTGAGTAATGTAAAGTAACGTAACTTCGAGGAAAAAGGCGCCCGTCTTGCGACCCTTTTTGTCCCATTGTCTGGGGTCCCATGTTTTGGGTCAAAAGTCAACACTTCTGTCCGTCGTCGTTTTGATTTCCGACGACTATCGTAGTCCGCAGTAAAAGTCGCCCGGGACAAAAGGTCTCGACTTTAGGACATTTTGACCTCCTTGGCTGTGGACAAAAGTCGGGGAGAGGTTGGAGGTCAGAGGTCGGGAGTCAGGGGAGCTGATTGCTAACGACTTTCCTTCAATCCGCACTCCGTAATCAGAAATCCCCTCTGGCCCTCAACCCTCGACTTTCCATTCCGCATTCCGCAATCCGAAGTCCGCATTCCAAATTGAGTGTCGCAGGCCGCGCGGCCAATTGCGAGCGAAAAATTTGGCCGATGGGCATTTAAAACGGAGGCCGCCGAGTGCCACTGTCTGGCTTGTCCAGCAGTGCTGCCGGGGAGTAAACTAGGCCATTGTTATGGTCAGCACCCCTCATATCGAAAACCAGTCAAACATCAACGGCAGAAAACACGAACTGGACCTGTCCCCGTTTCTTTACCCGACGATGAACAATAGCCCGATGCCCGAATCTGAAGGGTGCATGTCGTGATCGAGTTCATGCCTGTATTTGCCCATGGTGCCCCCGGTGCGGGGGTGGTTTTACTTATTCTCTGGATTGGGGCATCATTGGCCCTGGGGACGATAACAGTATTGGTCACCGCAGCGATAAATAAGAAATGGAATTGGGGTACCCTGTTAATCTGGCTCTTATCGATCTTCGCTTGGGCGGTCGCTATCTGCCTAATCTGGTCTTTAATCAGTTGGGTTGATCCCCAGGATCTGGGTCTGTTCGCGGTTGCCCAAGGTTATTGGATTGTGGCATCATTGGTCATGGGGACGATCACAGCAGCGGTTTTTACATGGAAAAAGAAGTGGAGCTGGGGAACCTGGCTCTTGTCGGTCATCACTTGGTTGGTCGCTCTCTTCCTAGTGATAAATATTTGAACAAAATTGAAGGTAGCCACAATGTGCCAAGACTGGGAAAGGGAATGGCGACATTCCGATCCTGGAACGGTTTCTGGTACATCCAAATAGGAAATAACAGTTGGCTTAGTCCTGCTCTTGATAAGTGAGGCAAGACAATGAATCGTTGTCCAGCTATGGTCGTCAGTCTTTCGCTGTTACTTGCGTTGCCTGCATTTGGTGGTGAAGCGGAAGCCCTCAAGTTAAAGGCTGAGGCTATCAGTGTGTTTGGCCTAGGGCAAAACGGTGGCTACCGCAAAGAGGCCTGTCGTGAGGCGAAAGAGCTATTACGTGAGGCTTTGCCGATGGCCATTGAGGCGGGCAAGGAAGACTTGCGCGAAGAAATTCAATCCTTGATTTTCTGGGTCTCAAAATTGGAGCCGGTTCCTGATGATCAACCCGAATATGTGAATCCGAATCAGTCGCCAGCGCTGAATCGCTTTGAAAATCCGGGATTGATTGAAGCGGAAAAGGTTTGCGTAGCCGAGTTAGACAAGGCGCGTGACATTAAACGACCCAAGCTAAAGAAAGCCGCAGCCAAATATATCAGGGCCCTGGATAAAGGAAAGAAAACGGCGCGGAGGGGAGCCGACCTTGATGAGGTGGCGTTAATCGAGGCGGAAAAAAAGGCGCTGTCCGAAGGAGGTTGGGGCAATCCGGATTTCTCTTCAACCACTTTGGCGTCAGCTGCTCACGCTTATGGAGTGTCTTGTAGCACGGCAGAGAAAGCCTTCCAGAAAAGATGGATCTCAGCCCTTGAGAAATATTCCAGAACTATCGACATGCGGCTCGATGGGCTAGCTGATGACGGTAATCTAGAGATTGCCGGAAAGGTTGCTCAAGAAAAGCGTGCGGTTTTGAACCTTGCAGAATCGATCAGTAGAGCCGTGCCTGCGGAGGCGCTGCTTTACTACTCATTTGATTCGGATGGCTATAACCAGGAAGAAGGGAAGGTGACGCTTTTAGATTTAAGCGGGAAGAATGTGAACGGGCAGGTGTTTGGTGGAAAGTCTGTGCCTGGAAAGCTCGGCTCAGCGATTTATTTTGATGGGAGAGATGACTATGTGCTTGTGCCCTCGTTGCATGGGCAGATGACAGCAGGTTTGGGAGAATTGTCTATTTCGATGTGGGCCAATGCAAAACCGACTGCGGAAACGAAATCGGGATGTGTGTTCAGCGTTGGCGAGGGCATAGGTAGAGGAGTGGCCATATGGACATCTGGTGGTTTAGTCTGGAAGTGGGGCCTCACCTCCATACATGGGGGAGTAAGCATAGACTCCGCTGTGAGCAAATCATGGGATCATGTCGTCGGTGTGTGGGACGGAGCCGAATCACGAATTTACGTCAACGGCAGACTTATGGAAACAGCGCCGACAAAGGTTGCCCTGAGGTTAACCTCAAAAACAGTGATAAAACATGATGCCCGGCTGGGTGGTCAGGCGAAGCCTTACAAGCGTGAAGAGCGTTTTTTTGAAGGTGCGTTGGATGAACTTTATGTTTTCAAGCGTGCGCTGACGCCAGCGGAAATTGCCGCGCTTTATTGGAAGGCGATGTAAACCGGGTAATTGGCCTGTGGGGTCGTACATCGGCAGAAATCTGCCCGTGTGGCGAGAAAAAGGTAGCAGTAGATGCCAGCGGAAATAGCCTGGCAGAATTGCTCAAAATCAAAGGGATCCTGACACCTCTTTTACAACACAACGACGTTCTCCAATCCTGGCTCGCAAGCTGGGAACTGCGGGGCAAGCTTTTCAAGCGTGCTACGCAAGATCTGGCTGACCGTTAGGTTGCGATACCACTTGCGATCAGAGGGGATCAGGTACCAGGGGGCGATCTCGGTATTGCATAGCGTCAGCGCGTCTTCGTAGGCGCGCTGGTAACTGTCCCACAGTTTGCGCTCCTCCAGATCGGCCTTGCTGAACTTCCAACGTTTCCGCGGATCGTCGAGCCGCGCTTGCAGTCGCTCCTGCTGTTCCTCCTTGCTGATGTGCAGGAAGCATTTGATCAGCGTGACGCCTCCCTCGGTCAGCAACTGTTCAAAATCGTTGATCCGCTGGTAACGGCTCCGCCATTGCGATTCGGGCACGAGATTGTGAACGCGGACAATCAGCACGTCTTCGTAGTGCGACCGGTTAAAGATGCCGATGTTGCCGCGGCGAGGTACCGCCTGGTGAACCCGCCAGAGAAAATCGTGGTCAAGCTCTTTCGAACTGGGCTGCTTGAACGGCACGATCTGGCAGCTTTGTGGATTGATGCCGGTCATCACGTTGCGAATCGTGCCATCCTTGCCCGCGGTGTCCATCCCCTGCAAGATCAGCAGCACCGACCGTTGATTCTCTGCGTAGAGCCGATAGGCCAAATCGCGAGTCGCCTCCGTATTCTCCTCGACGCGCTCGCGAGCGCTCTCTTTGGACCAGTCCCCTGAGACGCGACGGGGATCGAAGTCGGCCAAGTGGATTTTTCTACCCGGGCTGACAGTCAAGGGTTGCGACATGGTGCGGTTCTCCAGGTGAATGTTCGATCAAGTTCGTGTCAGGTGACCAGGCCAGCTTGCGACTTTATCCCCAGTCCAATCTGGGCGATACGGGCTGATTACTCCAGCTCGCCCCAGACGCCGATTTCGCCGCTTGCTGCGATTTCTACGTGGATGACGTTCGGGCAGCAGCAGACTGGGCAGTCTTCCACAAACTGCTGCTCGGCTCCGGCCGAGAGATCGACCGGGATGACGATCGTTTCCCCGCAACTGCCGCAAAGATATTCGGCCTGGTCGTTCATATCGGATTAATCCTGCCCCGTGAATTGTGCGCCGACAATGCTAGAATAGAGGAACTGTCCAATCGTGCCACAGCCTCGCCTCGGAATTGTCCTTGTCTACTACGTTCGAACAAATCGCGTCGGAGAATAGCCCGGGAAACTGGCCCTGGTGGCTGATCCGTGGGTTGGCCCTGTTGGCGGTGGCGATCTCGTCCTACCTGGCCTGGGTTTCCTGGCAAATGGGGCCCGTCCTCGGTTGCGACGGTGGCACGTTCGATTGCGACGAAGTGCTGGGTAGCCGGTGGTCGAGCTGGCTGGGTCTGCCGGTGAGTCTGCTGGGCGGACTGACCTACGTGGCGATGCTCGTTCTCAGCTGGCCGGCGTCACGGCGCCCGGGGGGCTGGGCCTGGGCGAGCATGCTGAGTCTCAGCTGTTTGGCGGTTGGATCTGCGCTGTGGTTCATCGGCGTCCAGGCGATCGCGCTAGACAGCTACTGCAAATTCTGTCTGGCAGTGCATTCCTGCGGTCTGACTATCCTGATCACACTTGCGACAACGACTCGGCAGACCGGCACCGACGACGATCTCCAAGCGATGCGCAATCTGTTGGGCGTTGCTGACGGTCCGATGGAGACCTCGACCGTCTCCAATGGAGCAGCGCCGCTGCCCCATCGGATCGCCCTTGTCTCGGTGACTACGATCTTGGGACTGGCAGTGTTGATCGGTGGACAAGAAATGTTTCCACCGAAAACCTTTGTGCTCGAAGACATTGTTGAGAGTCCTTCAATGGATCAAGCGACGCAGTCCGAAGAGCCAGACGCCCAGGATTCGGCGGATCTGGTAGTACAAGAGCCGGAACAAGAGCTAGAACGAGATTCAGTAGAAGATAAAGTAGATGATCCGATAGAAGATGTTGTTTCGGCAGAAGATCAGGAGGAGGACGAAATCGAGGAGCCGCTGGAAGCCGAGGCCGACGTGCCCTTCACGTTGGATGAGACTTCCCTCGAGGCTGGAACCTCGGCCGAATCGAATGGCACGGACCGGTTCTACGTTCAATTTGGCGGGCTCGCTAATCGAATCGACATACGTAACGATCCTTCGCTTGGCAGTCTTGAGGCCGAGCATGTCATCGTAGAGTATATGGACTACACCTGTCCTGGCTGCCGGAAGATGCATGGCTTTCTCCGCCAGGTGGAAGGCCGCTACGGTGACCAGCTGCTCGTACTCGTGCGTCACGTGCCGCTCAGCCCGAAGTGCAACAAGAACGTGCCACGTGAACACAGGTCTCACAAGAATGCTTGCGATTATGCCAATCTGGCCCGGTCGGTGTGGGTGCTGGCCCCGGAGGAATTCCCCGCCTTTCACGACTGGCTGCTGAAAGGAGAGAAGGTCCCTTCGCTCAGAAAGGCGAAAGATCGGGCCATGTCGCTGGCCGGGATCGATGTGTTGACCGACCGGTCAATCCGTGAGCGGGTCAAGCGACGCGTTGTCCGCAACTGCGAAGAGCATCAACGAGTTGGCAAAACGCTTCCGCTGATGTTAACCGAGCTGGGCGTGTTGCGCGGCATGCCAGACACGGCTGACATCTGGTTTGAGTTTTTGGAAAGCAAGTTGAAACTCGAGCCGATCGAACCTTGATCGCCTCCTGCGATTGTCTTTCCCTTAGGGTTCTCCAGCTCAAATACGCGACGATCGAACGTCGAGCCGAGGGACTTGGACCGAAAATCGGTCCGGTTCGGCATTTTTTTGCGCGAACCTAAGTCCAATCACTGCGATCCTTTGGGGTATTGGCTTCAGGCTCCGGGAACTGCTGGCTATGGTGCTCTTGCAGTTGGCGCCGAGTTAGGGAGTATAATGGAGCCGTAGATCGTACCAGCGTAGTACGATGGGCAGTACCGGCCGCAGGATGTGCTCTGGCAGCGACGTCCTTGCCGCCATCAACTTGTTAGGAAGGAG
>Ga0315336_1003943_pt1 | contig 18687 bp, 4 predicted proteins | sample ASW5metaG_FD_204512 | JGI IMG/M metagenome (GOLD analysis project Ga0315336, IMG submission 204512) | Ammonia-oxidizing marine archaeal communities from Monterey Bay, California, United States - ASW #5 | ecosystem: Environmental > Aquatic > Marine > Intertidal zone | place: USA: California... | reverse complement strand
TCCTATCCCATGGGACCAGGGGAGTACGAGGTCGTCATCCAGGCCGATGGATACGCGCTTCAGGAGGCGGTGGTCGTGGTCAAGGAGGACGGCACGACCGAGCTCGTCGTCGCATTGGAAGGCACCCAGATCGCAGTCGAGGAGGGTCGGATCAAGACCTCCAAGATTCAGTTCGAGACCGGCGCCGCCACGTTGACGGAGGCCTCCAAGCTCATCCTCGACGAGCTGGCGACGACGCTGAATCACTACAAGATGCAGGTGAAGATCGAGGGGCACACCGATTCGGTCGGGAATCCGGGCAAGAACAAGGAACTCTCGCAGCAACGCGCCGACGCGGTTCGCGACTACCTGGCCACCCAGGACGTAGCCCCCGATGCGATGCTGTCCATCGGTTTCGGCCAGGACCGCCCGATCGAGAACAACGCGACCTTGAAGGGTCGCGCCGCCAATCGGCGGGTCGACTTCGTGATCATCAAGGAATGATCTACCTGCTCGCCCTGCTGGCTACGACTGCTCACGCCAACGAGTGGGAGGCGGATGTGCGCGCCCAGACCGGCATTGGCCTCGGCATGAAAGACGTGAGCGGCCCCCTGGATGTCGAGCCACAGCCGACTCCATGGAGCCCGGAAGCTGGTTTTGCGGGTGCGGTCTCCCGGGAGTTGTTCCCGAAACTCCGGCTGGAGGGCAACCTCAGCCTCGGGTACATCCTCGATGGTGGGCTGTATGTCGCCGTGCGCCCGATGCTCCGCCTCTACGTGGACAAGCGCGACGAGACGGGCGCGCTCTCCTTCCTCGCCGGTCCCGGACTGCGCATCGCCAACGGCGTCGGACCGGATCTCACCGTGGGTGCGGCCCTCGATCTGCGGGGCATTCCGCCTTGGATGGCCCCGCGCATGCAGGCGCTGGCGTCCCTCGGTTTGCCCGGAGAGCCCGCGGTGCTCGAGCTGAGCCTCGGCGTATTCTTCCCCTCTCCCCACGACGCCGAGCCGGTCGTCATCGAGGAGATTGTACCCAGGGAAATGCAGGAAGTGACTGTATTCCGCCCCGTCGAGGCGATGGTGTGGATGCCCCATCCCATCTGCCGTTGGGCGCCGGCCGACGCCGCCCATGATCTGCTCGCCGACACCATTAACGAGGTCGAGGGCGACCTGCCTGACCTGGAGGTCCGCGCCGACGGATTCACCCGCGAATTCGTCAACCACTCTGAAGACGTCGCCGAAGTGGAACTCAAACCGCATCCACCCACCGGCGGTGTCGTGGTGTACAGCCATCCCGGAGACGAGCTGATCGTCGGCAAGAAGGTTGTGCCGATGAGCGACGAGGGCATCGCCGTTCTCACCGTTCCGGCTCGCAAGATCGAGGTCACGGTGTTTGGCGGCGGGCGAGAAGAGAAGCGGGTCGTGCACATCGAGGACGACCAGGCGGTGTGGCTCGAATTCGACCCGGCACCGGCCATGGCGATCGCCTTCAATGAGGCCTCTTTCGCACTGGGTGAGGAGAGCGACGAGGTCATCCAGGGCATCGCCAGGCGACCGGGCTCCTATACGTACGAGATCAAGGCCATTCACAGCGCCGAGGCGACGAACAAGCAGGTCAAGGTCGCCGACCGGCGAGCAAAAGCCGTTGCCGATCAACTCAAGGCGCTCGGGATTCCGAAGAGTCACATCGATGTCGTGCAGCACGCCGAGGGAGACGAGCATTTGGTGCACATCACGCCAGTGGGCGGAGGTGGCGAATGACGTCTCTCCTGCTGCTGCTGTCCATCGCTTCGGCGTCCGAGGTGCACGTCGTGCGACCCGGCGACAGCGTCGGGAGCGTCGCGGCCTGGATGGGCGACCCGAAGTTGGCGAAGGAAATCCGTCAGCTGAACGAAATCTCGAGCGGGGACAAGCCGGTGCCGGGTGACGTCTGGGTCCTGCCCACGCTGCAGGGCGCCTATGCCAAGCAGGCGGCGTACGCAGTCCAGGTCCATGGAGATGCGGAGATCACCGATCCGGTCAAGGTGCCTATTGCGCGCTTCGACCGCGCCATGCCGAGCAATCGACTCTGTACAGAGGACGGCGCAGCCCTGACCCTGCGCCTGGCAGTTGGCGTCGGCTCGCCCATCCACGACGACCTCGATGTGTACGAACGCACGTGTTTGACCATTGAAAACCTCGCGTCGCGGCCGCTTCTAAGAAGTTCGCACCTCACCCTCGAGCGCGGCGAGGTGTCAGTTCGCTCGGTGAAAGACAAGGATGGAACAGTGTCGATCGCGACACCCTTGGGAATGGTCCTCGGCGTGCAAGGTGGATTTCGCATTCAGTTGGGCGAAGAGCTGCGCGTCCAGGCAATACTGGGGCCAGTGGAGTTGATCGTCGATGGTGTGGAGACCCATGTAGACGCAGGAAAGGGGATCGCAGTGACGGGGGAAGGAATTGGGGAAGCGGTGGATCTGACGCCACCGCCTGAGTTGACGAGACCGGGTGTCCAAGAGGTCTTGAATCGTCCCAATTTTGCGTGGACCGCCGTCGAGGGTGCCGAGGGTTACCGAGTGGAGATCGCAGCTGGACCGGACTTTGAACGGCTGGTGAAGATCATCGAGGTGACCGAGACATCCTGGATTCCGCAAGAAATGACCTTGCCGTTCAGGGAGAACACCCTGTGGTGGCGGGTCACCGCGCATGGTGCGGATGGCCACCAGGGCATCCCCGCCGAGCCACGGCAGCTGGTCCTGCCGGGGCAACTGACTGAACCGGAGGGGCCCGAACCCGCCGAGTGAGACACCATGACACAGATACATAAGCTGGCATTTGCCGCCTTCTTTTGTTTGTTCGCGCCCCCGGCGCTCGCAGCGGACAACGATGGCGACGGGGTCGACGAGATCTCGGACTGTGACGACAGCGATCCGGACAACTTCCCAGGCAACCTCGAGGTCTGTGACGGCACCGACAACGACTGCAACGGCGGTCACGACGACGACACCATTCTGTCGCTGACCGGCGAGGGCATGGACGACATGGTCACCGCGGGGCGAGCCACCTATCCGCACAGCACGGCCACCGTGAACGTGGTGAGCACCGACCTCGACATCACCATGGGCGCGACCCAGCGCGAGATCATCTGGCGGATGCCGGTACTGCCGGGGGGCATGACACCTTCGGGGACGCTGACTGCACAGCTGATCATCGATATGACCGTTCCGGTCGGGGATTACGACATCTTCGTGGGTCTTTCGGACGGCACAAACATCGCGTCCGCTCACATGGCCGATGACAGCGGCGGGCTGGTGGCCGCGCACTTCCTGACCGACCTCGGGACGACCTGGGGCACGGTCACCAACGACAGCGACACACTGGCCGAGGCCGAGCCCTGGACCGCGGACTTCACGCTCACGTCGACGACTTGGGGCCTGGACATGTCCAACACCAACGGCACGCGCTCGATGAATGTGGCCATGGGTCTGGATCTGAGTCAGCCGCTGGACTTGATCTTCACGGGCGATTCGACGGGCGAAAACTACATCATCCACAGCATCGATCTCGTGATCACCCGGGACGAGAACCTGCGGTATCTCGACGGTGACTTCGATGGTTATGGCGACCCGGGAACGCCGATCTTCGGGTGCCCGCTGCCGTTCCTGCTCGAGGACAACACCGACTGCAACGACAACCGCTTCGACACCAACCCCGGGGCCGCGGAGATCACCGGCGACCAGATCGACAACGACTGCAACGGGACCGAGATTTGCTGGGTCGACGTCGACAACGACGGCTATCGACCGGCTGCGGGCACGGTGGTTTCTGCGGACAACGACTGCCAGGACGCGGGCGAGGCCGCCACCAGCGATCCCGATGGCGACTGCGACGACACTGAAATCACGATCAACCCCGGCGCCTTGGAGGTGGTCGGAGACGAGATCGACCAGAACTGCAATGGCGGAGAGCTTTGTTGGCTCGACGCTGACGACGACGGGTATCGACGCACAGTCGGCGCGGTTGTGATCTCCACCGACACGGACTGTGTCGACACCAACGAGCTCCGCGACATCGATCCCGACAACGACTGCGTCGATCTGAGTGCTGCCATCAACCCCGGCGTGGCCGAGGTCTGCGATGGCATCGACAACGACTGCATCGGCGGCATCGACGACATTCCGTTCACCACCTGGTATCGGGACGCCGACGGCGACGGCTACGGCAACCTCGCGGTCACCACATCGACCTGCTTTGGTTCGCCTCCCGGGGGGTATGTCGCCAACAGCACCGACTGCAATGACGGCAACTTCTTCGTGAACCCAGGGGCTGGCGAGCAGTGCAACGGCAGCGACGACAACTGCGACCTGGTCGTGCCGGGCAACGAGATCGACGACGACTCCGACGGTCAGAGCGAATGCCAGGGCGACTGCAACGACGCGGTGGCCTCGATCTTCCTCGGCGCACCCGAGCTCTGCAATGGCATCGACGACAACTGTCAGTTTGGGGTCCCGGGTACGGAGATCGACAACGACAGCGACGGGCTGGCCGAGTGTCAGGGCGACTGCAACGACAACAGTGCCATCAGCTTCCCAGGGGCGAGCGAGATCTGTGATGGGCTCGACAACGACTGCGTCGGCGGTGTGCCGGCCAACGAGGTCGACAACGATGGTGACGGCGACAACGAATGCGCCGACAGCGACTGTGACGACGGCGACATCAACACCTACATCGGCGCGCCCGAGATCTGCGACGGTATCGACAACGACTGCGATCTGTCCGTTCCGGCCAATGAGATCGATGACGACTCGGATGGCATGAGCGAGTGTGAAGGCGACTGCGACGATGCCGCCGCTGGAACCTTCCTCGGCGCGCCCGAGATCTGCGACAGCGCCGACAACGACTGCGATGGACCCGTTGACGAGGGTCTGCCCGACGCCGACCTGGACTCGATCTGCGACCTGGTCGACCAGTGCCCCGGCTTCCACGACCTCCTCGATGCAGATGTCGACACGGTTCCCAATGGTTGTGACGTTTGTCCCGGGTTCGATGACTTGTTGGATGCGGACGTCGACACGGTCCCGGATGGTTGTGACATCTGTCCGCTCTCCGATGATCTCGTCGATAGCGATCTCGATCTCGTGCCCGACGGCTGCGATGTCTGCGCCGGGTTCAACGACTTCCTCGACGACGACAGTGACGGCGTCGCCAACGGCTGCGATCTGTGCGAGGGCTTCGACGACAGCATCGATGACGACTTGGACACGATCCCCGATCTCTGCGACGTCTGCCCCGACGAAGACGACACCTTGGATGCCGACTTTGACCTGGTCCCTGACGGCTGCGACATCTGCGCCGGGTCCCCCGACCAGCTCGATGCTGACGGCGATGGCGTGCCCGATGGCTGCGACCTGTGCGCGGGCTTCGATGACAGCTTCGATGCCGACACCGACACGATTCCCGACCTCTGCGATCTGTGTCCGGGCTTCGACGATCTGGACGACACCGATGGCGACACCGTTCCCGACGGCTGTGACCTGTGCGTTGGCGGCGACGATGGCCTGGACGACGACGTCGACGGCGTCTGTGACTTCCTCGACATCTGCCCCGGCGGGGACGACGCGCTGGACGCGGATGGAGACACCGTTCCCGACTTCTGCGACGCCTGTCCCGGGTCGGACGATGCCTTCGACGCGGATGGCGACACGGTTCCCGACGCCTGCGATGTCTGCAATGGATTCAACGACCTCCTGGACGCCGATCTCGACACGGTGCCCAACGACTGCGACATCTGTCCCGCCTTCGACGACCTCCTCGACGCGGATGTCGACACCGTTCCCGACGGCTGCGACATCTGTCCCGGCGGCGATGATGGCCTGGATGGCGACACCGACACGGTCCCGGATTTCTGCGATATCTGCCCGGGTGGGGACGACAACCTCGACACCGATTTCGACACTGTTCCGGACTTCTGCGACACCTGCGCCGGGGGCGCCGACGGCGTGGACTCGGACAACGACGGCGTGTGTGACTTCCTCGACGCCTGTCCCGGCGGCGACGACGCTCTGGACGACGACACCGACACGGTGCCCGATTTCTGCGATGTGTGTCCCACTTTCGACGACCTTCTCGACGCCGATGTCGACACCGTTCCCGATGGTTGTGACATCTGTCCGGGCTCCGACGACACCGCAGATGCCGATGTGGACACGGTTCCCGACGGGTGCGACATCTGCGGCGGGTTTGACGACCTCGCCCATGCCGATGGGGACGCGATTCCCGACGGCTGCGACAACTGCCCCGCTGTTGCCAACCCCGGACAGGTGGACGGCGACAGTGACAGCATCGGCGACCTCTGCGACAACTGTCCGGCCGCTTCCAACCCCGCCCAGATTGAGGGAGACGGCGATGGAGTAGGGGATGCTTGCGATGTCTGTCCCGGCTTCCCCGATGGCGTCGACACCGACCTCGACACGGTGCCGGATGGCTGCGATCTGTGCACGGGTGACGACTTTACCGGCGACTTCGACGGCGACGACGTCTGCGACGATCAGGACTGCGACGACGGCGATGCGGACAACTTCCCGGGCAACGCCGAGGTCTGCGACGGCGCGGACAACGACTGTGACCTGGTCCCCGACAACGGCCTGACGGTCAATGAGTACTTCTTCGACGGCGACGGCGACGGCTATGGCGGTCCCGGCCTCCGCAGCTGCAACGACTGGTATGGAGCCGGCTTCACCACGGACGGCGTATACTCCATCGATGCCGACGGCACGGGCCCACTGCCGGCTTTCGACGTGTACTGCGACATGACGCGCGACGGCGGCGGTTGGACCCGGATCCTCTACTACCAGTCCGCGCCATATACCATCAGCACCGGCGCCGCCGGCGACATCACCACGCCGTCGATCGTCGGCTTCGCCAAGTTGTCCGACGCCAACATCAATGCGGTGGCCGGCATTGGCACCGAAGTCATCTACCGAATGGAGGGCGACCAGACCTCGAAGCGCGCGTTTGTCGAGGCGGCGGCCACCTTCGCCGATGACCAGCCAGGGTGGGGTGTCTTTGCGGGACCGGCGTCCGTTCGGGCGTGCTCGGTGAACGACTTCGGCTCCTGCGTATTCACTGCGCCGTTCGTTCCGACCTACCTCGACACGCTCATCTGGGGCCTCGAAGGCAACGACTGCGACCGGTACTTCGCGGATCTGGCCGGGAGCATTGGCTGCTACACCCCCATCGCTGGCGACCCCCAGCGGTGTGTCAACGCTGGCGCCAGCTGCGGGAATCACGTTCCACAGGAGGACTTCGCCCTGTGGATTCGCGAGGTGGGCGCCATCCCTGGCACGCCGAGCGTGTTCGCCTGCACGCCCCCGTCCAACCACTCGCTGTTGGACACCGACTGCGACGATAGTTCCGGCGCCATCAGACCGGGTGTGCCGGAGGTGTGCGATGGCGTCGACACCGACTGCAATGGCAGCGACGACTTTGGCGGCTTTGCCGGGTCCGAGACCGACGACGACGGCGACGGGCAGTCCGAGTGCCTCGGTGACTGCGACGATGCGGACATCGGCAACTATTTCGGGAACTCCGAGCTGTGCGACGGCCTCGACAACGACTGCGACCTCGCCGCCGATAACGGGCTCCCGGATAGCGACGGCGACGGCGTTTGCGACGCGCTCGACATCTGTGTTGGCAACGACCTGACCGGTGACACCGACCTGGACACCGTTTGCGACGACCTGGACAGCTGCCCCGGGTTCGACGACCTGCTCGATGGCGACTTTGACGGTGTGCCGGACGGTTGCGACGTGTGCCCGCTGGGCGATGACCTACAAGACACCGACACCGATACCGTGCCCGACGACTGCGATGCCTGCCCGGGCTTCAACGACGCGGCGGACACCGACTTCGATGGGGTCCCGGACGGCTGCGACACCTGCGCAGGCGGGAACGATCTCCTCGATGCGGACGGCGACGGCGTGTGTGACTTCCTCGACGCCTGTGCGACCGGCAACGACGCCGACGACGCCGATGTCGACGGCGTACCCGACGCCTGCGACCTCTGTCCGGGCTTTCCCGATACCATCGACGCCGACTTTGACGGGATCCCCGATGCCTGTGACGTCTGCGCTGGGTTCAGCGACCTGCTCGATGACGACTCCGACGGCGTGCCGAACGGTTGCGATCAGTGCGCGTTCTTCGACGACAACATCGACGCAGATCTCGACGGAACGCCAGACGGCTGCGACCAGTGTGCCGGCTTCAATGACGGTGCAGATCTGGACCTCGACGGCGTCCCCGACGGGTGTGACACCTGTGCTGGTGGAAACGATGCGCTCGATGGCGACAGCGATGGGGTCTGTGACTTCCTCGACCTCTGTCCGGGTGGCGACGACAGCCTGGATGCCGACAGCGACGGCGTACCCGACTTCTGCGATCAGTGCGGCGGTTTCGACGACAACATCGACGCCGATGCCGATGGGGCTCCAGACCTTTGCGACGTATGTCCAGGCTTCAATGACTCTCTGGACAGCGACGGCGACAGCGTCCCGAATGGCTGCGATCAGTGCGAGGGCTTTGATGACGGCCTCGACGATGACGGAGACCTGATCCCGAACGGGTGTGACGCCTGCAGTGGGCCCGACACCGACGGAGACGGTTTCCAGGACGACTGCGACATCTGTCCTGGCTTCAACGACAACTTCGACGCCGATGGCGACGGGGTTCCCGATGGATGCGACACCTGTGTTGGAGGCAACGACGCGCTGGACTTCGACCTCGACGGCGTCTGCGACTTCCTCGACGTCTGCCCTGGCGGCGACGACACCACCGACACCGACACCGATGGCACGCCCGACTTCTGCGATCTGTGTGAGGGGAGCGACGACACCTTCGACGGCGACACCGACGGTGTGCCGGACGGCTGTGATCTCTGCATCGGTTTCGACGACAGCTTCGACGCCGACGGCGACACCATCCCGGACGCCTGCGACCAGTGCGGCGGTAGCGACGACTTGCAGGACAACGACGGCGATGGCGTGCCGAACGGTTGTGACGCGTGTCCCCTCGGAGACGACAATATCGACAATGACAGCGATGGAACGGCGGACGCCTGTGATCTGTGTCCCGGTGGCAACGACACCCTGGATGGCGACTCCGACGGGGTGCCGAACCTGTGTGACCAGTGCATCGGCTTTGACGACAACCTCGATCTCGACAACGACGGCGCTCCGGACGGCTGCGACCAGTGCGCCGGTTTCAACGACACCCTCGACGCCGATGGCGACGGGGTTCCCGACGGCTGCGACGCCTGTGCGGCTTTCAACGACAACCTCGATGCCGACGGCGACGGGGTTCCGAACCTGTGCGATGTCTGTGCGGGTGCCGACGACAATCTCGACGCCGACAGCGACTCGGTTCCCGACGCCTGTGACCAGTGCAACGGATTCGACGACAATGTGGACAACGACACCGATGGCGTCGCGGACGGATGCGATGCCTGTCTGGGTTTCGATGACTCTCTGGACGCGGACAGCGACGGGGTCCCCGACGACTGCGACGTCTGTGCGCTCGGAGACGACAACTTCGACGCCGACGGCGATTCGGTTCCGGACGCGTGTGACGTGTGCGCCGGTGGAGACGATGCGTTGGACGCCGATACCGATGGCGTCTGCGACTTCCTCGACATCTGCGCCGGAGGGGACGACAACGTAGACTTCGACAGCGACTCGATCCCGGACTTCTGCGACATCTGCCCCCTCGGCAACAACCTGCTCGATGGGGACAGCGACGGTGTTCCGGACGCCTGTGACGCGTGTGCGGGCTTCAACGATGGGATCGACATCGATCTCGACACCGTCCCGGACGGCTGCGATGCGTGCCCGGGCTTCAATGACTTCCTAGACGCCGATTCCGACACCATTGCCGACGGCTGTGACGCCTGTGCCGGCTTCAATGACTTGGCCGACGCCGACAGTGATGGCGCCCCGGACGACTGTGACATCTGTCCCGGGGGCGACGACAACGCCGATGCCGATGGCGATTCCGTCCCGGATTTCTGTGACCAGTGCATTGGCGGCAACGACGCCATCGACACCGATCTGGACACCGTGTGCGACTTCCTCGACGCCTGTCCCGGCGGCGACGACTTCGACGACGCCGACAGCGACACCGTGCCGGACTTCTGCGATGTCTGCGCGGGCGACGACCTGGCCGATGCCGACAGCGACACCGTTCCCGACGCCTGCGACGCGTGCCCGGGCGGCAACGATTTCGACGACGCCGACTCCGATACGGTGCCCGACGCCTGTGACGCCTGTCCCGGTAATGACGACCTCGCCGACGCCGACTCCGACACCGTGCCCGATGCCTGCGACGTGTGTGCACTCGGAAACGATCTGGTGGATACCGACACGGACACCGTTCCGGACGCCTGCGACGCTTGCATCGGCTTCAACGACCTCGCCGACGCCGACAGCGATACCGTGCCCGACGGGTGCGACGCGTGCATCGGGTTCGACGATCTGCTCGACGATGATGGCGACACCATTCCGAACGACTGCGACATCTGCCCCGGTGGATTCGACCAGCTCGACACCGACAACGACTCGGTTCCCAACTTCTGCGACCTCTGCCCAGGCTTCGACGATCTCGCGGATGCAGACTTTGATCTCATTCCGGACGACTGCGACGACTGTGCGGGTGGCCTTGACACCGATGACGCCGACAACGACACGGTGTGCGACTTCCTCGACGCCTGTCCTGGCTTCGACGATCTGGCCGATACCGACAGCGACACGGTGCCCAACGGCTGCGATGCCTGTGAGTCCTTCAACGACCTGCTCGACGCCGATAGCGACTCCGTTCCGGACGGCTGTGACGAATGCGTGGGCTTCGACGACTTGAGCGACGGCGACAGCGACGGCACGCCAGACGGATGTGACCTCTGTCTCGGGTTCGACGACACCCAGGACGCCGATGGCGACACGGTGCCGGACGACTGCGATGTCTGTGCTGGGGACGACCTGCTCGACGCCGATGGGGACACGGTTCCCGACGACTGTGACGCCTGTCCGGCGGGCAACGACTTCGCCGACGCCGACTTCGATAGCGTCGCCGATGCCTGCGATCTGTGCCCCGGCTTCGACGATCTTCAGGATGTCGATGGCGACTCGATTCCCGACGACTGCGACGTGTGTGTGGGCGACGACACCGTGGACACCGATGGCGACACCGTTCCCGACGACTGCGATGCCTGCGAGGGCTTCAGCGACTTGATCGACGGAGATACCGACACCATCCCAGACGGTTGCGACGCCTGCCCGGGCTTCGACGATCTCGACGACGCTGACACCGACACGGTCCCGGACGGTTGCGACGAGTGTCCGGGCTTCGACGATCTCGTGGACACCGATGGGGACTTCACCCCCGACGGTTGCGACATCTGCGAAGGCGGGTTCGACCAGTTCGACGCCGACAACGATACCGTTCCCAACTTCTGCGACGCCTGTCCGGGAAGCGACGATCTCCAGGACGCAGACGGCGACTCGGTTCCAGACGGTTGCGATCTGTGCGTTGGGGGCGACGATGCGCTCGACGATGACGCGGACGGCATCTGCGACTTCCTCGACGCCTGCCCGGGCGGCAACGACTTCACCGACACGGACGGGGACGGCACCGCCGACTTCTGCGATCTGTGCCCCGGCGCCAACGACAACTTTGACGGCGACAACGACGGCACGCCCAACGGCTGCGACCTGTGTCCCGGTTTCGATGACAACATCGATGTCGACGCCGATGGCACGCCGGACGACTGCGATCTCTGTCCCGCTGGAAACGACAACGTCGATACCGACAACGACACCGTGCCCGACGCTTGCGACGCCTGTCCCGGGGGCGACGACCTTCTCGATACCGACAACGACACCGTGGCGGACTTCTGCGATGCCTGTCTTGGCAGCGACGATTTGCAGGACGCGGATGGCGACTTCATCCCCGACGGTTGCGATGTCTGCCCCGGCGGTCTGGACACCCAGGACACCGATGGCGACACGGTCTGCGACTTCCTGGATGCCTGTCCGGGTGGCAACGACTTCACCGACTCTGACAACGACACCGTCGCCGACTTCTGCGACCTCTGCCCGGGCTCCGACGACACCCTCGACGCCGACCTCGACAACACCCCCGACGACTGCGATGTGTGCCCAGGCTTCAGCGATGCGCTGGATTCCGATGCCGATCTTGTTCCCAACGGTTGCGATGCCTGCCCCGGGTTCAACGACAACATCGATACCGACGGCGACGGCATTCCCAATGGCTGTGACGCCTGTGAAGGGCCGGACACCGATGGCGATACCGTCAGCGATGCCTGCGATGTCTGCCCCGGATTCGACGATCTGCTCGACGGCGATCTGGATGGCATCCCCGACGACTGCGATGTCTGCCCGCTCGGGCCAGACTGGGTGGATGTCGACGGCGATCTGACCCCCGACGCCTGTGATCCCTGTCCGACCGATCCCCTCGACGACAGCGACGGCGACGGCTCCTGCGACGGCGTCGACGTGTGTCCCGGCTTCGACGACACCCTGGACTTCGACACCGACGGTGTGCCCGACGACTGCGATCCTTGTCCGCTCGACAACCCCGACGACTCCGACGGCGACGGCAGCTGTGACGCGGACGACCTCTGCCCCGGCTTCGACGACATGGCCGACTTCGACGGCGATCTGGAGCCCGATGGGTGCGACCTGTGCCCAGCTGACGCCGCAAACGACAGCGATGGCGATGGCGTCTGCGACAGCGATGACCTCTGCCCCGGCTTCTTTGACAATGTGGACTCCGATGGCGACTCCGTCCCGGACGCCTGCGACCTGTGTCCCCTCGATCCCGATCCGGCCCAGAACGACTTCGACCTCGACGGTGTCGGCGACGCCTGCGATCCCTGTCCTCTGGACGATCCCGACGACGCCAATGGGGACGGGATCTGCGACTCCGATTCGTCGTGCACCGGCGACGCCGCGACGGGCGACACCGACCTGGACGGTATCTGCGACGACCTCGACATGTGCGAGGGCGACGACGCCTCTGGAGACGCCGATGGGGACGGTTACTGCGCCGACAACGCGCTGGGCGACACGTTGGACTGCGACGACTCCAACGATGAGGTCTATCCGGGCGCGCCCGAGGTCTGTGACAACCTCGACAACGCCTGCGTGGGCTTCATTCCGGACGAAGACGCCGATGAGGACGGAGACGGCTTCACGATCTGTGGCGGCGACTGCGACGACACCGACTCCGACTCCTTCCCCGGCAACATCGAGGCCTGCGACCTGGTCGACAACAACTGCGACGGAGAGCTCGGCGCCGAGGAGCAGGACAAGGACGGAGACCTGGTCGGCTCCTGCGAGGGCGACTGCGACGACGAAAACGACCTTGTGAGCCCGATCATCGACGAGATCTGCTACGACGACATCGACAACAACTGCGACGAGGTCGTCGACGAGGAGTGCGAGCCTCTGGGCCTGAAGGGCTTCCTCGACGACCAGGGCGGCTGCCGCTGTGCCACCGGCGGGTCTCCGGTCCCGACCGTGCCGTTCCTGCTCATGGGCCTCGCCGTCGTCGGATTGCGTCGCCGTCAGGTTCTCCAGGACCCCGGTCCCGCCTCAACGGCCTGATGGGCGTCCGACAACGCGTTCTTTTCCCGGAGAAGCACCTGCTCCGCGTCTGAGTAGGCGTTCTTTTGAGGAACTTCGCCTTGCTCCTGCTGTGAATGGGCGCTCCCTTCCCAGAGTAGGGCCTACTCCTCCTCTGAGTGGGCGTTCCTTTCCCGGAGAAGGGCGCGTTCCTTTCCCAACACAGCACTTGGCGCCCGCGCCCGCGCTGGCTCTCCTTCTCGAATCACCACCCAGGGTGACAAGGAGCAGGAGGGGGTGAATGAGGGGGAAGAGCAGCGCTCCCCCTGAACTATAGAGTAGGCTTGGAACCTGCCGACTCGGTTCTCCATGCAGCCCTCCGTCGCCATCTGCAGTCCCGTTGACGACGAATCCGATGCGTTGGCGAGCCAGCCCGTCCGCCCCCCGCCAACGCAACATCGAACGCCACGCTGGAATCATCATTCGGGCCAATTGGCCGGAACGCGCCGACCATCGACGTCCCCTCCACCCAAACGACCACGCCCGCACCCCCATCACCGTGAAACATCCGGTACCAATCTGAAACCAACAACGCGCCTTCAACCCGCTACATTGTTCGCGCGGAGGGGCACGATGCGCGCGGTTCTACTGGTGCTTGTTTTTTGGGTTGTCGGCTGCGGAGGCGGCAATCTCGCCAAAGACGAGCAGTGTGCAGTCTATGAAGACAGCGACGAAGACGGCTTTGGCAACCCCGATGTGAAGGCCTACGACTGTGCGGGATCCAGTGGCTGGCCATCCAATGGGGACGACTGCAACGACGACAATGCATCGGTCTATCCGGGCGCGCCCGAGCTCTGTGACCCACCGGGAATCGACGAGGATTGCGACGGATTGTTGGACGCCGCCGACCCCGACGCCGGAGCCGGCGGCGTCACGGCCTGGCCCGATAGCGATGGCGATGGATTCGGCGACGCCGCGAACGGACCCGTGATGTTGTGCGCTCTGCAGGCCGGGTACGTACAGGAGGGTACCGACTGCAACGACGCCAGCGACATGACCTACCCCGGAGCGGCGGAGCTCGACGGGACGGATTGCATGGAAGACGCCGATGACGACGGCTACGGCTCAGACACGCCAACAGGAGGCGGCGTAGCGGGCACCGACTGCGACGACAACGACCCCACCGTGTTTCCCGGAGCGGCCTTCAACGAGTCGCTCACCGAGTGCTTCACCGATGGCGACGGCGATGGCTATGGACCCGAGTCCGAGGGCGGCGGTGACTGCGACGACGCCGACCCCGATACTTACGTCGGTGCCCCGGAGATTCTCGTCGACGGCATCGATCAGGACTGCGACGGATTCGATTCCTACGGCTGGTTCGACGACTTTGAGGGGGGCCCGCCGTTGGGCGCCAACGGCGTGTGGAGCGCCATCCAGGGCGATGCGCTCATCGACAACGCCTACGCCGCGAACGGCGTGTCCTCGTTGACCATGTCCGGTGCGTCGGGCGTGGCGCGAACCAACGCCCTCGACACCTCCGTCTGCCCGATCATCGCCTGGTGGTACGAGGGCAAACGCGGCCCGGAATCTCCGGATGCCGGCGATACTCTGAATCTCGAGTGGTCCATCGGTGGTGTGGGCTGGAGTCCAGTCGACAGCTGGGCCGGCGATGGCGGCACTGATGCCGACTTCAGCTTCCGCACCGGAGAGATCTACGACGTCGGTGCCTATGCGGCTGACTTCCAGTTCCGACTGGTGAGCACGGGGACGGCGAACTCAGACGACTTCCACATCGACGACTTTTTCATCGGGTGTCCCGGCGCCGATCTCGATGGCGACGGTTTCTACGAGATGAACGACTGCGACGACAACGACGCGGCGCACTGGTCCGACTGCGGCGCTTGTGTGGACGCCGACGGGGACGACTATGGATTTGGCTGCGACCTCGGTGACGACTGCGACGACGGCAATGCGGCGGTCAATCCAGGTGTCACCGAAATCCCCGACGACGGTCTCGACCAGAACTGCGACGGCATCGACTCCATCCTCATGTTCGATGATTTCGAGCTCGGAATCCCCGATCCCATCGTCTGGGCCTCGGTGAGTGGCGACGCACAGATGGACGCGATCTACGTCGACAGTGGCGTGTGGTCCCTGGTCCTCGGTGGGGGTGGCGGCGACGTCATCAGCAACACTCTGGACACCACTGCATGCACCGATGTGATGTGGAGCTTCCGCGGCAAGCGAGGTCCCGAGCAACCCGATGTCGGAGACTGGCTGCGGGTCGAGTACGACGCCGGAGCCGGCTGGGTCGAGTCGTTCACCTGGGCCGGCGGTGCCACCGACCCGGCTTTCTCGGATCAGTTCGCGATCATCCCCGATCCCCTTGCCAAATGGAGTGGCTTCCGCGTTCGTCTGATTAGTAGCGGCAGCGGCATCAACACCGATGAGTTCTACGTCGACGACTTCGCGTTCGGATGCGCTGAGGACAACGACGCCGACGGCTACCTCGCTGGGCAGGACTGCGACGACAACGACGCCAACCACTGGTCCGACTGCGGTGCCTGCGTGGACGCCGATGGGGACGACTACGGCGCCGGCTGCGATCTCGGTCCCGACTGCGACGACGCCGATCCGGCTGTGAACCCAGGCGCGGTCGAGGTCGACGGTGACGGGGTCGACAGCGACTGCAACGGCCTTGAGGGCGACGGGCTGGTGGACGACTTCGAGCTTGGAGCGCCCGATCCGGGCGTCTGGGCCTCGATCACCGGCGACTACTTCTACGAGACCACCTATGTGAACGCGGGCGTGCACTCCCTGAATCTGGGCGGCGGTATCGGTGTAGCCACCTCGGTGGTCTACGACACCACGTCCTGCAACTCGGTGAGCTGGTTCTACATGGGCAAGCGCGGGCCACAGGCTCCCACCACCAACGAGTTCCTCACCCTCGAATACGACAACGGCGTCGGGTGGGTTCCGGCCGACGCCTGGGAAGGGAACGCCGCCAACGACGCTTCCTTCGTCCTCCGACAGGGCGTGATCGCCAATGTCGGCGCGCTCTGGAGTGGGTTTCGGGTCCGGTTCACCACCAATGGAACCGGGATCGGATTCGACGACTTCTTCATCGACGATCTGGCCGTCGGATGTGCCGACGACAACGATGGAGACGGCATCCTCGCGTCCCAGGACTGCGACGACAACGACCCAGCCCATTACTTCGATTGCGGACTGTGCGTCGATGTGGACGGGGACGACTACGGCACCTTCTGCGATCTCGGTTCCGACTGCGACGACACCGATCCGGCCATCTATCCGGGGGCGGCCGAGATCGATGGAGACGGCATCGACAGTGACTGCAATGGCATCGACGGTGCCGGCATCGTCGACGACTTCGAGCTGGGCGCCGCAGATCCTGCAGTCTGGTCCGCGATTACTGGCGACTTCGGATACGACGTGACCTATGTGAACGCCGGTACCTATTCGCTGAACATGGGGGGTGGAATCGCCACCGCGACATCGGTGGTCTTCGACTCGACCAGCTGTACGTCGGTGAGCTGGGCCTACATGGGCAAGCGCGGTCCAGAGGCGCCCGACACCAACGAGTTCCTGACCCTCGAGTACGACGATGGCGTCGGCTGGGTCTTGGTCGACGACTGGGAGGGCGCGACGGTCATCGATGGCGTATTCGCCCTGCGTCAGGGTGTGATCGCCGATGTGGGTGCGCTGTGGAGCGGGTTCAGGGTCCGCTTCACGACGAATGGAAGCGGCGCCGGCACCGACGACTTCTTCATCGACGACCTCGTCGTGGGCTGCGCCGACGACCAGGATGGAGACGGCGTGCTCTCGTCCCAGGACTGTGACGACAACGACCCCGCCCATTGGTTCGACTGTGGCTTTTGCGTCGACGTGGACGGAGACGACTTCGGCGCCCTGTGCGACCTCGGCGGCGACTGTGACGATGGCGACCCGAACATCTACCCCGGCGCTCCGGAGGTCGATGGCGACGGTATCGACAGCGACTGCAACGGCGTCGATGGCAGCGGCATCATCGACGACTTTGAGACGGGCGCTGCGGATCCTCTGGTTTGGACCTCGGTCACCGGCGACTTCTCATACAGCACGCTCTACGTCAACGCTGGCACATACTCGCTGAACCTGGGCGGTGGCATCGGCACGGCGCATTCCATCGTGGTCGACGCCAGCACCTGCTCGTCGATTGTGTGGAGCTACCAGGGCAAGCGGGGACCGGAGACGCCCGACGCGAACGAGTTCCTGTCGCTGGCTTACGACGACGGTTTCAACTGGATCCCGGTCGACGACTGGGAAGGCGGCGCGACCGACGCCTCGTTCTCCCTGCGTCAGGGAACCATCGTCGACCCGGCCGCGATGTGGAGCGGCTTCCGCATCCAGTTCACCACCAACGGCTCAGGTACCGGTACCGACGACTTCTTCATCGATGATCTGGTTGTCGCTTGCGGCCAACCCGATGCCGATGGCGACGGGGTCTCCGATGCCCTGGACTGCGCGGTCAACGACCCCGATCACTGGGCCGATTGCGGTCTGTGTGTCGACGCGGACGGCGACGGCTACGGCTCTCAGTGCGACCTCGGCGCCGACTGCAACGACATCAATCCCGCGATCTATCCAGGTGCGCCGGAGATCAATGGCGATGGCATCGACAGCGACTGCGATGGGCTCGACAGCGGTGGGCTTTTCGACGACTTCGAGTTCGGTTTCGCCGACCCCGCCGTCTGGGCATCGATCACCGGTGACTACGATTTCAACACCACCTACGTCTATGCGGGCACGTACTCCTTGCGGCTGGGCGGCGGCATAGCGACGGCCACATCGGTGGTCTACAACAGCTCGGGCTGCAACTCCATCGACTGGGAATACCAGGGAAAACGGGGCCCGGAGACACCGGACGCCGGGGATTGGATGCGCCTGGAGTACTGGGACGGCCTTGCCTGGGTGCTAGCGGACGAATGGGCGGGAACCGGCGTGACGGATGCCTCGTTCAGCTATCGATCCGGCAACATCGTCGACCCATTTGCTCTGTCGCCGACGTTCCAGGTGCGCTTTTCCAGCGATGGTACGGG
>Ga0315336_1003942_pt1 | contig 18698 bp, 18 predicted proteins | sample ASW5metaG_FD_204512 | JGI IMG/M metagenome (GOLD analysis project Ga0315336, IMG submission 204512) | Ammonia-oxidizing marine archaeal communities from Monterey Bay, California, United States - ASW #5 | ecosystem: Environmental > Aquatic > Marine > Intertidal zone | place: USA: California... | reverse complement strand
CCCGCCTCTGCTCGCGCAGCATGGCAATACTGTCTGGTGTAGCCAGTGCAAAATAGGCAGAGAGGTTTCCAAGATCCCGCCGATGAGCCTGGGCACCAAAGTCTGCCCAGCGCCGTAATCCCCCTAAAGTAAGCTTTGACAGCAGTTCATCGAGATGCAGGAACATCGGTCGCAGACCCCGGGGCGCCTTTGCGCAAAGTCGATGAACGAATTCAAGGTATCGACGCACAAGATTAATATCCCCAAGCCGCCTGGCTGCAACTGGCAGACTAGCCAGCAAGAGCGCAATCACATTGCCCGAGGTCATTGAGGAAAGCTTCATGATGGCCTCAAGGGTATCGGGGAGAATATCCTCTCCCACCTCTTTCGCTACAGAGGGCATCTGCTCAAGCCAGAAGCCGACCAGTTCCCGGCTACGCCCAAGCTCACAAAGCCCCTTAGCCGCCTCGAGGTAAATCTGCAGACCGGCAGGTGACATCTGCCGCGAGACATCGCTCAAAAGTGTCTCGAGGTTGCCCTGCAGTTCTGGAGCGCATTGCTCCAGCGCATCGCGATAACTGTCGAGATCGAACGTCATCCAGATCGGTCCCTGGTGTCAGCTCGGGGAAGACGCACTCAACCGTTCAGCAAAAGAAGGTGCTTACCGCAGCGTCCAGCGTGTCGCGCATATCAGGATCATCGGTAAGGGGACAGACCAGACTCATGCTGCAGGCAGCGACCGGCTCCACCCCTTTTGCCATCAGCTGTCCAGCGTACACCAGCAATCGGGTCGAAATGCCCTCATCCAGTCCATGCCCTTTGAGATTACGTGCGCGATGGGCCACTTGCACCAGTTTTTCTGCAACGTTGTGATCGATACCTGCCTCCGTCGCGACAATGCGCGCTTCGAGCTCAGGTTCGGGGTAATCAAAATCAAGGCCTGCAAAACGCTGCTTGGTCGACTGTTTCAAGTCCTTCATCAGGCTCTGATAGCCTGGGTTGTAGGAAATGACGATCTGGAAATCAGGGTGTGCAACGATCTGCTCGCCTTTTTTGTCTAGCGGCAGGGTTCGGCGATGGTCAGTGAGGGGGTGAATCACTACGGTGGTGTCCTGGCGTGCTTCGACAATCTCATCCAGATAACAAATGGCGCCGATCCGCGCTGCGGTGGTCAAGGGGCCGTCCTGCCAGCGAGTGCCCTCTTTGTCCAAAAGAAACCTGCCCACGAGATCCGAGGCAGTCATATCCTCGTTGCAGGCGACCGTAATGAGTGGCCGGGAGAGTCTGAAGGCCATGTATTCCACAAAGCGGGACTTACCGCACCCGGTGGGACCCTTTAGCATGACCGGCATTCGGGCGCCATAAGCCGCCTCAAAGAGCTCTACTTCACGACTCACCGGCTGGTAGTAGGGCTCATGCTCAACGAGATATGAATTAGCATCCGTCATAGCACGTGTAACACCGTAGAAGATTAGGGCGAGTGGGGAGCGCGATGGATCACCATGGCGGTACCCTGAGACTGCGCGAAGTTGTCATAACCGATCAGCCGTACGTGGTTGCCCGGATTGGCAGATCGACAGGCATCTATCTCGGCGAGAATCGCATCGACATCAGTCTCCCCGAACATCGGTAATTTCCACATGTACCAGAAAGATGATGTCGCATTTTCCGGTTCCGTGTGCTCCACAGCGGGATTCCAGCCTTTGGAAACAATGTAGTTCACCTGCGCCCGAATGGACGCGTCATCGAACTGCGGGAGATAGGAAAAAGTTTCAAATTTTCGACTCGCCGGATCGGAAAGGCGCGAATGGTAATCTTGCAAATCAGTCATGGTAGCGTTCTCGAGTATGTTGGATTCAGATCATCAGCGATGGACAACATCGAGCTTGTCGACGGTATCGAACTCAAACTTGATTTCCTTCCAGGTCTCCATGGCAGCTGCCAGCTCGGGGCTCGACTCGGCAGCCTTGCGCAGAACATCACCGCCGCGCTTTTCAAGACCCTCGGCACCATTACGGTTCCGGTCCTCCACGCAGGCCTCAAGTGCAACACGGTTTGCCGCCGCACCGGCTGCGTTACCCCAGGGATGACCCAGTGTTCCGCCGCCAAACTGGAAGCAGGCATCGTCCCCAAAGATGGTCACCAGTGCAGGCATATGCCATACATGGATGCCACCGGATGCTACAGGGAAGACACCCGGCATGGAGCCCCAGTCCTGGTCGAAAAAGATTCCCCGTGAACGGTCCTCTTTAATATAGGAATCCCGCATCAGGTCAATCCACCCCAGGGTGGCTTCACGGTCGCCCTCGAGTTTCCCAACAACTGTTCCCGAGTGCAGATGATCTCCTCCGGACAGTCTCAACAGTTTGGCAAGAACTCGGAAATGGATTCCGTGCTTGGGATGCCGATCGATTACTGCGTGCATGGCACGATGAATGTGCAACAACACACCGTTGTCTCGGCACCAATTGGCAAGGCCCGTATTAGCACACCAGCCTCCAGTGATGTAGTCGTGCATGATAATGCGCGCGCCCAGGGTCTTCGCGTGCTCGGCACGTTTGTACATGTCCTCAGGCGTGGGAGCCGTCACATTGAGGTAGTGGCCCTTCCTTTCTCCCGTTTCTGCTTCCGCCTTGTGTACGGCCTCCATGACAAAGTCAAACCGCTGACGCCAGCGCATGAACGGCTGGGAGTTGACGTTTTCATCATCTTTGGTGAGATCAAGGCCGCCACGCAGGCATTCGTAAACCGCCCGACCGTAGTTTTTCGCTGACAGTCCAAGCTTAGGCTTGATCGTACAACCAAGCAGCGCACGGCCATACTTGTTAAAAATATCGCGCTCGACCTGAATGCCGTGAGGCGGACCGCCGCAGGTCATCACATAGGCAATCGGAAAACGGACATCCTCAAGGCGCAAGTGGCGTAGCGCCTTGAACCCGAACACATTGCCCACCAGAGAAGTAAAAACGTTAACGACAGACCCCTCTTCAAAGAGATCGATAGGGTACGCAATAAAAGCGTAATAGGATTCATCGTCGCCGGGGACATCTTCGATAGCGTAGGCCCGACCTTTATAGTAGTCGAGGTCTGTCAGAAGATCAGTCCAGACCGTCGTCCAGGTCCCGGTCGAGGACTCGGCTGCCACTGCAGCTGCTGCTTCTTCGCGGGGGACACCGGGTTGGGGGGTTATCTTGAAGCAGGCCAGGATGTCCGTATCCTTAGGGGTGTACTCGGGCATCCAGTAGGTCTCCCGGTACTCCTTCACCCCGGCCTGATAATTCTTCGTTGCCATCTGCAGTTCCTCATACGCCTTGATTAAGTAACCGAAACCCGGGACTGTACGGGTAAGAGGCTGCAGAATAGCTAGATCATTCCATAAGCACAACTAATTATTATTGATTTCTTGAATAAGTAAAATCTTATGTTTAATGGTTTAATTCCAGTTCATAGCCGGCGAATTTCCGAACATTCAAAACACCCGTGTCGAGAATAAGGTATTGCCCTTTAATACCCTGTAGTTTTCCGGAAACACTGGCTGTTTTATCAAAGTTGTGGGCCTTCACTTTTTCCGGATATGTGGCCACTGGATACATAATTTCACAAACGCTGTTGGACGAAGACTTTTTCGTATCGCCCCAGTCTGGCCCCTTCTTGAATTGGGTAATCAGAGGATCTGCCTCGCTCAGTATCCGGGCCCGCTCAGCAAGCATGTCTAGCTTATCGGGACTGCCCTTAAGCATCCGCCGCCAGTTGGTACGGTCGGCAACGACCTGACGAAGAGTCGCCTCAAGAAGTCCGGCAATACGCCTTTCACTAACCTCAAAAACCGGTATCGCCTGAACTGCGCCCTGATCGATCCAGCGGGTAGGCACCTGACTCGCACGGGTCACGCCCACTTTTAAACCGGAAGAATTCGCTAGATACACCACATGAGGCTGCAGACAGTGCGACTCACCCCATTTGGGCTCACGGCAGGTCCCCTCATGATAATGGCAGAGTTCAGGCCGAACGATGCACTGATCACAAGAGGCAAGACGTTTAAGGCAGGGGAAGCAGTGGCCCTGATTGAAGCTTTTCTTGGTCTTGCGCCCGCAGGCAATACAGAGGATCGTTCCCGTGAAGGTAAGCGTAATCGCTTTTCCCAGCAGACTGTTGATATCGACCGAGTCCTCTCCGATAGGCAGCTCATAGCGCACCGGCGAATCTAGGTGCGTGCGCATTTTTTCTATCCGGCCCTTTATCACCAATGCACTCTCAATATAAAAAATAATGACGCTCTTATCATATGCAACTCCAATCAGTAATCCGCCGGCAATTTCCGCTCGATGATCCAGCGCTTGCCTTCGGCCCGCAGGTACCCGCCCTTCGCAAGATCACTCATGATCCGGCTGACCATTTCCCGTGAACAGCCGATCATATCGGCCAATAACTGATGGGTGAGTCTTTCGGGGATCACCGTCTGGCCGTTTTCCTCAACAGCACGCTCTTGCAGACGGGCGATCAGGCGACGATAGGCGCTCTGTAAGGCGAGCCCCTGTGTCGCATCAGTGAGTTTACGAATCATTCCAGCAAGTGCCGTAATGACAGTAAGCGCGAGCCTAGCATTCGTCTGCAACAGTTGAAGAAACTCCTGTCCATCTATCTTCAGAAGTTCCGTACGCTTCATTGCCGCCACAGAGGCCGAGCGGGGTCGGCCATCCAACACAGAGATCTCCCCAAATATGGCACCGGGCCCCTCAAGACCCAAAATAATCTCTTTGCCAGTCTCGTCGGAAAGATAGACCCGGATTTGCCCGCTGACCACTACATACAGGCTTTCACCCTTTGAACCCTGGCTGACAATAATCTCTCCACGCTCTGCGGTGACCTCTCTGGCAACTCCGGCCAGGGTATCCAGGTCAGACTGATCCAGCCCCTGGAACATTGTCACCCTACGCAATGCTTCACTCATCGTTTATAGGCCTCACTCGCGGGGACTCGTTATCCCCGGACTACCACTTAGCCTAACACCTTGTCAGGCCGTGACAAAAGACAGGCTTAACGCCGCCGACGGCGACGCCCAGACGACCGGGAATCAGAAGGTGCATCAGTCCGGAGAGGTAGAGTCACGGCCTTGGCGAGTTCATCGAAGGGTGCGCTCTTGTGAGGAATAGCCATCGCCTCGACAAAATGCTCCTGGAAACGGGTCTCCACCGCCGTTTCAATTTTTTCAATGCGGCGGATTTCCCTCTCTATTTCTTCACGGGAATTTCTGTCAACCAAGGCGATGTGGGCGCCACTGCCGGCCGCGTTACCCGCGGAGGTCACGTTCTCGAGTCTGCAGTCCGGGATAAGCCCAAGGACCATCGCATATTTGACATCGATATGGGAACCAAAGGCACCGGCCAGGCGTATGCGATCCACCGAATCCACATTCAACTTGTCCATAAGCAGTCGCACACCCGCATAAAGGGCCGCTTTTGCCAGCTGAATCGCCCTTACATCATTCTGCGTGACCAAAATTCTGATCTTCCCCTCGTGCAGGACGTAGGCAAAGGTTCGGCCGTCGGCGATGACCCGCGGGGAACGTGCTGAAAGTGCGCCATCGACAACGCCGTCGCTGTTGATCACCTGTGCCAGATACAGCTCAGCCAGTACCTCAATGATTCCGGACCCGCAAATTCCCGTAATACCGAGCCCGGCGGTCTCGCTGGCAAAGTTAGGGTGATCTGACCACAGGTCACAACCGATGATCCGAAATTTCGGCTCGAGCGTCTCGGGATTAATTCGGACCCGCTCGATCGCCCCCGGTGCAGCGCGCTGCCCGGAACTGATCTGCGCGCCTTCAAAGGCGGGGCCTGTGGGGCTGCTGGCTGCGAGAAGGCGGTGCCGATTGCCGAGCACAATCTCCGCGTTGGTGCCGACATCCACCAGCAGAGTCAACTCCTCGCGAAGATGGGGTGCTTCAGACAACACCACCGCAGCGCAGTCTGCACCAACGTGGCCCGCGATACAGGGCAAGATATAACACCTCGCACCGGGGTTGATGCCAAGATCTAGCGTTTGCGCTGAAACCGTGACCGCACTGTCGGTCGCCAGGGCAAATGGCGCGCCCCCAAGCTCCACTGGCGATAATCCCAGCAACAGATGATGCATGATGGGATTACCCACGAAAGTGCAATCCAGAATGTTGTCCGGAGTCTGCTCTGCCTCGGCACAAACCTCGACAATCAGCTCCGCAACGGCAGTCCGTACCGCTTCGCACATCTGCTTTTCAGCACCCGGATGCATCATGACGTAGGACACGCGACTCATCAGGTCTTCACCAAAGCGAATCTGTGGATTCATCCTCCCGGCCGATGCCAATGCCTCGCCGCTCGCGAGATCCACGAGGTGGGCCGCAATCGTGGTCGATCCGATGTCGAAGGCCATCCCCAGAGCCGTGTCGTGATAACCAGGCCAGATCGCAACAACTTTTCGCTCCCGATACACAGCGACCGTGATCCGCCACTGTCCAGTCCGAAGCGCGCCCTGCAGCTCGGTTAACACATGCAGATCACACTCAAGATCCGTAAGGCCCCATTCAAACTCCAGTTCTTCCAAAAGCCGCCGCAAATCAGAGACAGACTCATGCATGTTTGGTTCAGAGACCTCAACCACATGCAGGCGGACCAGAGGATTGACAGAAAGATCGTGCACTTCGGTCCTCTTGCGGACCACCTGCCGGTGCACCTGGCTTTCGGGCGGAACATCAATAACTGCGTCACCCAAGAGGCGCGCCGAGCAGCCCAGACGTCGGCCTTCGGCAAGACCATCAACCTCATCGTAGGCGACCTCGTTTTCGCCTAGGCCCGAAAGATGTGCCGCCCGGGACTCGATGCCGTGCTTGGGAAACGCGCCTTCACTCAACGTGACCTGACAGCGACCACAGATCGCCCGGCCGCCACACACCGAATCGAGATCGACACCCAGATCACGGGCGGCCTGCAATACCGTCGTTCCACGTGATACCCGACCCCTCTTACCCGAGGGGGTGAAAACCACCAGCACGTCATCACTCATAGCAGAATCCCTGGCGAGCAGACGAACTCAAATCGAACTGCCGCTGATGGTTTTTTCATCCGGATGCACCTGGTAATAGTCAGACGCATCGTCAAAAAAGATATGCGCCCCAGCAGCCAACCCCGTGGGTTTGTCGAATGTCCCCGCAGCTATAGACAGAGTATCGTTTTTGGCATGATTCCAGAATAGACTGGAACCGCAGTGACCACAGAAACCGCGCTCGACTTCTTTTGAGGATTGGAACCAGCGCAAACTCTCGTCCTGCTGGATATCAATACGATCCCGAGGCGCGGATGTAGCTGCCCAGAAATGTCCACTCATCTTGCGGCACTGGTTGCAATGACAGAACAGCACTTCCCGCAATGGGCCATGCACCGTGAACCGGACCAAGCCACACAAACAACCCCCCGAGATGGATGTCTCAGCCATTGCCTGTCCGCCGGCGACCTCGGCGCCGACCCTCTCGTGCGCTCACTTGCCCTTCGGCCTGGGGTTCCCTGAATCGCGCGATCCATCGCAGGCAATCCGGATCATGGCCCATCATGACATCTGCACCCATGATCGCCTGCATCACCTCAACGTGCAACGGGCTGGTAATCGCTGACGTCATCCCCGCACCCATAGCCATGGTGAGGAAGGCGGCATTCAGGCCGTTGCGGTTGGGCAAGCCGAAACTGACGTTGGAAGCACCGCAGGTACTGTTTACCTTCAGTTCATCGCGCAGCCGGCGGAGGATATGCATCACTTGACGGCCGGCGTCATTGAGCGCACCAATAGGCATCACCAGTGGATCGACCACCACGTCTTCGGCCGGAATACCATGGTCTGCCGCCCGCTCGACGATTTTTTTGGCAACCAAGAAGCGCTCGTCCGGGTCTTCAGATATGCCGGTTTCATCATTTGAAATCGCCACCACCGCCGCGCCATACTTCTTGACGAGCGGCAGCACCTGCTCAAGACGTTCCTCCTCCCCGGTCACCGAATTGACCAGTGGTTTCCCCTGATATACCGACAGACCTGACTCCAGTGCTTCGACGATAGAGGAATCAATCGACAGCGGCACATTGGTAAGAGACTGAACCAGTTTCACGCAGTCAGCGAGGATGGCGGGTTCATCCGCCAGCGGAATACCCGCATTGACATCAAGCATATGGGCGCCCGCTGCGACCTGCGCCAACGCGTCAGCTTCAACGCGGCTGAAATCACCCTCCTTCATTTCTGCCGCCAGTATCTTTCGTCCTGTGGGATTTATCCGTTCCCCAATAACGCAAAAGGGCTGATCAAATCCGATCCGTACTTCCTTTGTCGCTGAACTAACAACTGTTACCGTCACTTACGCGTCCTCAAGTTTGCTGACCTTTATGGTCGTTACCAACGCTGGGGTGCCAGGGCATTCTCCCTTCGAGCACACCCGACTCCCCCACGATCTCCCGCACCCGCTCTTCCTGCTTGTAGGCCATGATATGAACACCATGTACTCCTTCAATTTCACGGACTGCCTGGATCATCTCTACACAAATGCGAACGCCCTCCTCACGTTGGTCCCGAGCGCTCAGTAGACGCTTGATCACCAGATCGGGGATATGCACTCCGGGAACGTTGTCCCGAATCCAGGCCGCCGTGCGCGCAGACGGCATAGGTCCGACACCCACGAGAATATAGCAACGCTCAGTGAGCCCCATGTCTCGGACCTGGGTCATGTAATTTCTCAACCGTTCAAGATCGAAACAGTACTGTGTCTGGACAAACTGTGCGCCAGCATTGATCTTTTTTTCCAGTCGTACCGGGCGGTAGTCCAGCGGTGGACCAAAGGGGTTCGCCGCGGCACCGAGAAATACCCTCGGTGGAGTTGTCAACTCGCGGCCGCTCAGAAACTCCCCCTGATCACGCATTACGGTTACCGTCTGCAACAGACTGATGCAGTCAAGATCAAAGACCGGTTTGGCGTCAGGCTGATCGCCCGCCTGAACACCATCTCCCGTGAGACACAGGATATTGGTCACCCCCATAGCCGCCGCGCCGAGTACGTCACCTTGAATGGCTATCCGGTTACGGTCGCGGCAGGATACCTGCATAACCATTGAATAACCCTTCCGGGTTAACAGCGAACACACCCCAACGCTGGACATATGGCAGTTAGCTCCAGAGCCATCGGTCGCGTTGATGGCATCGACACAGCCGTCAAATGCGCTCGCCCTCTCGTACACCGCCTCGGCGTCTGCGGAATCCGGGGGCGCAATCTCTGCGGTCACCGCAAATTTACCACTTCGCAGTACCCGCTCCAGACGGCCAGGCGACACGTGTCCTTGAAGAATCGACAGAGGCTGTCCGGGATCGCTCGTGACTGAGTGCATGTCATGCGTCCTGCTGAAAAAATCGAAGGTCCCGCTTTTTTCGAACCTCGCGAAGCCACGAGGAACAGCCGCGCTGGCCCTGGGCCAGGGGAGGCTGCACCTGTGCGATACGGGTTTGATCACGCATCCGCTGACTACCCTCCCACGCATCGACCCATACACAACGCATCTGGGGTTCTACTTCGCAAAAGCCATCAGACCTGACACCGCCGCAGGGTCCATTACGAAGCTCCTTCGGACAGTTCATTGGGCAGGACATCCCGGTCTCGCTGAGCACGCAACTCCCGCACATCCTGCAGTCAAACATCACGCTCTTAACAGTTCTTTCGACCGCCCGGACGGGTTTTTCAATCCGCGCGTAACCTATCCACAGCCACAATGGGTGTAGCGCTAATAAAATCCCCTCAAAGCACTGGTACAGCCATTCGAGTTTGCGCGAGTTGCGCACCGACCACTGCCTTAGTGCGTACATCGACGAATCTTAGTCTGAAGCCTGGCCGGTGTCAGAAACGCCCTTGGCGCGAATCAGGGCAAGCAGGTCATCATCGGAAAACCCCGACTCGAACGCCTGGGCACGGGCCTGTACGGCTTGCTCGAGGTCGGCGTCATCACAACTGACTGTCTCGCGACGCCACTCGCTCATGTAGGCATCTGAAGAGCCTTTACCCGCACGCATCGCCGCCCGGTCGATGGCGTCCTGAAAACGTGAACTCAAAAGGACCTTTCGGGTGTCACGTCCTTTGCGCGCCATGACCTGGGAAGGAATATCCCGCCAGAATACAGTAATCAGCTTTGCCATGATTTACTCCGCTGCTTGCCAGATAAAAAGTGAATCGGATGAGTCCGCTAACCATCAGTCGCGGGGCGAATGCGTCTTTGCAAATTTCGCCAGACTTGTTTCCAGTTCACCGAATCCTGTCGGCAGATAGTCGAATTCTAGACCAAGCGTTTGTGCCGCTGAGCGCGCCATCGAGAGCAATTCGGGTGAATCGGATTGAGCCAGGTACATCAGTGTCGTGTAGTGCGAGAAATAAGTGTCTCTTAACTCTGGGTGAGCCCGAATGCCAAGTTCCTCCATCACTAGTCTCTCAAAATGCCGGGCAAGAAAATCCGTAAGATAAAAAACACCGGGCTCAGTTTCATGCCTTTGCAGAAAAGCCTCGGAGCCCCAAAAAAATTCATAGCAGTGCGCGCCGGGCAATCTCTCGACTCCTTCTTCAGTAAGCACGCTGTCCAATTGACCTCCCGTTCCGCAATCGGCATAGGCAACGAAGATAGAGCTGTAATGGTTACGGGATTGCCGGATTTTCTCTTGCACGGCAGGGGCGATCTGTTCCGGGTGGTTGTGCAAGCTCGCCGGAAGGCATTCAACTTTAAGATGTTCCCAACGGTTGGCCTTGGTCAATGTCGTGATTTCATGCGCCAGGGCCCCGCACGCGATGACGAGACTCACTGAAGGATGCGAAGGTGTAGACATCGTTACGAAAATACCCTACCGCCGAGCCCTAACGGATCGAAATAAGAAGAGGCAAGTCTGCCCCGGATTCTGTCCAAAAAGACGCCCCCCCGTAAAACCGAGCCGCGTCGAGAATAATCAGGCGGCCGCTCTTTTCTCCGCAACGAGTTGTTTGGCAGTTTCGACAGCAACCGCCGCGTCACGGCAATATGCATCCGCGCCGATTGCCTGCCCAAACTCCTCATTCAAAGGCGCCCCGCCGACCAAAACGATAAAATCCTCACGGATACCTTGCTCGACCAGAGTATCTATCACGACTTTCATGTACGGCATAGTCGTCGTCAGCAGCGCAGACATTCCCAAAATATCCGGCTTGTGGGTTTCGATGGCTTCCAGATATTTTTCCACCGGGTTGTTAATGCCGATATCAAACACCTCAAAACCAGCTCCCTCAAGCATCATTCCAACGAGATTCTTTCCGATGTCATGGATATCCCCTTTCACAGTGCCGATTACGACACGGCCGACCGTTTCCGCCCCGGTTTCCGCCAGCAGGGGTCTGAGGATACCCATACCACCCTTCATCGCGTTGGCAGACATCAGAACTTCTGGGACAAAAAGGATGCCGTCGCGAAAATCAATACCGACGATCCGCATCCCCTCCACGAGGGCCTCCGCGAGCACTTTATCGGGCGACCAACCCCGCTCCAGCAGGATATTGGTTCCTTCTACGATCTCTTCTTTCAGTCCATCATAGAGGTCATCGTGCATCTGCTCGACAAGTTCCTCATCGGAAAGGGTGCTCAGATCCAGATCATCAGATTCTTCTTCGGTCATAACAGGATAACTCTCACGAAAATTACACCGGCGAAACCAAGCGACATTTTATGGGCCAAGTTTTAACAGGGTGTTTTGGCCGCGACACAGCACCATCGTATCGCGACACTCAGCCCTGCCTGGGACAACTCTGGGGAAGATGAGCCCGGGCGCGGAGGGGCGGCCAAGGCAACTCTAGGGGCCCCGGAGGCAGGCGTTACACTTGCGAGGGACAAAACATCCGGTAATCCGTGAATGATCAGGACATTCGAACAAACAATCCGGACCGGGGTTTAGGATCAAAACAGGTTGATTTGGGCGGCATGACTTCACCCGCATTTGCGACGGCCATGAGTTCGGCCATAGAAGTAGGAAAACAGGCGATGCCCAGTTGCCAACCTTCCCGGCATCGCTGTAATAAACCGTTAATTCCGCTGTCACCGGTAACATAATTCAACCTGGGATCTTTGCGGGCATCATGAATTCCGAGTACCGGTGCAAGGACCTTATCCTGAAGTACCGAGACATCCAAATTTCTGACCGGGGACGGATCCTGCACTGCGGGTCGTCGGGTGATCGTAACGGCCTGCCCGTCCATCAACATCAGAAACTGGCCCCGGCGTGCTGGCAAAGTCGCCTGGTCAGCAGACGTTGCCTCGACAGTGAAGTGGGGTTCCAGCCTCTCCACGAACTCTTCAGACGTGAGCCCACCGAGATCGCGCACGCATCGGTTAAATGGAAGCACGCGCAACTGACTTGCAGGGAACAATACAGTCAAAAGATAGTCCCACGGGCCCGGCCCCTTCCCTTGCGCGTGTCGGCTGGCAGCGTGGTGCAGTGTCGATGCCGCGCGATGATGTCCATCGGTCAGGTAGGTATATTCAATTCCGATAAACGCTTGTTTCAGTGCATCCAGAACGGGTGGATCGCTGACCTGCCATAAACGCTGCTGAACGCCATCCGGCAGAGGAAAGTCCAGCATGGGTTTACTATTGATCAAATCATCAACGATCGCATCGATGGTGTCGGTTCCCTCATAAGCGAGACAGATGGGGCTCGAGGTCGCTCCCACGGCATCTAGGTAGTGACCCAGTCGTGCTTCATGATCCTTGCGGGTCTCTTCATGCTTACGCACCAGTCCGTCGCGATACTCACTAACCGGGATTTCCGCAACGATGCCGGTCTGGCTGCGCCCATTGATAATCAACTGGTACAGAAAGATTGCTTCATGATCACAACGCGCGTAGGCGCCACTGGCCAACAGGTGTTGAAGCTGATCCGCGTTTTCCTTTAGAAGTTGCTCCTCCGAGGGGCGTTCTCCATGTGAAAAATCATCCACCGACCGCATCACATTGATGTAGTTATGAGGATTGGCTTCGCGAAAACCCCGTCGTTCATCTGGGCTCATGGAATCATAAGCTGGACCCACCACAGACTCCGCATGCCCGGGAGTGACCAAGTGTGGCTGAAAGGCGCGGATCTGGGTCACATTAACTCCTGCAATTCGGTCCGCTGATCAAGCAGGATGCGCGCTTTGAAATTCCGACATAAAGGCCGTAAGGGCATCCACACCCCCCAAGGGCATAGCGTTGTAGATGCTTGCGCGTATCCCGCCGACGCTACGATGGCCCTTCAGATTCAGCAGGCCAGCGGCATCCGCCCCGGAAAGAAACACTTTCTCTAACTCCTCGGTGGGAAGACGAAAAACGACATTCATAACTGATCTTGAGCCTGCATCGACCGGACAACGGTAATAGCCGTCACTCTGGTCAATCGCACCATAGAGTCTCCCGGCCTTTTCATCCGCTTGGCGCTCCATTGCAGCCACCCCTCCCTGATCCCGCATCCACTTCAGAACTTTGCCCAGCATGTAAATAGGGAACACCGGGGGCGTATTGAACATTGAACCTTTATCCGCCTGAATGTCATACCGAAGATAGCGGCCAATCTCCTGATTATTTTCCCGCGCCACGCTTTTCCGGATGATCACCAATGCCATTCCTGCGGGGCCGAGGTTTTTTTGCGCACCACCGTAGACCAGATCAAAGCGCTCCCAGGGAACCGGCCGCGACATATAGTCTGAGGACATGTCGCCAACCAGAGGCACGTCCACCTGGGGCCAGTCCGAGAATCGGATGCCTCCGATAGTCTCATTAGACGTCAGATGCAGATATCGGGTATCGGGTTGAATCTCGATCTCGTCAGTACTTGGCATGCGCGAGTAATTGCAGTCGGCACCATCCCAAGCCGTGTAGACATCTCCATAATGCTTGGCATCCGCGATCGCTCCCTTGGCCCAAGTGCCGGAATTGATATAGCCGGCCTTCTGCCCACTCATCAGCAGGTTCATCGGCACCATCGCGAACTGCAAGGTGGCGCCTCCCTGCAGAAACAGCACATCAAATTCATCGGGCACGCCGAACATCGTTCGAACCAGATCTACCGCCTCGTCATGCACGGCAACAAAATGTTTGCCCCGATGACTCATTTCGATCAGAGACATGCCGGCGCCATGATAATCGACGAACTCGGCCTGACCCTCTTCAAGAACGGATAACGGTAAGGTGCAAGGACCCGCACTGAAATTGTGTAGTCGTTCAGTCATTGCTAATTGATCTCTCTGGTTTGTATCCGGTTGTTGATCTATCCCATTCGCTCCCATCGCAACAAAGTCTGCGGTGATGCAAAAACCTTTCAGCCCTGGCCGTTCACGCAGTGCAGAACGGTCCCGTCCGCAAAAGCGCTGATAACTTCCAGAACGCCTTCGGCTACTGCGGTCTGCGCCTGATGCGTCGACGCGCCGATATGGTGGGTTCCACAGGTATTGGGATGACTGGCAAGCGCGGATGAAAATGTACCCTCACCTGAGGCAGGCTCATCAGCGTAAACGTCCAGTCCCGCCCTGATTCCCTTGTCGCTCATAGCGCTGAGAAGCGCGTCTTCATCGATGACATCCCCCCGGGAGGCATTAATGATAATAGTGCCCGGCTGGAGTTTGTCCAGAAATTCGGCATTTACCAGCCCCTTCGTTTCGGCCGCACTGGGAACATGCAAACTGATGATGTCGCAAGTTCCCAACAATGTATCGAGGTCGGACACGGTTTCAAGACCAAGACGCGTCAACGTCTCCCGCGTTTGCGCGCTTCGGGAAGGTTTATCAACCACGTAGACATGGATTCCGAAAGCCCGGGCACGTTCGGCAACAGCGAGTCCAATCGCGCCCAATCCGATGATTCCCATATGACGGCCATACAAACCCTGCGCCACTGAGTAGGTTGTCTTGTTCCAGCGACCCGCCTTGAGGTCGATAACATTTTCCGGAATCCTCCGGTCGATGGCGATAAGAAGACCTATCGCCAGTTCAGCGACTGCCACGGCATTCTTGCCGGGAACATTACAGACCGCAATGTTGCGATTCGCTGCCGCCTCCTTGTCTATGTTGTTGGTGCCCGCCCCCGCACGCACCACCAGACGCAAAGATGCTGCAGCATCAATAGCCTGAGCGCTGACTTTCGTGCTGCGCACAACGAGCACCTCGGCGTCGCCAACTGCGTCGGGCAAGACATCGCCCACCAGGTCCGGCTGAAGGTCGCAGTGATGACCCTGATCCTGCAACTGTTTCAGCTGCGTCTCGGGAAACTTATCTGCAAATAGAATCTTCAAACTGCCTCCAGTGCGCTGCGCTCAATGGCGAAAGGGTGCGTATTCTACGATGATCGCAAAACAAACTTGCACGTTTTGGGAAATTTTATGCGATTAGAGCGGTACGGTAGCAGGCGCCAGGCCAAGGAATCGGAAGGATTTCTTATGCTTTACCCGATGCCGCCCTTATGGAAGCGACAGACTCCCGGTTAGATCAGCCATTGCGATCCCTGCGACCGGCTCCACACGAGAAGGACTAGGAGATCAGCCGCCCAGAAATAACTCCCCGACCTTGGGGTTTTCAAGGAGTTCGCTGCCCTTGCCTGCGACGGCGATCTTGCCCGAGACCATGACATAGCCAATGTCGGCAAATTCGAGCCCCTTTTTAGCATTCTGCTCAACCATGATGATGGTCTTACCTTCGTTGTGCTGTAAGTCGTACAGAATTTCAAACACCATGTCGATGAACCGTGGCTCAAGACCAATCGATGGCTCATCCACCAATAACAACTCGGGGTTCATAACCAGAGCCCGTGAAATCTCAAGCAGCCGGCGCTCTCCACCAGACAACACTTTCGCCTGATGGCGCCGACGGGCAGCCAGTCTCGGGTATTTATCAAAAACGGATTCCGCTGCCGCTCTTGCCTCGGCGGGCTGGTTCTTGAGAAAACCTCCCATCCACAGATTTTCCTCAACCGTCATACCGGGGAAAATCGACTTATCCTGCAGGATGTAGGCGATGCCGGCCTTTTCCAGTTTTTCACTTGGTGACAAAGCTGTCACATCAGTTTGCTCACCATCTTCCCCGATCAAAATGCTGCCGGAGAAAATATTGTTGAAGCCAAAAATGGCGTGCAGGACAGTAGATTTTCCAGCCCCGTTTGGGCCAATCAGGCACAACGACTGCTTGCGTCCCAGCCGCAGGTTGATGCCATGGAGAATATGCATCTGGCCATATCCAGCAACCAGATCATTCAAGGCAATATAGGGTTCACCCTCTACCAGCGCATCCAACTGCTCCAGACTGATCTCTTCGGCAATGGCAGCAGTCTGCCGGACGACCTCCTCAACCGAAATGACCGAATCGACCTCTCCCGCCCCGTAGCCGCGCGTTGTACTCTCCCGATCATCACTCATCAGTGCGCCCCCAGGTAGGCGTCTATCACCCGCTGATCACCCTGAATATCGGACGGAGACCCCTGTGCAAGCAACTGCCCATGCGCCAGACAGTAAATGTGATCTGCCATGTTCATGATCACGCGCATATTGTGCTCAATGACGAACAAGGTGATACCAAACTCCTCATTGGCTCGTCGCAACCGGTCAATAAGCCCGTTAATCAATGTCGGATTGATACCCGCCGTCGGCTCGTCCAGCAGCAGACTGGTGGGCTCATTCATCAGCGCCATGGCGAATTCCAGTAGTTTCTGCTGACCAAAAGACAACGACCCAGCCCGCAAGAAACGCTTTTGGTATAGACCTACAAATTCGAGCAAGGCCTCGGCTCGTTCATATTGTTCAGGTCCGTTTCGACCAAAAGCATCAGCAAACCGCATCTTCCGGTGAGGCAGCGATATCAGCATGTTATCGACGGCTTTCATCTGTCCGTAGATTCGTGTCTGCTGAAAGGTGCGTAACAAGCCAAGCCGTGCAATCTTTTGGACCGGTAGCGTTGAGATCTCTTGACCCTCAAAGAGAATGCTGCCGCTATCGATGGGGTGATACCCCACAATGGAGTTAAAAAGGGTGGTCTTTCCCGATCCATTCGGACCGATCAGGCCCGTGATCGTACCCTTTTCCACAGAAAGCGAAATATCCGTATTGGCAACCACACCACCGAAGGACTTGCTGACCTTGTTGACCTCGATAATGGCGCTCATGACTGATCATCCCCTGCTGCCTCGTCCGCTTTAGCCGGGAGACTGAACCAGTGCGGCTTTCGCTCCATCAACCAGCCAACGACACCGCCCTCGAAGTAAACCACCGTAGCAACGATCAGGACACCCAACGCCACCCATTGCCACCCCAGAAGATAAGTCCAGGTCACTTCCTTGAATACATGGAAGAGGATAGCGCCTACAACCGGACCCCAGAGCGTACCTTTTCCTCCCAACAGGGCGCAGACCACCATAAAGATACCAAGATTGATCGTCTGATAGGCCGATTCCAAAGGTTCAAAGTGAATTAACTGAAATGCAGAAATTGCGCCGGCAACCCCGACAAAAAAGGCTGCCATTGCCCATGTAGCAAGTTTGTACTGCAGCGTATGGATACCCATAGCTTCGGCTTTTTCCTCGTCATCGCGGATGGCGTTGATCGCTGCGCCGAAACGGGTGGTATAGAGCCACTTGAGGAAAAGAAACAACACCACCCCGGTAGCGGCAAAAAGAAAATAGAAGAGGATCTTGCCATTCTCAAAGTCACCCGGATATACCGGAAGCGCAATACCCTGTCCTCCCCCTACCCAGTCCCAGTTGGAAACGAGTTCACCGGCAGCGATGGCAACCCCTAGGGTGCCGATAGCAAAATAAGGGCCCCGAAGACCAAACGTGATATAGCCGATCACAACCGCGACCACCGAACAGAAAAGACCCGCTGCCAGCATGCCCAGAAACATACCGGTGAAATACTGGCCATCAGTAAATTCGTAGATTCCTCCACCAGAAGAACCGGTGTACTCACCCACGTCGTAAGCCAATGCAATAGTAACGACTGCAGCAACGTACATACCGGTACCGTAGAAGGTAATGTTGCCAAGCGAGTTGTAACCCATCTGGCCGCCAGTCATATCCCAGGTTAAGGCTACAATGATCATGAGCCAAACCGTTGCCAACTGGGTTTTGAATACCGGAAACACAAAAGGCGCGATGATCATAAAAATAATCAACGCAAGGTAGAAAACAGCCCTCTTTCCCATCAGCCTGACCTTTTCAACTTACTGGAGACTCTGTCGAACCCGCCGCTGCTGCAGGAGACGGAAGATCAAGACCAACAGAAGCAGTAACACAGCAATTGCCTGCTGATAACCGATTCCGAAGATATGGGCACCATATTGCTCAAGCACACCGATGCCCAGACCCGCTGCGATCACGCCTGGGAGGTTACCCAGACCGGCAGCCGTCACGATCACGAAAGCCCGCACGGAGTGGGTAATTCCGTAAAAAGGCTGAATGACCCAGACCATGACGATAATGGCACCGGCAGCCCCACAGATGGCTGCGTTTAACGAAAACGTGAAGGCATAGACCCTATCAGTATTGATGCCTAGCACGCGGGCTGCCCGCGCATCCTGTGCAGTTGCCCTGATCGCCTGACCCATCCGGCTGTACTTCATAAAAAGGACTACCCCAATCGCAAGCGACCCCACCATCAGTACCCCTAACAACTTGGCGATAGGGACATCGATAAAT
>Ga0315336_1003941_pt1 | contig 18698 bp, 12 predicted proteins | sample ASW5metaG_FD_204512 | JGI IMG/M metagenome (GOLD analysis project Ga0315336, IMG submission 204512) | Ammonia-oxidizing marine archaeal communities from Monterey Bay, California, United States - ASW #5 | ecosystem: Environmental > Aquatic > Marine > Intertidal zone | place: USA: California... | reverse complement strand
TGGTCGAGGTACGGGTTGATGTGGTTCCCTGACTTGTCGCGAACCGGGCACCGACAGTAAAGGCGCTGGTTGGGGCCCGGGAGCGTTGTTTCCCGGCAGGAACATGGATGCCACGGCTGCGAAAACAACCAACGCGGCGGTCGACAGCGTCCGGCGCATTCCCTGGGTCCTGGCTGGCCACCCGATTCGATTGGGCGGGACGCGGGATCCCGACCACGACGGGGTACGGTACGCCAGGGTGGCAAGTGCTGCCAAGACCAATCCCAGCCACCTGTGCTGTGCGGCCGTGATGTGATGCGGAATCTGGTTCCACGATCGCTTTTGGCCGTGCAGGCTGGGAACGTCATACGCTGCGAATGCCGTGGACGACTGTGGCAGGGGACGGCTGTGTTGGAATTCGGGCCCGCGTTGATCAGAATGAGCGTCCGTTCGCCCCCGCGACGCAGCGGGCGCGGCCAACAAATCTGAGAGCGTGTCGGGTTGTCCGCCCGTGGCGGCCGGCGGGATGCTCTCCAAGCCGTTCTGGAGTCCCAATCACGGCATGTCATCGATACCGCGTGAACAACCTCTGGTGGTCGGCAGCCGGAATCGGCACAAAGTTGAGGAGATCGCCGATTTGCTGCGGCCCTATGCAATGACCGTAACCAGCATCGCGGATTTTGCAGGGGTTGCGGAAGTTGAGGAAACGGGCACGACCTTTGCGGACAACGCGGCGAAGAAGGCCCGCGAGACGGCCACCGCAATCGGGCAGTGGGTCCTGGCCGAGGATAGTGGGCTGAGTGTCGATGCCTTGGACGGCCATCCCGGAGTCTTCTCGGCCCGCTTCAGCGGTCCGCAGGCAACGGATGCCTCGAACAATGCCAAACTGATTGCGGAATTGGCCGGCGTTTCCGCTGCCCGGCGCGGAGCTCAATATGTCTGTCATGTGGCCGTGGCGGATCCCGCCGGAGACATTCAATTGTCGGTCGAGGCGACCTGTCGAGGACGTATCTCCGAGGTGCCGCAAGGAACGAATGGGTTTGGTTACGATCCGTACTTCCTGCTCCCCGAATATCACCGTACGTTTGGGGAATTGAGCCCCATCGTGAAGCAGACTCTGAGTCATCGGGCACGCGCCTTCCAGCGGTTGATCCCCCGACTGGTGCGGCTGTTCGATTGACAGCCTATTGTGGCAATCCCGGCTGGAGTATGATCGCATGCGCGTTGCCACGCATCCCTGCTCGCGGACCGGTTGCTTGCGGACCGGTTGATATGATGGTCGTTGGATTTCAAAGCCGTTGAGGAGGTATCTGTCGATGGATCATTTGATCACACGCCGCCAATTACTGGGATCGGGCGCTCTGTTATGTGTGACTGGCGGCCGACCCTCTGTGGGCCGCGCTGCGGCTGAGATGAGTGCCCGAGTTTCCGGCAGGCCGGTGATCAGCGGCCAACCGGATCTGTATCACGGTTGGCCCACGATGACCCGTCGCCGTTCGGGTCAGTTGATCTTGGTCTGGTCCGGGGGCCGTGAAGCCCATGTCTGTCCCTTCGGACGCGTTGAGATGATGACGTCTGACGATGCTGGACGCAATTGGTCTTGGCCGCGCGTGGTCTTGGACGGCGACATCGACGATCGTGATGCCGGAGTCTTGGAGACGCCTCGCGGAACGCTGCTGGTGACAACGTTTTCTTCGTTGGCGTACGAAGCGATACTGGATCGTGCCCAGCGACAGAAGAACTGGCCCCCCGAACGCATCAAGCGTTGGCAGGCGGCTCGGGACCGACTGGGCAAAGAACAACGGCAAGCGGAGCTGGGCACTTGGATGATTCGCTCGACCGACGGAGGCAGAACATGGTCGCAGCGGTTTGACTGCGGTGTCAACAGCCCTCACGGACCGATTGCATTGGCGGACGGACGCTTGCTGTATGCCGGAAAGGAATTGTGGCGCGGGCCCCAATCGCGGATCGGTGTTAGCGAATCCACCGACGATGGGCAGACCTGGAAGTGGTTGGCCGGCATTCCGACCCGAACAGGCGATGATTCAAGTAAGTATCATGAACTGCACGCGGTCCAGGCGGCCGATGGCCGCATTGTGGCGCACATCCGCAATCACAACACGGCAAACGCGGGAGAAACACTGCAGTCGGAATCGCGCGACGGGGGCCAGTCGTGGTCCGCTTTGCATCCGATTGGCGTGTGGGGACTGCCGTCTCATCTGCTGAAGATGAACGACGGCCGGTTGTTGATGTCCTACGGCCACCGACGCCGCCCCTTCGGTATTCAGGCCCGCATCAGCGACGACCACGGTCAGTCGTGGTCCGAGGCGATGGTGTTGTCGTCCGACGGCAATTCGGGAGATCTGGGGTATCCGACGACCGTGCAGTTTCCATCGGGAGAGTTCTTGACGGCCTGGTACGAACGGCTCGCAGGCTCTGCGCACGCCGTTTTGCGTCAGGCGCGTTGGACTTTGACTGGCTGAAATCACTCTGCGTTCCGTGGCCGGGCCCGAGCCAGGGCGAAGCTGATGATGACCATGCTCGACAGCAACCAGGCCAGTTGATTGACGTCTCCCTGGGGCAGCGGTGCTCCGGTTTCCTCGTCCGCGAAGACGACGGCGGCGACTGGAGCATAGATCGTGCCACAGATCATCGCTGCCGCCACCGCCGCGAATACGATCCGGAAGCTCTGTGTCCAGGACGTGCGTCGGGTGGCGATCAGGATGGCCAGCGCTGCGGTAGCCGCAATGACGATCCAGGAAGATGTGTGTGTCAACATGTTGCGGAACATTTCGTCCAGACCGCTATCCTGAATCCCATCGTCCACAAAGGCGCTCAGGCATCCGCCTCCCACGCCGCCCAGCCCTCCCAGCAGCGTCCCGGCGACAAAGCCGAAGACGCAGACCGGGAACGATCGGTCGATCAGTCCTTGGCTGAATCCCAGCAGAGCGGCAAACAGCATTCCCGTCAGGCCCAGTACGAAGCCGGTGTTCTGGCAGGCCAGCGTGCGTTCCAGAATCCGCAATTCGTCTGCTTCGGCGGGATTGCGGTGTGTTATGGAGTACAGTTCGGTCATCCTTTGTGTGGGTTGAAACACGTGCTCGAACCGTTGCAGGATCCACCAGGCCCCGGCTGTTGAGAGCATCGCGGCCACACAGAACAGCAGGCAAGCTGCCACGTTTCCCGATCTGGCGGCGGGCTTGCCCGAGTGCTTCTCTGCGGATTCCGACATGCGATCACGGTTCCTTCTGTTGAGAAGAGGTTGCTTGATTGTCACCAAATCGCGCAGCGAGTCGCTTGTGCCGTTTGGCTTCGGCCAGGCGGCCTTGGCTTTCGTAAATGGCAGCGATTGCTGCGTGGGCACCCTGCTGAGCCGGATCGATGTCCAGCGAGCGTTTGAGTGCGGTGAGTGCCTGCGGTGTATTGTGGCAATTCTGTTGGCAAAGCCCCAGGTAAAACCAGTCACGTGCGTTGCGGCGGGCGGAACTGAGTTCACGCAGTGGGATCAGCGCTTCGGTGAACCGCTGTTCTCGAAAGCGGATATTGGCCACGATCCGCAGTGCGTCGATCCGCGCGTTGGATGGGTGTGGCTCCAGTCGTAAAACGTGTTGAGCATACTCATCCGCTGCGTCTGTTTTGGATTCCGCCATCGCCAGACCAGCCAGGGCCGCGTAGACTGGTGGATCCGCCGCTCCCTTGCGCTCCACACCCTGCAGCAGTTCGCGAGCACGCTGGATGGCGATTCGACTTTTTCCCGCCGCGGACGGGCTGCGAAACAACTCAAACAACGCCAGACCCAGGCCACGGTCGCGATCGATGTCCGACAAACGCGCCTGGTCTTGCAACGCGATTAAGGTCCCCGATGATTGACGCGGAGCGTCAGCTGTCGGAGTCCGGGGGTGCAGTCCGATACGGTGATGGGTGAAGGCCACGTGAGGGACTTCGGTAGGGGACTTGGGCATATGGCAGAGGGCACAGTCGTTGTTGGATCGTTTGAGACGAGTTGCCAACTCCAGCCGACAGCCTGCCTGCTGATGGCAGTCCAAACAAATGGATCGGACCTGGTCGACGCGATTGGCCGGTGGTTGAGCGTGGGGATGATGACAGGTGACACAGGTCAAACGCGACGATTGCAGATAACAGGGACTGGACTGCAACTGATTCGCGTGACCGACAATCGTCATTTCTGAAATTTGGTTGTGCAGACCATATTCCAAGTGAAAGTCTTCCAGTGGCAGACCTGGTCGGAAATCGGTCTTGTCGCGCCCGCGTGCCGCGGTGTGGACTGTGCCTTGCAGGTGACACTGATGACAGATGGCTTCTTGGAGATGCCGCTCGAGTCGGGCCGGGTTCACGATCGTCAGATCGCGCCCATCAGGCTCGATCTCCAGCGGAGTCCCAGCGGTGTGGTGTGCCACGTGTAATGAGCCGGGACCATGGCATCGCTCGCAACCGATGGCCTGTTCGCGGATGTTCATTCGGAACGGATTGTGGTTGATTGTCTCGACCTGACCTGCGTGACAAGAAATGCACTCGTGGGACACGATCCGCTGGAAGCCCATCTGGTGCGCGGTGTCGTATCCTGGAGACATGTCCCAGGCCTGCCGCAGCGTGTACCAAGTCAAGGGAGATTGCACGAGAAACCCATTCTGGCGTGCCAGATAGCTGTAACCGGAGTTCCCCGAACCCACCCTCAGTGGCATCGGCCAGTCGTGCAGCCGTTGTTCGCTGCCATCCGATTGAACGACCGATTCTGTGTGATGCAGTTGTTTCAAATCGTAATGGGATCTGTATCTGCGTCGCGACATGCGGTGATCGACTATGCTCTCTGGCAGAGTCGACGTGTGCTTGCTGTCTCGCATGGTTCGGCCATGTGACGTCACGGACCATTGCGTTTGCTGGTTCGCGTGACACGTGCCGCAACGCTGGGAGCCCACGTAGGCGGCCGCGTCTGTGGTGTTCAAGAACGGGGAGTTCCATTGCTTGAGCGGTGGGGGCGCTGGTGGTGGTTGGATTGTGGGCGCTGGTGGGTTCCAACGCTGGACTGGAGCGGTGGATTGCCACCAGACGGACAAGCCACCGGCAACAATCAGCAGGCTGGCCACCAGCAATCCCCATCGCGGGGGTCCGCCCGGTTGGGAGCCGTCGGGCGGTTGAGGCTGTGGATTGGTGTTCGACATGTTGATCTATACGGCCTGCCACAAATCGATCAGGCCGCTGCGAGAGTCTGGAAGGCCCACCATGAAAGCTCAACGATTCTGTTTTGAGAGTGGCGGTTCGATCAGCAGCAATTCGGTGTTCACCGAGACGTTTTCCATGTGTGTCCGAGCGCCGGACAGCCAGGCAACGCTGACCGATTGCACGCGATCATCGTCGGCAAGTCCGAAGTACAACCGTGGGTCGCTTGCGGAAGCGAAACTTCCACCTCCACGCGTATATCGAGTCTGAACACCCCCCGCCGTGCGCACGCTGACGGTGGCGCCCACCGCGTCTCGGGCCGAGTGCGTGCCGACCAGTCGTATCGACAGCCAGTGGCTGTGGCCGTCAGCCTTGTTGACGAGCAGGTTGATCGGGTCGTTGATGTGAGACACTCCGAGATCCAAGTCGCCGTCATTGTCAAAATCTGCAGCGATCGCTCCTCGACCTGCGTGTGACGCAGACATGTAATCACCGGCAATCGATGCCACGTTGCTGAAACCGCTCGCTCCGTTGTTGTCAAACAGTAATGGTCGTTGCTGAACAGTGGAGTTTGTGGGATAGCGGATAACATGGCCATTCGCCACAAAGATGTCTTCGTCTCCGTCGCGGTCGAAGTCTGCGACGCAGGTTCCCCAGCCCACATACAGTCCGCCGACGGCCATGATACCCCGCACTCGGCTCACATGGCGGAACGACAGATTGCCCAGGTTGCGATAGAGAGCGAAGCTCTCGCGCTCGTAATTGGAGACCCAAAGATCGGGTTGTCCATCGCGATCGAAATCGCAGACTTCGACACCCATGCTGCCGTCCGGATTGCCGCGATCTCCCAGCCCGGTTCCGCTGACCAAGCCCTGCTCCTCGAATCTGCCTCCACCCTGATTGCGGTACAGAAAGTTCGGTGTGGTGTCGTTTGTCACATAAATGTCGAGCATCTTGTCGGCATCGAGGTCAGCCAGCAAGACCCCCAGTCCCTTGCCATCTTTCCGCAGTCCGGACCGCGGTGTCGCATCGCGATAGGTTCCGTCGCCGTTGTTGAGATACAGCGTGTCGGGCAGCGGATCAAATTGCTTTGGTGGGCAGATATCGTGTTCGGTTGGCGACGGTCCCCGGCAATTGGGATGCTTGTCCCAGGACCAATCGACGTAGTGTGCGACGTACAAGTCCGCCAGCCCGTCGTTGTTTACGTCGCCCCATGCCGCACTGCTGCTCCACATATCATCCGACAGTCCCGCGGCGACGGCTGTTTCCATGAACGTCCCGTCTCCTTGATTGTGAAACAGCAACAATCCACCGTAACCGGTGATCAGCAAATCCGGGAAGCCGTCGTTGTCTGCATCGGCCACGGCAACTCCATGCGAGTAATACGGAGCTGACCGCAATTGGGCGTGATCGGTTTCCGGTTGAAATGTCCAGTTGCCCAGGTTGCGGAACAACGCGGGAGAGTTTCCCTTGATGACGCGCTGGGGGCCGAAATGCCCACCACCGGGACAGAACAGGTCCATGTCACCGTCTGAGTCGTAGTCCACCGCGGCCAGTCCGCCACCCAACGATTCCAGAATCGTGACGTGACCAGCTTGCTGGCCGTCCCGGTAGCGAAATTTCACTCCGGAATCGACTGCCAGTGTTTGAAATTCCAATTGGGTTTGCAGCGATCGCTGCGGGGCTTGACGGCTGATCGCATGCCCGGCATCTGGATCCGGATCGACATGCCAGTTGTCGCATCCGTTGCACGTCGCCAGCAGCAGCAACGCCGTGGACAGACGGTGGTGAACCGGGATCGATCGTCGCCGCTGCGGCAGTGGACATGGTGTGCGGGTCATTGTGGAGCGTTTTCTTTGGAGTCGTCTTGGGAAGCCCGATTTCCGTGGGACCCGGAGGCGGAGTTGGTCCGGTAATGTTTGGCCAGTTGCTCATCTCCGATCGCGGCGTAGTATTGGGCCAAGGCATGACGGGCCGGCTGATGAGTGGGGTCGATCAGCAACGCCGACTTGAGCCACGCGACTCCTTCCTTTCGGGAGCGAAATCGCAGCACCATGTCGCCGATCTGGTAGCGTTTTTCGACGTCCAGCGGCGTTTGTTCAATCTGTTCCACCAGTTCTTCGAGTCGGTCGAGTGAGGCTTCGGCGCGGCGCATCATTTCGAATCGCCGGCTGGCTTCGTCCTGTTCTCCGGTGTCGCGGAACGCTTGCGCCGTGAGATAGGCAATCGACCAGTCTTCGGGCCATTTGTCCGCCAGGGGTTGGAGCCACCGCAACGCGTCCCGAGGCTGGTTGTCGGATAATGCGAGCTGTCCTAGAACCCGTCGTGCTTCGAAGTGGTCCGCATCCAATGCAACCACTTGTTTGAACAAGCCTCGGGCTTCGTCGAGTCGCATCGAACCCGTCAAACAGTTGCCCAGACCAATCAAAGACGGAATGTGCTGCGGGCGGCTGCTGAGGCAGACGCGGAATTCGGATTCTGCCTGGTCGGTCCGGTGTTGTTGTAGCAGGCATTGTGCGAGCTTGTGCCGTGCATCGAATCGATCCTCGATGACCAATGTCTGCCGAAATGCCTGCTCGGCGTCGCGCCAAACCGATCGGGAGAACCACAGATTGCCTCGTTGGTAATGCGGCTCTGCCGACTCCGGCCAGTCCGCTTCCCAGGCCGCGATCAGCATCAGCGCTTCGCGGAAGCGCAGATTCAGGCAATAGCCGTTGACAAAGGCCTCACAAATTTCCGGCCCGTCTTGATCGGCTTCGGACAACAGGCCGGCCAGACGATGTTCGACCTGAAGCAATTGCCCGGCCTGGGCCATCATCAGCCACCACTCACGCTGGAGCTTCATTTCCGGGAAACCGAGTTCGCGGGCGCGATCCAGATGCACGGTGACGTGACTCGGTCGTGCCAGTTTGCGGCAGACTCTGGCCAGCAGGAATTGCGTTTCGGCACGCGTGGGATCTTGTTCCGCGGCTGACTGCAACCACTGTCGTGCCAGATTCCATTCCCGTTGCTCATACGCTGTTTGCGCTCGGTGCAACTGGTAGCGTGTGAGCAGTTCCGGAGCGAGACACACTGTGGCGATGGCCAATCCCACCGCCAACAGGATGCCGACTCGTCTGTTGACAAATGTCGAGATGCGCATGCTGTGGTCATCCACACGCGTCGCTCAGTTATAGGGTAACTCGAGCGGCTTGGCCTGCCCTTCTGTCAGTAGCAGTCGACGATCGCCGGCCAGGTTGACGAAACGCTGTTTGAGTCCCGAAGTCCAGTGGACATCCAAGGCCTGCACGAGCGTCTGCTCACCCAAACCGATGATCAAGATGCGTTGATTGCTGGATTGATAACCATCGCCGGCCGACAGTTGGGTTGTGATCTGTCGCTCGCCGACATGTGCCCGGACTGTGGTGCCAATCGCCTCGCGATCCCCCGTGGTGCCTCGCAAAGTCAAAGCCAGAAAATGCCCTGTGGGGGACGTGCGATTGGTCAACAGCGCGACGGGGGTGTTGATATGCGAGACCGCGAAATCGCACAAGCCGTCGCGATTCCAGTCCAGTGTGGCCAGGCTGCGCCCCAGCAACTTACGCTCAAAATAGGGGCCCAATGACCTCGGTGACTGTTCGGCGAATCGTCCTTGCCCGAGGTTGCGGAACAGTTGCGGACGCATAGCAAAGGGGATGCCTTCATGGCTGAAATCGTCAATGTGCCCGTTGGCGATCACGATCTCCGGCCAGCCATCCAGGTCGGCATCGAGGCACTGAGTGCCGAAGCCCAGAACGGCCAGGCTGGCGTCGGCCAGGCCGGCGGCCCGCGATCGGTCCACGAACAGGCCCGGAGAGTCTTGCAGATACAAGGTGCAGAACTCGTTGTAAAAATTGGTTACGAAAACGTCGAGGTGTCCGTTTCCATCCATATCGTCCACCGCAATCCCCATGCAGGCTTGGGCACGGCCAAATTCATCGAACGCGCATCCCGCCAGTCCGGCGCGCTCAATCAGCGCGGGTTGAGGTTCTGTTAATCGGTTTTCCAGGTAGAAATTCGCGGACATGTCGTTGGCAATCAACAGGTCGATGCGTCCGCTGCCGGTGAAATCGGCGGCCACAATGCCCATGCCACGGCCTGCACGCCCCTGTGTCCCTCGCAGAACGGATGTCTGCCGAAACGTACCATCTCCGTTACTCAAATACACCGCGTCGGATTCCGGGCGAAACTTAAGTGGCCGGCAGGTCCGCTGCATGTTTGTCTCCGCGTTCCCGCAACTCAGCTTCAAGGGTTCCTCGCCGGCACAATAATTGACGTCGACAATGTCTGGAAATGCGTCTCGATTCAGATCCACCAGCAGACAACTGGTGGTCCACAGCTTTTGATCCAGTCCGCAGGTGGGCGTGACATCGGAGAAGGTTCCATCGCCGTTGTTGCGTAGCAGGCGGTTGGCCCCGATGTTTGCCAGATACAGATCCGGGAAACCATCCGCGTTGTAGTCGCCGACGGTCACACCCTGACCGTAGCTCCGATCGTCTGACTGGCTGGGCTGTGACACGTCTTGGAAGCGTCCGTTGCCCAGGTTGCGAAACAGCCCATTCGCCGGCCTCAGATTCTCCGCCGGCGCGGTGTCGGCGATTCCTTTGTGGCCCTGGGACAGATACAGGTCCGGCCATCCATCCTGGTCAAAGTCCAATGCGGCTGTCCCGCCGCCGGCGCTCTGATAGATCAGCATGCCCGGTTCCCGGTGATCGTCTCCATTGTCATATTGAAATATCAATCCGGCGTCTTGAGCCTGATCATCGAAGCGAATCACAGCGTCTCCGCCGGCGATGAGCGGAGTGGTTCGCGGTGTGGAATCCGCAGTGGGCCAGTCCGGCAACGGGTACTTCGCGCCGTCAAAATTCCGGGCGGGGTTGGCATCGGCGAGCGTTTGAGGCATGTCACGATGGATACGCTGGCGGAGACGATCACGCTGGACTGCGGCGTTCTCACTTGTCGGAAAATGAAACGTGATCGCATGCCACCAGGCCCAGGCTTCCCACAGCCGGCCCAGCGATTCAAAGGTGGTGGCGGCTTGTGCCATGAGTTGTTCTTGGGCTGGCTCGAAATACATCGGCCCGATGGTCTGCAGCAACGAGTCGAGTTTTTCCGCGCGTTCGAAGAACGGTGCAGCCACATCCGCTCCTTGAGGGGCCAGCACTTGAGCCAGTTGGTAGTTGCCTGCGCGGTGATTGGGATTCCGCATCAGGCTCTCCCAAAAGCAACGGATCGCGACATCCGGCTGCCCTTGCCGCCGAGCCCAGCGCCCGCGCGCCACCCAGACATCGGGGTGTTTTTCGGCGCCGGTTGGCAGATTCTGGTTCCAGTTGAGGAAGGCACGTTCCACTCCCTCGCTGGCCAGAATGGTTCCCAAGTACGCCTGGGCAGCCACCTGATCTGGACGCTGTTGCAGCACACGGCGCAACAGTTGTTTTGCCGGCTGGAGTTCCTCCTTGAACAGGTGCACGCGGGCCGTGCCGATCAGGGGCAACGGGTCTTCGGGAACCGCGGTGAGATAATCGGCGATCGCCTGTGGGTTGTCGTAAACCGAGTCGACATTGCCCAGGAACAGAAGATCTTTCAGTGAAAATCGGTGTAGCTTGACCAGCGCCAGCAGGTGCTGAGTGGATTCCCAACGACGGGCTTCGGTAACCAGGATTGTCGACAGTCGACGATGGGCCACCACGTGGTCGGGATTCGACTCCAACACCGCCCTGAATTTCTGTTCCGCCGCGGTGACGCGCCCGCTGACGAAGAGCAGATCACCGGCAGCGCCCAAAGCAACAATCGCGTCCCGGCTGCCGTTTTCCGGCACACGCTCATAGAACACCAGCGCCTGATCCACGCGATCCAGTTTTGCGGCGGCTTGAGCGGCCGTCATCAGGGCCGGGATCGATTCGGCATCGTAGTTGAGCACCCGGAGCGCCCGGTTGTATGCCTGTTGGAAACGTCCCGCGACCAGATCCTGCTTCGAGAGCCGGAGCGTCTGAGAGGCACGCCGTGACTGCCACCAGAATTGACCGATGATCCCCGAGCTGACCAGGAGCATCACGATCAACGACACCCATCGCAGAATCGACCGGCGTCTGTTGTTGGTCACAGCATGTTGCATGGGGCAAATTGTGGATTCGTCATCCGCCCGTCACAGACGGCTGGAGTCCGGTCGGCGCGACCCAACAACGGTTACTTGTGCAACGCTCACGCGTTGACAGACGCGTTCGGAAGCGATGTCTTTGGTTGCACGGGACACAGTCCGACCGCGACACACCGACTCTTGCCGCTTGGAATCACGCAGGCTCACATATTGACCGGTTGATAAAGAAGATGCCACGGACTTTGCGTCCGTGGCATCGACACTCTGTTGGTTGCGGAGAAGATCGAATCAGTATTCGCCGATCGTTTCGTTAGACGCCCGTGTGCCCAGGGCCCCCCAGATACCGTACGGACTGGGGCCACGTAGTAGTGGATTACCGGGATCCGGAGCGGCCTTGTTGCCAGAATCAATCTGGTCAGTAATGAATCGCACGGAGCCATCGCCCATCAGACAATGGACGCCACCGGGATGCCGACTGCCGGCTGAGTAGATGCCCCAGTCGCCGTCCCACCCACCGTGAGCGCAGGAAGGGCTGTTGGGCGGCAGGATTGTGTTAAACCCGGTATGTGCCGGATTGCCATCCGTCCAGCGATCGCCTCGCAGAGCCCAGATTTCGATGCCCGGGTTGTAGTACTTTCTGTTCAGGTTCGCCGTTTGCAGGCACAGCGCGGGGTTGTTTTCAATGCCGATACCCATCCGCATCGCCACGTTTCCCTGTACGTCGCGGGCCCCCGAGTCCAGACACATTTCGGCCATCAGAATCGTGTTACTCGAGCCGTCCTTCATGGATGCCATATTCAGCGACCTGTGGAACATGAACATGCCGCGGACACGCCGGGCGTCGTTCCAATGGTTGTCCCGGATACCGTCTCCCAAAGAGAACGCGTAATTGGTCTTGGCAATGCCTCCGTGCAACCGCTGATCCGACGGACAGCGCAGCACTGGCAGCTGCATGCGCCATGGCAGGTAGTTGCCTTTCCAAGGAACGGGACCATTCGCTGGCCACTGGAAGTTCGTGATATCCACCCAACGCCCGGTAATCTGGTTGGACAGAGGTTCCTGGTCCACATACGGCAGCAGAGACACCATGCCACTCAAGCGGTCCCAGTTGCCCGTCGTATCGTTGCCGGACCAGCCGGTTCCACCCTTCAAATACGGGAACACATTGACCACGTCATGGTAGTTGTGCAGGGCCAGTCCCAGTTGTTTGAGGTTATTCTTGCAGCTGGAGCGACGAGCTGCTTCACGGGCCTGTTGGACCGCTGGTAACAGCAACGCAACGAGAATCGCAATGATGGCAATCACCACGAGCAACTCGATCAGTGTGAAGCCCCGATGATTGCGCCTGAGGTAACCCAGTCTTAACATGACACTCTCCCAGGAAGAGAAAGCTGAAAACAGAAACGCTCTTGATGGCAATAAGCGTTTGTGCCAAAGGAATCGGACTGCGGATCAGTGCGCCGCTGAACGAAAACAAGTTTGGCAAACTCTGTTGTCAACCACCAGCATCCAGTATCGAAGACACAATAGTCGTATGTCAAGCCCTTTCATCAGAAGCCAACTCCGTGAGCACGTTCTGACGCCCTGCGTGTGGTCGCTGGCCCTGGGGCTCAGCCCATCGGCTCGGTGCGGATGTGTGGGAGGCCGCGGCCGCCGGTGGGGTCGAGTCAACGTCCGCATCAGTGGCCTTTGATATCACGATGTGCTGGCAGTCAGTGGCGAATCGTTGACGTCCGTTTTCCGGTTCTGGTATGTTCGATCGCAGTGTTTCTGATGTGGTTCATTTCCGCGTGCCGCGATCGTGTGACAGCGGGTATGGTCCGAGAATCGGATACGTGCCAGGGCAGGTCTGCGGCTTGCCAAAGCCGTTTCCGGCGGCATGTGGTCGGACCGCACAGATCGGAGCCCACACGGATTGGATCGCACACAGGTCCGGTTCCTAGCGTGGGCATTGGGTGTTTCTGGTTCTTTATTGTGTGCGTTGAGTGAATTCGAGGAGAGAGTGCTATGTCGAAATGGTTGGCTGCATTTCTGTTCAGTTGTTCCGTGATGTTGTTTGGTTGCTCCGACGCGCAGGACGGAGGTGAACTCCCGCAAGGGAAAACAGACGCCGAACTCAAGAAAGACGAGAAGGACTACGAGGCGAAAATGAAAGAGGCCATGCAAGGTGGGCCTCAGAAGTCGGATGCCGGTAACTGATCGTGCTCCCGCTTGGTGACACTGGCAATCCGACCGGATGGCGATCTTCCATGCGCAAGACGCGGTGGTGGTCTTCGCTCGCTCTGGCGAGGGGCCGTCAGCCCGTCGTGGATACCCATCGCGGTCCGTCGCGGCTGCGCGGATATCGCAGGGATCACCTCGAGCGACCGCTGAGCCATTGCCTGTTATCGCAGTGCCTTATCGCGGCCTGTCTGGGCTGTTCCTCAGGCGAAGAGGTCGCGCCGCGCGTCGAGCAAACGGTCGCACGACCCGCGCTGGGGATCGCGGATCGGCAGCACCTGTGGCAGGTCGAGCACCACGGTGGCCTGTTGCGCGAATTCGGTTGGCGGACGATGGCGGACGCGCTGATGCGTGGGGACCGCGACACGATGCGCAGGTGCCTATCGGACGATTTTCAGGGCACGCTGTTTTCGGAGCATCGGTCGGTCGATGATCGGCGGAGCGGCTCGCTGCCGGTTCGAACACCAAGTGTCGCTGAGCCGTCCCGTGCGGTGGTTGCCACCGACACGCTGGATGAGCAGTTTGGTCTGGTTCGCTCTCGGAGAGGTTCCCAAACCGAGTCGATCAATGCCGACGGCTTGGTGGACTGGTTGCTGGCGTTGATTTCAGGATTCGACAGGCGGGGGCTCGAAATCAAGTTCCACCTGATGTCCGTCAAACCCGAAGTGCCCAGCGACCTGGAACGCGATTGGAGTGGCAATTGCAAGTTGGTGATCCAAGGGCAGCGCGGCTCAACACGGCCGGGCAGCCTGGTGATCGAATTTGACTTCGTGTGTGGCCAACCCCGCCGCGAGATCCTGGAAGCTGGAGACTGGCTGCGGCAGTGGAACATACAGCGAATGGAAGCCGCGCGGTCGGACAGTTTTCTGATGCGTGAAGTGGCGGCGGAACGTGGTCTCAATGGATCTCGGTTTCACGATAACTGGAAATCAGACAAGACGTTCGTCCAGACGGGGGGTGTCTATCTGTTGGATCACAATCGAGACGGTTACCTGGACGTGGTCGTTACGGATAAGACAACAGACCAGGGTCTGTTTCTGTACGAGTGTGGACCGGGTGGTCAGTTTCATGATGTGACGCGGCAGCTGGGAATTCCGCCGGCCCGCGGATGCCGTCACGCGGCGATTGCCGACCTGGACGGGGACGGCTGGGAAGATCTGTTCCTGCCAGGACGCATGGTTCTCCGCAACCAGCAGGGACAGGGATTCGTCGATGTGACCGACCAGAGCAACTTGAACTGGCTGTTACGCAGTCGCTCGACCAACTTGGCTTTGGGAGGCGTCTCCGGTGTCTCCATCGCTGATTACGACCGTGATGGGTTGCTGGATCTGTACATCACTCGAGCCGATGTTTCCAACTACAACGTGGGAACCTGGGTTGACGGTCGGGGAGGCGATATCTGGGGGAATCAACTGCTGCGCAATCAAGGTGGCTGGAGGTTTGAAGACGTCACTCACTCCAGCGGAACGCTGGGCGGCAACCGGTCGGTGTTTTCCAGCGTGTGGCTCGACGCCGACAATAACGGGAGCCCAGACCTGTACCTGATTCATGAGTTTGGCCACGGAGTGCTGCTATTGAACAGTGATGACGGGACATTTCGCGAACTGGAGTTCGCCGCGCGTGCTCAGGACTACGGTTCGATGGGCTTGGGATGTGGTGACATCAACAACGACGGCTGGATCGATGTGTATGTGGCCAGTATGTATTCCAAGGCTGGCAATCGGATCATCGACAATGTGCCGGCAGGAGCTTATGACCGGTCGACGATGGCGAAGTTCCGACGCATGGTGACCGGCAGCCAGCTGCACCTGAATCGCGGTGGTCTGCGGTTTGATCCAGCCGGTGCCCAAATGCACGTCGAGGCCGTCGGTTGGGCCTGGGCTCCAGCGTTGGTCGACCTGAACAACGACGGCTGGCTTGATATCTATGCGACGTGTGGTTTCATGAGCCGTGCGCGGGGCAAGCCTGATGGCTGAAACTGCCAGTGGATGGCTGTCGTGTCACAGCCGTTTGATCGAGGAGCCAGTTGCCCCTTGCCGGGTGAACCCGATGCGGGTCTGGGAGAATTCTGGGAAGAAGACTCCTGGATGATCATGCAGAAGCACAATCTCAGCGCTTTCGAGCGGAATCGTACGTTTTTGAATCTCGAGGGAACGGAGTTCCAGGATGTCAGTTTCCTGACGTCTGCCGACATTGACGGTGACAGCCGTGCTGTGGTGGCGGCCGATTTTCGCAACGACGGACGCATGGAACTTCTGGTGCGGCAGGTTGGAGGCGGGCCGCTATTGTTATTCGAGAACAGATTTCCAAACGCACACTACTTGAAAATCTCATTGCGTGGCCGACAGAGCAATCGTCTGGGCATCGGTGCCCGGGTCAGCGTTCAGGTTGGCGAACGGACAATCGTCCGGGAAATGTTCCCTCACAATGGCTTTGCGTCTCAGATGGCCAGTCTGGTTCACGTGGGCCTCGGATCGGCGTCGGTCGCGGATCGCCTGACGATTCTGTGGCCCAGCGGAGTCCGCCAGGAGTTGACGGGCGTCGCCGCGGATCAGCACCTGGTGATTGAGGAAGGGCAGCCGGGTAGCGAAGTCGTCGTGCCCGGAAACACGATCCGTCCCTGAGACGCGGCCATGCAAATGCAGTGCCCTGTTTTCGAGCCTGTCGCGACGGCGGAAACCGAGGACGTCGTGGCAGTCTGCCGAACGGGTTATCACAAACTCTGGTGCTTGTCGCGGTGATTCGCCACAATGGCGGGAAGCGGCTGCTTCCGGCCGCCAGAACCGAGGAACAATTTGATGGATACACAGTCGGTGGATCTGGCGACAGGCGTGTTGGTTGAAAATCCGGTTCTGATCAGCAGTCATCGGGCGCGTTGCCTGCGAGCGGTCCTGAGCACTGTGGTCGTCTGCAGTTGTTGGTTTCCAGCCCCGCGAACTGTCGGCGCGCAGGACAATGCGGAACTGCAGGCGTTGCTGGGGCTGGAGAAAGCTCTGGTGCGCGTGGTGGCCAAGTGCGAAGCATCTGTGGTCAGCATCGCACGCTTCAAATCGGTCGAAGCCGCCAGAAAACGTGTTGATTTTGGCCAGCTTCGCAGTCCGCTGGATGATCCGGAGAATCCGGAGAGTCTGGAGTTCGTTCCCAACGATTTTGGCGCCGGTGTGATCATCGCGGGGCCCGGTGGTGAGAATCAGCGTTTCGTGCTCACCAATTACCACGTTGTGCGTGGCGGTCCGCAGACGGGCACCAGCGGTAGCGAATTTCGACTACACGTTCGATTCGCGAACCGCAGCGGTTGTTATGCCACAATTCGCAGTGCCGACCCGCGCAGTGATCTGGCGATTCTGGATCTCGATTTTCAAGCACTGGGCCGCCCGCCCGCCGATCTGCCCGCGGTGACCCTGGCGTCGGCTCGGCGATATCGCAAAGGGCAGCTGGTGCTGTCTCTGGGCAATCCGTATGCGATCGCACGCGATGGTTCGGCCACTGTCAGTATGGGGATGATCAGCAATGTCGCTCGCCGACCGGCTCCCGTGGTCACCGATTTGGGGTCTCCGGATACATCCACGATTCATCACTTTGGGACTCTGTTGCAAGTGGACTGCCGTCAGAATCTGGGGACCAGTGGAGGCGCCCTGCTGAATCTGAGGGGTGAGCTGGTTGGAGTGACAACGGCGATGGCGGCATTGGATGGCTACGAGAAATCCGTGGGATATGCGATTCCGATCGACACCTTTTCGCGACGAGTGATCGGCGAACTCGCTAGCGGATTCGAAGTCGAATACGGGTTTTTGGGCATCCAGACCACACACGTTCATCCGTCGCGGCTGCCCGACGTCCGACGACGCTTTCTGCAGTCGTCGGCACCGATGGTCGAAAGCGTACTGCCCAACTCGGCAGCCGCTGCGGGAAAGCTCGAGCGGGGTGATGTGATCCTTTCAGTCAACCAGCATCCAGTCTTCGCTCCCTACGATTTGATACGCGAAGTGGGCCGTGTCGGACCGGGCAAGTCCGTTCAACTGCGTGTCTGGCGGGCACAGGCTTCGCCGGATGAGTTGAATCTGGCGGTGATTCTCGGAAAATGGCCCGTCGAAGACGACATGGGGATCATTGCCACGCGGAGCCGGCGACCGGTGGTGCGTGGCTTGTCGGTGGATTATCCGACCGCGCGACGGAAATTCCTGCAGGGACTGGAGTTCTTGGACGCGGTGCTGGTGCTGTCTGTGGCCGACGGAAGTCCGGCGGACGCGTCCGACCTGGCGCCGGGCGACTTTGTCAGTCACGTGAACGGCGAACGCGTGGCCACTCCCCAGCAGTTTCACACAGAAATGAGCAAACATTCCGGGCCCGTGATGCTCCAGGTGATCGATCACGGCGGACCCGTCAGGATGCTGACATTGCCTCCTGGAGATTAAAGGACCGCCGGTGCGCTGCATCGGGAACAAGCGGACGGGACCATGAAAACTGATGAACTGCGTGAGATGTTTCTGGCGTTTTTCGAGGAGCACGGGTGCGTCCGCCGGCCCAGCGATGTGCTGGTGCCTCGCGACGATCCGACGGTCCTGTTCACGCCGGCGGGAATGAACCAGTTCAAGAACGAGTTTCTTGGCATCGGACCTCTCGAGTTTACGCGGGCCGCCACGTCACAGAAGTGTCTCAGGACCGGCGACATCGGCAATGTCGGCGTCACCGCCTACCACCATACGTTCTTTGAAATGCTGGGGAACTTCTCGTTTGGAGACTATTTCAAGGACGAGGCGATCTGCTGGGCCTGGGAGTTTCTGGTGGGATCCAAGTGGCTCGGACTCGACGCTGACCGGATCACGGTTTCGGTTTACCAGGACGACGACGAAGCCTACGACATCTGGCACAAGAAAATCGGATTGCCGCCCGACCGTATCCGGCGTGATGACGAGGACGAAAATTTTTGGCCGGCGGGCGCGCCGAGCAAAGGGCCGGATGGGGTCTGCGGCCCGTGCAGCGAGATCTTCTATTGCGACGGCGACGGTAGCGAAGTCGAGATCTGGAACCTGGTGTTCACTCAGTTCAATCGCATCGGTGGCCCGCCGGACAACCTGAAACCGCTGCCCAAACAGAACATCGATACCGGAATGGGCCTGGAACGCACCGCGGCCGTGTTGCAGGGTGTTGTCAGCAACTTTGAGATCGACTCGTTGAAACCGCTGTGCGTTGCCGCAGCCGAGAT
>Ga0315336_1003940_pt1 | contig 18699 bp, 17 predicted proteins | sample ASW5metaG_FD_204512 | JGI IMG/M metagenome (GOLD analysis project Ga0315336, IMG submission 204512) | Ammonia-oxidizing marine archaeal communities from Monterey Bay, California, United States - ASW #5 | ecosystem: Environmental > Aquatic > Marine > Intertidal zone | place: USA: California... | reverse complement strand
GTCCACACCGAGGCATGGCTGGCCCTGAAAGGCGCGCGCGCCGGCGGCCGCATCGCCATCGGCACGACGCAGGATTTCGCCGATCAGGGCCTGCCGGACCTGTTGCGCGCCTTCGCCGCCAGCCATCCGCGCGTCAGGATCGAGCTGCGGGTCGGCCGCTCACTGGAACTCGGATCGGCCCTGCAGGCTGGCCAGCTCGACCTCGCTATCACCATGCGCCATGCCCCGTCGCCGGACGAAGCAGCGGTGATCAGCGAACCGATGCTGTGGCTTTGCTCGGAAAAGGGGCTGGCGGCGCGGCAGGAAGCGGTGCCTCTGGCGCTGCTCGACCCTTACTGCGGTTTCCGCGAAGCAGCGCTCAACGCGCTAGATACTGCCGGCCGCCGCTATCGCATCGCCGCAGGCAGCGCCAGCCTCGCCGGCTTGCGCGCCGCGGTCGATGCCGGCATCGCACTGACGCCGCGCACACGACGTTTCGCCCATTCGGGCATAATCGAAGCGCCTGCCGATTTCGATCTGCCGAGCCTGCCCGCTGCCGATTTCGCCATCCGGCTCGGCCGTGAGGCTCCACGCCCGGCTCTGGATCTGGCTGAGCTTCTCGGCAATGGCCTCGCCTTGCCTTGAAAAGAAAAAGCCGACCTTTTGCGGGTCGGCTTCTAGTCGGACGGGTCGAGGGGTTTGGGGGGACTTGGGGGGTGACCCGTCGCACCGATAATGCATGGATCGCGCGATGGTTCCGTGACAGAGAAGATTTTTTATCGAGCGGCCGATCTCGCCTTCAGCCAGTCTCGTCCGGCATGGGCGAAAACCGCGCAAAGCACGATGACGCCGCCGATGACGCTGGCCAGCGGTGGGACTTCGCCGAGGAAGACGAGGGCAAACAGGATGGCGAACGGCACTTCGGCGGAACCCAGCAGCCCGGCTTCCGCCGACGGAATCAGCCGCGAGCCTTCCGTCCACAGGATCGAGGCCAGCGCGAAAGAGCAGCCGAAGGCGGCAAGCAGCACCATGTCGCGGGCGGAAACCGCCAGCGGCTCGGTGACGAACCAGCCGAGCACGAAAAGCAGGAAAGCGGAGACCGCTCCGGCCCACACGACCGGTGAGTCGCGGAAAGTGCGAACCATGATCATGTAGAGAGCGCTGCCGGCGGTCATCAAAAGCGCCAGGGCGTCGCCGAACAGATGCCCCTTGCCGAGGCCGGCGCCCACCATGATGGCGACGCCGCAGAGCGATACGGACGCCGCAACCATCGTCTGCAACCGGAATTTCTCCCGCACCAGAAGGAAGGCAAGGAGTGCCGCGATGAAGGGCGACGTCGCGTAGATCACCGCGACATTGGCGACATAGGTGAATTTGAACGCAGAGATGAAGGCGATGCTGGCCGCGGCGCCCTCCAGCGCCAGCAGCCAGCCGCGCCAACCCAATCTCAGGCTTTCGCGCCCGCCCGAGCGCCGGCGGCGCCACAGCACATAGAACGCGATCAGGATCGAGCCGAAAAAACCGCGCCAGCAGGTTGTGGTCAGCGGGTCGGCATGGATAGACTTGGTCAGCACGCCGGTTAGCGCGAAGGCGACGGCCGATGCGGACACCAGGATGATGCCGAGCGTTCGCTCGGTCGCTACGTCGGCGGCGGGCGCGAGTTTTTCCGGCATGTCGAGCGTATCCGTCATGGCGTCAGCCTACCTGGCTGCTGCTGACAGCCCTCTGTCATCAGGCCTCCTCCCGCTTGCGGAAATGCTCGTTGCCTACGATCAGCAGGCCGGCGCCGACGATAAGCGCCGCCCCCATGAACACTTCCGTGCGCGGCAGGTCGCCCCAGATGGCGTAGCCCAGCGCGAAGGCCCAGACCAGAGAAGTGTATTCGAAGGGAGCAACGATCGAAACCGGCGCGCGCTTCATGCCTTCGAACAGCACGTACTGCGCCACCCCGCCGAGCGCCCCGACGCTGATGAGAAGAAGGAGCTGCCGCCAGTCGGGCATGTGCCACCAGATGAGCGCAGGCACGGCAGAAAAGAGCAGGAAGTAGAAATTGTTGAGCACGAGTTGGATGATCGTGCGCTCCTGCAGCGCCGTCTTGCGCAAAAGCACCACGGCGATGCCCCAAAGCACGGCCGCCGCCAGCACCAGAAGCACCGGCACGGAGAGGCCGAGCCGCGTCGGATCGCAGGCGATGAAGACGCCGACGAAACCGATGAACACGGCCAGCCAGCGCAGCAGCGGCACCTTCTCGCCAAGGAGCAGCACTGACAGCACGGTGACGATGATGGGTGCTGCGTAATAGATGGTGGTGAGCTCGGCGAGCTGCAGCGATCGCGCGGCGTTGTAGTAGCAAAGCCAGGCGGCAAGCGTGAAGGCGCTGCGCACCAGCATCGGCCTGACGATCGGCGAGTCGAGCGTGTCGGCGAACAGGCGCTTGCCACCGATCGCGGCGCAGGCGACGAGCACGGTGATCGAGCGGGCGAACATGATCTGCCACACCGTCATCCCTGCCACGAGGAGCTTGATCGAGGCATCCTGCGCCGAAAACAGGAAATAGGCGGCGGCCGTGAACAGGATGCCGGCCAGCACCCTTTCGCGGCTTTCGAGGACGACGACATCGGCCATTTGGGTTCAGCGTGCTTGCGTGAGGCGGTTCCGCCCCAGTCGGAGCCGTTTGCTCCAGCTATACGGGCGAAAGCCTGCAAGGCGCTGCTCCAGCCGGGCGCTTGCGTTGGCGCAGGGCGTTCGTCGCGGGCCGGTCGGGGACTACTGCGTCGCCTGATAGAGCTCCGAGGCAGCGTCCTTCAGCGCGCGCCGTCCATCCGGCCGCAGATACATCATGTGGCCTCCCTCGACGACATCGAGCCGGATCGGCTTGGCGTCGGCCAGCGAGGGAACCTGGTTCACCAGATAGCGCGAGGCGAGATAGGGCGTGACGAGGTCGGTATAGCCGTTGACGATCAAGACGCTCAGCGCCGGGTTGAGCGAGCGGGCGCGCTGCAGGTCGTTCATCACGCCGGCATAGCCCTGGCCTGACGTGCCGTAGTCCCAGTTGCGGCTGATCTCGCCATTGAGCAGCCGGTAGCTGACGTCGGTGCGGTAGTTGAGTTCGTCGCGGGCATAGGCCACGAAGGCGGAGGTCAGCACCGGGACGCTGCGGTCGAGCACCGGATCGGGGGTCCCGTCGCGGGCGCTTTGCGGCGCGATGTCGGCGGTGCCGATGGTGGCGTCGTAAGGGCTGAGCACCTTGCCGGTGGCGCGCTGGAATTCCTTGGCGAAAAGCCCGGTGGGGATGCGGGCGAAATTGCGCTGGACAAGGTCGAGCGGGAGGCCGGTGATTTCCGAAACGCGAGTGCTGGCAAGCTTTCCGCCTTGTTCCAGCCCGCTGTTCAACGCCGTCAGGTAGTCGCCGAGCGCGTAATGCTCGACCTCGGCCAGCCTGTCGCGCAGGGCGTCGCCGGTCACTCCGTCGCCTTTCAGCCGCGTCGCCGCCAGGGAAGGAAGTTCGAGCGCCCAGTGCAACTGATCGAATTGGTCGGGGCGCACCAGCATGAACTCCAGGGCCGGCGAGATCAGCACGACGCCGCTGGGGCTCAGGCCGACGTCTTCCTGCAGCGTTCGAGCGAGCAGGGCCGCGCGAAAACCGCCATAGCTCTCGCCGGCGAGGAACAGCGGCGATCCCGTGCGGCCGTTCTGCGCCAGGTAGAGCCGGATGAAGGCGCCGACCGAGCTTGCATCCGCGTCGACGCTCCAGAATTCCTTCGGCTCGTGGCCCGGCGCCTCGCGGCTGTAGCCGGTGCCGACCGGGTCGACGAAGACGAGATCGCTCATGTCGAGCCAGCTGTCGGGATTGTCGATGAGCTTCTGCGGCGGCCGCAGGAACTCTCCATCCGCGGCCGTCTCGACGATGCGCGGCCCGATCGCGCCGAGATGCAGATAGGCCGAGGCAGCACCGGGCCCACCATTGAAGATGAAGGTGACCGGCCGATCCTTCGCTGGCGCCGGCGATTGCTGCGTATAGGCGACGTAGAAGATCTCGGCCGTGACCTCGCCCTTGGCCGACAGCAGCGACAGCGTGCCGGCCTTGGCCTGGTAATCAAGCTTGCGCCCGCCAAGCGTGATCGAATGCTCAGTCACTTGCGGTGCCGGCAACAGCGACAGCACGCCGCCGGATGGGGCCTGGCGTTCGGGTGTCTCGGCGGCGAGGACTGGCTGGGCGAGGGCGGCGAGCGCCAGTATCGCGAGGGAGATGAGCTTGGATCGCATGAAGGCTCCGATGGAACGAACTCCGCAAACCTATGGCCGGAGCGGGCGAAGTCAAAGGGGCGTCTCAAGACTTGGGTTGCTTGCTCTCCCCAGGGGGCGGGACAGAGATGTCCGGGGCGCGGACGGAGAGAGGTCTTCGCAGGGGGCTACCCTTCTCGTTTTCGTCTTCGGCGAGCCACCTCTGCCGCACCTTCCGTAGGGGCGTGGAACCCACGCCGGAATTATGTGCTATCAACTTCCAACACCCGTTGAAAGGAAAGTGACCTATGGACGCAACCGCGCTCAAAGCCATGCAGGTGCCGCTGAAGGACGCTTATCGCGAGGATGCGGCCAAGGCATTGATCACACTCAGAGCCCGCGGCACGCTCGACGACCAGTCGATCGCCTGCAAGGTGGAGACTGGCCGGGCTCTTGCGGTTGCCGGGCTTCATCCGGCCACCGGCGGTTCGGGCCTCGAACTATGTTCGGGCGATATGTTGCTCGAGGCGCTGGTCGCCTGCGCCGGCGTGACGCTGAAAGCGGTGGCGACGGCGCTGGAGTTCAAGCTCGGCAACGCCGCTGTCGAGGCCGAGGGCGACCTCGATTTTCGCGGCACGCTTGGAGTCGCCCGGGACGCGCCGGTCGGTTTTCGCGAGATAAGGCTGAAGTTCAACCTCGACACAGACGAGCCGCAGGAATCCATCGATTCGCTGATGAAGCTCACCGAGCGCTACTGCGTGGTGTTCCAGACGATCAACAACAAGCCGGCGCTGACGGTGAGCGCACAGCGTTGAAGCTGCCGATCCCCCCCGAGGGGGAGGATTGGCCGTTTTCAGCGCCTGGCGCTACTGCGCTGACGGCGTCTCCGCATCACCTTCATCCGTGAACGGCGAGGCACTCGGCACGCATTGCACGGCCCAGCCCTGCGGCGTCGGCTGCTTCTGATATTCGGTGATGGCGTTGGTGCACTGTTCGCGGGTGTCGAAGGTGCTGGGCAGCACCACCATGCCGCCTTGCGGGCCGGCGATCACCAGATACCAGACCAACGCTACGCTGGGAGTAGCAGCCATGGGAATTCCTCGCTTTGCTGAAATGTGGGAGTCGAACCGATCCTAGCAACTCCCTTGGTGCGGCGAAAGCGGGGCGGCGACACACGCTTTCGCCGCCCCGTTCACAGACCCGTGAACGGGGCGGCCGGGTTTCAGGCTCACTCGACCGCGAAGCAGTAGAACAGGCCGTCGCCGCCGGTGCTCCTTAGGGCTTCCTGGCTGCAGCCGCCGCGCGAGGCATGCGAGGAATTCCAGGACTTCGCGGCCGCCGAATCATCGAGCCCGGTGCGGTCGTGATGGCCCATCATGGCGGCGCCCTCGGCGCCGCTCATCGTCCAGTCGCCGCAGGTCTGATCTGCGATCCTAGTGCCGTCGGGCTTGGAGCCGGTCAGCATGTCGTGGCGGTTCGGCTTGTCGCCGCGGCCGTTGATCATCTCGCCCTTCTCGGTCAGTGCGGTCTGCTTTGTGATGCCGTTGGCGTCGCTGTGCAGCGAGGCCACGTCATCGGCGATCTTCTCGCCCTTGGCGTTGAACCAGGGACCTTTGCCGATGCGGTCGCGCGCGTCTTCGGTGCTGGAAGAGAGATAGGCGTGCCAGGTCTTGCCGGTGACGCCGGCCGCTTCCGCCAGCGAGGCGCAATGGGCATCGGCGCCTTTCAGGCCGCCGAGATCAGCGCCCTTGCCCGAGCCGACGCTGGTGACGAAGAAACTCATGGTCTTGCCTTGCGAAAGAGCAACGCCGGCCGTGGCCGCCAGTGCGGCGGCAATGACGGCGGCGGCAAGAAGAGTGGGTCTGCGCATGTCGGTCCTCCGGTTTCGAATGTTCTACATTCGAACAACGTTGCCGGCGGCCTGTTTCATCCGTGTCGCGCTCAGTTTTGTTCGAGACTATTCCGGCTGCCGGTAGGCGACGAAGCGGTTGTGCTTGGCCTGGAAGATCAGGCCCGTCTCCTTCAACTCCGGACTGGCCAGAGGAACGATGCGCTTGGCGATCTCGGACGGATGCGGCAGCGTCTCCGGGTCTTCACCGGGCATGGCCTGGGCACGCAACGCCGTGCGGGTCGCGCCCGGATCGGCGGCGTTGACCCTTAGCGCCAGGCTTTCGGTCTCATGCGCCCAGGAGCGCATCATCGTCTCGACCGCCGCCTTGGAAGCCGCGTAGGGCCCCCAGAAGGCGCGCGCCGAATGCGCCACGTTGGACGACATGATGATGGCCCGGCCGGCATCGGAGAGCCTCAGCAGCGGGTCGACCGAACGGATCAGCCGCCAGGTCGAGGTGACGTTGATGGTCATCACCTTCTCGAATGTCTTGGCCTCGACATGGCCGATCGGCGAGATCACGCCGAGCACGCCTGCATTGGCAACCAGGATATCGAGCTTGCCCCAGCGCTCATGGATCGCGCCGCCGAGCCTGTCGATGCCCGCCATGTCGGTGAGGTCTAGCGGCACCAGCGTCGCCTGGCCGCGCCCGGTCCTGGCGGCTTCGGCCTTGATCTGGTCGTCCAGCTCTTCCAGTCCGCCGACCGTGCGCGCCACCGCGATCACATGCGCGCCGGCCGCCGCCAACTCCCTGGCGATGAAATAGCCGATGCCGCGCGAGGCGCCGGTAACGACCGCCACGCGGCCGGAAAGGTCGAGGGTCATGCCGAAGCTTCCGTGAAGTGCCTAAGACCCGTTCGACGCCAGCAGCGACAGCGTGCGCACATTGTCGTGCCCTTCGAAGTCGAGCAGGCGGGTTGGGTACTGTCCGGTGAAGCAGGCGTCGCAGAATTGCGGCTGGTCGTTGTCGCGCCTCGCCTCGCCGACGGCGCGGTAAAGCCCGTCGATCGACAGGAAGCCCAGCGAATCCACACGGATGAATTCCGCCATCTCCTCGACCGACATGCGCGATGCCAGCAGCTTCGACTTCTCCGGCGTGTCGACGCCGTAGAAGCACGACGCGCTGGTCGGCGGCGAGGCGATGCGCATATGCACTTCCCTCGCGCCGGCGTCGCGCACCATCTGCACGATCTTCTGGCTGGTAGTGCCGCGCACGATCGAATCGTCGACCAGCACCACGCGCTTGCCCTCGATCATGCGGCGGTTGGCGTTGTGCTTGAGCTTCACGCCCATGTGGCGGATCGAATCGCCCGGCTGGATGAAGGTGCGCCCGACATAGTGGTTGCGGATGATGCCGAGTTCGAAGGGGATGCCGGCCGCCTGGGAAAAGCCGATGGCGGCCGGCGTGCCGGAATCCGGCACGGGCACGACGATGTCGGCCTCGACCGGGTTCTCCTGCGCCAGCTCGGCGCCAATGCGCTTGCGCACCTCATAGACGTTGCGGCCTTCGACAGAGGAATCCGGCCGCGCGAAATAGACATATTCGAAGACGCAGAAGCGGGTCTTCTGCGGCTCGAACGGGAAGAGGCTCTCGATGCCCTTGGAGGTGACGACCACCATCTCGCCAGGCTTGATGTCGCGCACGAAGCGGGCGCCGATGATGTCGAGCGCGCAGGTCTCGGAAGCGAGGATCCAGGCGCCGTCGAGGTCGCCCAGCACCAGCGGCCGGATGCCCAGCGGGTCGCGGCAGCCGATCATCTTCTTGGCAGTCATCGCCACCAGCGAGAAGGCGCCTTCGACCTGGCGCACCGCGTCGATGAAGCGCGAGTTCAAATCGCGCTCCTTGCTGGTCGCGACGAGGTGCAGCAGCGTCTCGGTGTCGGACGTCGAGGAGAAGATCGAGCCCTGCTTCTGCAGCGCGCGCTGCACGGTGAGCGCGTTGGTGAGGTTGCCGTTGTGGGCGACGGCGAGGCCGCCTTCGGCGAGCTCGGCGAAGAAGGGCTGGATGTTGCGCAGGCCGGCGCCGCCGGTCGTGGCGTAGCGCGTATGACCGATGGCGCGATTGCCCTGCAGGCTGTCGATGACGCGCTGCTTGGTGAAGGTGTCGCCGATCAGGCCGACATGGCGTTCGACATGGAATTGGGTGCCGTCATAGGAGACGATGCCGGCGGCTTCCTGGCCGCGATGCTGCAAGGCATGCAGGCCGAGCGTGACGATGGCCGCCGCGTCCTGCCGGCCGAAAATGCCAAACACGCCGCATTCGTCGTGGAAATGGTCGTCGGCCTCGGCGGAAAGGACACTGCCTGCATCTGCCGTTGAGTCTGCCATCTGGTGCTCAAGCTCCGCTAAAGCCGCCATATAGGGCGATCGCTCGCCGAACGCAACGCACCTTCTCAGGCATTGGCAAATTTCCTCAGGCCAGCACCATGGCTGGCCCGGATTTCAGTTTGCCGGCGCTGGGGCGGGAGCCGGAGCAGGCGCCGGGGCGGGCGCCGGAGCCGGCTCGTTGTCGGCAGGCGCCTCGCCCTCGCTGTCGTCGGGTGCCGTCGCGTTGTTGTCGTCGCCCGCCGGCGGCTCGGCCGCGGGCTGGTCGGTGGTGGCCGGCGCGCCGGCCTGCGGCGTGCCCTTATGCGTGTATTTGTTGACCAGTTCCTCGGTGTTTTCCGGCAGTAGGCTTTCGAGCTTGGCGCCGATCGTCTCGAGCAAGGGCCGCGACTTGGCGTTGGCGACCCAGGCAGGCGCCTTGGCGCCGGCCAGCCAGTTGAAGAACAGCAGCGCCACCGCTACCACCAGGACGCCGCGCGCGGCGCCGTAGAGGAAACCGAGCGTACGGTCGAGCGCGCCGATGCGCGAATCGATGATCCAGTCGGCCAGCTTCATGGTGATGACGGAAACAACGATCAGCGCGATGAGGAAAACCACGCCCGCGGAAGCCGCCATCGCGATCTTGTCGTTCTCGATATAGGGCTGAACATAGGGCAGGACCGGCTTGTAGAAGAAGAATGCCGCCGCCGCCGCTGCTGCCCAGGAAACCACCGACAGGACTTCGCGGGAGAAGCCGCGCACCATCGCGAGCATCGCCGAGACCAGTGTGAAGCCAACGAGGATTCCGTCAAGCAGCGTAATCGGCATGGTTCTCGCCCCACTTCCTGTCTTACGGCCCGACGAGCCGTGTCACTCCTCGTCGTCGGCGCGGCCGCGCCGTGAGCCGGCTATGCGCGCCACAAGGTCGGCAAGCTCGGTGGGCTGGAAAGCGCCGGCCCCGATCCCTCCGGCAAGTTCCTCGCTGCCGAGCGGCAGCACCGCGCTTCCAAAACCCAGCTTTTCGGCTTCCTTGAGGCGCTGCTGCGCATGCGCGACCGGCCTCACGGCGCCCGATAGGCTGATTTCGCCGAAATAGACGCAATCGGCGGGAAGGGCAATACCGGTGAGCGACGAAACCAGCGCCGCCGCGACCGCGAGATCTGCCGCCGGTTCCGAGATCCGGTAACCGCCAGCGACGTTGAGATAGACGTCTTGCTGGCCGAAGCGCACGCCGCAATGGGCTTCGAGCACAGCGAGCACCATGGAAAGCCGCGCGCCGTCCCAGCCGACTACGGCGCGGCGCGGCGTGCCGAGCGAGGAGGGCGCGACGAGCGCCTGGATCTCGACCAGGACCGGCCTTGTGCCTTCCATGCCCGCGAAAACCGCGGCGCCCGGCGACTTGGCGTGGCGTTCGCCGAGGAAAAGCTCGGATGGATTGGAGACCTCGCGCAGGCCCTTGTCCGACATTTCGAACACGCCGATCTCGTCGGTCGGCCCGAAGCGGTTCTTCACCGTGCGCAGGATGCGGAAGTGGTGATTGCCTTCGCCCTCGAAGTAGAGCACGCCGTCGACCATGTGCTCGACCACGCGCGGGCCCGCGATCTGGCCTTCCTTGGTGACATGGCCGACGAGCACGATCGCGGCGCCTGTGGATTTCGCGTAGCGGATCATCGCCTGTGCGGCTGCGCGCACCTGGGTGACGGTGCCCGGCGCCGAATCGGCAAGGTCGGTCCAGAGCGTCTGGATGGAATCGAGGATGACGAGGTCCGGCCGCTTGCCGTCGGCGATGGTCGCCAGAATGTCCTCGACATTGGTCTCGGCGGCAAGCTCGACCGGTGTGTTCGCGACGCCGAGCCGCTGCGCCCGCAACCTGATCTGCGCGACGGCCTCTTCGCCCGAGACATAGACGATGCGATGGCCCTTCGAGGCGAGCGCGGCCGCGGCCTGTGTCAGCAGCGTCGACTTGCCGATGCCGGGATCGCCGCCGACCAGAAGTGCGGACCCGCGCACGAAACCGCCGCCGGTGGCGCGGTCGAGTTCCCCGATTCCGGAAACGATGCGCGGCGCGTCCTCGATGTCGCCGGCGAGACTGGTGAGCACAACGGCGCGGCCCTTGCGGGCGTTGCGCGTATTCGCCGGCCCCGAGCCGATGCCGCCTGACGTGCCTTCCTCGACCAGCGTGTTCCACTCGCCGCACGCATCGCATTTGCCGGCCCAGCGCTGGTGCACCGAGCCGCAATTCTGGCAGATGAACTGAACACGCGATTTCGCCATCAGGCGCGGCCCGACACTGGATAGGCTGGCGGGACAGCGTGAGAGAACGAGGCCTTTGCCAAGAGCTACTCGAATCTCTCAGGCAGATGGTGCTCTTCCGCCAGGTCCGAGAACCGCGTGAATTCGCCGTGGAAGGCGAGGCTGACGGAGCCGGTCGGTCCGTGACGTTGCTTGGCCACGATCACCTCGGCCTTCCCGCGCGCCTCGTTCATTTCGTTTTCCCACTTGACGTATTCCTCGGTGCCGAGCTTCGGCTCGCGGTTCTTGAGGTAATACTCCTCGCGATAGACGAACAGCACCACGTCGGCGTCCTGCTCGATCGAGCCGGATTCGCGCAGGTCCGAGAGCTGCGGGCGCTTGTCGTCGCGGCTTTCCACCTGGCGCGACAGCTGCGACAGCGCGATGATCGGCACGCCGAGCTCCTTGGCCAGCGCTTTCAGGCCCGTGGTGATCTCGGTGATTTCCTGCACGCGGTTCTGCGAGGCGCGCGCGCTCGATCCCTGCATCAGCTGGATATAGTCGATGACGATGAGGTCGAGGCCGCGTTGGCGCTTCAGGCGCCGCGCCCGGGCGGAGAGCTGCGCGATCGAGATGCCGCCGGTCTGGTCGATGAACAGGGGAATCTTCTGCATCGTCTGCGAGCAGGCGACCAGCTTCTCGAAATCCATCTCGGTGATCTCGCCGCGGCGGATCTTCGACGACGAGATCTCGGTCTGCTCGGAGATGATGCGGGTGGCGAGCTGCTCCGACGACATTTCCAGCGAGAAGAACCCGACGACGCCGCCATTGGCGGCCTTGAAGCTGCCGTCGGCCTGCTGCGCAGGGACGTAAGCCTCGGCGATGTTGAAGGCGATGTTTGTGGCCAAGGAGGTCTTGCCCATGCCTGGGCGTCCGGCGAGCACGATCAGGTCGGAAGGCTGCAGGCCGCCCATGCGGCGGTCGAGGTCGCGCAAGCCGGTCGCGATGCCTGACAGGTGGCCGTCGCGCATATAGGCGGCATTGGCCATGTCGACGGCGGTCTTCACCGCGTCGTTGAAGCTCTCGAAGCCGCCGTCATAACGCCCGGTTTCCGCCAGCTCGAACAGCCGCCGCTCGGCGTCCTCGATCTGGTCGGAGGGCGACATGTCGACCGGCGCGTCATAGGCGATGTTGACCATGTCCTCGCCGACGGTGATCAGCGCGCGGCGCGTCGCCAGGTCGTATATGGCGCGGCCATAGTCGGTCGCATTGACGACGGTGACGGCTTCGACGGCAAGCCGCACGACATATTGCGCCACTGTCATGTCGCCGACCTTTTCGTCGGCCGGCAGGAAGGTCTTCAGCGTGATCGGAGTCGCGATCTTGCCCATGCGGATGAGCTCGGCCGCGACCTCGAAGATGCGGCGGTGCAGCGGCTCGTAGAAATGCCCCGGCTTGAGGAAATCAGAAACGCGGTAGAAGGCGTCGTTGTTGACGAGGATGGCGCCGAGCAGCGCCTGCTCGGCCTCGATGTTGTTCGGAGCCTCGCGATAAAGCGGCGTTTCCGCCACGCCGAATTTCAGTGCCGCCTCTGCCATGATGTCCCCGATCTCGATCCCGCTTCCTCGATACCAGAACGGTGAGATTCGATGCTGACCTTTCTGCAACAGTACGTGTCGCCGAGGGCGTGATTCCCGTTGTTCACAGGATTCGCGAAGCCATCCACAGGACAGTATTCCGGTGGCCCGATTCCAGTTGACTCGGCAAGGGGTGATTCTTACGCGCGGGGTCGGAACGAAGCAAGAACAATTTTAGCGGCTGATTGCGCCTGGGCCGCTCGCGACCGGCGTGCTACCGCGGCTTCTCCCCATGTCATGAAGCCCACAAGTCAATCCAGTGTGTCGCCCCAATCGGCGCGCCGCGCCACCTTGAAGACATCCCCGTCGCGCTTGCTGAACAGGCGATCGCCGGCGCTGCCGTCCGGCCGGCAGAGTTTCAGCACCACCTTGCCGGAGCCGCCTTTCGGCGGCGCGATCACCCGCTCCCCGCGTGCCGGCGCGGGCTGCCTGGAAGCCGCGAGATACATGAACTTCTCGTCCTCCCACGGCACCTCGGCTTCCTTGACCAGGCGATGCAGGCGCGAACGGGCGACGCGGCGCGCAAAATGGCACCAGTCGGGCGGCGTGAGAGGGCAGGGCGCCTCGTGCGGGCAGGGCGCCAGGACATGCGCTCCAGCTCCGATCAATTGTTGCCGGGCGGCAAGGATGCGCTGCCAGCCGGCGGGCGTGCCGGGCTCGACGAGGAGCAGCGTGTCGGCCGTGAGTCGCCAGAGGCGGTGGATGAGCTTCGCCAGTGAGGCGGGCGCGATCTCGTCCAGGACATAGGCGGCGCTGACCAGGTCGGCGGGCTCGATGCCGTCGAGGTCGACGGTTGCGTCGCCGGCGATCCAGTCGGCGCGGGCCGCGAGTGCCCCTTCAGCAAGGGACTGCCCGGCCTTGCGCACCGCGGCGCTTGCCTCGACCAGAACCGCCCGTTCGAGCTTGGGCCATGCGTCGATCGTGGCCCAGAGCATGGTGCCAGGTCCGGCGCCGATGTCGAGCAGGCTTGTCGGTTGGAAGTCGGGGCGGGCCTCGCTCAGCGCTTCGAGGCTTGCACGTATGGCGGCATAGGTGGCGGGTAGCCGCGTCGCCAGATAGGCCTTGACCGCCACGTCCTCGCCCATATGCAGGCGACCGTCGCGCAGCTCGGCGCGGTAGCGCTCGGAGAGCGTCTTGGCGGCCTGCTTCAGCGTCGGCAGGGGCACCTTCTCCAGGAGGATGTCGACGCCTTGCCGCAACCGGGCGGGAAGCTCCATCGCTCAGGCCCCCTTGGAAACGCAAGGATCAGACATCATGTCGTCCGCAAGCAGATCCACGCTCTTCGGCATCATGCCCTCGGCGCAAGCAGGATGACGGAAGCGCCGACGATGCAGAGCGCCGCGCCGGCCAGATCCCAGCGGTCGGGGCGAACGCCTTCGACCAGCCAAAGCCAGGCGAGCGAGGCTGCGATATAGATGCCTCCATAGGCGGCGTACGCTCGGCCCGCCGCGGCCGTGTCGACCAGCGACAGCAGGAAGGCGAATAGCGCCAGCGAGACAAGACCGGGGAGAAGCCACAGCGGCGACTTCTCAATCCGCCACCAGGCCCAGAACGAGAAGCAGCCGGCGATCTCGGCAAGCGCTGCGGCGATGTAGATGAGATAGGTCATGAAAAAGGTCTCGCGAACGAGACCTTTTTCGTAGCGTCAGGCCGCAATGGCAAGCGGCAATGCGTCTCTACTCCACCGCCTTGCGGCGGCGGGTCGGCTTGGGCGCGGAGGCGGGCGCCGCCGGCTCCCGGTGGCCTCCGTCGCGCAGCTCCAGCGCCTTCTCGCATTTGGCCATGTAGTCGCGCGTCATCGGCAGCGTGTCGTTCTTCTTGGCGATCTGGAACTGGAAGATCACCAGGTCCTGCCAGCGGAAGGCGGCCTCCGAAGCGGCGAGGTAGAACTCCCACATCCTGCAGAAGCGCTCGTCATAGATCGCTTTCGCCTTGTCGCGGTTGGCAGCGAAGCGTTGGCCCCAATGCTTGAGCGTGTCGGCGTAGTGCAGCCGCAGGATTTCGATGTCGGTGACGACGAGGCCGGATTTTTCGATCGCCGGCATCACCTCCGAAAGAGCCGGGATGTAGCCGCCCGGGAAGATGTATTTGCGGATGAAGGCGCTGGTCGCCCACGGCACGCCGGAACGGCCGATCGTGTGGAGCAGCATCACGCCGTCCGGCTTGAGCAGCGTCGCCGCCTTGTCGAAGAATGTGCGGAAATGGTTGAGGCCGACATGCTCGAACATGCCGACCGAGACGATGCGGTCGAAGCGCTCGTTGAGCGCCCTGTAGTCCTTGAGATCGAAATGCACGCGGTCCTGCAACCCCTGCGCATGCGCGCGGTCCGTTGCGACGCCATGCTGCTCGGTCGACAGCGTGACGCCCTGCACGTCGACGTCGAAGGCCTTGGCGAGATAGAGGCCCAACCCGCCCCAGCCGGATCCGATGTCGAGCACCGTCTGGCCCGCCTTGAGCCGCAGCTTGGCGGCGATGTGCCGCTTCTTGGCAAGCTGCGCTTCGTCCAGCGTCATGTCAGGCTGCTCGAAATAGGCGCAGGAATACTGCATGTCCTCGTCGAGGAAGAGCTTGTAGAGCTCGCCTGACAGGTCGTAGTGGCGCTGAACGTTGCGGCGCGAGCGCGAGGCGGTGTTGATCTGCTGCAGGCGCCGGAAGGCATGGCGCAGCCCCTCGATCGCCTTCGACCAGGTCACGTCGATGCCGCTCGCGCCCATGTTCTGGAACGCGATGCGCATCAGCCCCAGAACGCCGCCCTCGAGCACGTCGAGCTCGCCGTCCATGTAGGCTTCGGGCACCGCCAGCATCGGATCGAAGGTGATGGCGCGCTCGGCATGCGTTGTCTTGATATGGATATGCACCGGCTCGCCGCCGCCGTCGCCGAACTTGTGCGTCGTGCCGTTCGGCCCGGTCACCTTGAGGTCGCCGACCCGCACCAGGCGTTCGAGAACGTGTTTCAACAGGATGTTCATGACCAAATGTCCCCTCAGTCGGATCACCCGGTAATCGGACTGGAATGCCAGATCGAAGATGCCACGGCGCGACGCCCGCGTCCAATCGACGCGCCACGCTGTAATGTGCACAAGATATGGGGTGTCGGAAAGTTCCGTTTGGCACAAAAAAGCCCGGGTCTGAGACCCGGGCGTTGGTCCAGAATCCTGGACGTATAAGAGCCGAAGCGGTGCTTCGGGAGCCTGCTGGCCTCTGGATTAGGCGTTCTCTTCGCCGCCTTCGAACTCGGCGTTCGGGTCGAAGAAGTTGTCCGGCCGGGCGTTGTCGTTGATGTCGTCGCCATAGATGGCTTCAGCGGTGGTCAGCGTCTCGCCCTTGGCCTGGCGCTCCGCCTCTTCGGCCGAACGGGCGACGTTGAGCGTCACCGTGACCTCGACTTCCGGGTGCAGCGCGATCACCACATTGGACAGGCCGATGGTCTTGATCGGCTGGTTGAGCTCGATCTGGTTCCGGTTGACGGTGAAGCCTTCGGCGATGATCAGCTCGGCGATGTCGCGGGTCGACACCGAGCCGTAGAGCTGGCCGGTCTCGCCGGCCGAGCGCACCACGATGAAGCTCTTGCCGTCGAGCTTCTCGGCGACCTGGGTGGCTTCCGACTTGCGCTCGAGGTTACGGGCTTCGAGCTGGGCGCGCTGGCCTTCGAACTTCTTCTTGTTGGCTTCGTTGGCGCGCAGCGCCTTGCCCTGCGGCAGCAGGAAATTGCGGGCGAACCCGTCCTTGACCTTCACGGTCTCGCCCATCTGGCCGAGGCGGGAAATACGCTCGAGGAGAATGACTTCCATGGTTTCGTTCCTTTCGTCTGCGCGTCGATCGACGATCGATGCTGAATTGGAGCAGGTCAGGAAGCTTGGCGCGGTGCTGCCGCCTTGTCGCTGTCCTGCCTGTCTGGGCAGTTAGAGGCAATTGGCCTCAACTCGGGATTTGACTTCAGACCGTCGCGGCGCCCGTCGCCGTGAGGGGGAGGCGGGCGGCGAACCGCCCGCTTGAACTTCATCGGGCCTTAGCGGACCACGTAGGGCAGCAGGCCGAGGAAGCGGGCGCGCTTGATCGCCTTGGCGAGTTCGCGCTGCTTCTTCTGGCTGACGGCGGTGATGCGCGAGGGCACGATCTTGCCGCGCTCGGAGATGTAGCGCTGCAAGAGGCGCACGTCCTTGTAGTCGATCTTCGGAGCGTTGGCGCCCGAGAACGGGCAGGTCTTGCGGCGGCGATGGAAAGGACGCCGGGTCGGGATCTGGTTGATGTCGACCATTATTCTGCACCCCCTTCAAAGCCTTCGCGCGGACGGCGCGGGCCACGATCGCCGCCTTCGCGGTCGCCGAACGAACGCGGACCACGGTCGCCGCGGTCGCGGTCGCCGAAGGAACGCGGGCCGCGATCGCCACGATCGCGGTCGCCGAAGCTGCCGCGCTCGGAGCGCTCTTCGCGCTTCTGCATCATCGCCGAGGCGCCTTCCTCATGCGCGTCGACCTTGACGGTGAGGAAGCGAAGGACGTCTTCCGACAGGCCCATCTGGCGCTCCATTTCGTTGAGCGCGGCCGGCGGGCAGGTGATGTCCATCAGCGTGTAGTAAGCCTTCCGGTTCTTCTTGACCCGGTAGGTGAGAGACTTCAGTCCCCAGTTCTCGATCCGGCCGACGGAGCCGCCATTCGCGGTGATGACGCCCTTGTACTGTTCGACAAGCGCGTCAACCTGCTGCTGCGACAGGTCCTGCCGGGCAAGAAACACATGTTCGTAAAGAGCCATTATGTCTTTCTGCCTTTCTTCGTTTCTCTGGACCGGCCCTCGCGGCTAAGCCTCTGCAACTTGTCTGACCCGAAAGCACGGGGAAGAAAGGAGCATCGCGAGACGGTCGAGAGCGGAGACACGGGAGGCTGGAAGCGCTTCTGGCTTCGTGTCGTGGCGCCTTTGACGGCCACGGCCCTCCGTTCAGCCCCCAGCAAGGACCGGCAGATTGCGTGCGTCTATACAGCAATTTCGAGGGAAGGCAAGGCCGGAAGACACCGCCTCCTCGCAGCAGCCTAGCTCGTGTGCGCGACGAGCTTGTCCACCGTTTCGGGGAAGAAGTCGGGCGCCGAGCGCCGCTTGCCGAACATCATGTCGTACTGGATCAGCCGGAAATCGTTGATCTTCGGATCAATCTGCTTCTGCCGCGACCAATCCGGCGTCGCTTCGCCCGAAGGCGACAGGAGCAGGTTGCGGTCGACCACGCGGTAGTGTTCGCGCAGCGCGCCGAGGAAGCCTGTGTAATAGGGGTGGGTGATGCCCGCCTTGGTCAGGATATGGTAGGGCAGAAAGGCCGGGCTCACCGCGCCGAGATTCTCCACCGGGCCGGAGCGGTTCGACCAGATGACCAAAGGCGTGTTGTGGTGCTCGAGCGCGGCGTCGGCGCTAGGCTCCTTGCGCGGCGCGACATTGTCCTTGAGGAAGCCAGTCTCGACATAGACCGGTCCGAGCGGCGGCAGGTGGTCGCCGAAGAAGGTCGGCCGCTGGCGGGCCTTCGCCCAGTCGATCAGCCGCTGCAGGCCGCGGTCGGCGTCGGCCGAGCCCTCGGCATAGGAAAGCAGCGATTCCCGCGCCCAGGAACTGATCGGCGCGTCGACCGAATGCGTCGGATTATAGTAGCGGTAGGGCTCGTAGGGTCCATGGTTCTGCAGGCTGACGGCGAACAGGAACACCGGGTCGTCGCTGGCGTCGGCCTCGCGTATGATCTCGTCGGTCATCGCCGCGTCGGAAGCCAGCGGCCCGCGCTTTTCCATCGGCGGCAGCGTTTCCTCGGAGCGGAAGTCGCTGAAGCCGAAATCGGCATAGACGGCGCCGCGGTTCCAGAACCAGTTGGTGCCGGGATGGATGGCGCGCGCCCGGTACCCCTCGCTCTTCAGAAAGGTCGCCAGCGACGGAGTGGGGGAGCGCACATATTGCTGGTAGGGAATGGAGCCGGCCGGCAGGAAGGCGTTGGAAAAGCCGGTCAGCGCCTCGAACTCGATATTGGCGGTCATGCCGCCGAATTCGGGCGAGAACATCGAGCCGGAGCGCAAGGCGCGCACCGTCGGGATCGGGTCGGGCTTTATCGTCACCCCCGGCAATCGAGTCGGATCCCAGAAGGATTCGCTCATCACCACCACGATGTCCGGCTTCTCGTCGGGCACCGAAGCGGCGACGTCGGGACGCTGGATCGCGTCCATCGTCTTGTCCGTATAGCCGGGCGGCGCCGAGACATGCGCCATCGGCACATTCATCGCGAAGGCCAGGGCGAAGCCGTTGGAGGCGTAGTTTTCCTTCTGGTCCCACATGATCGGGATGATCTGCAGCCGGTCGCGCGTCCACGAGAAGGTGGCGTAGTCCATGATCGAGACGAAGAAGGCGAGCAACGGCACGGCAAGCGCCAGCCGCGCCAGCCGGCCCTTGCGGCTGAGGATAGGCACCCGC
>Ga0315336_1003939_pt1 | contig 18704 bp, 19 predicted proteins | sample ASW5metaG_FD_204512 | JGI IMG/M metagenome (GOLD analysis project Ga0315336, IMG submission 204512) | Ammonia-oxidizing marine archaeal communities from Monterey Bay, California, United States - ASW #5 | ecosystem: Environmental > Aquatic > Marine > Intertidal zone | place: USA: California... | reverse complement strand
ACAATCTTTTGCACCCGTTCGGCTATATCACTCATAACCTGCTTCCCTCGGGTTAAGTGGTTGCTTTGACAAATTTATTGTTACTCGTTCATTCGTTTCACTGGACTGAATTCAACTCAATTCCGGTGAAAGCTGCGGTTAGGTAGCACACTTTATCCACCTTGACCAGTAATGGAACGGACTGGATTGGATTGTCTGCGCCGCGTTCCATATTCGATCCCGGGTGGTCCCTAAATCATGGCCATTCCGCCGTTCACATGCAAGGTTTGACCGGTAATATAACTCGCTTCTTCGCTCGCAAGAAACACAACCGACGATGCGACATCATCAGAGGCCCCTAAGCGCCCGGCTGGGATGGCATTAAGAAGCCGCTCTTTTTGTACATCATCCAACTTTTCTGTCATGGCGGTTTCAATAAATCCAGGCGCAACACAGTTTGCCGTAATACCCCGGGTTGCCACCTCTTGAGCGAGTGATTTCGTCATTCCGATCAAGCCTGCTTTAGAGGCCGCGTAATTGGCCTGGCCCGGGTTGCCTGTCACCCCGACGATGGACGTGATATTGATAATACGCCCCCAACGGCGTTTCATCATGCCCCTCAAAACCGTTTTGGACAGGCGAAATGTACTGGTCAAATTGACGCGGATGACATCGTCCCATTCGTCTTCTTTCATACGCATAGCCAGATTGTCGCGGGTTAGGCCGGCGTTATTGACCAGAATATCAAGCTGCCCCAAGGCTTCTTCGGCACGGGCCGGCAGCCCGGCAACAGAATCGGCGTCAGACAAATCTCCCGGAACCACTTTGGCCCGGTCGCCCAACTCGGCGGCGAGTGCTTCCAATACATCCTCGCGGCGCCCAGACAATGCAACCGTGGCCCCTTGAGCATAAAGCGCCCGGGCAATCGCGCCGCCAATTCCGCCCGTTGCGCCAGTGACCAACGCACCCTTTCCCGCCAAATCAAACATATCGTACTCCGTTGCTTTGATCGCTCTATTAGAGGCTCTTCAAAAAGGCTTCCACGTCGTCGGGTGTCGCCACCGATTGGGCCTGGAGAGAGCGATCGATACGCTTGGCCAAACCCGTAAGAACCTTACCAGTCCCCAGCTCGACCAGCCCTTCAACCCCTTGGGCCCCCAGATGAAGCATACTTTCGCGCCAGCGCACGGTACCGGTTACTTGTTCGACCAGTAAACGCCGGATCTCTTCAGGTTCTTCCACGGCCCTAGCAGAAACATTGCTGATGACCGGCAACACAGGTTTCGACAAGTTAGCATCCGCCAGTGCCGCTTCCATTTCCCGTGCAGCGGGCTCCATAAGCGCACAATGGAAGGGAGCGCTCACAGGCAGTAACATGGCGCGCTTTGCTCCACGATCCTTCGCGAGCTCGATTGCCCTTTCGACCGCTTTGACATCGCCACTGACCACTACCTGGCCAGGCGCGTTGTCGTTAGCCGCTGAACATACCCCGTCTTCGGCCGCTTGCGCCGCGATGTCGTCGGCATCGTCAATATCAATGCCCAACAGGGCGGCCATAGCCCCCTCGCCCACGGGAACGGCTTTTTGCATGGCTTGACCGCGGATCTTGAGCAGTTGAGCTGTGTCCCCTAGCGTCAAAGCTTGCGTAGCCGCAAGGGCTGAATACTCCCCCAGGGAATGACCAGCAACAAAATCGCCCAGTTCGGCCAACGTGCGCCCGCCTTCCTGTTCTATAATCCGAACTACTGCCATGCTGACAGCCATCAGCGCAGGTTGAGCGTTTTCAGTTAGAGTCAGCTCGTCCTCGGGCCCTTCAAACATAAGGCGGGTCAAGCCCTGGCTCAACGCGTCGTCAACTTCCTCGAAAACTTCCCGCGCATGTCCGTACGCAGTCGCCAATTCCTTACCCATACCCACGGCTTGAGACCCCTGACCGGGAAATACAAATGCTCGTTTCATAACGATACTCGCCCTATTTTGCCGATCGCGCGCCTGCACGGAGGTTCGCCGATTTTCGGCATCTAAATCGCGCTTAGAGATAGCGCCGTCAGACTATCTGTCAAGCAATGGATGGTCGTAAGTTCATCCCAATCCCAGGGGATATAGGCTCGGCATCAAAAACCCGGATAAAAGCTTGCCACAGGCTGCGGTTAGGTTATATTTCGCGCCGCTTAACGCACTCCTTGCCGGCATTGCCGGCTAGGTCCCGGCAGAGCCCATAAATGGGCGCCAAAGACTGTCGCGGGTACCCATTAGCCATAAGGAGCTGATCTGAATGCCTTTATACGAACACATTTTTATTGCGCGCCGGGACATTTCGTCCCAGCAAGTCGACAGCCTGACCGAAAGCCTTTCCGAGATTATCAAGGAAGGCGGCGGGGAAGTGAAGAAGACCGAGTATTGGGGTCTTCGCAATCTGTCCTACCGGATCAAAAAGAACCGCAAAGGCCACTACGTTCTATTGAACCTCGACACCCCCTACCCCGCACTTGCGGAAATGGAGCGCGTGTTGCGGCTGAACGAAGACATAGTGCGCACCATGACCATCAAGGTCGATGAGCTGGAAGAAGGTCCTTCGGCGGTGATGCAGCAAAAAGCGTCCCGCGATGACCGGGGCCCGCGCCGTGAAGGCGGACGCGACGGTGGACGCGACGGCCCGCGCGGCCCGCGCAGTGATGACCGCCCGGCCAAAGAAGCGGCTCCCGAAGCCCCTAAGACTGAAGACGACACCGCACCCAGTGCCGCGGTAGAAGCGGAGGAGAGCACCAATGAATGATGGACCTAGAAGTGGTGGCGGCGGCGGCGCTGGCGGCCCAGGTGGCGCAGGTGGCGGCCGCAGACCTTTTTTTCGTCGACGTAAAAGTTGCCCGTTTTCGGGCCCTGGCGCGCCAAAAATTGACTACAAGGATGTAAAGCTATTGCAGCGTTTTATTTCCGAACGCGGCAAAATTGTTCCCAGCCGTATTACCGCCGTGTCGGCGAAAAGGCAGCGGGAGCTTGCAACTGCGATTAAACGGGCGCGGCAACTTGCGTTGCTGCCCTACGTGCTGAAATAGATAGCGCACTGTTCTGCCGAAACTGAACCGGCCACGACTGTCGCCGGGACAGTTTCGGGGGATCATCCCTTCGGGCCGCAATGGGCAAATTTCTGCTATTGGCTGTTGGCGCCGGTCTTGCGAGTGCGATCTTGAACCTTTCGGTCATGAGCGGCTCGCCGGTGGGGCTTCCGCTTGCCTATTTGGCGCCGCTACCGCTGTTTTTAGTGGCCTTCAGCCAAGGGCACACTTCAGTGGCCATTGCGGCCGTGTGCGGCAGCATCACAATGACAGCGGTTATTGGACCCATCATGGGGGCTGCCTTCTTTTTGACCACGGGACTCGCGCCCATGATCTTGTCCCGCCAGGCATTGCAGTGGCGGGAGGGGACCGATGGAAGCCAAAACTGGTATCCCGTTGGGCGATTGCTGACCTTGCTTGCTGGTTTAACGGCCATCTTCTTCCTCATGGTGCTGGCTGGGTTTTCTACCCACGACGGAGGCCTACCGAAAGCCGTCGAGCTGTACATGCTGGAAGCCGCAAACAATTACGATCAACTTGCGGGAGAGAATCAGACACCCGCAATGACCACGTTCGCAGAGGCGATCCGCAATGCGGCACCCGAGGCATCGCGGATGTTGCCAGGCATGGTTGCATTGTCATGGATGTTGTCAGTCATGCTGAACGGGGTGCTGGCACAGTCGATTTTGACCCGATCAGAGCGGAATTTCAGGCCAACACCTGAGTATGCACAATTGGAATTGCCCCGGGCACTCTCCTACGGTGTTACCGCAACATTGGTATTGTCATTTTTCCCGGGAATTGTGGGTTTTGCGGCGGGTACATTGGCGGCAATTTTGATTTGGCCCTATTTCATCCTGGGTTTGATCGTAATTCATGTGATTTCCCGTCGATTCTCTGCGCGGTATATGCTATTGGCCGCGGTCTATCTTATTTTGTTGGCGCTTGCGTGGCCGGCGGCTCTGGTGGCCGGCATTGGGCTTATGGATCAGTGGATGGGATTAAGACGCCAATACGGCATCCCCTCTGACGATCAGGAGAAGGAATAATGGAAGTCTTACTACTTGAACGGGTCGAGAAACTTGGCCAAATGGGCGACGTGGTCAAAGTGAAGGATGGTTACGCCCGTAATTTCCTTCTGCCTCAAAAGAAAGCACTGCGCGCGACGGAAAGTAACCGGAAGCGATTCGAAGTTGAACGGGCCCAGCTGGAAACCTCCAGTTTGGAGCGACGCAGTGAAGCCGAAGCCGTGGGCGAAAAACTGGAGGGTACCAGTTATATACTGCTGCGGCAGGCAAGCGACATGGGGCAGCTGTACGGCTCGGTTAGCAGCCGTGACATTGCCGATGCTTTGACCGAAGGCGGCTTCAGCACAGATAAACGTCAGATCAATCTGAAGGCTCCGATTAAGAATCTGGGCGTGCACGAAGTTAGCATCGCACTTCATCCTGAATTGTTTGTGGCGGTGACGGTTAATGTGGCGCGCTCGGCCGAAGAAGCCGAAGCGCAAACCTCGGCACCGACCGATGGCGAGACACCGACCACGGCAGAGTTTTTCGAAAGCGAAGAAGCCGCCCGCGAAGCCGAAGAAACTCTCTCCGAAGATGCCGACAGCAACGAAGAAGCCGAGACCGAAGCCACTGCAGGCGAATCATCGGAAGAACAAGAAACCTCGTAACTTCCGCCGAACCGAATTCAATTCTAGGGGGACGACATATCGTCCCCCTTTTTTTCACGATTTATCCACAGGCTAAAGTGGCGTTCAGCTTCGCAATTTCAAGCTTTCCACATACTGTCGAAAAGTTTGTGTAATATGGTAACTCTTTTTGTAACTGAGTACGCCAGTATCCGTTTCTATGGACACACAACGCTCGAGCCGCCCCACACTCGCCGCCGTCGATAACGACACCCCCGGCGCAGACACGACCTATCGGTCATCTCCCAGTAACATCGAAGTCGAACAGGCCCTGCTGGGTGCGATTCTGGTAAACAACGACGCTGCGGTTAAAGTCTCGGCGTTCCTCACGGCTGAGAATTTTTTCGACCCTATTCACGCCCGCATTTTTGAAGCTGCGACGAAGTTAATCGAGCGCGGTCAGATCGCCACGCCGATTACACTCAAGACCTACTTCGAGAATGACAAAGCATTGGATGATGTGCGCGGGGTCGGTTATTTGGCCGACTTGGCAGCCTCGGCAGTTACCGTCATCAATGCCGAAAAGTATGGCCGGGTCGTTCATGATCTGGCAATCCGGCGCGAACTGATCCAGGTCGGGGAAGGCATCGTCAATACGGCTTACGATTCGCCTGTCGAAGATGACGCGGTCAAACAGATCGAAGAAGCCGAAGGTCAACTATTCAACCTCGCCCAAAAAGGCGAACACGAAGGTGGCTTCAAGAGCTTCAATTCATCGCTAGGCGTTGCGATCTCAATGATCGAGGCCGCCTACAAAAGCGATGGTCATTTAAGCGGTGTCACGACTGGCTTGCGGGATTTGGACGAGCGCCTGGGCGGCATGCACGACTCGGATTTGATCATCTTGGCTGGCCGGCCCTCCATGGGTAAAACCGCATTGGCGACCAACCTCGCCATTAATGCAGCCAAATCAAGGGTTAAAGCTTCGGATGGGGATCGGCCGGCGGTGGTGGGATTCTTTTCTCTCGAAATGTCTGCGGACCAGTTGGCCACAAGAATTCTGTCGGAAGAATCCCGCATTCCCTCTGAGGATCTGCGGAGGGGGCGATTGGACAACGACCAGTTCTTGCGTATTGTCTCGGCGTCACAGGCGATCGAGGAACTTAATCTGTTTATTGATGACACTCCGGCCCTTTCGATCGCCGCATTGCGGACCCGCGCTCGGCGCCTCAAGCGTCAACCCGCGGGTCTCGATATGGTGGTCGTCGACTACCTGCAATTGCTGCGGCCATCACGCCAGGGTCGCAACGATGGCCGGGTCCAGGAAGTCACCGAAATTACCCAAGGCCTAAAGGCCCTGGCAAAAGAACTGGAAATACCGGTTTTGGCTTTGTCCCAGCTATCGCGGCAGGTGGAACAACGGGATGATAAGCGGCCTCAGCTCGCCGACTTAAGGGAATCAGGTTCGATCGAACAAGATGCCGACGTTGTGATGTTTATTTTCCGCGAGGAGTACTACCACGAACGTAAAGCGCCGACCGAAGGCACGCCCGAACATTTGGAATGGCAGGAGCGCGGCGAAAAAATCCGAGGGCTGGCGGAAGTGATCATCGGTAAACAGCGCCACGGACCCACGGGCACTGTCCAGCTGTACTTCGACCGGGAACTGGTACGGTTCGGCAATTATGCGCCCGAGAATCACCTGCCCGATGACATCTTCTAATCAACAGGCCGAAGCCGCAAAGGCCGACCTGGTCCTTTACATCGACCTGAACGCAATCCGGAAAAACTATAAAATCCTCCAGGCGAAGGCAGCGCCCGCCGAATGCGCGGCTTGTGTAAAAGCCAACGCCTATGGTCTCGGCCTCGAGCAGGTGGCCCCAGCGCTTGCAGATGCCGGGTGCAAAACTTTCTTTGTCGCCCATGTCACCGAAGGCGAAGCCCTGCGCGCCCTGGTGAATAGCGCCCGAATTTATGTGCTTCACGGCGTATGGTCAGGCAACGAACAACGTTTTTTCGATCACAAATTGACGCCGGTTCTCAATAGTATGTCGCAGGTGGATACCTGGTCAGCTTTCGGTCGCGACAACGGCACGAAAGTCGAAGCGGCTGTGCATATCGATTCGGGCATGACCAGACTTGGTTTGGACGAGCAGGACATAGCCGCACTTGAGGCAGACCCCAACCGCCTGGAAGGACTGTCCCTGGTTCACATAATGAGCCATCTGAGCTGTGGTGATGAGCCTGACAACCCCATGAACCAGGCCCAACTTAAACGCTTTCAAAGTCTACGCAGAAAACTGCCTGCGGCGCCTGCAAGCCTCGCCGCATCCGCTGGTATATTCCTCGGCTCCGACTATCATATTGACCTTGTTCGTGCCGGTATCGCTCTCTATGGCGGGCGGCCCACGTCAGACGGGACCAATCCCATGGCCGAGGCGGTTCGTGCCCGGGCCCGCATCCTGCAAGTCCGTGACGTTGACAGCCCCAGAGCCGTTGGGTATGGTGCCGCGCATAAGGTCATTGAACCTGCTAGAATAGCAACAATTTCAGTGGGTTATGCAGATGGATACGCGCGGAGCCTGGGGTCCCTGGGGCGCGCTTGCATCGAGGGGATTACCGCACCAGTGGTTGGACGTGTTTCCATGGATTTGGTCACTCTTGATGTGTCAGCGGTCCCCCGCGAAAAAGTGGTCGAAGGCAACTTCGCAGATATTATCGGTGGTGGCGCCAATTTGGATGATGTGGCGCAACAGGCCGGCACCATTTCCTACGAATTATTGACCCGGTTAGGGCACCGCTATCATCGTATTTACATGGGCGCAGGCTCATGAATTTACTCGCGTTGGTCGGACGCCTGTTTCTCGGTTTCCTTGGTACCCTGGGTCAAATTGGCACTTTTACCGGGGCTGCACTTTCCCATTGCATGGCGCCACCGATCTATTTCAGCATCATCGGCCGCCACATGCTGAACATCGGATATTTCTCACTGCCGGTTGTCGGTATGACCGCGCTTTTCACAGGCATGGTGCTGGCACTGCAGATCTATGTAGGCAGTTCGCGCTTTGATGCGGAAGGCGCGGTGGCGACTATTGTCGTAATCGGCATTACACGCGAACTCGGACCCGTATTGGGTGGACTGATGGTTGCTGGCCGTGTCAGTGCCGCAATGGCTGCCGAACTGGGAACCATGCGGGTAACCGAACAGATTGATGCCCTGACAACATTATCAACCAACCCCTTTAAGTACCTTGTAGCGCCACGTTTAATCGCGGCTACCGTTGTCTTGCCCATGCTCGTCGCGGTCGCAGACACCATCGGGGTGTTTGGCGGCTATATTATCGGAACCGAAAAACTCGGCTTTAATTCGGCCACTTACATCAAAAACACCCTCGACTTCATGGAACCAATTGATGTGATCTCGGGCTTGGTTAAAGCGGCCGTGTTCGGTTTCATCATTGCGCTCATGGGTTGCTATCACGGTTATAATAGCCAGGGCGGTGCACAAGGTGTTGGCCGTGCCACCACCAATGCCGTGGTTTCTGCCTCGGTCTTGATCTTGGTAGCAAACTTAATCATTACTGAACTGTTCTTTACGCGATGACAGAATCTTCCAGCAGCCCCGAGCAATCCGGCACCCCTCCTAAGATCAGTTTGCGTGGCGTCAGCAAACGATTTGGGCCCAAAGTGGTGCTCGAAGGATTAGACCTGGACGTCATGCCGGGCGAAAGCGTCGTGGTGATCGGCGGATCGGGCACAGGTAAGTCGGTAATGCTGAAATCCATTCTGGGTTTGCTGAAACCCGAGAGTGGCAGCATAAAAATTGATGGGGAGGAAGTTGTCGGATTGCGCGGCTCTGCGCGCGACGAAATTCTCCACAAATTCGGTATGCTGTTTCAGGGCGGTGCCCTGTTCGACAGTTTGCCGGTTTGGGAAAACGTTGCCTTCGGATTGCTGGCCAACGGCGAACACAGCCGCAAAGAAGCCAAGGAGATCGCCCTTGAAAATCTGCGCAGCGTCGGACTTGGACCTGAGGTTGGCGAGTTAAGCCCGGCTGAATTGTCAGGTGGCATGCAGAAGCGGGTGGGCCTTGCCCGCGCTATCGCGACAAAACCTGAAATAATATTTTTTGATGAACCTACGACAGGCCTCGACCCAATTATGGGTGATGTGATTAATGATCTGATTGTCGAATGTGTCAAAACCGTTGGCGCAACCGCCCTCTCGATCACACATGACATGGCCAGCGCGCGCAAAATTGCCGACCGCGTTGCAATGATTTATGGCGGTCGAATAATCTGGATCGGAAGTGTCGACGAAATCGATAACAGCGGTAATCCATATGTCGACCAGTTTATCAATGGCCGCGCCGAAGGACCTATTCAAATGGAAGTGCTGAAGGCGTAGTTAGTGCCTCAGCGGCAGAGAAGGATGACCGAGTACAGTGGCCCGTAACGCCGAACAATTTGTCTGCCAAACGTGTGGCGCCAGTCACAACAAGTGGTCGGGCAAGTGTGATGCGTGCGGCGGTTGGAACACTTTGGTCGAAGAAGCACCACTGAACAATACGCCGGGCGGTGCCCGCCTTGGAAAAGGCCGGGCCATTAAGTTGACCACCCTGGACGGTTCGGCGCCGGAACCGCCGCGTATTCCCGTGGGCATAAGTGAATTGGACCGGGTTACGGGTGCAGGGTTGGTACCGGGTTCAGCATTATTGATCGGCGGTGATCCAGGAATAGGAAAGTCCACTTTGGTTTTGCAAGCCGTCGGCGCGCTGGCCAAAAGCGGCGTCGTTTGCGCCTATATCTCAGGTGAAGAATCTGTTGACCAAGTGCGCATGCGTGCGCGGCGTCTAGGACTGGCCGGTGCGCCAGTACACCTGGCATCTGAGACCAACTTACGCGATATTATCGCGACCCTGGAAGCCGGCATTAACGGTACCGGAAAAAATAAAAAATCAGGTGCCTCGCCAGGCGTTCTGGTGATCGATTCGATCCAGACTATGTACGCGGACAATCTGGAATCGGCGCCAGGCTCAGTCGCTCAGGTTCGCGCCTGTGCCCAAGCCCTGATCACCTTTGCCAAAAGCCGGGGCGCGGTACTGCTGTTGGTCGGCCACGTCACCAAGGACGGACAGATCGCCGGGCCACGAGTACTGGAGCACATGGTCGATACCGTACTTTATTTCGAAGGCGAAAGGGGGCACCAGTTTCGCATCCTGCGGTCGGTTAAGAACCGATTCGGAGCCACTGACGAGATCGGCGTCTTTGAAATGACAGACGGTGGATTGAATGAAGTCCCGAACCCGTCTGCGCTGTTCCTCGGGGATCGGGAGAATTCGGTAAGCGGGGCCGCAGTATTTGCCGGCATGGAGGGAACCCGGCCCCTATTGGTTGAAATTCAGGCTCTGGTAGCTGCTTCGCCGTTGGCCACACCGCGCCGTGCTGTGGTTGGTTGGGACAGCGGCCGCTTGGCGATGGTGCTCGCGGTTCTGGACGCCCGTTGTGGTGTCTCTTTTGCCGGTAAGGACGTCTATCTAAATGTGGCGGGCGGGATGCGGGTTTTGGAACCTGCAGCCGACCTCGCTGTGGCAGCCGCGCTAGTATCATCACTGGCGGATGTGCCCGTCCCGCCGGAAACGATCTTGTTCGGCGAAGCCAGCTTGGCGGGGGAGGTTCGCCAAGTGGGTCAAGCTGATGCCCGCCTTAAGGAAGCCGCCAAATTGGGCTTTAAACGCGCGATTGTCCCCGCAGGTATGGCCGCAAGTGACACTGGGTTAGATATAACTTCGATCAGCCAGCTTAAAGATCTGGTCCCTTTATTCGCAGCCGATGACCAGCCCGGTCAGGCGGCGGCCGGTTGATCGGGGAGACTCCGCGCGATGGATAACCTTCCCTTCAATCCGATCGACATCGCAGTTGTGGGCGTGGTTCTTGTGTCCGGCGCGCTTGCTTTTTGGCGCGGGTTTCTGCGCGAAGTACTTTCGATCATTGCTTGGATTGTGGCGGTCGTTCTGACCCTCCAATTGCTACCCATGCTGCGGCCGTTTGCACGCACCTACATCGACATCGACATCCTGGCGGATAGCGTTACGGCGGGAGGAATATTTGTCGTCTCCCTTGTTGTCTTCTCGGTCATCAGCGGCATGATCGCAGGACGGGTACGAAACAGCGGCATGAACACGTTGGACCGCTCGCTTGGCGTTCTATTCGGTTTATTGCGCGGCTCGGTTATCGTTTCTCTCGCATACATGGCAATTTTTTTGCTGTACCGGGATCGTGATTTACCGGATCAAATTGCCACAGCACGGGTCACGCCAATTGTCCATTCGGGCGCCAAGCTGTTGTTATATTTGGTTCCTGAGGAACTTTCCGCAGGTAGCCGACGCATAATGGAGGATTTCGACGCCCTGAGCATTCCAAGAATTTCCGAATGGAAAGGAAAATCCAGCACTGACTCGGACGACGAAAAAGGCTATAAATCTGGCACTCGCGAAGACCTCGACCGGCTGATCAGGCGTACCCAAAATGAGTAAGATCCCGGCCAAGCCTCTAGGCACAACCGATCCGTTTGAGACCCGTCTACCAGATGGGCCTGATACCGATGGACGACCGCGCGAAGAGTGCGGCATATTCGGCATATTCGGCAACTCCGAAGCCACAGCGCACACTATTTTGGGACTGCATGCACTCCAACATCGCGGTCAGGAGGCTGCTGGTATTGTGAGCTTCGATGGCAAACGATTTAACAGTCATCGCAGCATGGGTCATGTGGGCGACCACTTTAATACCGAGCGCGTCGTTGAGCGCCTGAAGGGTAAATCTGCAATAGGCCATGTGAGGTACTCGACAGCCGGTGAAAAGACATTGTTGCGCAATGTTCAACCCCTGTTTGCTGACCTTAACGTTGGCGGTGTTGCGGTGGCGCATAACGGTAACTTGACCAACGCGTTCACGGTCAGAAAGCGGCTGGTCAAAAACGGCGCAATCTTCCAATCGACCATGGATACCGAAGTTATCGTGCATTTGATCGCAACCAGTCCACGCGCAGCGTTACGGGACAGGGTCGTGGATGCATTGCGCCAGATCGAAGGTGCGTATTCACTGGTGCTGCTCACCAAAAAGGCATTGATCGGCGTGCGCGACCCCTTAGGGGTGCGCCCCCTCGTATTGGGAAAAACTGAAGACGGTGGTTACATTCTGGCGTCCGAATCCTGCGCACTAGACATCATTGGCGCCGAATTTGTTCGTGACATCGAACCCGGTGAGATTATTCGAATCTCAGACCAGGGGATCGAAAGCATCAAACCGTTTCCGGCAAACAACTCGCGGTTCTGTGTTTTCGAGTATGTCTACTTTGCCCGGCCCGACAGCGTCGTTGAAGGCAACAGCGTTTACGAGGTTCGGAAACGCATTGGGGCCGAGCTGGCGCGTGAGCAACCAGTTGAAGCAGATGCCGTTATTCCAGTGCCGGATTCGGGCACGCCAGCGGCTATTGGTTTTGCTGAAGAATCCAATATCCCGTTTCAACTCGGCATTATTCGAAACCACTATGTCGGTCGAACTTTTATCGAGCCGACAGATAACATCCGCCACCTAGGCGTCAAACTGAAGCACAACGCAAACCGCGCAACGATCAAAGGCAAACGAGTTGTTTTGGTGGATGACAGTATTGTGCGCGGTACCACGTCGGTCAAAATAGTCCAAATGATGCGGGAGGCCGGCGCGACGGAAGTTCACATGCGGATAGCCAGTCCTCCAACCACCTTTCCTTGCTTCTATGGGGTTGATACTCCGAAACGGGAAAAATTGCTGGCTGCCAACCACGATCTGGAAGGTATGCGCAAATTTATTGGTGTCGATAGTTTGGCCTATATTAGTACGGACGGACTTTACCGGGCGGCGGGCGAAGAGAATCGCAATGCGGAACGACCGCAATTTTGCGATGCCTGCTTTACTGGCGAATACCCGATAGCACTTACAGACGAAGACGGCAGCGATACCCCGGCACAGCTTTCGCTTTTGGCCGAGCGCGCCTAAATCAAGCCACCAATTTCACGCAATTTTATAACCAGGTCTCCAGAATATGAAACGTCTTGATGGCCGCGTTGCACTCATTACTGGCGCGTCCCGCGGTATCGGCGCGGAGGTTGGGGTGCGCTACGCCGAGGAAGGTGCCCACGTCATTCTGGTCGCTCGAACCGAGGGTGGCCTAGAGGAAGCGGACGACCGGGTAAAGGCAGTTGGTGGTGAAGCGACATTGGTACCACTCGACCTCACCGATGGCCCGGCCATAGACCGACTGGGTGGCGCGATTGCGGAACGCTGGGGACGGCTGGACATTTTGGTCGCCAATGCCGGCATGTTAGGCGGCACCCGGCCAGTGGGTCATTTTGACCCTGACGTATGGGAGAAAGTATTCTCAGTAAACGTCCACGCCAACTGGCGCCTTATTCGATCAATGGATGCGCTACTGCGGGCATCGGACGCCGGGCGTGCAATTTTTGTGACATCCCGGGCGGCAGGTCTCAATCGGCCGTACCTTGCCGCTTATGGCGCCAGCAAAGCCGCACTGGACGCCATGGTCAAAACCTATGCGGGCGAGCTCGAAAAAACCAACGTGAAGGCCAATCTATTGGACCCCGGCGTTGTAAGAACTGAAATGAGAGCGGAATTAATGCCGGGTGAAGATCCGGATTCATTGCCGACACCAGACGTCTTGAATGACTTGTTCGTCGAGATGTCCGAGCCATCTTTCGCCCGCAATGGCGAAATCGTCTCATTTGTTCAAGAGGATGGTGCGTAAGGGTTTTTGCCTTTGCGCAACAACAGGCGAAGCGGCACACCATCCAATTCAAAGACCTCACGCAATCCGTTCTGAAGATAGCGGGCATAACTGTCGGGAACCGCATCCGGACGGCTGACAAATAGGGCGATCGTGGGGGGCCGTGACTTGACCTGCGTTGCGTAGCGCAATCGAAGCGGGCGCCCACGAGCCGCAGGCGGCGGATGTTTTTCGACCATCCCCGCGAGCCACCGGTTCAGATCGGCGGTTGTAATACGCGCATTCCAACGTTTATGTGCTTTTTCAACCGCCGGCATTAAGCCATTTACACCTTTACCGGTCAGCGCCGAAAGGGCGACGACTTCAACTCCTTTGACCTGGGGAAGCGATTTTTCTAGCCTCTCGTATAGTAAACTACGCACTTCCTTGCGGTTAGTGATTGTGTCCCATTTGTTGAGCGCGATCACCAGTGCCCTGCCCTCTTCGACCACAGCACTAGCTATTGACAGGTCCTGCTTTTCCATTGGGCTTTGGGCATCCAACAGGACGACGACAACCTCGGCAAAACGGATGGCCCGTTGCGCATCGGCCACCGACATTTTTTCGACCTTATCCGAAACTTTCGCCCGGCGGCGCATACCGGCGGTGTCAAACATCCGCACTTGACGGCCCTGCCATGCCCATTCGACCGCGATGGCATCCCGCGTAATTCCTGCCTCGGGGCCGGTAAGTACCCGTTCCTCGCCGATCAGTCGATTGACCAATGTCGACTTACCCACATTGGGGCGACCGACAATCGCGATCTGCAACGGACGGTCGGCATCATCTTCCGGGTTTTCTTCAGCCTCCTCGACCAGCGCCAAATCATCCAACGCATCATGAAGCTCACCCATTCCCTCGCCGTGTTCGGCCGAGATCGAAATCGGCTCCCCAAAGCCAAGGGAGAAACCTTCGTAAATTCCGGCAGCGCCCTGTCTGCTTTCGCATTTGTTAGCGACCGGAATTACCGCCACCCCAGTTTGACGCAAACGATTGCCGAAATGCTCATCCAGTGGTGTCACACCGGCGCGACTGTCATACATCAGGATCACAACATCGGCATCCTCAACTGCCATGTCGGTCTGGGACATCATCCGGCCCTCGAGCGATCCTCCGTCGGCTTCATCCAGCCCAGCCGTATCGATGACACGGAACTGAAGCGGTCCTAAACGGGCATCCCCCTCACGCCGATCCCGGGTCACACCCGGCTGGTCATCGACCAGCGCAATGCGCTTGCCCACAAGGCGATTGAAGAGGGTCGACTTACCCACGTTGGGTCGGCCGACAATGGCGACAGTAAGGGTCACTGTTCGTTATCCGTTAGAGAGCGGCAGTTGCGTAATAATACGAGGTCGTTTTCTATTCCAGTTAGCGCATGGCTACCAGTTTTGCGTCCTCTGTCACAAAATACAGGCCGTTATTAGCCACCACCGGCGGCACAACGGCAGCGCCTACAAGCCTTGCCCGGCCCAGAAATTTTCCGGTATACGGCGAAAGCGAAGCGGCATAGCCATGGGAGGATGTCACGATTAAACGATCGCTGACCAAAATAGGGCCACTCCACGTCAAAGGCTCTTTGCGCTCTACTTCATCGGCATAGCGCGGCAGTTTTGTCACCCAATGAATTTTGCCGTCGGTTTTAGAGAGGCACACGACCTCGTTCGATTCTGAAATCAAAAACAAAAAATCGCCGGCAAGCCAGGGCGACTCGTGGGCTGCTATATTACGTTCCCAAATTCGATCCCCTGATCGCAATTCGATCGCCGCCATACGTCCGCCGTTGCTGACCGAGTAAACTCTATCGCCATCGACTATTGGGCGGGCATCAATGTCACTCAAAGCCGCCATGGGTGTCATCAAGCCCGTACGCATTAGGGTATCCGACCAAGCAACCCGGCCATTATCTGCTCGCAAAGCGTACAGTTCGCCTGATGAAAATGGGACGATCACCAGCCCCCCTGATACCGCTGGGCTGCCCGCACCAAGCAGGCCAGCGTTTTCAAGAAAGCCTTCGTGAACCCATTCAATCTCGCCGGTTTCAGCAGAAATTGTGTAAAGCTGGTTGTCGAAGCTGATGGCAAAAACACGTCCGTCGCCAACTGTGGGCGCGCCGCGAAGTGGTTTGCGGATCGGGCTCTTCCAAATCACTTCGCCGGTCTCGGCGCTCAAGGCCAAAACGTCCCCAAATCCGGTGGTAACAAACAGTCGGCCTTCCCCATAAGCCAAACCACCACCGAATATTCCGGCACCTTCTTCTTCCTCGTCATCCTTTAAGTCGATCCGCCACTTGCGGTCGCCCTCAACCTCATCAAAGGCGCTGACGACGGATTCCGAATCCATGGTGAACACCGTACCCAGTGCAATAACCGGCGGGGTCATTAATCTTCGCCGGTCGCTGAGTAACAGTTTATTCATTAGATCTGAGCGGCTACGGCTGCCAGAACCAATGTCCGATTTCCAGGCGACATTAAGTTCGGCGGCGGCGGCCAGGTGGTGCATGGCGTGATCCGGATACCCGCCGGCCTGGGGCCACGCATCGTTGGCATAGGGTTCGGGTAGACGAACTTCCTGGTCCTTAACACTGGGATCCACGCGCAGGCCGGTGTCGTAAACCAGAACCGGAACCCGTTCGCCCTCGATAATGACTTTATCGTCGTTACCGCAGCTGGCAAGCATCAGCGATACTGCCGCGACGAAAGACAACCCCCAGCCACGTGAAAACAATGTTGAAATTGGCCACATGATTAAGAGGCACCCCCCGAAGCTGCTACGAGCGCTGCGGCGCGAGCACGCAAAGCTGGCGGCGCATTTCCATCGTGAGTGATCGCGGATAAAATTTCTCGTGCTGTTTCGGCTTCTCCGTACCGAAGAGCGAGTAAGCCTTGAAGTTCGCGCGCGGAGTAACGCAGTGGACTGTCATCCTGCGCGAGTGGCGCTAGACGAATTTCTACCTCTTGCCGCGGAGCAGAATCAAGTAGCAGCATCGCAGCGCGCAATGCCGCCAGATCACGTAGCAATGGCGGGGCACTCACGTCGCCGGATACAATGCGCTCGTACGCAGCCACAGCACCTTCCCGGTTACCCGCACTGCTCATGATCGCCGCTTCCCGTAACACCGCCAGAACCTGGTAAGAGCCATCCAAGTTCGCGCGCATGTCTGAAAAAGCGGCTAAAGCCTCATCTTCATTGCCCGATTGGAGCAGTTCAACCGCTGCTTCGTAGCGATCGCTGACAGTGTGTTTCTTTGACTGGGAATACTCATGAAAGCCCACGCCGGACGCAGTCCCGACCACGATCGCCACCAGTATGGCAATGCCGTATTTACCGTACGCCTTCCACAACCTGATGTACTGGTCGCGGCGTACGTCTTCATTAACTTCGTCAAAAATGTCAGACACTAGTGTCTCCAACCCGGCGTTTGAGCGCGTAACATACCTTGGGTTACGAGGCCAAGCAAACGGTGCAAATGCACGAATGTTGCACTGCCATAGGTTAATTTAAAATATTAGAATTACCTCATAACACATTGATATTTTTATACACCAATAATTTTTTTACCTATTTCCATTTGATGGAACATCCCATACTGGCAATTTGGTTTTCCGGACCTTGACCGGATTGAGCGATGGCTTTCATGGCATCAAATAAATCGCGTGCTGCTCCTGGCACAGGATTGAGCCCGCTCATCTCCGTAATCCGACCCCGATATTGAAGTTCGCGCCGATTATTGAAGCCAAAGAAGTCCGGTGTACATACCGCCCCATAGGCGCGGCCAACTTGTTGACTATCGTCGATCACATAGGGAAACGGAAAATTCAGTTGATCTGACAGGCGTTTCATATTGTCGAATGAATCTTCGGGATAACTCGCGACATCGTTCGGCATGATGCCGATGACGCCCACACTTTTAGCCTTCAAGTCACCAACATCCCGGACAATTTCGTCCAACACAGCCTTCACATAAGGGCAGTGATTACAAATGAACATGACCAGGGTGCCGTTCACACCTTCAATGTCGGCGAATGTATAACGCTTACCGTCAACACCCAAAAGGTCGAAATCAGGAGCCTGCCATCCGAAATCACAGATTGGTGTCTGGGTAAGTGCCACTCACTTTTCCTCGATACGCATTTTGTAACAATGCTCCGCCGCCGGGAAAGTTCTAGCTCTGACTTCGGCCGAATACTCTTTGGCAGCAGCGTCAATATCGGCGCTTATGTTAGCGTATTGCTTTACAAAGGACGGTACTCGGTCAAATAAGCCAAGCATATCCTCGGTTACAAGAATTTGACCGTCGCAAACTGGCGAAGCCCCAATGCCAATGGTCACGGTCTCGACCTTGGTGGTAATTTCCTGGGCCAAAGGCTCGGCAACGCCCTCTACAACGAGCGCAAATGCTCCCGCCTCATTCACCGCAAGCGCATCCTCGATAATGGGGTTCCACTGTTCCTGACGACGACCGCGGGCACCGTACCCACCGAAAGAGTTAAATGATTGGGGGGTTAAGCCAACATGCCCCATCACGGGAATTCCACGTGCAGTCAAAAAATGGATGGTTTCCGCCATTTCAACGCCGCCCTCCAACTTGACCCCGGCGCACCCCGTTTCCTGCATGAGACGGGCGGCATTGCGGTAGGCCTGCTCGGGGCTTTCCTGGTAACTGGCGAATGGCATGTCGATGATCACACAGGCGTGGTCAGCACCACGGACCACGGCCGCTCCATGCATGATCATCATTTCCAAGGTAACCGCCAGTGTACTCTCAAGGCCATGCAGCACCATGCCGACAGAATCACCAACCAACAATAAATCCACATGCGGATCCAAAATTTGAGCAACAGGCGTCGTGTAGGCGGTAAGACACACCACTGGCCGTTCGCCTTTTAGGGCCCTAATTTTGGGGGCCGTCATGTGTTTAACTTTTTTTATTGCGGACATGATCCCTCCTCCCGCCGGCTATTCCCACTCGATGGTGCCGGGGGGTTTTGAGGTTATATCGTAAACAACCCGGTTGATACCGCGCACCTCGTTAATGATGCGGGTCGACATACGGCCCAGAAGATCGTGGGGCAATGGATAATAATCAGCTGTCATGCCGTCGGTCGAAGTAACTGCCCGCAGGGCGCACACATGATCGTAGGTTCTTTCATCGCCCATGACGCCTACTGTTCGCACCGGCAGTAGCACGGCAAATGCTTGCCAGATGGCGT
>Ga0315336_1003938_pt1 | contig 18704 bp, 13 predicted proteins | sample ASW5metaG_FD_204512 | JGI IMG/M metagenome (GOLD analysis project Ga0315336, IMG submission 204512) | Ammonia-oxidizing marine archaeal communities from Monterey Bay, California, United States - ASW #5 | ecosystem: Environmental > Aquatic > Marine > Intertidal zone | place: USA: California... | reverse complement strand
CCGGAGAAGGTGTGTTCAAGGTACAGCTCACCCCGGTTCTTGTGATTGCCATCGACGATCGCGATGAGAGGCTGCCCGCGATTGGTCAGACTTTCGAGCAACATTCGTTTAACTTTGGGAAACTCACGGCTTTCGATTTCGTAAGATTCGCTGTCGCTGTTGTAGCCGAAGCGGAAGAACTTGTACTCCCGGACGAAATCCAACGTCAGGAATTCGTCGATAAACGTCAGGTCGTTGTGAATCTTTCGCACGTCGAAGATCTTTTCTCGACCGAGCCCCGCGTCAGTATTCCAATCGTGCCGCTTGGCAAAGTCGTCGCACTCGTCATACTCACGGCCGAAGGCGCCACGATTCCAGCGATCTTCAATCGTTCGGAAGAGTTCGATGCCGACTTTGTATGGATTCAGCTGCGTGGGCGAACTGGCCATCGTGCCGCTGTGGTGGTCGCAGTAATTGATGATGTCGGCCGAGGTTAGCCCTTGGCGGATCATGATGGTGGAATGCCAGTAGCTGGCCCAGCCTTCGTTCATGATCTTAGTTTGGGCCTGAGGAGCAAAGTAATAGGCCTCATCGCGGATAATCGACAGCACGTCGGCCTGCCAGGCATTGAGCGGCGCATGTTCCAACAGGAACTGTAGCACGTCGCGACTGGGCTCTTGAGGTATCCTTCTTTGAGGATGCTGGTCTTCGTCCGTAGGCTCTTCCTTCGGCTTCTGGGGCGGATTGATAAAGGCGTCCATGTAGCTCTTCGCTTCAAAGCGAGGAGGTGAGTCGGAAGACTTCTTCTCCTTTTCGCCGGAAAAATCGTAGCGATCCTCCGCTTCACGGCGTTGAATGAACGGTGCGTGGACATCGATCAACGGCTCCAGGCTGAGGCAGGCGTCAATGAAATTCTCCACCTCTTCCACCCCGACTTCGTCCATGTAACGACGAATTCGCGAGCCGTGGTTGGCCATCTCGTCCATCATCTTGCGATTGGTTTGAGAGAACCACTGATTGTTCTTGAAGAAATCGCAGTGCCCATAGACGTGGGCCATCACCATTTTCTGATCGATCAGACCGTTGCAACGCATCAGATAGGCGTAGCAGGGGTCGTTGTTGATCACCATTTCGTAGATTTTCTGCAATCCATGATGGTATCCCTTGCTCAGCTGTTGGTATTCCATCCCAAACCGCCAATGGGGGTAACGGGTTGGAAACCCGCCCCGGGCGGCGATTGCGTTGAGCTGGTCGGCGTCGATCAGCTCGAAGATCGTCGGAAAGAAATCGAGCCCATGCTGCCGCGCGTACCCTTCGACCTCCACCTGAACGGCGGCCAACTCGGGGGTCAGTTTGCCAGGTTCGCCATGGGCCATAGGAATTGCTACCAAAGGGGAGAGAAGTATCGGCGGCTTAGCCGGTGCGACGCACCTCGAACTGTTCTGCTCCCAAAGCACAGATAACGTCGTACAGCCGAGGCAACTCCAGCGCCAGCTTGCGTCGGGCCTGGGAGATCGCTTCTTCGCTGGTGCGGCCTGAAACAAGCACTTCTTTATGACCGACTTTGACGAGGTAACTGGTCGATTGAGGATCTAGGTTGTGCATCGAGAGGTCTCCTGGTGGTGCAGCTACTTTCCTTTTCCGAGAAATGTCTTAATCGATTGGTAAATCCCTTCGCGGTCAGGTATTTCCGACAGGATAAGCGTTTCATTGTCGCCATATTGTTTTCGCAAGGTGTCAATAAAATCTCCACTACCGTAGGGGCTTTCCACCTGTCCGTAACAGAAAATGTTCGACGCCGGCAGTAGCTTTTCGCTGAGCACCTCGAAGGCCAGTCGGTTGTCGTCACCCCAATTGTCGCCGTCAGAGAATTGGAAACAGTAGGTGTTCCAATCTTCCGTCGGGAACGATTCCTCGATCAGATCGGCACAAACCTTGTAGGCAGAGCTGATGCGCGTGCCGCCGCTTTCTCGGGTGTGGTAAAAGGTCTGTTCGTCGACTTCCTTGGCGACCGCATCGTGAATAATGTAGCGCGTTTCGACGCCCTGGTACTGGCTCCTCAACCAGGTGTCGATCCAAAACGCCTCGGTCCGGACAATCTCTTTTTGATCGTCCGTCATCGAGCCGGAGACGTCCATCATGTAGATGACGACCGCATTGACCTCGGGCTTCGGCACGTCATTCCACGAGCGATAGCGTTGGTCCGCCTTGATCGGCACGATGCGCGGATTGTCCAGCCGATAGACGCCGGTGCTGATCTGGCGTCGCAATGCCTGGAGGTAGGTTCTCTTGAAGTGACGCAGCGACTCGGGCCCGGTCTGTCGAATGCTGTTGTACTTCGACTTGTCGGCCGTGATATTGGCGGAACCTTTCGGCTCAATCCGTGGCAGATCGAGCTCGTCGCCCAACATTTCCGCTAATTCTTCTAACGAGACGTCGACTTCCAACAGATGGCCCGAGCCCGGCTCGCTGCCGGCGCCGCCGCTTCCCGCAGGGCCTTCCCCCGGTTTACCCACCGGATCGCCCACTTCGCCGTCACCTTGGCCGACGCCGCCTGAGCCGTTTTTGCCGAAGCGGAAGTGGGGGACGTCGAGTTGGGGGACGGGGATGCTCACCACGTCGCGTCCCCGCCGGCCGATCATTTCACCATGCGTGATGTACTTGCGCAGATTCTCGCGGACCCGGCCCCGGAGAATTTGCTTGAATCGACGTTGATCGCGTTCAATCTCCATGGCAATGTTGAAAACCTGGTTGTGGTGGGAACCGTCGCTAGCGTTCTCCGATCAACAGCACGACGACCTAGTCGCTCTCCTTCGTATCACCTCGCGCAAAAATACTCGCCACGTAGTTCAGCACATCGGTGGCACTCTCGTCGTCGTAGCCGTAGTCGCGGATCAGGCGACTCTTGACCACGTCGATCTTCTTCTGCGTATCAGCGTCGACCACGTTGGAGACCAAGCTGGTTAGCTTGATCGAGTCTTTCTGATCCTCAAAGAGTTTCAGTTCCAAGGCCTTGTTGAGCCGTTCATTGGTTTTGTAGTCGAACTTCTTGCCGTCGATCGACAGAGCACCGATGTAGTTCATGATTTCTCTGCGGAAATCGTCCTTGCGGCTGTCGGGAATATCGATCTTGTCTTCGATCGAGCGCATCAGCCGCTCGTCGGGCTCTTCGTATTGCCCGGTGAACGGGTTTTTCACCTTTTCACGCTGAGTGTAGGCCTTCACGTTGTCGATGTAGTTTCCGCATAGCCGTGACAGGGCGTCTTCGTCGGCGGCGATCGCCCGTTGGACCTCGTTCTTGACGATATTCTCGTATTCTTCCTTAACCACACCCAACAGCTCGCGGTATTCCTGCTTGGTATCGTCGTTATTGATCAGGCTGTGATGCTTCAGCCCTGATTCCAACTCGTTGATCACCATGAAAGGATTGATCGAATTGGCGTCAGGATGGGCGACCAGGGCGTTGGAAATCTTGTCCTGGACATACCGTGGCGAGATTCCTATCAGCCCCTCATTGATCGCCTGCTCCCGCAGCTCGGCGATGTTCTCGTCTGTAAATCCCGGCAGGCTCTTGCCGTTGTACAGCTTGAGCTTTTGCAGCCGCGTCAGCCCCGCGTGTTTCGGCTCTTCCAGCCGGGTCAGCAGGGCCCACATCGCCGCTATCTCGATGGTGTGAGGTGCGATGTGCTTGTTCCGCACGGTTCGTTCGTTGTAATCCTTCTCGTAGATGTGAATCTCGTGTTCCAGCGTCGTGACGTAGGGAATGTCGATCTTCACCGTACGATCGCGCAGCGCTTCCATGAACTCGTTGTTCTTCAGACGTCGATACTCAGGCTCGTTGGTATGGCCGATGATAACTTCGTCGATATCGGTCTGGGCGAATTTCTTCGGCTTGATCCGATGCTCCTGACTCGCTCCGAGCAGATCGTACAGAAACGCGACGTCCAGCTTAAGCACTTCGACAAACTCGATAATGCCGCGGTTGGCGACGTTGAATTCGCCGTCGAAGTTAAACGCGCGGGGATCGCTATCGCTGCCATAGATGGCGATCTTGCGATAGTTAATGTCGCCGGTCAATTCGGTGGCATCCTGGTTCTTCTCGTCTTTCGGTTGAAACGTGCCGATCCCAACGCGATCTTTTTCGCTGAGAACCACTCGCTTAACTCGGATGTCCTGCACGGCGCGCGTCCAGTCGCCGTCGTATTTCTTCAGCCGCTGCTGATACATAAACCGGCAAAACGGGTCGAGCTCGCCCCGAATTCGCACTTGAAAATCGTCTTCGCTGCGGCCTTGGTTCAGGCGGGCCATCACATCGTCTCGAAAACGCTGGGGGATCAGATGCAACGGTTCCTCGTTCATCGGACACCAGTGGACTTCCTCGGGATTTTCTTCGTCGGTCCAACCCAAGGTGTACAGAGCGCCGTCGTCGGAGGCGGAATAGCGCTCTAGACCCTGCTTGAGGAGCCGCACGATCGTGCTCTTGCTGCTTCCTACCGGTCCGTGCAGTAGCAAGACGCGTTTTTCGATGCCATATTCGTAGGCAGCACTCTTCAGCGCGTTCACGAGCTTGTGCAGTGGGCCGCGCAATCCGAAGACGGCGTCGCGACCATCGTTATCGGGGTCGTCGAAGAAGTAGTAGTGGTGTTCTTTGCCGCGTCCCTTTTGCACTTCGTCCGATCCGTAGGAAAGGATCATGTCGTAAATGCGCTGGAACGCTGTCCGCGTTACTTGGGGATCCTTGCGGACGATGTCCAAGTATTGTTCGAAGGTTCCAACCCAGTGCTTGCGATGGAACTTATCGCGGTCTTGTTGCTCTGAAACGAGCGAAATTATTTCACTGCCCTTGATCATCTCAGTTCTCCTACCAGCGGAAGAATCCGCATTCCGTCTCTCATCTGAGTCGAGGGACATACCCATAGAACGAAATTAGGAAAAAACACTCTTCTACTTCGACCGTTCTCACAGCGCTATTGCGAATCGATTTCAATCGCCGGCAGCGCGTCCTTGCGCACTCACTCGGTGCGACCGGTTGCCAGCATGCGAGTTCATCGGGAAAACGGCGCACCGAAGTGCGGAGCGTCCAGATGGGCTAAACCTTGAACACCGCTTTGTATGGGGAGGGGTAGGACGTCGTTCCTCACATAATACGTCCGAAGAGAAGAAGCGATGGACAAGGTGTTGGCTGAGGCAACACCTCAAACTCACGTGCCGGGGGGCACACACCAGAGAAGAGGTTGGCAAAGAGCGCTGCAGTCTTGGTACGAACGTGATTGCCGATCTTAATGACCGGCCCAGGCCGACGGTCTCGAATACCCCGAGCGACTTCGCCGCCGACCTCACTACCTACAATTCTAGTATTGGCACAATCAGAATCTTCGGCAACAGCGAGTTTGGGGGAACTGTGCGGATCATTCAGGCCCCCCTCAGAACGCCCGAGACGAACGCGTAAGCTGTTTGACTGTAATAGCTTGCGGCTTTTCTGGAAATGCCAGGCAGCGACTGCACGACTCGGTACGGCGAGTGCTGAGGTCATCCACAAGCTGGCTGTTGGACAGTTCGCTAGCTGAACTTTCCTGCCTGCCAGTGCTTCATGGAGAAAACCGTCTCCTAAATGGGGCTGTCGCACCGTTTCGCCCTGGGCAGCCAAATGCTATCGCAGGCAGCAGCAGAGCGATTTCTCGAAGAATACGGCATTGCTAGCGGAGAGCTAGAAAAGCTGCGGAATTTTTTAGGATTACACCAAGTTTTCCGAAAGTTCCGAGTTTGCGGGGACGATACCTCTCTGTACGTGTTGGTTCCGGGGGGGCTAACAAGGCGCGCATTGATCAACCAGCTCCGGCTGCCTAGAGAGCCCAGCGGTTCTGTGCTTGCCTAATACCTAACGTGGTACCGTTTTCCGTACGGTTCCCGAGGGATGAAGCGATGACACTCCCCCGTAAGATTGGCTGGATAGCTTCTTGCTCGCTGACCAGAGTGATCTGGATAGCTGCTTCGACAGCTGCAATTCAAGCGCACGGAGCCGGCGCCCAGACCCTTCAATTCCAAAAGCCAAGCACCGTCCGGTCCGCGTCGCAGCAGCAAGAGCCTGCGCGCCAGTTCCGCGCTCCGTCGACTGATTCTAAGCAGTCAGCTGCCCAAAGTAATCAGTCCGACAGCGCTGTCGTTCGTGCTACCTACGAGAAAACTCTAGCGCAGAAGAATGCGCAGCGCAAGACGGCCCAGAAGAGTCAGCCTACCTTCATACGCTCGGCCAAAACCCCTGGCCGGAAGAGATCTGCACAGGCAAGTACCGCCAGGGCCAAAGTGCGACGCCGCTCCGCTGCCAACTATGCCAGAGCATCATATGTAGAAGAAATTGAGCAGCCGGGGCCTCCGATCGGCGAATACTATGTCGGCGATGACCCCTGCTGCGATGACCCTAGCTGCGAGGCTCCCTGCGGCGTTCCCGACTATTATGAAGCAGGCTGCGGTGTCGTCGAACCGGTGTGTGGCTGTGTCGGACCGTGTGAATGTAGCGAACCAAGTTGCGAAATCGTCGAGATGGGCTGCGGCTTCGCCGAGCCGAGCTGTGGCGCGTGCGGCGTGCCGGGCTGTGGCAGCTGCGTCTTGAACGAAGGCCCCGACTACTGGTGCTTTCCGGTTTGTCTGCCCCGTTTCAAAGACTTTAAGGCCTGGGCAGGAGTCCAAGGCTTTCGCGGTCCCCGAGACTTCTCCGGCGGAGAGAGCGATTCGAACTTCGGGTTTCACGAGGGTTTCAACCTCACCGGAAGGGCGCCGCTGATTGGGCTGTTTTTCCCCGAGCTAAGCTATCAACTAGGTTATCAGGCGGTCCAAAGTCGACTGTCCGGTACGGCTACGTCCAATTCAGACCGCAGCCAGCAGTTTGTCACCGGCGGTTTCTTCCGTCGCGTGCACACAGGGCTGCAGTTCGGTTTGGTGTGGGACATGCTCAGCGACGATCTGGATTCCACCGTCGACTATCATCAGATTCGTAGCGAAGTGAGCATCAAAACTCCTCGAGGCCGCGAGATTGGATTCTTCTCGACCATCCATACGAATGATGTGATGATGGCCGGTACAACGTATCAGTCGGTCGATCAGTTTGCTGGCTTCTACCGCTGGCAGTTCCGCGGTGGCATCGAAGGGCGTCTCTGGGCTGGTGTGACCAACGACAATGAAGGACTTTTCGGCGGCGATTTCAGCGCACCGATCAGCGAGTGCTGCTCGCTGGAAACCGGATTCAACTATCTGATCACCGACCAGCCCGCCGGGTTGGCCGGCGTTCGGGAAGAAGCCTGGAACATCGGCATCAGCCTGGTCTGGCATGCCAAGCAGCGCGCTCGAGTTTCTCGGATGAGCCTCTTCCGACCACTGTTCGGAGTGGCCAACAACGGTTGGATTATCGTAGACGAGAAGTAGCCCACGGATCCTGAGCTTCAGACGGATCGACCCCACCGGCAACGGGATTGGTGCCGGGTCGCTTGCGGACCAGACTGTGCTCCAAGACAATCGGTTTAGCGAGCCGCTTCAACAGGCTCAGCGTCGGTCGAGTTGGAGGTTATTGGGGGGAGGGACGATCGGTATGCTGATTTTGACCTTCGCTTGGTGAGCCTGTTCGAGGCTATCAATCCCCCAGCGATCGAAGGTCACTTCCTTCTCCAGCGTTTCACCTTTTCGCGACAGCTTCAAGACGACCGTGGAACCTGGTTGATGTTTCGAGATCTGCTGCGTCAATTCGGTGAAATCGGCCACCTCGGTATCTTCGACCTTCAGCACGATGTCTCCGGCCTGCAGGCCAGCAGTTTCCGCGGCGCTGCCGGATACCACAGCTTCGATCGAAGCCTGCCGCGCATTTACATTGCCCTTTACTCCTAGCTGTGCACCGCTACGACGGATGTCCCATACCACTTCCTTCGACATTTTTTCGGCGAGCCGTTCGATGGCCTGAGAGGAAACTCCCGAGCCGTAAATCTGGACCCTCTTCACACTGGACAGCTGCGGCAAAACCGCCACCGCTGTGTCGTCCAATGGTGCGGAATAGAAGCTCACCGTGGTCAACCCTTGAATGACCGTCAGCTGCCGGAGGCCGATCACTCCACCTTTCCACTGCTCGCCGATGGTCACTCGCACTGGCGCAACGACTCTCGGACCCCAAGGCAGCTGCTCATCGCGTGCAACGCGTCCGCCGTAGGCAACAATCGCCCGCTGAGCTGCTTGCTCGCGTAGCCGTGCAAGCAGCTTCGCCGCCAGCTCCGACTCCGTCTTTCGGTTCTCCAGCAACGCGATGCGCTCTAACGCCCGAATGCGCCGATTGGTATCGGCTGACTCGGACCAGCTGAGCAGAATGTTCAATCCCCGGGTGGAGCTTTCCAAAGGACCGAAGCGAGCCACCTCGGCCACCTGATCCAAGGCAGCGAGACCGGTCGACTCCAACTCGCTTTGTGCCCGTTTTCGGACCGTGTACTGATCGTCGTCGAGTTGCACGATCCACTGTCGAATCTTCGCTGCCAGAACCGGGTCGACAGCGTCAGTCGGGCTCCGCGGAGTAGCTGCCTGTTCGTTTCGAGGTTCATCGCCATGTACCGCAGCAGTCACGCAGGCGAGCACCATCAGCCCACAGGCCCAGCGCGTGCAAAGCGCTGGCAGATGCTTGGGCTGGTTGGCTTGACGTGAGGAATTCGTCATAACGGCTTTTCAGACGGCTGGTCGAAAGGTGGGAAGCCCGTCGCAATTATACCACCCAATTGCGGTTGGCCCGAGTCAGAATTGGACCCCAGCCGTCGAAATACCGAATCGGAAGCGGCGTCCGATCGTCCGACTGCCACCGAAGGGATGGGGCAGATCCTGCAGCGAGTTGCTCAATGGCGGTCGTTCAGCTACTTTCAGGTGCAGCCCCCCCGAACCCGATTCGACGCGGTAGGTTTACGATGAAGCTCGCCTTGTTAGGCGCTGACGAGGAGAGTTTGCTGCTGGCGGACGCCGCGGTGTGTTTGGGGCACGAAATCATTTGGTGGGGAGATTTGGCCGAGGCTCTCCAAGGACCACGGCCCTGTCTGCCAGATGCCGACCTTGTTGTCCAAGATCAGGCCGATCAATGGGAGGCGTTGCTCGACCCGCGAATGGCCGAGGGAGTGATCGTCGGTCGTGGAGCTACGCCGGCTGATCAGCGCGCGGCACAGGTCGGCGAACTGGCCAAAAATGGCGTGGCGGTGCTGGCCACGTTTCCGTTGGTCGAATCGATCCTGGCGTATTACGAAATTGACATGGCTCGTGACGAAAGCGGGTCGCTACTGCAACATTTCAATCCCCTGACCGCGCATCTGGGGGTCGTCGAGCAAGCTGCCCAATGGATCGAGCAGGGGCATCCCCAGCTAGGAGCTATCGAGCAAATTGCCTGGGAGCGACCGATGGGCCAGCGCACTCGGGAACGCGTGCTGTACCATTTTGCCCGTGACGTGGAGCTGCTGCAGCACGTCGCCGGGCGACTGAACCGCCTGGCGGCGCTCGGTTCGCCCGACGAACAGTCGACCTACGCGGGGCTGAGTGTGCAGATGCTCGGTGAAAGCGACCGCCCGGTTCGGTGGTCGATCGGACCCGCCGAGCAGGCCGCCGGGCCGCGGCTGACCTTGGTGGCCGAGCGGGGTCGACTGACAATCCAATTCGATCAAGCTCAGCGGCCTACTCAGTTGGAGATTCACCAGCCTGACAGTTCGCAATCGACGCCATTAGAAAGTGTCAATGAAGGCGACGTTTGTATCCGACGCTTTACTGGGGCACTCTCGGACTCCACAGCTGATTGCTCGACCTGGCCGGAAGCTTTGCGAGCGATGGAGCTGACCGACACCATCGAGATCAGCCTCCGTCGCGGCCGCATGATCGACGTCCACCCTCAGCAGCTGACCGAGCAGCTGGCGTTCAAAGGAACCATGGCCGCGGCCGGGTGCGGCGTGTTGCTGGTGCTGCCGCTGCTGCTGGCCGTCGGCTGGATTGCTGCGCAAGAGGGTGTTTCGCTGGCGAAGTATTGGGCTCATGGTCTGCTGGCGATGCTGGCGGTGTTTCTAGCACTGCAACTGCTCCCCAAGCTGCTCTATCGCGCGCGGGAGTCTGACGACTCTGCTTCCAAGGATAGCTGATCCAGATAACGGCCTAGACTCTGTCTGAAACAGTTCAGCCGAGTCAAAGTTTGACGGTTGATGCGAAGTTGATGGCTCTTGCCGACCGATTCCTTCCTACGGAGCGTCCCAGCCATTGTCGTTCGGCCGTGGCATGCCCTCTCGTATGCTAGCATCTGCTTGAAGCGCGTTTCGTTGATCACAAAACCCCTTTCCGCTGGTTGTGCCGTCTTGCTCATAGCGGCGCTGTGTTGCTGCGGAGGATGCTCTGCGCGGTATTTCGATCACATGAAGGGCGGTTGCGCTGGTGCCCTGGGCGCCAGTAATTGGCTCCATGCGGGCAGCTCTGATGGTCCAGTAACGTCTTGTTCAAAGCACTCACGGCACTGCTTCATTGCGTCTGGTCCACCCGCGGAAAGGTACAGGCCTCAGTTGCCGCCGAAACTCATGCTCGTCCCGACTCGGCCAGCCTTCTCTCAGGTCCATCCAATGGCTGGAAACCCTCCCCGAGGCAGCGTCGAGCGGGAGTTTGGGCCACAGCTAGCAATCCCCTGACTGACGGCGAGTTCGTGCCAGTTCAGCGAAACAAAGCTTTCTTGCTAGTTACTGGCGAATCGACTGACAAGTTGGGCTATCTGTGAGGTCCGGGAGTTGCGGGTATGGAGCGTAACTCGTACCCAGGCCGATCATCGGAACTGTGACGTGCTGGCGACTCCCCGCGCTATGCCAGCACTCTAGCCACATTCCCGCCGCAGTGCTGGCCTAAACTTCGGACGATCTCCGCGATGCATGACCCGCGCTCCCGCGACGCTTCCTCCCGATCTCAGACCGCCCACCGCTGGCTGCTAGCAGTCCTTTGGCTGGCGGCAGCTTCCCTGGGCTCAACAGCCTCGGCTGAAGGACGTTTGACACCCATCGTGCGAGCGGTTCGCGACGTGAGCCCAGCGGTGGTCAACATTCAAGGTCAGAAGTCGGTCGACGAAGCGGGCGAGGCCTCGCCTGGCGGCTCGCGGCAAGTTAATGGGATGGGTACCGGTGTGGTGATAGACCCGCGGGGATACATCTTGACCAACCATCACGTTGTAGACGGTGTGCGGCAGATCAAGGTAACGCTCTCGGGCGGGCAGACCTATCTGGCTCAGTTAGTGGCGCACGATCAGGAAACCGATCTGGCGGTCATCCGCATCCGAACACCTCGTTCGCTACGGCTCATACGATTGGGTACTTCGGACGATCTGATGTGCGGCGAGCCGGTGATCGCCATGGGCAACGCCTTCGGCTACGAACACACGGTCACCAAGGGCATCATCAGCGCGTTGCACCGCAATGTGCAAGTCAATGAGACACAGCGCTATCTCGATTTAATCCAGACCGACGCCAGCATCAATCCCGGTAACTCTGGCGGGCCGTTGTTAAATATCGACGGGGAGATGATCGGTGTGAACGTGGCGGTGCGGGCCGGAGCGCAGGGGATCGGCTTCGCCATACCGATCGACAAGGCGCTGGAGATCGCCACCGAGCTGCTAAGCATCGAGGCCCTTGACAACCACTGGCACGGCATGTCGCCCATGTTACTGGATGGATCCAAAGGCCCGGTGACCATCGCGAGAGTGGCACGCAACAGCCCGGCACAGCTTTGCGGCTTGGAGCGGGGCGATCAGTTGGAGCGCGTCGGAACCCTGTCGATCAGTCGGCCGATTGACGTGGAGCGGGCGTTGCTCGGACGACGCGCCGGAGACAATGTACCGGTGATGGTGCGTCGCGGTGAGGAGACGTTGGAATTGGAACTGGCGGTGGCCTCCTGTTCGAGCAGGGCGACCTTTCCAGACGGTTCCAGCCCGCTGCAGCAGGCCACTTGGGAATCGCTCGGCCTGATCCTCAAGAAAGCTTCTCGGGAGTCTTTCAGCAGCAGCGACCTTCCCTATCAGGGCGGCATGCGAGTCGTCGCCGTTCGCCCAGGCAGCTCCGCGGCGAAACAGGGCGTCCGCAAGGAAGATATCCTGGTCCGCATGCACCGCTGGACGACTGTCTCGGATCAAGACCTGCGTCTGATCGTTGGTCGGGTTGACAGTTTGGCTCGCGCGGGGACGGTTAAGTTTTACATCGTCCGCGGCGAAGATACTTTCTTTGGTCATCTGACCGTCGCATCGCTTTCCAAGACGGCTCGGCGTTAAACGCCCGGCGAGCGATACAACGTCTAACGAAACAAGCCGCTCGCGGTGGCGAACGGCTTGCTCTGTGAAATCGTTGTTCTGTGAATTCGTAGTCAGGCGGTCAGTTACCGATGGGGTGGTTGGCTAGTCTAGCGCTACGGTAACGGTCTTGCTTTCGGTGTAGGCTTGCAATCCGGCTTCGCCGAGCTCACGGCCCAATCCGCTCTGTTTGAACCCGCCAAAGGGTGCGGCGGCGTCGAAGACGTCGTAGCAGTTTACCCACACGGTGCCGGCCCGAACCTTGCTGGCGAAGCGGTGCGCCTTGGAGACGTCGCGAGTCCAGACGGCCGCGGCCAGGCCAAAATTAGTGTCGTTGGCCCGCTGAGCGATTTCGTCGACGTCACTGAACTTCAGCACGCTGAGCACCGGACCAAAGATCTCTTCGCGAGCGATCCGCATGTCGTCGGTCACGTCGGTAAACAAAGTCGGCTGCACGAAGTATCCCTGATCCCCATGACGCTTGCCGCCGGAGATGCATTTGGCGCCATCCTGCTTGCCGTAATCGACGTACTGGAGAATCTTGTCGAACTGGGCCTGATCGACTTGCGGCCCTTGTTCGGTGGCGGGGTCGAACGGATCCCCCAGTTGACGTTCTTTGTTCTTCTCGACCAGCCGCTCGACCAGCTCGTCGTGAATATCGTCCTCCACAAACAGCCGGCTACCGGCGCAACAACATTGGCCTTGGTTGAAATAGAGCGCGAAGTGCGCCCCTTCGGCGGCCGCATCCAGATCAGCATCGGCGAACACCACGTTGGGACTCTTGCCGCCCAGCTCGAACGTCAGCCGTTTCATCGTCTCGGCTGCATCGCGCTGGATGATTTGAGCGGTGGCCAGCTCGCCCGTAAAGGCAACCTTGTCAACGCCCGGGTGTTTGACAATTGACGCACCCGCGGTTGGTCCATAGCCAGGAACGACGTTGATCACTCCATCGGGAATGCCCGCCTCTTGGGCCAGCTTGGCCAATCGCAGACAACTGAGCGGAGTTTGCTCGGCCGGTTTCATGATCATCGTGCAGCCGGCAGCCAAAGCGGGGCTCCACTTCCAAATGGCCATCAGTGCCGGGAAGTTCCAAGGGATGATCTGACCGACCACGCCGACCGGTTCGCGGCGTGTGTAGCAGAAGAAGTCGCCACGGACGGGGATCGTTGCGCCCTGTATCTTGTCAGCCCAACCGGCATAGTATCGCAGACAATCGATCGCCAGCGGAATGTCAGCGTTGCGAGCGTCACTGATCGGCTTGCCGTTGTCGAGTGTTTCTAGCGCGGCCAACTCATCGGTTTCCGCCTCCATCAGATCGGCCAGTTTGAGCATTAACAGGCCCCGGTCACGGGCATCCATGCGCGACCATTCTCCATTGTCAAAAGCGTCGCGAGCCGCGTCGACCGCCAGATCAACATCTTCCTTATCGCCCTCAGACACCTCGGCAATCACTTCTTCAGTGGCAGGATGAATCACCTCGAACGTCTTGCCGCTGGACGAGGCAGTCCATTTGCCACCGATGAAACACTGGGTCTGACGGACTTGGGGACGAGCTATTTTTTCAGTGATCGTGGCCATGAACTTTCTCTCTATTTGCTAGGGTAACGAACAGCCGGCCTCACGAGGACTCCCGTATCACACCGAGCAGCAGGCATGGGGAGAGATTCGCGGAACGCATTGTAACACTTCTCAGGAACGCTCGGCTAGCAGGTATTCTCGACGGCTGAGCCGTTGCCCGCGGCCGGCTCTTTGCGGTAAACAAACCCATGGTCCACTTCGCAGAACCCCATCGAACGATAGAAGGCCGTCGACAGCTCGTTGCTGCTCATCGTGTGGGCTTCGATCGTCACCACCCCCCGGCGCCGCAGCTGTCGAAAGGCCTCGTTGAGCAGATAGCTGGCATAGCCCTGCCGCCGCAACTGCGGTTCGACATACAGATCGAATAAGCCGGCCGTGCAGATTCCCCAACTTGAGGAAAGCGGCTGGATGTCCCAGAATGAAGCTGCCGCGATCACTCCCTTCTGGCTCAGGTCGATCAACTCAAAGCGGTCACGCTGGATCGTTCCCCAGACACATGCATCCCACCAATTATCGGCCGGCGGATCGGTCGTTTCGCGCAACTCGGTGGAGCGTTTGATCATTCGCATTTCGCGGGAAACTCGCGGTCTGAATCGGACCAGATCGCATTGCAAGATGTTCACCCGGCCAATCTCGCGGTAACTGCGTTCTCGGCAGACGTCGCGCAACAAGTGGTTCGATTGCAGAACGCCAGGAATCTCGCTCCCTCCGTACAGCCCCAGGTAAAAGGAGTTCAGCGGTCTGATCCCGCCGGCATACAGCACCGTCGAACCGCGACTGCGGAGGTATTCTTCGCTGGCGGCCAGCAGATCGCTTGCCAGCGAACCATTTTCCTTACCGCCACAGAGCATCAGCAGATGGGTGGTCCCCACACTGGTGTCCAGCGCGGAACCGGTCTCGTTGGGACCAAATCCGGCGTGGACGAAACCAACTGGCACACCTTCGCGGGTGGCAACGATCATGCCCTCGCGATCGAAATGCATCTTGGAAAAGACACCATGCTCCAAGAGCGACGCGGACAATGGCTGCAACAAGCCGCGCTCTGGCGGCTGGCTTCGCCATATCTCCGCCAGATGCGGAGGATCCGAGTTGCAGAACGGCCGAAGGCAATACACGACGGTTGTTAGCTACCAGTCAGGTTGGGCTGAAGTGGAATCCTCGCTGTCCGCCAACGTCCATTCGGCGTTCACCGGTACGATGGGACAGACCGAGGGCGCCTGGTCGGGGAAAGAAACCAGCAGGGGAGGGAGGTTGAGGCGGGGCAACAGTCGACCCTGATTATGACGTCCTAGCCGTTCGGGGCAAGGCTGCTGGACCTCACACCCGGAGTCGAGCAGGGGTCGGGAACCGAGGCTCTAGCTCCACGGCAGCGTCAGCATTCGCCGGCAACCTACGCGGCCCGGCTTTGCCGGAGCATTCTTCGCTGGGCGCGTCGGTCGACCGCTTCACCCTTCCAGCGGCGGTGGACCCACCAGTACTGCTCAGGGGCGGCTCGTACCAGCCTCTCCAGGCAGGCCGTATACCAGTGGGCCAGTTGAGGGATCGAGCCTAGCTGAAACCCTTCCGCCAACGGATCGATAATCTCTTCGGGGCGCATTTCGAACTGCAACGGCTTGCCGGTTCGCAGCATGCCGCAGGTGACGGTCGTCGCATGTCCGCTGAGCGTAAAGACCGCCACGGCCTTGTGGGTTGAAGCCGGTCGACCAAAGAACTCAACCCAGCAGGCTCCCGCCCCGGCATGCTGATCGCCCAAGAGGGCCAACGTTCCGCCCTGTTTCAACAGCAGCGCGATCTGTTGGCCGCTACCTGTTTTGGACAACATGTACTGACCGGTCGAACCGCGGAACTCGTTGATGAATCGATCGAGATACCGATTGTCCAACGGTCGCGCGATTGTATGCGTCGCGAAGCCCAGCAGCCCCAAAACGTACCCGCCCAGCTCAAAATTACCCAGGTGACCCGAGATTAACACGGTTGGCCGCTCGCTGAGCAGTAGACGGATCAGCTCGACCATACGCGGCGCCCGGCAGTGTTCGCGCCAGTTGGTCCGGTGCAGCTTGCGAGGCGCATGGGCAATTTCGGCCACCATCAGCACCAGATGCTGCCACATCGCCAGGGCAATCCGATCTCGCTCGGCTTGGGTTTTTTCAGGAAACGCGATCTGCAGATTCTCTTCGACCGTCGGGCGGCGCAACCGCAGCACGTGCCAGCAGAGCCAAGCGCAATACCGTGAAACCGATTGGATCAGATCCAGCGGCAACGCCTGGATGCAGCTGATCAGGAGCCTTACCAGAACGTAGAGAGAGTAATCGACAAGCGGTCTGGCTGGCACGGCGGGCTCCTTCCCTGGAAATTGGGTCCCCATTGTGCGCGAAATCCCGGCCGGCGAGGAAGACCGCTTTGATCGATTCGCCCGCTTCAGCACGGTTTGCCACGTGGGTACGGAATTGGCGGCCTACGCCCTACGCGTTACATTTCAGAGGTTCGTCGGGCAATCGTGCAAGAAATGCACCTCGCAGGAGAAGCTCCTTTCCTTGAGCAGCAACAGCTATACGCCTTGTCTGCACGTGGTTCTCTACCAGCCGGAGATCCCTCATAACGCTGGCAGCGTTGGCCGGACTTGTGTCGCTGTGGGTGCGAAACTGTGGATGGTGCGGCCGCTGGGCTTTCGAGTCGACGACTACTATCTGCGGCGGTCCGGCTTGGACTATTGGCAGTATCTCCAGTGGCAGGTGGTCGACGATTGGCAGGAACTGACCGACCAGCTGCCCCAACAACCGTTTTGGTACCTGAGTAAGAAAGCCGTGCAGACGTACACCGAAGTGACCTTCACGCCCCAGGACGTGCTGGTATTTGGCTGCGAATCGCGCGGCTTGCCCGATGAGCTGTTAGGCGCAGACCCCGGGCGGTGCCTCCGTATCCCAACCCGCCCGCAGGTCCGCAGCCTGAACCTTTCCAACTCGGTGGGCGTTCTTGCCTACGAGGCGCAGCGTCAGTGGGGCGGCCTGGCTGGCGACGGGCTGTCCTAGGGGTCTGGGTTGGCGCTGCAGGTCCCATTTAGGCCGCAGTGGGGGTTCCGTGGATCGTACGGCTGGGACGCACAAGTTAGCCAACAGAGGCCTTTTAGCAGCAGGTTGTTTGATCTGCCCAAAGACGCCACCGAGGTCTCTTGCCGGGTGGCTTGAGCAAATTCAGTCCCCTGAGGGCAATTTCAGCCCTTTGACGGCTCCTTTTCGCCGTATGACCCACTCTTGGCGGGGCTTGCTGGACCGCCGGCCACCAACCGACCGATGAGCGTCAGGGATCCCCAGGCCGTCCCAATTTCACGTTAGGGCCTCGGTCTGAAGGGCAAAATTAGAGCGAAGAATTGACGTCGGGCGGTGGACCAGTCACCATTAATGCCTGCACTTTTGAGGGTTTCCCCCGATGACGCTAGTAAGTGGCTTCGAAAAAATAGTCTGCTCCCAGCAATCGCTGGCCGACCACACCTGGCTGAAGCTTGGTGGATCGGCCGAATTCTACGCCGAGCCGCAGTCGGTCGAGCAGCTCGCTGCGCTGGTTCGCCGTTGCCGCGAGGAGGAAGTGCCCGTCCGGGTGTTGGGCGGGGGATCCAACGTGCTGATCCGCGACGAAGGCGTCCAAGGCATGGTGGTCAATCTTTCCGGCGAAACCTTTTCTGAGATTCAAGTCAGCCAGGGGTATGTAACCGCTGGCGGCGGCGCGAAGTTGGCCCACGCGATTAGCGAGACAGTTCGCGCCGGCATGGCCGGGCTGGAGCCGTTGGTCGGCATTCCCGGGACGATCGGCGGAGCGTTGCACGGCAATTCCGGCAGCCGCGGCGGCGACATCGGCCAATGGGCTTGCCGGGCGACGGTGATGACTCGCTCCGGCGAGGTCTTCCAACGTGAGCGAGAAGATTTGGTTTTTGCCTACCGCCAAAGTAGCTTAGACGAACTGGTGATTCTCAGCGCCGAGTTTCAGCTTGAAGAAGATGATCCCGAGCAGCTCACCCGACGGATGCAAAAGCAGTGGATCGTCCGCAAGGCGGGGCAACCCCTTTCACACCAGAACGTGGCCAGCGTGTTCAAAAACCCTCGCGGCATGAGCGCGGGGATGTTGATCGATCAGGCGGGGCTCAAGGGAACCCGCGTCGGTGGGGTCGAAGTCAGCCAACGGCATGCCAATTTCATCATCGCCGGCGAAGGGGCAACTAGCCAAGACGTGTTGAGGCTGATGGATCTAATCCGCAGCCGCGTGGCGGAACGATTGGGAGTTGAGCTGGAGACTGAACTGGAAATATGGTAATTGAAAGGCTTCTGGAGAGAGAGGCCCATTCAACGTATTTCCCCGCATCGATGGGCACTGGTCGAGACTTACTGCACGTCCCAAAACTGTTTGATTGCTCGGAATTCCTCGGCCGCTGGACACCTCCGACATAGTTCTGGGATAGGCTCTTAATTCAGTAGTCGGGCGACTTTTTCTGGCAGAAGAATAAGCCGACAGCTGCAGCGCATGGAGGTGTTGCGTGGTTCGCATACAAACTGGCAAATCATCCAAACGCGGCAGCAATGAGCAGCAGTCGCCCAGTGGCCCCTGGAAACGATTCCAGCAGCTTCTCTGGCAACGTTCGCGCGTGTTGGTCGCCCTGGCGGTTGTCGGGTTGTTGGGTTGGGGAATGCAAGCCCTCTGGCAGCGTCACTCCGCTTCGATCATCCACCGCGACCAATATCTGCTGGCGGCCCAGGATATCACGATCAGTCCGCCGCCGGCCTGGATTCAGGCCGATGTCTGCGCCGAAGTGGTCCGCAACTCGGGCGTCGATCGCCGGCTGTCGATCTTGGAC
>Ga0315336_1003937_pt1 | contig 18705 bp, 17 predicted proteins | sample ASW5metaG_FD_204512 | JGI IMG/M metagenome (GOLD analysis project Ga0315336, IMG submission 204512) | Ammonia-oxidizing marine archaeal communities from Monterey Bay, California, United States - ASW #5 | ecosystem: Environmental > Aquatic > Marine > Intertidal zone | place: USA: California... | reverse complement strand
TGGAGCGCTTGACGCCGCCATTTCTTCGTTTCCGAATTCGACGCATCTCATCGGAACCCCTAGGGGCTGGTGCACTCATTGACTATTCGCTCACACTTCATCACCTGCCGGTCCGGTGGCGGACACGCATCGAACATTGGGACCCGCCAGATCAATTCGTTGATCTGCAGATTCGGGGTCCGTTCAAGCTGTGGCGGCACACACATACCTTCCGTGCTGCCGGTGAAGACACGGTGATTACCGATACGGTCCAGTTCAATCTGTACTGCGAACCCTTGCTCGCCATGACACCATTGCCCGCTTGGATTGAACGCGACCTGCGAGACATTTTCGAATATCGGCAGCGTGAGATCCTCAAGGTGTTTGAGGCTGATGCGGGCAGGTCTCACATGGACGACGAGCGGTAGCTCGCCCTGATAACATATTTGGTATGGAGGCAAACAGATGCGTGTAGCGATGACCGGTGCCACGGGATTAGTTGGTTCGTCGTTGGTTCCGCTGCTTGAAAGCAATGGATATCAGGTGACTCCACTTCGACGTGGACCGTGTGACGACAGTACGACTCCTAGTTGGAATCCCCTAAATGGAGACCTGTCCGGTGCTGCGGTCGATGGAGCCGACGCCGTGATACATCTAGCTGGCGAGAACATTGCCGGTGGCCGGTGGACGAAGGCACGAAAAGCGCGAATCCGCGATAGCCGTGTTGATGGCACACGTCATCTCTCTGAGGCGCTCGCTCGTCTGGAGCGGCCACCGAAGACGCTGATTGTGGCGTCTGCTGTCGGGTTTTATGGCGACCGTGGTGAGGAGTGTGTGCACGAACAGTCCAGTGCAGGTACTGGCTTCTTGCCAGAGGTGTGTCAGGCGTGGGAGGCGGCTGCTGAGCCGGCGAAAAGCCGAGGGATTCGCGTGGTTCAGTTGCGCATTGGAATTGTGTTAACGCCAGCAGGAGGGGCGCTCGGAAAAATGTTGCTCCCGTTCAAACTTGGGCTCGGGGGTGTACTGGGGTCCGGTCAGCAGTACATGAGCTGGGTTGCGCTCGATGATGTGTTGAGCAGCGTCCTGCATGCATTAGGCACGGAGTCGTTGACAGGACCCGTCAATGTCGTGGCGCCACACGCTGTCACGAATAAGGAATTTACCAAAACGCTGGGTCGTGTCCTACGGCGGCCTACCATCTTTCCGGTGCCTGGATTTGCGGCTCGAATACTCTTTGGTGAAATGGCGGACGCTCTGCTGCTGGCCAGTACGTATGTTGAGCCAAGGCGCCTACAGAGCACTGGATTTGTGTTCGGGTATCCCGCACTGGAACCGGCGCTGAAACATGTCATTTCAAACTGAATTGAGCGATAATCATTCTTTTTGGAGGTCATAATGTCGACAACCGTACATGTCACAGTCAAAACCAAGGCAGATAGTTTTGACGCGATGCATAACTACGCAAAAGAAGATTTAGCGTTTACTAGAGAATTTGAAGGCTGCCATTCTATTCACGCTAGTTCTGATAAAGCGACGAACACGATCAAAATGGTGTCGGTCTGGGATAGCAAAGAGGCCTATATGGCTTACTTCGAAAAACGAGGTGAACGCAGCGGTGACAAATTTGCCGCATGGTTAGAGCCAGACGGTATCACCCTCGAATTCCATACTACGGATGATTGGGGATACGGGGCGGACTACACTCCGAAGAAATAAGTACCAGACGGGTGTGCAATGTTAAATAGCCAGCGCTGCGATGCAGCCTGGACCTTCTTTTAAAGGAGAACGAACGATGTCCTCGATTACAGAGATCGCTCACACATTCTTTGAGGCTTGCGAGACAGGTAAAGGCTGGGAGGGATGCAGCGAATACTGTACCGCCGACGCGACTTTCTCTGCGCAAGCCGAACCGCTCCTCGACGTGAAGAGCGTGGAACAGTATGCCGAGTGGATGAAGCACGCGTTCACGTTCCTGCCCGATGCAGGATATGAAATCAAGTCGTTCGCGACTGATGAGGAGCGGAGGTCAGTCTGCGCGTATGCCGTGTTCTCTGCCACGCATACGGGAGAAGGTGGCCCGTGCCCACCGACGGGAAAGAGTACGTCGACGGATTATGTCTACGTCATGGAGTTCGACGAAGACAACAAGGTCCGACACGTGACGAAGATTTGGCATGCGGGATTGGCTATGAAGGACCTTGGTTGGCTCGGGTAGGCGCCGTCCTAAACCGACGAATCTCTTGACTGTCAATGGAACTGATGCCGTGAGCCAACTCATCGAATGTGTTCCGAACTTTTCTGAGGGCATCGACGCAGCCGTGATCAAGCAGATCACGGATGCCATCGAAGCGGTCGATGGGGTGACGCTCTTGGATGTAGATCCAGGCGTCGCCACCAACCGAACGGTCGTGACGTTTGTCGGAGCGCCCGAGCCAGTGATCGAGGCAGCAGTGCGGGCTGCCGCCAACGCCAAGGAGCTCATTGACATGCGCACCCACACGGGTGCACATCCCCGATTTGGCGCGATGGACGTGTGCCCGCTCGTTCCCGTCGCCAACATCACGATGGACGAGGTCGTATCGTACGCCCACCGGCTTGCCGAACGGTTAGGCCAGGAGGTTGGCATCTCAGGATTCTTGTATGAGTACGCCGCCAAGATCGCCGAACGACGCAATCTGGCGACCTGTCGGGCGGGCGAATACGAAGCGCTGCGGGAACGTTTGTCCGATCCCGCGTGGAAGACTGACTTCGGACCGGGCACGTTCGATCCCGCGTACGGTGTGACGGCTGTTGGCGCTCGAGACTTTCTGGTTGCCTACAACGTGAATCTCAATACCACGAGTACGCGTCGGGCGAACGCCATTGCCTTCGACGTTCGCGAGAAGGGTCGAGTGAAGACCATCGACGGCACGGCGGTTCTAGACAAGCAGGGTAACAAAGTCTGGCAACCCGGCTCCCTAAAGTGCGTGAAGGGCATCGGTTGGTTCATCGAAGAGTACGGCATTGCACAGATCTCGATGAACCTGACGAACATCTCGGTTACGCCCGTACACGTCGCCTTCGACGAATGCTGTGAGCGGGCGCGGGCGCGCGGGATACGGGTGACGGGCTCCGAGGTTGTGGGCCTTGTGCCGCTAGCTTCCATGCTCGAAGCCGGCAAGTACTTTCTCCGCAAGCAGCAGCGGTCTGTAGGCGTGTCGGATGCAGAGCTCATCAAGATTGCTCTGAAGTCCATGGGTCTCGATGAGCTCAAGGTGTTCAACCCTCAAGAGAAGATCATTGAGTACGCCGTGGCCAGCCGGAGTAATGCGAACCGACTCGTAGACAAAACGCTTGAGGCGTTCGTGTACGAGACGGCGTCGGAGTCGCCAACACCTGGCGGTGGCTCGATATCCGCGATCATGGGCTCACTGGCTGCAGCCCTCGCCACGATGGTGGCCAACCTGAGCGCCCATAAACGCGGATGGGACGACCGATGGGAAGAGTTCTCCGACTGGGCGGAGAAGGGCAAGGCCTTGCACGATGAGATCCTGTCGCTCGTGGATGCTGACGCTGATGCGTTCAAGAAGGTGATGCAGACCTACGGCTTGCCGAAGGACTCCGAAGCCGATCAGGCGGCTCGCCACCAGGCCATTCAGGAGGCGACCAAGGGTGCCATTGAGGTTCCGCTACGCATCATGCAGAGGTCCCTTGATTGCTTCGAGGTCATTCGGGCGATGGCGGAGTCGGGATTGCCCGCCAGCCAGTCCGACGTTGGGGTCGCGGCCCTCGCCGCTCGAGCTGGCGTCATGGGAGGGTTTCTTAACGTGAAGGTCAACATGAAGGATCTCGACGACCACGCGTGGATCGACGAGAAATTGGCGGAAGGCCAGCGACTTCAGGATGCAGCAATCGCTGCGGAGAAGGCTGTTCTCGAGATTGTTGGTGACAAGATTTGACCGTGCGACTTGAAGGGGCGCCGGTCATCGCCGCCCCTTTTCCTACCTGCTAGAATCGCTAGTCACACCCTGTCTTTATTAACAAAATTTGTCACAGCTCGTCACAGGTGTGCGCGTGTGACGGAAGAATGGCCACACGCCTTAATCGGTCGTTGGTGGATCGTTAGTCAGAGGCCGACAAGTCATATCTTGACTGCCACACCCCCACACCTGACCGGTCACGGTGTCAATTTTCCAGACTCCAGCGCCAGAACTCGATGTGAATTGGTAGCGACCATTCCAGCCGACCAGAAAATACGACACTACGAACAGGAACGCGGCAATCAACAGGCCGTTAACGAAGTATTTGTTGTCCGTCATAACCCCTCCAGTCAATAGTCGATCGGTTGCGCTCACTAAATTTTTCTTATTCGTTTTTGACCGCAATCCCCTGCATCTCAAATCGCAGACCAAATAGAAGTGGTGCTGAGCCAAGAAACGCTCTGGGAGGCAAGTTCTTTGAAAAATAGCTTCTATAAACCTCGTTGAAATCCGAGTACAAGTTCAAGTCAGTACAGTAAATGGTCACATAAACCAAATCATCCATTGTCATGTCCACTCGTTCTAGCGTCGTTTTGAAATCCTCCATTAGTAAACGAGCTTCTTCTTTCGGGTCTTCAGGAACCGTCCGAGTGCCCGGCAACACACCCCCTTTACCAGCAATGTATAAAGTGTTTCCAACCAAAGCAGCATCACTGAACGGAAGATCTTCTCCAGCAACTTCGCTTTTAAAGTAGGTTGTCTTTTCTCCTGCAGATGCGCAACCAACAAACGTAGCGACTAAGATAAAAAGTATTGCGGGTTTATTCATAACATTCTCCTTTGTTTCTGATTTGGCTGAGTTATTTGCCGAATGGCCACAAACCGGCCACGAACCGATCTGACAGGGCGTCGGTCAACGCCGCCCTTTTTCCTGCCTGCTAGAATTGCTAGGAAATTTGGTGCGGAAGGGGGGATTCGAACCCCCACGCCCTTGTGGGGCACAAGCTCCTGAGGCTTGCGCGTCTGCCAGTTCCGCCACTTCCGCTTGCCCTGACGAGTCCACCAAATCGAATCTCAGATTATAGCTCGTCCGTCCTGGCACACCTGGTCTAGATCTTTTGCCGGAAACGGGGCGTGTTCAAATAATGGCCATCGCCAGGGTGGTCTGATTGATTTCGATCGCCATACTGTCTTTCGCTTTCCTCATGTAGGCGCTGAAGAATCGATTCTGCTGGTAGGCGATTAATTCTGCCCGGAGCGCCTCTTTGGCGGCGGCCAAGCCGTCTTCGGTAATCTCTTCTCTGTCCACGACATGAACCACCACAGCCAGGTCATCCGTGCTGAGTACGTCACTGGTCGCGCCCACATCCATAGCGAAGATGATTTCGTCAATCGCATCATTCTGGCCAACCACAGGTAGGGCTGTACCGCGCGTGATGAATTCAGTGGCGGTTGGATTGAGGCGCAAGCGATTGGCAATGGCGACAAAATTCGTTGCTTCCTGCAGCCGCGGTGTCAATTCGGCGGCTCGTGTGCGCGCCAGGTCCATCGCCTTAATGTCGGTCAAATCGGCAGTGACGTCTTCACGCACTTCGTCAAGTGCTGGGGCATAGGCGTCCTGTTGGTCAATGACGGTAAGGAATACCTGCCCACTGGCGGTCTGTAGGGGGCCACCAACTTCGCCTTCAGTAAATTCGAACGCTGCTGAAGCGACACCTGGCGCCATACCGAGGCCCTCAATAGGTTCGTCGCGAGCAAAGAAGTTCGATTCCTTCACTTCCCAGGCTCGTTCAAGCGCGACACGATCGAGATCGTCGGGACCGGCAATGGTATTAGACAACTCAGTCGCCACCGCATTCGCACGATCCAGAGCTCGTTGCCATTGCAATTGATCGGCAATCTGATCTCGCACCTCGTCCAGTGGCCGATTGAAGGCTTCCTGCTTATCAACCACCTTGATGATGTGTAAGCCGAAATCCGATTGCACCAGGCCGCTAATCTCACCAGGCATTAAGCCAAAAGCTGCCGTTTCAAAAGCTGGCACCATTTGGCCTCGGCCGAAGTAATTGAGGTCCCCACCGAGACTTGCGGACCCGGCATCATCAGAATATTGTTCAGCCAGGTTCGCAAAATCTGCGCCGGCTTGTGCTTCGGCAAGTACGGATTCGGCTTTCTCCCGGAGCGCGACTTCATCAGCTCCTTGACTGTTAAACAGAATGTGACTCGCACGTACCTGCTCAGGCGTTGAATACTGCGGGAGGTTGGTATTGTAGTAGGTCTCCACTTCCTGTGGCGTCACATTGATCTCTGCTCGTAAGCTTTCAGCTTCGATCGCCAAGAATCTGATTTTTCGTTTATCCGAGATCTCATAGGTTGCGGCATTGTCAGTCAGATGCTCAGCCAATTCAGTGTCGGTCACTGTGACGTCAGTTTTGTAGTCGTCCGGTGAAAACGTAACCATATCGAGTTTGATTTTTTCGGTACGGAGGCGGTACTCGTCACGGACCTCATCGTCAGAGATGTCAATCCATTGGGTTAACACTCCCTCCAACTTTTCGAGGAGCAAGCTATCGCGAATGCTTTCCTCAAATTGTGGGGTCGTCAGCGGCGGTATTTGACTGCGCAGCAACTCACGGTACCGGGCTTCACCAATAAAGACACCGTCTTCTTGTAAACCGGGAAGCGACGTGACTCGTTCACGAATCTCAATATCGTTGACCGTAAGATTTAACCGCGCTGCTTCAACCAAAGCGGCCTGTTCGTCGATCATCTGCTCTAGAATCTGTCGATCAATACCAAGTTGGCGGAGAACTTGTTCGTCAATATTGCCACCGTAGGCGGCCTGGTACGACTGAATCTGTTGGTAATAGACGCGCCGGAAGCTTTCCGTTGTAATGGCTCGCCCTTCAATTTGGGCGACAATGTCATTCGGTGCTCCGCCTGGAGTCGTTGTCGTGTTGGAAAAATCTTGTGCATAAAATCCGACAAAGGCCACGATGATGATAGCCAGACTCCACTTCAACCAACTCTTGTGATCCCGCATTCGGCCCAGCATCGTCATGGTCAGTCCACTCCCTGTTTTATCCGTGAAACTTCATCGTACGATATCAAATCCTTCATGCGCAAGCATTTGGCAAAAGTACGCACGGATTTGTTCTGCGTTCTAGAAGCCGCTTACTGTGCAGAAGTGGTAAGACGGCATGTGCTATAATTACGGTGGATAGAATAACTTAGAGCGATTAAGTCGTGGATGTTGGGCCGACTGCCAAGTCAGTTCGGTAAAGTGTGACACTTCGATCAATCATACAAGTTAATGATGTTTTTTGTGGGGGCCTGATTGAATTTTCGATCGGTATTTTCGTTCTTCTCGAGTGATTTAGCCATTGATTTGGGTACCGCCAATACCTGTGTATACGCTAAACATGAGGGAATCGTCATTAACGAACCTTCGATTGTTGCAATCGTAACCGCCACTGGGGAAGTGGTCGCGGTTGGCACGGAAGCCAAAGCGATGCTCGGCCGGACTCCCAACGGTATTAGTGCGATCAAACCCATGAAGGAAGGTGTCATAGCTGACTTCGACGTTACTGAAAAGATGTTGGCGCATTTCATCAAGAAGGCTCACAACCGGAATGTGTGGATCCGTCCACGTATTGTGATTGGCGTGCCGTCCCAAATTACTCAGGTAGAGAAGCGTGCGGTTAAGGATAGTGCGCATCGTGCGAAGGCCAGTGAGGTCTATCTTGTTGAGGAGGCGATGGCGGCGGCCATCGGTGCCGGTATGCCAATTAGTGAACCCGCAGGCAATATGGTGGTTGATATTGGTGGAGGCACAACCGATATCGCCGTGATCTCGTTATCGGGAATTGTTTATAGCCGGGCGGTACGGGTGGCTGGTAACCAGATGGACGAGGCGATTATCCAGCACATCAAGAAAAATTATAGCTTGCTCATTGGCGAGCGAACGGCTGAGCAAGTCAAAGTGGAAATGGGCTCAGCCTTTCCGCTTGATGAACCTCTGAGCATGGAGATCAAGGGGCGTGATCTGGTTCAGGGTATTCCCAAGACGATCATCGTGTCGGACCAGGAAATTCGCGAGGCACTCTCCGAGACCGTGAATGTCATCATTGGCGCTGTCCGCGTGGCGCTCGAACAGACCCCACCTGAGTTATCGGCGGACATTGTCGATCGAGGTATTGTCCTGACCGGAGGTGGTTCAATGCTTAAGAATCTTGACAAGCGACTGCGAGAGGAAACCGGGCTTCCGGTGGCAATGGCCGAGGACCCGCTCGCTTCTGTCGTGTTTGGTGCAGGTAATATGTTGTCTGATTTTGACTTACTGCGAAAGATTTCGATCGCGTAGTAGGTATTTTACGATATTGAAGGCTGCTCGTGATCGATATTCGCCGACGCACCGGCTATCTTCTTGCGACTGTGATTGTCGTACAAATTCTGCTGATCTCCGTCCAGGTGAATTCCTCATCTGGCGCTCCCCTGATTCAGACAGTTACGTTCGGTCTGTTCTCGCGTGTTCAGATTGGGTTGTCGGACGGACTCACCGGTTTACGAGATGTGTGGACTGGGTATTTTGCATTGCAGGACGTATCCAAGGACAACGTTCGTCTTAGGCAAGAGATTGCCTCACTAAAACTTCGGTTGCAAGAACAGGGTGCCATGGTTCGTCGCAACGAAAGTTTGCGGGATTTGCTTGCGATGGACCGATCGGTTGACCTCTCGACGGTTGCCGCTGAGGTAATTGCCGGTGATGTCACACCTTGGTTTCGCACGTTAACTATTGGTCGGGGTGCTGCTGATGGTATTCAACTTGATTCAGCTGTGATTGCCCCAGACGGAGTCGTTGGTCGAGTGGTCGGGCAGCCTGCTCAGGGTGCGGCTAAGGTGCAATTAATCATTGACCGAAATGCGGCAATTGGGGGCATGGTCGAACGGACTCGGGTGGGAGGTATTGTCAATGGTGTCGAAGGCAATCCACCCTTGACCATGAATTATGTATCGAATCTTTCGGATGTGCAGGTTGGTGACCGGATCGTCACATCTAGCATCGAAGGGATTTATCCTAAAGGTTTTTTGATCGGTTATATCGAGCGCGTACAACGGGGTCCAAACCTCTATCAAGAGATACAGGTCAGACCGACCGTTGACTTCAATGCATTAGAGCACGTACTCGTCGTAATGGAGCTACCAAGAATGCAAGAGTTTGGTCAGTCAAGTCAGTGAATACGAAGCGAATTGCACTGGCGATCACGGTGGCGTTGATTTTGCAAATGGGTCTGGCCAGCCTCTCACTTTTAAATGGAGGCGGCATTGACTTGGTGCTTGTTGCGGTGGTTGCCGTGGCACTTGGGACTGGACCAGTTGTCGGCTTACTCGTCGGTGCTATCGGCGGCATGATTCAGGATGCACTGGCAGGTGGCATCATCGGAATAGGGGGTATCTCGAAAACCCTGATCGGATTTTTTGTTGGGACCTTTGGTGTTCAATTTGTGGTGGTTGGCCTGGTACCAAAGTTTTTGGTCTTTCTTGGTGCGAGTCAACTCAACTCCCTATTATTCTTTGGCCTCTACCTCGTGCTCGGGTTGCCAATGCCGATGTTTTCCTTTGTGGCGATTGCAGGGCATGCAATCGCAAATGGTGTCGTTGGTGTGATGTGGATCAGTGTCATTGAAAGGGTTCCGAAGATGGTGTTGAGACAGCGCGAGCGATACAGGCTCCGGCGACGGATCGGCACGTGGTGAGTGAGACGCGATAGTTATGTCACAAGAATTATTTAGTGTGCGCCGGAATCGGCTAGCTGTGCGGCTCTCTGTGTTGCGGCTAACCGTGACGGTTCTAATGGTCGGCGTCGCCCTGAGTTATTGGTTTATACAAGTTGTCCAACATAACAAGTTTCAACAGTTGGCAGAAAATAACCACCGACGTTCAGTTGCGTTACGAGCACCGCGGGGCATCTTATTTGATCGTGACGGAACAGTGTTGGTCGAAAATAGGTACTCCTTCGATATTTCAATAGTCCGTGAACTGACAACCGACCTGGAGTATTTGATTAATAAATTGGTAGCCATCACGGGAGTCCAGTTACGTGATGTTCAGGACGAAATTGATCGGCATAGTGAATTACCAGAGTATCAACCAATTGTCGTTATCCGTGATGCCTCGTTGTCGCGAGTGGCGGCAGTGGCTGCGCGCCGTTCCGAATTACCGGGCATTGCGATTGAACAAGTGCCGACTCGACGTTACCGGGTGGGCACGTCGGCTGCGCATCTACTTGGTTATGTTGGGGAAATTACCGCCGATCAAATAGCAAGTCTGGATTTTGCTGGGCTCCCTGATGATGCGGTTGTTGGTCAATCTGGTCTTGAGTTTACTTACAACCAACTCTTAATGGGGACAGATGGAAGGCGACAGGTAATCGTCAATAGTGTGGGACGTGAGGTTGAAACCATCGAAACCAATGATCCCATTAATGGAACTCGATTGCAGTTGACCTTGGATGCTGATCTCCAAAATGCCGCAGAGGAAGCCTTTGCTGCCACTGGATTTTCTGGCGCAGCAATTGTTCTTGAACCTGGGACTGGCGAGGTTTTAGTCATGACCAGTGTGCCAACCTACGATCCAAACGCTTTTGCGCTCGGTATCGATATGCGTAGCTGGCAGGCTCTTAACACGGACGATCGTCGGCCGTTGCATAATCGTGCCCTGCAAGGTCGATATTCTCCGGGGTCAATTTTTAAGATTGTTGTGGCAACTGCAGCGCTTGAAGAAGGATTGGTAACGCCGGACTTTAAGGTGAGATGTCCGGGTTCCGGAGTATTCCACGGCCAGCGGTTTTTTTGCCATCTACGTGGTGGGCATGGAGAGCTTGATATGCAGGGAGCGCTTGAGCGCTCATGCAATGTTTACTTTTATACGCTGGGCAGCATGCTTGAAATTGATTTAATTGAAAAATGGGCGAAAAAATTTGGTTTGAACCAGGTGACCGGCATCGATCTTCCGTATGAGGCAGCCGGTCTTGTGCCATCTCGAGACTGGAAGCGGGAGGTGAGTGACGAACCGTGGTATCCGGGTGAAACCATATCGGTGGCCATTGGCCAAGGCCCCGTGAATGTCACTCCTCTTTCAATTGCGGTTATGATGGCGACAGTTGCCAACGGTGGAATTCGTCCGATCCCGCACCTCTTGAAGGCTGTGGACAGTGGAAATGGCTGGTCTCCTGTGAAGACGTCGATGGGAGAAATGGTCGAGTTATCATCGGAGACGATTCAAACCTTACACGAAGGGCTTTGGCGCGTAGTGAATGGTCAAGGGACTGGTCGACGGGCCCGCATTGATGGCTTTGACGTGTCTGGTAAGACCGCGACGTCCCAGGTGATGTCTCTTGAGGCGCGCGCAAAGGTGGAAGAATCTGATAGTGAATTTGAATGGAGAGATCATGGTTGGTTCGCATTTTTTGCTCCGCGAAATGACGCGCCTGAATTGGCTGGTGTTGTGCTGGCGGAGCACTCCGATCACGGCTATTTGGCAGCACCAATTGCTCGACATATCATGACGACCTATCTTGCTAAAAAGGATGGCCAGCCGTTGCCGGAGTTTCCACGGCCGCAGACACCGGTGACGACAACGAACTTGGTAACCGAACCTTAACTTTGGATACCACGGCGGTATATATATATGTTGGAACGACGTTTATATAGTCTCATCGATTGGTGGTTGCTAGCCGCGATAGTGGCGGTTTCCGCAATTGGCATGATGATGATTTATAGCACTACCTATGATGAGACCAGTCAACTGGTAAGCAACAAGCTCATAACACAGGGGTATGCGCTTGTTGCTGGCCTCATCGCTTTTTCGTTTTTTATGTTCCTCGACTATCGTGTCATTGCCAACAACTCGTGGGTGTTTTATCTCGCTGTGATTGTGGCGCTTGCCTTGGTGTTAATGTTTGGTGATGTAGTGGGCGGATCACGACGTTGGTTATGGTTCGGGCCAGTTAACGTCCAGCCATCGGAATTTGCAAAGATTGCTCTTACCATCTTGTTGGCAGGTTACTTTGCTGAACGAAGCCTGCGTGGCGTGACGTTTATCAACCTAGCGTTCGTCGGCCTTGTGACGGTGATACCGTTCATGTTGATTGTTCGAGAGCCAGATCTTGGCTCGGCTGCTGGGTTGCTGCCAGTTGCCTTTGCGATTACTTATATTGCAGGACTTAGATTTCGTGTATTGGCACTCTTGGTGATGTTGGCACTGCTGACGACACCGGTAGCTTGGACTTACGCACTCGAAGACTATCAGCGGTCTAGGCTCTTAACATTTTTGGACCCGGCGCAAGATGCACAAGGTGCCGGTTATCAACAGATTCAGGCCAAGATTACGGTTGGGTCGGGGGGCTTAACCGGGAAAGGATTCCTCCAAGGAACGCAAGGGCAGTACAAGTTTCTGCCCGTCGCGCACAACGACTTTATTTTTTCGATACTAGCTGAAGAACATGGATTTCTGGGCGTCATAGTGGTGCTTGGATTGTATTTATTTGTGATCTTACGTGGCCTAGAGGCTGCGCGAAGTACGAAGGATCGTCTCGGTGCATACCTGGTCGTTGGGGTGATATCGAGCTTTACGTTTCAAGTTGTTTACAACATTACGATGTCAGCGGGCCTGTTACCGGTCAAAGGTCTGACTTTGCCATTGATGAGTTACGGTGGTTCGTCACTCGTGGCTACATTGGCGGGGTTTGGTTTGATAGCCAATGTCCGGATGCGCAGGTTCACAAATTGATGTAGGAAATTAAAACGGGATGGACAAGTTAATGCGATTGCTGCACAAGCGACGACAGCTTAACGCAGGGCACACTACTGGCCAAGGCCAGTCAGTTATCTGTGTGGCTGCTTTTGGGTGGCGACGTATTGAGAGACTTGACCCGTTATGGGGTTTGAGAAATGAACAAGGAGATGATTATCTCCTCGAACAGCCACGAGACCATGGTGGCTATTCTCGAGGACGACCTCGTTACCGAGGTTTTTATCGAGCGCGAACGACAGCCTGGAACTGTCGGAAATATCTACAAAGGTCGGGTTTCGAAAGTTTTACCCGGCATGCAGTCAGCGTTCGTTGATATCGGTTTAGAGCGGGATGCGTTTCTCTACGTGTCGGACGTGCTCGGCACGCCAGAGGAACTTGACGCCACCGACGACGATCCTGACGAGTCCCTTCACGATCAGGGTCCGAAGGAGAGCACCCCTGTTAACGGGAGTACTCGTCGAGGACGCAACCAAGATCGGTTTCCACAAGCTAAGATCGAGGATCTACTAAAAGCCGAACAGGAAGTTCTCGTGCAGGTTGTCAAAGAACCGCTCGGGACCAAGGGTGCGAGGATTACGTCGCATGCGACGATGCCGGGACGCTTTTTAGTTTTCATGCCGACAGTTGATCACGTCGGTGTTTCCAGAAAAATTGAATCACGGGAGGAACGGAACCGACTCAGAAAAATTGTACGTGAATTTCGCGAAGAACATAGTTTTACTGGTGGAGTCATCATTCGCACTGCGGCGACAGGTCGCTCGGAAGAAGACATTGTTGCTGACTTGTCATATTTTCATCGGGTGTGGACCGATGTGCAGCGCCGCACGGAGTCGGATCCAGCACCGACCGTTGTTTATCATGAACAAAGTTTGGTTTCTAAATTGTTGCGGGACTTATTGACGAAAGAATTTACAGCAATTCGGGTAGACGACGCAGAGGAATATGGCAGAGTTGTGAGTTTGGTTGGAGGAATAATGCCTGACCTCATACCTGTAGTGAGGCATTATTCAAAAGAATTTCCGATCTTTGAGGAATATGGAGTACAGGACGAAATTCAAAAGGCCTTGCAGAGCAAGGTGTGGCTAAAATCTGGCGGTTACCTAGTCATTAATCAAACTGAAGCACTGGTAGCGATCGATGTTAATACGGGACGCTATGTTGGTAAACGTAGCGGTCGATTGGAAGATACTATTGTTAAAACCAACCTTGAGGCAGTTAAAGAAATTGTCAGACAATTTCGCCTGCGTGACTTAGGAGGCATCATCGTCCTTGACCTGATAGACATGGAAGAGCGAAAAAATCGCCAAAAGGTTTTCCAGGCCATCGAACAGGAGCTGCGCAAGGATCGCGCTCCATCAAAAACTGTCCAGGTCTCAGACGTCGGTCTCATTATCGTCACTCGGAAGCGAGTCAAACAGAGTCTTGAGAGACAGTTGAACGAACCATGCCCATACTGCTCTGGTAGTGGTGCCATCAAGTCGATTTCTACGATTTGTTACGAGATTCTCTCTGAGATGAGAAAAATTAAAAGTGATCTCTATGGTCAAGGTATCGTGCTACGGGTTAATCCTGAGGTTGCCCGAGCGCTTGCCGAAGAGGAACAGCAAGTGTTAAGTGATTTGCAGGCTGCTTTGGGACGGAAGGTGATTATTAAGCCTGACGTGCAGCTCCATCACGAACAGTTCGACGTGATGACCCTCTAGGGGATAGACATCCTCGGAAGATTTCGGGATAACTAGCGCTTTAGTATGGGTATGTAGCACAGAACGCCAACAAATAAGTTAAATACAGCGCAGCCGATTAAATACCAGGCTGGAGCGATCTCAACGGGCAACCCGTAAGGCCGATGCATGATGTCGACCAACGCATGGGCTGCAAAGGCAAGCATTAGGATTGTCAAAGCTTCGCGTGGTTCACGGGTAGGTGCAATTGCAGCCACCACAAAAAATCCAAGAGCTAAAGCAGTATCGAGAGCGGTATTGACGTTTGCTTCTGATGTGGCGCTAAAGCCGATGAAGGCACCTGCTACAAATGCTAGTAGGAGTGCGGAAAATTGCGCTAGCCTGAGTTCAGCTACTAATCGTTCTGGTGAGTTTTGATCGATTTTAGTGGTTCGGATCGACAACCATGCGAGCATTCCTCCGGCCACAGCGAATGTTCCGATGAGGGATGGCAGTACGTCAATCACACTGTCTCGTCCGAGTCCATTCTTAAAGTACAGTATCTGTAATGCGTGTGGGTACGTGTTGGTATGCCTTGCTCTATCTGAAATAACAGTTGCCGGATTCTAGTAAACAATTGGTAGCAGTTCGAATGTTATACTCAGCATCCCCATGCGCGCTGTTGATATTATTCGGAAGAAGCGTGACGGAGAGATTCTGGACGAGGCCGAAATCCAGTTCTTTGTGAGTCAGGCAACTTCAGGAGCGATCCCTGCCTACCAAGTGTCTGCATTTCTTATGGCCGTCGTCTGGCGTGGAATGTCCGTGTCTGAGACGCAATGGTTAGCTTTCGCGATGGGGGCATCTGGTGCGCATCTGGATTTGCCAGCACATATCGGACATCGGGTTGATAAGCACAGCACCGGTGGAGTCGGCGATAAAACTTCCCCTATTTTAGTGCCCCTAGTCGCGGCGTGCGGCGCCATAGTTCCCATGACTTCAGGTCGTTCCTTGGGTTACACCGGAGGCACCCTCGATAAGTTGGAGTCAATTCCAGGTTTTCGGACAGCACTAAGTCCAGATGAGATACGGGTGATGTTGGATCGGCATGGTTGCTGTATGGTTGGCCAGACAGATTCGATTGCACCAGCCGACCGCTTGTTCTATGGATTACGTGATGTGACGGCGACGGTGGAGAGCGTGCCGCTTATCGCGGCCTCGATAATGAGTAAGAAGCTCGCTGTTGATCTTGACGGACTAGTCCTTGATGTCACTATGGGACGAGGCGCGTTTATGAAGTCACCGTCCGATGCTCGAGAATTAGCCGAGCGACTTGTTGCGATCGGTACGGAGGTTAGGTTGCCGACACGAGTGTTAATGACATCGATGGATGCCCCTCGAGGTCATGCGGTCGGTAACGCTGTGGAGATTATAGAGTGCGTAAAAACGTTGAAAGGGCAAGGGCCAAGTGGTTTGGAGAGACTAGTCGTTTCTTTAGCTGCTGAGATGGTGCACCTCGCGGGCCTTGAGTCTACCTTGGAAGCTTCGGAGCAACGAGTTTCTGGAGTACTTGCGAGCGGGAAAGGTCTTGAACAATTTCAGCAAGTCATTACCGCACAAGGTGGAGATCCGCGCATCATTGATGATTATCGGCTTATGCCAGTCGCAGCTCATCGTCAAATGATTAAAGCATCTAGAAACGGCTATCTTGTGCAACTTGATGCCGAATTGGTTGCGCGTGCGACCATTGTCTTGGGGGCCGGTCGCGATCGTGTCGATGTTGAGATTGACCCTGCAGTTGGCGTGATCACTCAAGTGAGTCTTGGTGACGAGATTCGTTCTGGAGATCCGCTTGCGGAGATACACTATCAGCGTTCTGAGGATTTACCTGAAGCGATCCAATGCTTAATGCAAGCGTTTGTCATTGCTGATACGCCTCCGAAACTTGGTCCAGTTGTTTTGGAAAGGGTGGCATGAAGCTAAATTCCAAAATGCGGCAATCCGATAAGGGGCTACGCTTAGTCTTTGCGGGTACGGCAGTGGTCTTGGCGGTGTTTGCTTACCTATTACAAGGCATTGTTGATCCGCGAGTGTGTGCGTTTCTTGGTGTTATAGGTTTCATAGCGGTGGCGGTGGCCTATTCTACGGATATACGCTCTATTAACTGGCGAATTGTCTGGTATGGCTTAGGCCTCCAGTTTTTGCTGGCGTTTTTTATTCTGAAGTTCGAAGTGAATGGCATACGACCTGGTTACGCAGTGTTTGCTGCGATTGCTTCCGTTGTAAAACGTTTTATTGGGTTCACTGATTCAGGTTCGAGGTTCGTATTTGGTGAGTTGGCAAATCCTGAAGTGCTTTCGGCGCTGTTTCCAGGCGGTTTTGTGTTTGCTTTCCGCGCGCTGCCGATCATCATCTTTATTTCGTCGTTTTTTACCGTGCTCTATTATTTCGGTATTCTGCAGTTTTTTGTTCGGGTAACAGCACGCGCCGTTGTGCGCTTACTCAATACTAGCGGCGCAGAGACGCTTTCAGCGATTGCAAATGTCTTCATGGGACAAACTGAAGCGCCGATTATAGTTCGGCCTTACGTTCCACACATGACCCAATCTGAACTCTTAACTCTAATGGTGGGCGGCATGGCCACGATTTCTGGAGCCGTTATGGCTATCTACATTAGTCTCGGCGCCGATGCAGTCGCGATCCTTACCACGAGTGTAATGGCGGCGCCATGCGGGTTATATCTTTCTAAGATATTGATGCCAGAGACGGAGATACCAACGACTCGTGGCACTGTGACACTCGACGTAACAAACAAACATGTCAACGTTATTGATGCGGCTGCGGGTGGAGCAGCGGACGGTACGAAGTTAGCTATCAATGTAGCTGCAATGCTGATTGCATTTATGGCTTTTATCGCCATGTTCGATTACCTTCTGGCGCTTATTCATCCAGCGCTCTCGCTCTCCAGTATTTTCGCGCTGGTCTTCACTCCAGCCGCTGTGTTGATGGGTGTAGAGTCAGCTGACGTCCCGGCCATTGCGGATCTGCTGGGAACGAAAATAGTTGCGACCGAATTTGTTGCATACGTGACCTTAACGACGGAGTACCAGAACATTATTAGCGACCGGTCGGTTGCGTTGGCCACTTATGCACTGACTGGGTTTGCGAACTTTGGTTCAGTCGGAATATTACTGGGCGGCCTTGGTGGTATGGCGCCAGAACGTCGAGGCGATCTGGCGAGATTAGGCACCCGTGCATTATGTGGTGGATTTCTCGCTACACTAATCAACGCATCGATTGCTTCTCTATTGCTCTAACGGACCCATGTCTAATGTGACAGCTCAGACATCGCTCTCAGATTACGATCGAGTGCAGGAAGCCGCTGATTTTCTTGCGAAGAGGTTACCAACAGCACCTACCCTCGCGGTCGTGTTAGGTTCAGGATTCGGAGGTTTCACGGAACACTTCGATGCAGAAATAACGATTGATTACAAAGACATCCCACATTGGCCGAGCGAGACTGTCGTTGGGCATGCAGGACAGTTACGGTATGGCGTTGTTGGCCGACGTCGTGTTGTTGTGCTGTCGGGTCGCGCGCATCTCTACCAAGGTTACAACCATCAGACTGTAGCCTTTTCGACCCGTGTTGTAGGTGCGCTCGGTGTCAAGTTAATCGTCTTAACCAATGCTGCGGGTGCTATTTCTCACGATTTTACGCCAGGTAATGTGATGGTTATTGACGATCACATTAACGCGATGGGGAAGAATCCCCTAGTAGGCTCACATGATGAACGCTTTGGAGTGAGGTTCCCTGATATGAGCCAAGTATACAGTTTGCGACTCGGACGCTTGGCTGAGACGGTTGGAGCATCTCTGGGAATTTCGGTTGTGCACGGCATATATGTGGGTGTATTGGGACCCAGTTTCGAAACACCTGCTGAAATCAAATATTTCCGTACGATTGGTGCAGATGCAGTGGGTATGTCGACGGTACCAGAAGTAATCGTGGCGCGTCAGATAGGTTTGGAGATTCTAGGGCTGTCTTTCATTGCCAACATGGCCGCCGGAGTTCTACCGACACCGCTCAATCATCTTGACGTTCTTAAGGCTGTCAAGCAGGCAGTCAACCCATTAAGTGCACTCTTGTCAGGCATAATAGAGCAAGCATAAATAGGTTATTCTCAATTTAGGTATCTTTTTCCTTATGTTACCAACTATTGAATGGCGTTCCGACATGATCATCATGATTGACCAGCGAAAGCTGCCAAAACGTGAGGTCTATGTTGAGTGTC
>Ga0315336_1003936_pt1 | contig 18726 bp, 14 predicted proteins | sample ASW5metaG_FD_204512 | JGI IMG/M metagenome (GOLD analysis project Ga0315336, IMG submission 204512) | Ammonia-oxidizing marine archaeal communities from Monterey Bay, California, United States - ASW #5 | ecosystem: Environmental > Aquatic > Marine > Intertidal zone | place: USA: California... | reverse complement strand
GGCAATCGCATTCTCTGACGGCCAACCGAAGGCTGAGAACAGCTCGTATGGCGCCATCGAGGCGTCGCCGACGAAGATGAGGCGGTGCTTCGGCGTGAGGTCCTCGATCACCTGCTCGGTGCGGACTAGGTCCAGCCGCTCGATGTCTTTGTAGAGCCATCCGTACGGACAGTTGTGGAAGCTATACGCCTTGAACGTCTTGAAAGTCTTCAGGTTGTTCGCCGCACTGAACAGGTTGCTCACCCGCTCGTAATGGGGCGCCATGGACCCCCCGGCATCCATCAGCAGAACGAGATGGACCTGGTTCTTCCGTTCCCGCTCGTGAACGATCTCGATGTCCCCAGCGTTGTGGCAGGTCTGGTCGATGGTCTCGGGCAGGTCGAGGACCCAATCTCCCTGTTTCGCCAGATTTCGAAGCGCCCGCAGTGCGACCTGGGTCTGGCGCACATCGAGAACGCGATCGGTCCGGTAGTTCTCCCAGCGGCGCTCCATGGCCGTATTCACAGCCTGTCGACCGCCGCCGGCGCCACCCACCCGAATGCCCTTGGAGCCTCGGCCGCTGTGTCCGAACGGGCTCGTGCCCCCCGTGCCGATCCACCGGTTCCCCCCGTCGTGGCGCTCTTTTTGCTCCTTCAGTCGCTTCAGGAACTCCTTCCAGAGATCCTCGTCAGTCATGCCGTGATCCACCCACTCGCCGTTCTCGCCGTCTTGCAGAGCCTTGGCGAGCCACGCCTCCAACCTCTCCTTGATGTCGGCGGGCAATTCGGCGCCGTTGAACGCCACTGCAAACGCGACATCGTATTGGTCGTACTCCGCCTCTGACTTACACAACAGCGCTCGCCCCAGGTGGTACATGCCGTCGACATCAGTGGCCATGCCCTTGGACATTGCTTCCAAGAAGAGCAGCCACTCCCCTGCTCCGGTCTTCAGGCCCTGGGTGCGCAAGCTGTACAGGAAGTCGACGAACATGATCAGGCTCCCGGGTAGGTGAGTCGTTCGAGAAGGGCCCTATCAGATACGGGATAAGGCCTCGTGGTCGGTACATTGATGTGGGCTTCACCGCGGTGATCCCGTGCCCAACCAGAGAGATCGATGATCTCCTCGATCCAGATAGTGGCGAAATTCCGCAATGCGGTGTCGCGCATGCCGATTCGGCCCGTCCCGCGCTCCAGCGCATTGCCGTGCGGGTCGCGATCCGGTCCCCATTCGAGAGATACCTGGCTGTAGCGCGTGGCTAGCTGCCAAGATCGCCTGCTCTCATAAAGCCCTTCTGGGTATTCTTTGTGGATCGCTTGACGAAGCAACGCGTCAAAACCGCTTCGCTTCAGCCTGATCGCGAGAATTCTCTCCTCGCCAACACCGGTTCCCCAATTGGATCGGTGAAGCACGTCGAGGAGACTCAGGCGCACAGCACTGGTGCGATCCAGTCGCCAACCGCGCCCCCCGAATTGGCCGTGTCGTATGGCGTGAGAGGCGACCGCGTCGTCAAAGGCCTGGTAGACAACAACTGTTTCGGCGTCGCTTTGCACGAGGAGATGACGACCCGTAGTCGGGATGGCGGATTGCACCGCCTCCCATGTGTCTACGGACAAACTACTCAACGGCGCCGCCCGGCGATCTTCCGCAGGTCGCTCTCTTGCTTGAACAGCACGCCAAGGAAAGGATCGTCTGACCGAATGGTCTCCGGATCCAATCCAGCGTGGACGAGGACAGTCAGCCAGTCCACGAGCTCCGAGGTGCTGGGGCGCTTGCGTAGACCCTGGGTCTTTCGGAAGGCAAAGAACCGGTCGAGGACGGCGTCGAGCAGGTTCTGGTCGAGGTTGGGGTGATGAACGCCCACGATGTCGACCATTCGCTGCCGCTCCGGGAACGAAATGTAGTGGAAAACACACCGTCGCAAGAAGGCATCCGGCAGCTCTTTCTCGGCGTTGCTGGTGATGATCACCAGCGGCCGATGCTTGGCCTTGACCGTCTCGTCGATCTCGGGAATGTGAAAGGCCATCTCGTCGAGTTCGCGAAGCAGATCATTGGGGAACTCAATGTCCGCTTTGTCCACTTCATCGATGAGCACGACGACCTGCTGATCCGCCTTGAAGGCCTGCCCCAAAACACCCATGCGGATGTAGTTGCGGATGTCCGAGACATCGTTGTCGCCAAACCGGCTGTCGTTGAGGCGCTGAACCACGTCGTAGTGGTACAAACCGTCGACCGCTTTGGTCGTCGATTTGATGTGCCACGAGTACAGCGGCATGCCCAGACTCTCGGCGACTGCGTGGGCTAGCATTGTCTTGCCGGTCCCGGGTTCGCCCTTCACCAGCAGCGGTCGTCGCAACGCAGCCGCGGCATTTACGACCGAGATCAAGCCGTCGTCGGCGATGTAGCGCTCAGCGCCCGAAAACCGTTCGAATCCTGACATCAAACCTCCAGGCGCCTCTCTAACCGGGTTACACCTGCCGCGACGGCGCAACACCGCGCTGTCCATGCCTGCAAGTTCCGAGTCGGTGCCTACTCTGCACTGTCTGCCTGCGACGCGGGAGAAACACATAAACGCCCGCTACGGAAGTGCGGAAACGGAGTAAAAAATGGAACAGAATCTCGCCGTCCTGATCGACTTTGAAAATATCGCGGCAGGAACGGAAAAAGAAGGTCTGGGGCGCTTTAACGTCGAAGCCCTCATGCAGCGCATCAACGACAAGGGCCGCATCCTCATCGCGCGGTCCTACGCAGACTGGGGCCGATTCTCCCGGTTCAAGCAGGCGCTGCTCACCAACAACGTCACGATGATCGAGCTGACCAGCCACGGCATGCAGGACAAGAACCGCGCCGACATCGCCATGGTGGTCGATTGCCTCGAGCTGGCCTTCACCAAGGACTACATCGACGCGTTTGTCGTCGTCAGCGGCGACTCGGACTTCACGCCGATGGTTCTCAAGATGAGAGAGCTGAACAAGCGCGTCATCGGTTGCGGCACCCGGCGCAGCACTTCGCGCCTCCTGATTCAGGCGTGCGACGAGTTCTTCTTTTACGACACCATCGTCAACAAGCCCCGCAAGGGCAAGGGTCGTGGCGCACAGGTACGCAATGAGCCGATGAACAAGAAGAGCGCCTACGAGCTGCTCGTCGTCGCCATCGAGGGCCTCCAGCGCGAGAATCCCGACGCCCCACTGGCGTCGGTCGTCAAATCGGCGATGCGTCGCAAGAGCCCCGACTTCTCCGAGGGCGATCTCGGATTCACCTCGTTCACGCGATTCCTCGATGCCGCCCAGGACGCTGGTCATGTGCACATCAACCGGGACCGCAAGTCGGGCGGCTATCGCGTCGAGGTGGCCGATGACCGCGTCACCAACGACGACGACGACTCGCGTCCGGCATCGGCAGTCTACGCCGATGAATACGTGCCGGAAGCGGCTGCGGGAATCGTGGACACCCTCTCGGCAGCCGGACTGCATCCACTGGGCGCACCGACGCGGATGGGCACCCTCACCGCTATCGAAGAGGTCGTCGCGGACCGCAAGAAGCGTCGCCGCAAGGTGAACATCCAGTTCGTCGCGGAAGACGTGAAAAAGAAGCTTCGCCGCACCCATCCCGACGTTCCTGTCAAGATCATCAAGGGTTTGATGAACGGGCTGATGAACGCCGGAGTCCTCATCCATCGCGACGGCTCCGCAATCCGCAGCGCCAGCGCGTCCTTCAGCCTCAAGAAGAACGCCGAAGAACTCAACGCAGTGCTCCTCAACGTGTTTCTCCGCGAGCTTCGCAAAGCGGGTAGCGACCTGTCGGACAGCGCGACTCTGGCCGAGCTCTTCCTTGGAGATCCAGAGCGCAAACGCGATGTCGAAGAGGCCGTCGCCTGGCTCGCCACGGCTCCGGAACCCGAGGTCGAGCTCATTGTGGGATCAGATTCCACGACCGACCTGGACTCGGTTGACCTCGACGATCTGCTCGTGCCCCAGCAAGCGGCACCAGTCGAGCCGGAAGTCGTCGACGAAGCGCCTGCCGCCCCAGAAGTCGAAGAGGTCGTGGAGACGGTTGCCGAAGAAGTTGCCGAGGTTGCGGTTGTCGAAGAGACTCCCCCCGTGATCGACGTGGATGCCGCACCGGCCGACGAGGACGAAAAACCGAAGCGCAAGCGCGTCCGCCGCCGGCCCAAGAAAGAGGTCGAGGCCGCCAAAGCCGCCAAGGCCGCCGCCGAAGCGGCCGCTGCCGAAGCGGGCGAGCAACCCGCACCGTAAGTAAACAAGCGCGGGGCTCCGTCAGACTTGGCGGAACCCTCCACGCGGTACTTCGATCTGACGGATCGCGCGAATGGCATCCGGGTCGCCGCTGATCTCGGCGGCACGCTCGATGAGTCGGCGAAGTTCCGCGCGTTCCAGCGGTCGGTCGAGCACCGACACGTCATATGCAACGCCGATATCGAAGTCCCGATGCGTTGAGCCGAGGTTGGATGCCTCGGCCTCGTAGATGGCATCATCGACGGCCTTCTTGGTCCCCCGTGCGGTGCTGTGCACGACGGCCAGAACGGCACGCCCACGCACAGTTTCGCCGAGATTCAGCTTGGCGCGCGGGCTGAATACGCAGTCGCGCAGCGCCCCATATTGGGAGAAATTGCCGATGGTCGTGGCGACGCGACGGGCAATCCTGGGCTGAGCCTCCTGGGTCGCCGCACCGATATGAGGGGTGCAGGAAATCCGCGGCTCGTCTCCATACGGATTCACCCAGCTGGGTTGTACCGGTGCAGGCTCATCGGGGTAGACGTCGACTGCGGCCCTGCGAATCCTGCGGTCTGCCACGGCGCGCAACAAGGCGTCGGTGCTGTGCACGTTGCCCCGTGCCAGGTTCAGGAAGACGCGCGGTGATCCCGCGGGCCGGGCGGCGCCGAGCATGGGCAGATAATCGTCGAGAAAGCCTGCGTTGTCCTTGCCCCACGCGTCGCGGGCCGAGGTGTGAACGGTCAGCAGGTCCGATGTCTCGAAGAGCTCTTGCAGCGTTTCGCACTGCCGCCACCCCATCTCGTCCCCGACCTCCTGCGCGACCAGCCGCGAGTCATAGAACGCGACATTCATGCCGAGGGCCTCGGCCACGCGGCCCACCTGTCGACCGATGTTGCCGAGGCCGACGATGCCCAGGTGTTTGTCGAGGACCTCGAATCGACCGACTGCGCTCTTTTCCCACCGATGGAGGTGGGTGGCTACATCGGTCTCATAAAGCCGCCGCGACAGCGCGATGAGGTGGCCGACCGTCATCTCCACGACGGATCGACCGTTGGAGACGGGGTCGTTGAAGACCAGGATCCCGCGTTCGGCGCAGGCATCTTTGTCGATGGAGTCGTCCCCGATACAGCAAAGCTGAATGGCGAAGAGATCAGGGCAAGCTTCGACGACTGCCCGCGTGACGGGAACGCGGCTGCGCTTGAACAGGACCTGGGCCGCACTCTGCTGCATGGCCGAGATGAGCGCCTTCTCGCTGGTGATCTTGTCGACGCGCATAACGTCCATCCCAGCGCGAGCGAGGGATTCGTCTAGGTTCTCGTGGGGAGACTCGATCACCAACGCGCGGGTGAACGGCTCCATGAGGATGGCGGCCACTGTGCCTCCGGCTCTTCGTGGGAGCCGCCCCTAACCGGGTGGATCGCCCTATTCCTCCTCCTCCACTGGCAGATCGGGAGGGCTCAGCCAATCCGGCAATCCCGGCGCGTCGAAGCCGTCGCCATCGAGATCCACCCAGATGGGATTCGTGATCGCGTACGGGCGGATCTTGTACTCCTTGGGAATCGGGATCGCCGGATCCAGGAGGGACGAGACCTCCGGGACTCCGCCAAGAGCCTCCGTCACGACGGACTGGAGCTCGATGTACGGGATCTCGACCGGCGTGAAGACTGGCGCGAGATCTCCGTCGCCCATGGCGACCACGACGTACCAGGAGTCCTTGGACGGCGTCACGTCGACCTTCTCGGAGAAGCGGACGATGCCTGGGCCTGAGTCCACGGCCCACTCCTGAAGCAGCGAGCCGTTCTCATAGAGCTCCACTCGGTCGACGGCGATCCAGGTCGGAGCCTGCACCTCGATGTCGATCTTCACCGAGTCCCCCTTCGGCACCATCTCATCGCCGATGATTGCGTCGTCGACCCACATCTGGATAAAGGGGCCATAGCTGGCGACCACGTGATGCTCCTTCACGGCGTCGGCAATGGCCTGATCGTCGATGAACGCCGGGTCGTCCGTCTCGGGCGACATGATGAAGTTGCGCGGACACCCCGACTCGACGCTGGTGGTCCCGTGGGTATCGGAGTTTCCGAGGACCGTGAACTTGAAGCCGAGGTTCAGCAACGAGAACCAGTCGTCGACGTGCCCTTCGATGCCATAGCCGAGCTTGTAGACGCCGTTCACAAGTTCGTCCTGCTCCGCCATGGTGCGAGACATCATGTCGTAGACATCGACCTCGCCATTGGGGTCCGCCGCGTACAGATCCAGTTCTCGCTGGGTGGGCGTTCGGATGAGCTCGAAACGCTTGCCGTTGAGGAGCTCCAACCCGTGGAAATCCCAGGTGAAGTTCGTCGAATCCAGCAGGTCGTTCGTGAGCCCGAGAATGGGGGTGCTGACCGTCGCCTGGCCCGACTCCCCTCCCCGACCCGGAGACCCCGAGTAGGGATCGAAGCCGTATTGGTCGAAGTAGCCGAGGATTCCGTCGCGGGGATGGCCGACGAAGACCATCGGTTCCTTGCCAGCGCTTCCACCCAGCTCGCGCAGTGAGTCGACGATTTCGCCGGGCTTTTTGTCAGTCCAGTCCATGAGATCGCGATCCGACCCGGCTTCGGCGATGAAATCACCCTGGAGGGGGAATCCGAGGAAATGGCCGACCTCGATGGTCGTCACCTCGTTTCCAACCGCTGTCTGGACCCACTGCTCCATGCCGAGGAGTTCGACCGTCGGAGCGTAGTCGACCACGTAGTCGTGATCTGTGGACGCGAAGAACTCCACGCCTTCGGCCACCATCGTGCGGACGCGATCGGCCATCAAGACCGCCGAGTCGTGAGAAGCGACGCCATGCACGTGCAGGTCTCCAGAGATCCAGCCCTCGGTGTCGACGCTCCTGAAGACATTGAAGGCAACGTTGACGCCCGTATTATCGTCGATAGTGAACTTTTCCGAGACGTCGATTTCGTACTCGATTCCCCGGCTGGCCACGGCTCGGTAGGTTCCGGGGGCCAGCTCGACTTCTCCCTCTCCGTACAACGAAAAGACGACCGACTCAGGCGCTCCGCCGATGAAGCCGTCCCCGAGAACCGGGTCGCGCCGGGGAACATCGTCCTCGCGGAAGATCGTCACCTTGGAGGGCAACGCGCGGTCCATCTCGTCGCGAACCGTGAAGTTCAGGACACCTGTGCGCGGGGCCTCGAGCTGAAGGATGACCTCTCTCCCCTTCTTTACTGAAATCTTCACCTTCTTCGCGGCTGGCCGGCCCCGATCGTGGACCATCAGCTCCCAGTCTCCAACGGGCAAGCTGCCGCCGAAAGATCCGTCTGGCACATGGTCGTCGGGATTCACATCGGTCTGCCACTGCGACCACGGCATGTCCTCGCCAGCCTTGTAGACGAAGACGTCGATACCGCTGAGAGCGTCCGCCGTGCGCGCTTCGACGACATTGCCCCGGACGGTGCCCGACGGGATGTTTCTCGCCTCGACATATTGATCGACGATCGACCCGACGTCCCCATGCCCGATGAAAAAGTACCGGTTGTAGCTGTAGTTCGACCCTGTCGGAAACCGCTCTTCCTCCCCGTTGCCGTCTAGACCAGCGCCGACCGCGACCGTCTGTGATGCCGTGAACAGGGGTACGTAGATGTTGCCTTCGCGAGGCGCGATTCCATAGCTGACGCCGTCGGCGGTGCCGGCCAGAAACGGAAATTCGAAGGGCTCGAGGAAGGAGTTGTCTCCCCCTTGCATTGCCTCGAACACCGCACCGTCCTCGTCGAAGCCGATGCCCGGCGCAAACACATCGGTGCTACCGCCCGACAGGTAGAACTCGCCGGCGACCATGCCGGTGGAAATGGCCCAATCCAGGAGCGGAAGGCCGCCCTCGAAGTAGGTCAACGGATCGGCATCTGGGGGTTCATCGGTGCCGGTGAATCCGTAGCTCACAGTCGTCTCGAGCTCGAGCCATGGAACACCCGGACGCGCGATGTAGTCGGTCGTCATCCAGAAGGTGGGTTGATCGACGAAGACCCACAGCGCATCGAGCAGGGACAGGAAAGGAAGTGCGGCCCCCGAAACCCGCACGATCGCCGGACCGCCGTTGTTGCCGTTCTTGAGCACCTGCACCGAGTCGGGGTCCTCGGGATCCGGGTAGGTGACGTTCATGTTGATCGTCGGAAAAAGCTCCGCAAACTGGTCCTTTCCCCGTCCACGGCTATTGGCGGGATCGCGTCGCTGCACGTCCGCATCGACGATCGACCCACCGTACAGCCCGGGTCCGAGACTGTTTCGCGCCCCGAGGATCGCGACCTTGAAGTGATTGTTCTCGAGAATGAAGTCGCCCTTTTGCGCAACGGCCTTCGGACCGCCGACGCCATCCTCCAGGGACTTCATCACGAACGCATTGGCAAAATCCCCGCCTGCACTCCCTCCGCACGAGGCGAGGAGGGCCGAAAGACCGAGAACCAGAGGTGCTGTGCGGAGCATGGGTAGCCTGTGCGCGGGGAGACGCCTATTCTAACGCCCCGGCCCCCACAGGATCTCGATGACAACGCTCTCTTTCCTCGCCTTGCTGCTCGCCCCAACCGCCTACGCCGCAGACGATGATTTGCCCGCGACAGGTGTTCTAGGCGGATCTGGTGCCATTCCCTGGGCATCCGACGACGTTCGACGGGAGGGGGCGATGAGCCCCTGGGCGCAGCTTCAGACCTGGGTGACCGTCAGCGACCAGGACACCGATCCCCAAGCGGATCCCGCGAGCTACGGCGATCCAGAACACGATCCGGGCTTCACGATCGCCCGGGGAAGGCTGGGCTTCGACGGATTCGTGCCCATGGGAGGCATGCGGCTGGCACAGGTCGACTACGGCCTCTCTGTGGGGATCGCAAGTCCTTACGACGCCTTGTCCATCGGCGATGACGACGTGCGCATCGTCGATGCCTTCGGTCGCCTGGCATTCCAGAGTGGCCTGGGCCTGGGCGCGATCTCCATCGGCGCCCAACGCGTACCCTTGGCGCGCGAAGCACTCGTTTCCTCGGCGGATCTACTCTTCCAGGAGCGAGGGCTGGCCGCTGCTTGGTTGGTTCCATCGCGCGAGACGGGCGCGATCTTCGCTCAGGCTATCGAGTTTGGCTCTGGCGAAATGGCCCCCCAGATCCTCGTTCGCGGCGGCCTGTACAACGGCAACGGCGCCTTCTTTGGCGACGATGATCCTGGCCTGATGTCCTCGGCCCGATTGGAATTCATGACCGGCAACGCCTATCGGACCTGGTCCCCAGAGAAGGAAAACGCCCTCGGCGTCGGTGTTGGCTACCTCAGCAACCCGAAGTTGGCGACGACGACCGGGGCTATGGCCGCCGACCTGCTCGCGCGGTACAAAATCGTCACCCTCACCGGCGAATTGGTCAACTCGAAGATCACGCCCACGGACACATCCGTGAAGGGACCCTCGGTCCTCGGTGAGACGAATCGACTGGGCATCACCGCTCAGCTGTCATTGTGGATGGCAATGAACGACGACAAGGGTATCGAGCTCGGCAGCCGGTACAGCAGTCTCGACGACGCGACCGCGAGCGATGACGCAGGCGACGTGTGGCTACTCCACAATGGCTTCACCTGGCGCAACACCTTCCCGCAGATGGACTTCGGCGTCGGCCACATCCATCGAACTGAGGTCAATGGGTCATCGATTGCCAATGACACGGTCCGGATCTGGACCCAGTTCCGACCGAGAGCGAAGTTCTGATTCCGGTCAGGTCGACCCTGTCTTCGCCCGGCTGACCACCTCGTCGACCACCCGCCCAAAGTCCCTGGCAAACCTCTCGGTTCGCCGTGTCTCATTCGGCGCAATGCGAGATACGACTTCGTCATGGCGGGCGATCGCTGCGACCAGTGTGGCGGGGTCATCGACCACGTGAACACGGTCCCGAATGTGCTGGACAAAGCGCACCTGGTGGTTGTCGACGTGCTCTCCGAACTCTGCTCGCCTGGGCACGACGATGGGTACACCCGGGGCACCGAGAAATGACGCCGGACCGGCGTGGCTGATCAGGATTCGGGATTGCCGGATTAGATGCGCCATCTCGGACGGCGGCAAGAAATCGTGGACCTCGCAGTTGGGGGCTTCGACCCGAGAGGTACCTCGCTGTACGACCACCGTTTCTCCGCTTTGCGCCAGAGCTTCCGCGGCCTCTATCAGCCGATCGAAGGGGTCCCCATGGGTGCCTACCGTGATGAAGATCACCAGCTCGACCCCAGAACCCGTCCCTCTGGGTACGCGTCCAGCTGTGCCTCCCATTGGAGCACGATCTCGTCCGCGAGTGGGCGGATCAGCTTCCCGGTCAGCGACGGCTTGTCGATGCGATCGTAGACCTCGGTAAAAACCAGTCCGATACCCATTGAACGACCAACCACAAAAAACGGAACAGCGATCCCCGCACCGTTACTCACGAGAACGTCAGGCCGCTCGCGCTCGAGGACCTGCCTTGCCAGAATCAAGTTCCTTCCGAGGTTCCAGACGTTTCGATTCGTGGGATGATGCCCCCAGTAGACCCGCTCGTCGACGAGGCGGGCGCGGGCATCGGGCAGGTCGAATGTCACCCAGAACCGAGCGTGTTCTCGCCACCAACTCTCCAGCCACCACAGCTGAGTGAGGTGTCCTCCAGCGGAACAGATGAGTCCGACTTTCATCGAAGCAACGCCTCGTATGCCGATTCCCAATTCACGACCTGCCTCTCCCAACCATAGGCGCGCCCAGCCGCTGCACCCGCGGACGCAATCCCGTCATGCTTCCCTCCAACCAGGTCTCGGAGCAGACCGGCTGTCGCTCCGGCATCTCCAAAATCGACGAGCCAGCCGTCCTCACCGTGGCGGACCAGGTTCTCGAACGCCTCGATGCGAGAGGCCACGACGGGCATTCCGGCCGCCATGAGTTCGACAGTCGTCAGGCCGAACCCCTCGTATCGGGACGGAAACAAAGCCAGTTCACATGCACCGATGAGCTCTCGCAGGTCTTTCTCCTCGACCGATCCGTGAAACCGGACGCGGTCTCCGACACCGGCGTCTCGGGCGCGCCGACGCAAATTGCGGACGAGCCCGGGTGCGCTCTCGGGTCCTACGACCTCGAGCACACCGCGATCGAGGAGCGCGATAGCGTCGATGAGCCGGTCGATTCCCTTGTGCACGTCGACGCGGCCGAACACCAACCAGCGTCCCGGCTCGGGATCCCGCTTCACGTCGGAGAAGCGCGCCACATCAACGCCGTTGTGCACGACATCGCCGGTCACCCCCGCGGCGGCCAGGGCGCTCCTGTCTGATTCGGACGTGTACCAGACCGCATGCGCCCGCTGGAGGGTGCGACGGGTGACCGTTCGCAGCGCGAGTTCCTTGATCCATCGATTTCGTCGGGTATGGAAGTAGCCACCATGGGTGCTGATCCCCACCCTGGCGCCGTGTCTGCCTGTGACCGCAGTGTCGGCCAGGCCATCGATGCCATGCACGTGAGCGATGTCGAAACCGGCCAAAGCGCGATTCAAGCCGAGGGCGAAAGGATAGCGACGGGGGCCGATCCTTCGCAGCCTGCGGTAGCGAACACCCTCGACTTCTCCGGCCGGCAACGAGGAGCCGTCGGTGATCGCGCGGTCGAGTGTCAGGACTTCGATGTCGTGCCCCCGGGCGACCAGGGCCGCGCTCAGCCCACCCACCACGGCCTCCATTCCGCCGGTATGAGGCCAACTGATGCGGCACACCTGGGCGATCCTCACCGTCAGATCCGTCGTTCGAAGTCGATGGGGATGTCGTAGGTTCGCTCTCCCCTCTCGACCTTGACAATCCGGTCCAGCCTGAAGACACGCTCGGCGTTTCGCAGACGACACCAGCCCTGGATCCTCGGGAATCGGGCGTGCCAGACCTCGATCTCGCGATGGATCAAGCCCTCGGCGGGATCGGAGGTCGATTGGTAGTCGATCCACAGCGACACGCGGTCCCGATGGCACTCGCGAATCGTCCGACGCTGCTTCACCCGCAGCTTGGAATTCGGGGCCAATGCGGCGACGAGCCCCTGCAGCTCACCCACGGTCACGGAACCGTCCGGATCGAGAATCTCCATCATGCGGTGGTAGACCGAGAACGTGACCCGCGCATCATCGAGGGCGCGATGCTCGCGATCGACTTCGACACCCAGCTGGGAACAGACCTCGTACAGGTTGTTCTTCGGAAACGCGAACAGACGGCGCGCCATCATCAAAGTGTCCAGCGTCATTGGCGGCTTGAACTCGACTTCCGCAGCATCCATCTCTCGGTGCAGAAATCCGAGGTCGAAGGGCACGTTGTGAGCGACGACCACCGCGTCATGGAGCATCTCTGCGGTCCGCGGGGCTACCGCATCGAACTCGGGTTTCTCAGAGAGGAGGTCATCGGTAATGCCCGTACAGGCAACCGCTTCGGGAGACATCTTCACATCGGGCCTGACGAGTACTGAGTAGTCCTCGTGCACCTCGCCGTCTGCGCCGCGCACCACGGCGACTTCACAGATGCGGTCCGATCGCGGTGACAGTCCAGTCAGCTCGAGATCGAGGACAGCCACGGTCACGCCGCGGGCACGGTCCTCGCGGAAACCCAACCCCTACCTGCGCGGAGCAGACCGGCCGCCGAAGCGCGGCTGCGGCATTTGCGCCATCTGTTGCTGGCGGCCCTTGAGCATGTGCTGCTTGAGCATGTCTTCGGGGAAGAATTGATACCAGGTCTGTGGGAACTGCTTGGTGTTGATCTTCTTCTTGTTCGCCACCGTCCGGTGGAGATTCTTGATGTGCTCGTTGTCCGGCATGTCGACCTTGGCCTGCGCGAGGGCTTCGAGCGCCTCTGCTCGCTTGCCGTCACGCGAAAGAACGGTGACCCAAACCATATAGATCATCGGCTCGGTCCCCGAGCTCTTGGCGGCGGCAGCGAACTCTTCGTAGGCCTTTTCCTTGTTGCCCTTTCGGTGATGAATGAGAGCGATACACAGGATGGCCGCCCAGTTTCGCCAGCGACCCTTCTCGAGACGGGGGAGCGCGTCGTCCCACTTCATCTGCAGGTAGTCGATCATGCCCATCTGGGCAGCGACCTGACCGTCGAGCAAGAACTGCCACCTGCCGTACCGGTCTCGCACCGAGTCGAGGTGCGTGCGGGCCTCGTCCACCTTTCGGGCCTGCAACAGCGGCACGATGAGCTCCATCTCCGCCTCGAGGATCTTGGAGATCCGCCGCGTGAGGAAGAACAACGTGATCCCGAACACGAAGATAGCCGGAATCGCCGCGGCCATCGGCTTCAGCCACAGCAGGTTCAGAGCGAACACGGCGAGGGAGGCAGCGACCGACAGCAGAACGTTGTACATCCAGCCCTTTTAACTACTGAGCGGCGCCGCCGCTCGTCCCCAGCAGACCGCGCATCTGAGCGGTGCTCCGGTAGCTTCCGCCCGTACCGTCGATCAGCTCCCAGTTCTCGTTCCACTGAACGAGGCCCTCGATCTGGTCGCCAAAGACCACCATGTTCATCACGGCGCTGAAACTGTGCTGGGTCCCGTCAGTCGAGACATACAATCCCTTCAGTCCGGAGATCACGAAATTGCCGCACTCAATGGGATCCCAGATGCCCTGGGCATTGAAGCTCTGTCCATCGATGATGACCTTCATCGGTCCGACCTCGGCGTCTCCGAACTTGAAGACCCAGCTGCTCTCTCCGTTCACCGGAATCGAATACGACGCGAACGCGGGGCCGGCCCGGAGCGCGTTCAGATTCTCGCCCGTCGCGTTGAGCGGGTGGGTGAACACCTCGTAGGTATTGGCCGAGATCTGTGCGGCAGGTCCGCAGTCCGCTGCGCACCCCTGCGATAGGGCTCCCGCCACCAGAAGAGCTGCGACCGAGGTGAGTCTCATGCCGCGCAATCTATCATGACGATAATGTGGCCAGGAATGAGTGCACGCCAGCTGGTCCTGGAGGCCGCTGCGGCGGTCGGCTTCGACACCATCCGGTTCGCCCGGGTGGAGTCCACGCCGCACATCTCCGCCTTCGACGCGTGGATCGCGGCCGGCAAACACGGCGATATGCACTACCTGGCCCGCGGTCGCGACGTGCGCGCGAACCCGCGAGAACGCCTGGCGAGCGCCCGAACTGCCGTGGTCCTGGCCCTGCCCCATCACCACCGCCGCCCGCCCGATCCAGGCGGAAGAACGGGCTTGGTCGCACGATATGCGTGGGGGCGCGACTATCACAACATCATCGACAAGCGACTGAAGAAGCTCAAACGTGCGCTGCGAGCCAGTGGCATGAACGTGTGGGGAGGCGTCGATACCGCACCGATTCTGGAACGCAGCTGGGCGGGAGCTGCTGGTTTGGGGTTTTCGGGCAAGAACAGCATGCAGATCCTGGTCGGAACGAGCTCCTGGTTCTTCCTCGCTGTGGTCTTCATCAACGTGGACATCCCGCCGGATCCACCCGTCGGCGATCACTGCGGAGACTGCATTCGCTGCCTCTCAATCTGCCCGACCGACGCCTTTGACGGGCCCCGCGATCTGGATTCCACCAAGTGCATCTCGTACTGGTCCATCGAGGCGCGCGGGCTCCCGCCGAGACACCTCAGACCCGCGTTTGGGCGATGGTTCTTCGGTTGCGATCTCTGCCAGGAGGTGTGTCCTCACAACCACGATCCGCCGATTCCCGACTGCGACGACTTACTCCCGCGAAACGCCTGGATCGACCTCGACGAGATCCTGGCCACGCCGGACGACGTGCTCCTGGAGCGTTTCATCGGAACTCCGCTCCGGCGACCGAAAGGGCATGGACTGAAGCGCAATGCCGCCATTGTCCTGGGAAATCTGGGCGATGATGGCGGCGTCGACTCCCTCCGCGAACACGGGCTCACCCACCCCGAGCCCGTGGTCCGCGGCGCGTCCGTCTGGGCGCTGCAGCGGCTCGGAGCGCCGCCGGACCTGACCGATCCAGATCCGCTCGTTGCCGCAGAACTACGCGCGGGCCGTAGGGCTGGCGACCTGTAGGAATTCGGCGAGCTTGTCCTCGACCATCTGTACGCGCAGGCCCAGTTGTGCGGCCGAGAGGTACTTTCGGCGCTCGTCGGGCTCCCGCAGCAGTTTTCGCGCAAGGGAGTCGAGCATATCGGAGCCGTCGAGTTCGACGAGCCGCCGGGCCTCCTCGGTAGCATCCGCAGACAGGGATCCGAGCTGGAGCACCAAGGTCTTCAGCCGGACGATTGCGCGCGAGCTGCCGGTGGAATCCGCCACTGAAGTCACGCCCTGCACCAGGCGAAACGCGTGCGAACTCTCGAGCTCGGTCTCCATTCTGCAGCGGCCGACATACTGCAGAACGATAGTGCTTCGCCCGTCTGGGTACGGCTGACAGGCCACCATCTCGCCGATCCCGATCTCGGAGAAGACGGCCGGCGAGCGTGCCTCGGCCGGCTGGCCGGGACAGATCGTCGCGATCCCCATCAGGCCATCGCCTTCCTGACAATATTTGACCAACGCCCGATATCGCGGTTCGAAGACGTGGAGCGGCAGGAGCTCGCCGGGCATCAAGACCAGGCGCGGAAGGGGGAAGATCGGCAGCTCCCTGCATACCGCTTCCAATCGCGATCGATCCACCTGGACCTCCTGTTCGTCATTGTCCTACAGATCGCGACTCCAGTTACATTCGCCCCGTGGTTCGAATACGCATCGGCGGCGAGGAAGTGACGCTCTCCTGGGAGGAGTGGGAACATCGGGTCCGCACGGGCCAGATTGGCGAGCAAACCGAAGTCCAATTCGAACCGGTGACCGGAGTCTCCTGGGTCCCAGCCGGGGATCTGGAGATGTTCCACTCCCTCAAAGAGAGCGCAGTCCTCGCCTTCCAGGGCGCCGGAACCGCGCCCATCATCACCGCCTTGCTGATCGGCCTGAACATTCGCGTGTGGTGGGCCCAATGGTGGGTGATTCCGCTCTACCACGGGGTCCTGAGCAAGTGCACCGCGGCGCATTCTCCCATCATGGAGGACGGCGAGGGCTGGCGGCTGCTGACCATGGGCCTCTGTCACAACGACCTGGGCCACATCGCCTCGAACATGCTGTGGTTGGGCATGGCGGGATGGGGCATCGAGCGCGCATTGGGCCGAATCAACCTCGTCGCCATCTTCGTCGGCAGCGTGCTCGGTGGCAGCCTGTTGACCATCATTCTCGACCCTGGGACACCATCACTAGGCGCGTCGGGCGGAGTCTTCGGCTGTGTGGCTGCCGTGGTTGTTTTCGGGTTCTTCAGGCCCCATCTTCTCCCGGAAAACCGGCGTGGTCTTTATGGAGTCGCCATGCTCCCCTACTTGGTGATCATGTTCGGCCTGGGTTGGCTCAACGAGTCGGTCGCGAACTGGGCCCACTTTGGGGGACTCCTCAGCGGCGGCGCACTCGCAATGGTGCTCGACCCCGCGCCGCTGCAGCGCCGACCCCTCTGGAATGCCGGTTGGCAGAGCCTGGTCGCCGCGGCCGTCGTCCTGTGCATCGTCGCCCCGCTGGTCGCGGGACCTCGCATCCACATGTTGATCGATGCCAAGACGGCGCGGATCGAGCAGACTCGAGTCGTCGTCACCAAGAACGACGACAAACCAGAACCGTATCGGTCCCTCGTCTATCGGGTGCCCGCCGGATGGGCTCCGAAGGTCAACAGCGCCGGCGACTCGGCGTTCTTGAGTCGCGTCTGGAACGTCAACCGAAGCTGGTCGGTTTCGACCCGAACCGAGAGCCGACCCGCGAGCCCCGAGCTGGTGCTGGAGCGCTGGAAGGGCCGCCTGGAGCGTGGCTGGGACGATGCGGTCTGGTCCGAGCCAGAGCCCAGGAACGTCGCGGGTTGGGAGGGTCTGGCCGCTTCAGTCCACATCGGGAAGGGAGAGGACGGACGAACGCTGGAGTGGTGGGCGACCACCCGAGGTCTGCACACGCTGCAGGTCGTCTGGGAAGTCGACGACGCCAGCGCCGCTCGGCTGCGACCCCTGCGAGATCGGCTCTACGCGAACATCGAGTGGAAGGAGCCCGACGACCTTCGCGATGCCAACCGGGAATACACGCACCGGAGCGAGAGCCGAAACGCCAGGAAGATGTTGGCGAAAGCCGTCGCTCGCGTCGGGGACAGTGAGCAAAGTATCGAGCTCTGGCTGGGCCTGATCGGCGACGAGCCGACGAAGCGGGACTACTGGGACGGATTGCTCGAGACCCTGGAGTGGTATCCGGACCACCCCCAGGCGGACGCGCTGTGGGCGCGGGCACTCTCGGAACGACCCACCCCGCGAACAGCGGGGGCCGTCGCCAAGGGCCTGGATGCTGCGGGGAGGACATCAGAGGCCGACGGACTGATCGATCTCGCCTGGGCACACGATCCCGGGGATCGGATGCTGAAGCGGATCCGCCGCGGACGGGACCAGTCCACCGCTCTCGATGCGGAGACCAATCTGCCGTGGGAGCTCGCAAACGATCCGGTCGATGGCTCCCGCCGCGTAACGCCCGAGCTTCCAGAGTTGTTGACGCTGGAGAACGCCCGAGCGCGAGGGCGCGACCTCGAGGCGCGAGCCGTGAGGGTCGAAGAGTCGGCCATCGCCTGGATCGAAGATGGGGACGCACAGGGCCCGCCCATTTCCCTGCTCTTCCTCCGATTCGGCGAGACTCCCGCGGAGCTCCCCGAGGCCTACGAAGCACTGATTCGAGACCTCGGCCGTCTGGAAAACGCGACGCCCAGCTGGCTGCCGGAGCCCATCGCAGAGGTCATGCGCGCCCAGCCGGACCTCGAAGATCGCCTCGACACGTTGTCGAAAGAGAACTGAGATCGACCTTGCTTGTGAGCGGGCGTGTGTTTAACAGACATTCTTCCCTCCCTGGAGGCCCCAAAAATGGCCCCTCGCGTCGTCGTCATCGGGTCCGGCCCCGCCGGAATGACCGCTGCACTCTACCTTTCCCGCGCCAACATGCCCCCCGTCGTGTACGAGGGCATCCAACCGGGCGGACAGCTCACCATCACCACAGATGTGGACAACTACCCCGGGTTTCCCGAGGGAATCATGGGTCCAGAGCTGATGGAGCGCATGAAAGCGCAGTGTGAGCGATTCGGCGCTCAGTTCGTGCTCGACGGCATCGTCGAAGCTGATCTCTCTTCGCGCCCCTTCAAGCTCAAGCCCTCCTACGGCGACGTGATCGAAGTCGATGCAGTGGTGATCGCGACCGGCGCTCAGGCCCGCTACCTGGGACTCGAGAACGAGGAGCGCCTCCAGAAATCCGGCGGAGGGGTCTCGGCCTGTGCGACGTGCGATGGATTTTTCTTTCAGGGCGTACCGCTCGCCGTCATCGGCGGTGGAGACTCGGCCCTCGAAGAGGCCACCTTTCTGACCAAGTTCGCCACCAAGGTCACGGTGGTTCATCGCCGGGACACCCTGCGAGCCTGCAAGATCATGCAGCAGCGCGCATTCGACAATCCCAAGGTCGAGTTCTTGTGGAACCACACGGTCGAAGACGTGATCGGCGACGACAAA
>Ga0315336_1003935_pt1 | contig 18729 bp, 19 predicted proteins | sample ASW5metaG_FD_204512 | JGI IMG/M metagenome (GOLD analysis project Ga0315336, IMG submission 204512) | Ammonia-oxidizing marine archaeal communities from Monterey Bay, California, United States - ASW #5 | ecosystem: Environmental > Aquatic > Marine > Intertidal zone | place: USA: California... | reverse complement strand
TATGAATCGGACATGCATGACTCACCTCCAATCCGGTGATACCCTTCGGTGCCTGAGCCGGAAATGACGCTCTGGAGCGTTGCGCGAAGGTGGTCAGAACTCGTGCGCCTTACTGGACCGGCATGTACGGCGTCAAGCAACGAAACCCGCTGAGCCGGACTAATCGTGATGCCAGGGAGCTGCCATCAGGGTCACCCAACTCCTACTCATTTTAAAGTAAACTGTTCTTACTAGTTTCTCCACATCTTTCTCGAGTTTGGGACCTCGTTTGAAAAGCGTTCAGCTCGAAGAAAGAAAGGCCTCGCACCTACAGCTGAATGCTGACCGCTGAAGGCTTCCTCACCACCGGTTGGCGCTGGTCCCCTTGATTCTGGGCGCTGTAGGCGGCTCCTTCGGGCGCTCCACCTGGAGCGTCCTCGCCCTTTCGAGGAATTCGCTCTGGCGCTTGACGATGGCCGAGGCGAGGTCGGCGCCGGCAGGCCAGGCCTCTAGCTCCTTCTGGGCGGCCGCAAGGGCCTCGAGCTCAGCGCCCGCCTTCTCCAGGACGTGCCCGAGGAGATAAGTGGGGCTCAGGAAGTTGAACTGCGAGAAACCGATGGGGAAGGAACTGGCCGGTGGCACCACGCCCTCCTCCTCGAGCAGGTCGACGAGAGCCATCTCGTTTTGGCGCGACTCCCGGGTCCAGTTTTCATAAAGCGGCATCACGCGTCTGTCGAAATCATCCCGGATCTCGGCCTGCGAGCTCTCAACGATATAACGGATAAAGGAGTTTTTTACCTGCTGGTAGAAGTCCTCGAGACGGGATACCAGTGCTGGATCTGTCATACGTGCATCTCGAGATTCAGGGTAGTTCGCAGCAGCACGTCCGCCTGCAGGCAGAGGTAAAAGGTCAGGATCACCAGGGCAGCTACAAGCACGCGGCCGAGCGCCGGGGAAGTCAGGGGACCGACATGCGGGCTCTTTACGAAGTACATCGACTTCGCCACCTTCAGATAGTAGTAGGCTGACAGGGCGGAGTTGAGCATCGCGGCCACTGCAAGGACGTAGTACCTCGGCTCGCCGAGGTCGAGGACGCCCATGATCAGCTGGAACTTGCCCATAAAGCCCGCAGTGGGAGGGACGCCGATGAGCGAAAAGAGGAAAATGGTCAGCGCCGCCGCAAGAAACGGGGCGCGACGTCCCAGGCCGGCGTAGTCCTCCACCTCGACCGAGTTCAGCCGGTTCTCGATCAGAATGACCACGGCAAATGCGCCGAAGTTCATCGCCACGTAGGCGACGAGGTAAAAGCCGATAGTCTGCATGCCGCTGTAGGGTGTGGCCTTCCCGAGCAGGGTCAGCCCCATCATCAGATAGCCCGCGTGGGCAATCGAGGAGTAGGCCATGAGGCGCTTCAGGTTCGTCTGCCAGAGCGCGGCGAGGTTGCCGAAGGTCATGGTAATGATGGAAACGACGATCAGGATCAGCCGCCAGTCCACTTGGTCCCAGAGCTGCAGTGCCCTCGCACCCGATTCGAGAGAGCTCGTAGAGCCGGCGAGGCTTCCGAAAAAACGCAGCGCAATGGCGAAGCCCGCCGCCTTGGAGATGACGGAGAGGAAAGCCGTAACCGGGGTGGGCGCACCCTCGTACACGTCCGGCGCCCAGAAGTGCATCGGGATGGTCGCCATCTTGTAGGCAAACCCTACGAAGATACAAAGCATCGCGAAAGTAACGGTGAGCGCGACCCGTGACTGCATGGCTCCCGCGGTGTAGATCTCGTCCTCTGGATTCCAGAGGACACTTGCCAGGGAGCTGATCTCTCCTGAACCTGTAAGTCCGAACCAGAGCGAGAAACCGTAGGCCATGATAGTGGCTGCGAGCGTGCCGTAGATGATGTACTTGAGGGCCGCTTCCGCCCCGCGCCGATCCGTTCGGATGTATCCGACGAGGATGTAGGAGCACACGCTCAGGATCTCGAGCGACAGGAAGAACATGAGGAAGTGCGTGCTCGCCGCCATCAGCATGCCGCCAAAGAGGGAGGCGAGGAGAATAAAGTAGTACTCTCCCATGCGTCGGCCCTCGAGTTGCTTCGAGAGGTAAGACAGGATGACCACCGGAATCGTACCGACGAGGAACAGCGCCTTGAAGAAGTTCGCGAAGGGGTCGATTGCGATCATGCCGAGGAAGAGGCTCTCACTGGCCTCGTAGTGGTGCCCGATGCCCGACAGTGGCAGGAGGCAGCCCGCGAGCGCCACCCAGGCGAGGTGCTTGGAAGCCTTCAAAGGCAGACAGAGGTCGAGAAGAAGCACCACGATGGCGAAGATCGCGACCTGGAACTCCGTCCCGAAATACTCGAGGCTATGGAGGATCGCAGGGTAAAGGTAGGTCGCGAAGTGCTCGGCAGTGGCTGCGTCCACCACGCTCGCGGAGTCGAGGAGAATCGGCGTTTGGAAAAGACCTTGCATGATCTATACGATCTATACCCTTCCGCTCGTCATTGCCCCAGCGCCCCGCGCACCAGATCGGTCACTGCCACCAGGGAACCGTTCATGAAGTCGATGAGAATCCGGGGAAATATGCCCAGCACAATACAGAGCAACGCGAGCGGCGCTAGAACCACCACCTCACGGAAGCTGACATCGGGAAAGCGCTTGTACTCCTCGCGCGTGATCTTGCCCAGATAGACCCGCTGGATCGTCCAAAGAATATAGACAGCCCCCAGGACGATGCCGAGCAACGACACGTAAACGATCCAGGGCGAGTTGATGCCCTCTGGGGTCGTGATCAGACTCCCCTGAGCGTCCATCCCGAAGGCGCCAAGAAAGCACAGGAACTCGCTGATGAAGCCGTTGAGACCGGGCAGCCCGAGCGAGGCGAAGAAGCCCACTGTGGCGATTCCCGTGTACCAAGGCATCTGCAGCCCGATCCCCCCGAAGCGCGTCAAGTCACGGTGGTGGGCGCGTTCATAGAGCACCCCGACGATGAGGAAGAGCATGGCGCTCGAGACGCCGTGGTTGAACATCTGCAGCACGGCCCCGGTGACCCCTGCGTAGGTGACCGCGGCCATTCCGAGCAGGACGTAGCCCATGTGACTGATGGACGAATAGGCCACGAGCTTCTTGAAGTCCTTCTGCGCCATAGCCGCAAAGGCGCCGTAGACGATGTTGATCATGCCCAGGATCGCGATGAAGGCGATGAAGAACTTGCTGGTCGCGACACCGGGGAGCATCGGATAGGAGAGCCGAAAGAAACCGTACCCACCCATCTTGAGGAGGACCCCGGCCAGCACCACGCTCACCGCAGTCGGAGCTTCGACGTGGGCATCCGGAAGCCAGGTATGAAAGGGAAAGATGGGCACCTTGATGGCGAATCCGATGAAAAGCCCGACGAAGAGCCAGGTCGCGAGCACCGGGTCAAACGCCGGCACGAGCTGCATCAGGGTCAACATGTTGAACGTGTGGGGATCGGACACGAAGAACATCACGATCATGACGAGCATCATCAGGACCGAGCCCACGAGCGTATAGATGAAGAACTTGAGCGCCGCATAAATCCGGTTCTCCCCGCCCCACACTCCAATGAGGAAGTACATGGGAAGGAGCACGAGTTCCCAGAAGACGTAGAAAAGGAAAAAGTCGAGGGCGCTGAAAACCCCGATCAGGCCCGTCTCCAGGATGAGGAACAGGATGTAGTAGCCCTTGGTTCCCTTATCGATCGTCCAGGAGTAGACCAGGCACAGTACCCCAAGGAGCGCTGTCAACCAGATGAGTGGCAGGCTCAGGCCGTCCCCCCCCACGAAATAGTTGATCTTGAACTGCCGGATCCAGGGGCCGAACTCGACGAAACGGATGTGCTCCGCCTGATTGACATGAATCGCGAGGGTCAGCTCGGCGGCTGCTTCCCAGGCGTCCTGGGTTGCGCGGTTCATCTCGTCAAAGTTCGCAGGCCGCTCGAGGGTCATCATCCCCGTGGATGGGTCAACGGTCGGGGTCAAGTAGGTTTGCTTCCACTCCCGGATGCCTGCCTCACCGGGGGCGAGCACGACGCGGGAAAGGAGGCGGTCCATCTTTGCCTCGAGGACCGTCCGGGCGTCGGTGTCCGTACCGCCATTGGAGTATCCGCGTACGAGCCCTATGGCGATGATGAACGTCCAGATCGCACCCGCAACGGAAACTGTTTTGATGAGTCCTTTCCAGCTCGAAGGAATCAGGAGAACAATCCCGGCGGTCAGGAGGGGAAGGAAAATGCACCAGGTTAAGGTGGTCATGGGAGCGCTTACCTTTGCGCGATTAGCTGACGAAAACTACCAGACAACAATGACAATCACGGCCGATACCAGACAGATACCGGCGAAGATGAAGACCGAAGCGTAGACATACTCCTGGAGAAAGCCCGTCTGCATGCGACGAAGTCGGGCCCCCATCCAGAGGCACTTCTCGCCGATGCCCCTTACGGCGCCATCGACTCCCCCATAGTCGAGGGTCCCGGTGACGCCCAGAATATACCGGCAGAGCGTCGTCCAGGCGTTGACGCAGCCGTCGACGACGTACTTATCAAAGCATCCCACCGCCCACTGACTGACGTGCACGATACGGAGCGCGATCCAGGTCCAGACCCGATCGATGTACCAGAGATTTGCCAGGAAAACGCGTGTGGCACCCAAGGGCGTTCCGGACGCGCACACATCTCTCCTGTAAAACTTTCCGATTGGCAGGAAGAAGAGCGCCGCGAGCCCCACGCCGAGGACGAACAGCACAATCGAGGTGATCATGACCGGCACGTGAGCGTCGTGGTGCAACAAGTGTTGGACGCGCTCGTAGGGCGCGAGATCCTCGACCGGCCAGAGCACACTCGACGCGACGCGATGCTCGAACCAGTGCGAGGAGATAAGATCTCCGGCAAAGATGGAGAGGACGGCAAGCACACAGAGAGGCACGGTCATGGTCCACGGAGACTCGTGCGCATGCTCATGGGCGTGCTGGTTCCTCGGTGCGCCGTGAAAGGTCGCGAAGAAGACCCGGAACATGTAAAAGGCCGTCATGCCGGCCGTGAGGATGCCCAGGACGAACGGCAGGTGGGCCGCGAGGGGCGAGAATGTCGCCGTCTCACCGTTGTACTTGGCGAAGGCCAGCGCGTTGCCCAGGATGGCTTCCTTCGAGAAGAAGCCCGAGAGGTACGGCAGGCCGGATAGGGCCAACGTACCGATCAAAAAGGTCCAGTAAGTGTAAGGCAGCTTCTTCCGCAGCCCCCCCATGTCCTCGAGCTCGCCCGAGTGGACCGCGTGCATGACGCTGCCGGCCGCAAGAAAAAGCAGCGCCTTGAAGAAGGCGTGGGTGGTCAGGTGAAAAAGTCCGGCGCTGACGCTGCCGACCCCGAGGCCGATCATCATGTAGCCGAGCTGGGAGATCGTGGAGTAGGCCAGGACCTTCTTGATATCTGTCTGCGCGAAGGCGATGGTCGCCGCCAGGAAAGCCGTTATGCCTCCCACCAGCGCCACCACCATGAGAGCGTCGCTCGAGAAGAAGTCCCCCTGGAAGTAGGGCGCCCCGGCCATGAAAGGGAACATGCGTCCAACGAGGTAGACGCCGGCCGCCACCATGGTCGCGGCGTGAATCAACGCCGACACCGGCGTCGGGCCCTCCATGGCGTCGGGAAGCCAGACGTGAAGCGGAAACTGCGCCGACTTGCCGACCGGTCCGAGGAAGAGGCAGATGGCGGCGGTCGTCAAAAGCGGCACCGCCCAGTCCCCCCGTTCGACGCTCGCGAAGATGTCGCTGAACTCGAAGGAGCCCACCACGGAGAAAATCATCAAGAGCGCGATGAAGAAGCCGATATCCCCCAGGCGTGTCGTCATGAAGGCCTTTATGGCGGCATTCTGCGCCGACTTCTTCTCGAAGTAAAACCCGATCAGGAAGTAGGAACAGACACCCACAAGCTCCCAGAACATGAAGAGAAAGAGGAGGTTGCTCGTGATGCAAAGACCCAGCATCGAAAAAGTAAACAGCCCCAGGTAAGCAAAAAAGCGATTGTAGCGTTCCTCACCGTGCATGTAGCCCCAGGAGTAGAGGTGCACGAGGAAGCTGACCAGGGTGACCACGAAGAGCATGATGATGGTCAGGTTGTCGACCAGGATTCCGAAATTCAGGGTCACGCCCCCGGCCCCCAGTGTTCCCGGCTCCGCGGCGGGCCCGACAGACATCCAGTTCTCACCCGCGAGCGGATACCAGACCTGGGCCTCGATCCCCGCGCCTCCAGGCGAGGCCAGTAGCAGCCACGTCATGTAGCAGGCAATCGCGAAGGACCCGAAGATCGCAAGCGTCGGGATCCAGTCCCCCTGGCGCTTCAGCGGTGGGATCTTCTTCCCGAAGAAGACCTGGATCACGAACCCCACGAGGGGAAGGATCAGGATCACAAAGGCCAGTCTGCAGAGTTCGTTATTCATTCAGGGTTTACAAGGCAATTTCGAGTTCCGACGCTATCCCTTCAGCGCCCGTGCCTCGTCCACCTCCACCGTGTTCAGGTTGTTGAAGATATTCAGTGCAATCGCGAGCGCCAGAGCCGCCTCCGCAGCAGCGATGACGATGATGAAGAGGGTCACCACCTGACCGTCGATCGCGTCGGGGGAAGAGAATTTGGCGAAGGCCACGAAATTGAGGCCCACCGCGTTCACGAGGAGCTCGAGCCCCATCAGGATCGCGATGGCGTTCTTGCGCGTGATCACCACTATGATTCCGAGCCCGAAGACCAGTGCGCTGACCACCAGGTAGTGCTCGAGCCCCACCTGGTTGCCAGGCGCTGCCAGCAGAAGGGGGTTAGTCGCTGCCTGCAGAAGAACCGGCAAGTTCATCGGCGCTATTCCTTTCCCTCGAGGGTCAGACCGGACGTCTCGAGGCTGTCAGCGGCGGCCATGGGCTCCCGCGCGCCCCCTTCCCTCGAGTTCGGTCGGCTGCGCGCGATGTAGGTGGCCCCTACCATGGCAGCCAGCAGGAGAATGGAGACCGCCTCGAACGGCAGGACATAGCTACTCAGGATCTTCAGTCCGATGCGCGGTGAGTCCGGCGCGGCCGCCTCGATGCGCTCTTCCTCGGTCGGCTGGCGGACCTCCCAGGGATTTCCGAGCGCTATGAAGAGGAGGCAACCCATGACGACCAGGCCCGCAAGCACCCCCGGCACAAGAGAGTGGCGGGTCGGAGTGGGACGAACCGGGACATCGATGCGGGACGTCAGCATGACACCGAAGAGGAAGAGGATGAGAATCCCGCCGATGTAGACGAGAACCTGGGTGAACCCGACGAAGCCGGCGCCGAGTTGCAGGTAGAGACCCGCGAAGCCGGCAAGGCTCAAGAGGAGCAGGAACGCCATGCGCACGATGCTCCGGGTAAAGAGGAGGGCCAGAGCCGGAAGCACGGCCATGACCGCAAAAACCCAAAAAACTCCGTCGCTGAAAGTCATGCTCTCGCTCTCTTTACGCGACCAGCAAAAGCCCCAAGTCCTAACCGATTCCCCCGATCACAGCAAGCCTCAAGCTGTCCGCTCGATCAACGGTGCAACTGTCAGCTATTCTTTCGTATCTCCCTTGGCTTTCTTTGTGGGCAAGCCGCCCTTCTCTTTCTTCTTGGGCAGCCCACCCTTCTCCTTCTTGGGCGCCCCGGGTTTCTCTTTCTCGGCTACCGCGGTGGCTTCGCCGGCAGCTGCTTTGGCCTCGGCTGCCTTGGCCTTCTCTTCGGCGGCCAGTCGCTTTTTCTCGGCTACGAGACGCTCGTTTTCCACGCGTGCCCACTCGACAAACTTTTCATCTTCCTGCGTGTAGAGCTCGTCGGTGAGCAGGTTCTTCTCCATCATGGTGCGGTCTGTCGCGTTGAAATCGAACTCGGGGCCGAGCCAGATACACTTGGGCGGACAGGGCTCCTCACAAAGCCCACAAAAGATGCACACCGTGTAGTCCACCGTAAACTTCGACAGGGTCGCCTTCTGACCCCGATACCCGTCCTGAAGAGGTCCATCCGCTCCGCGTGTTCCCTCGATATAGATGCAGTCCACGGGGCAAATGTCGGAACACTTCCAGCACATGACACACTTCTCGGTCTCGAGATAGTGGATGCCGCGGTGCCGGGGTGGAATCAGATCGCGCTCTCTGGGGTACTGAACGGTGACGACGTTCTTCTTGAAGGTGAGCAGGTACTTGAGCGTGATGCTCATGCCGATGGCAATCGAGCGCGACACTCTGAAAATATCGGTGAAGTACTGACCGAATGTCATTCTTTCGAGTCCACTACCTGAATCATCCAGCGATTCATCCATCCAGCCCGAGTAGAGCCGGGATGCCAAAGAGCCCGCCGCCGCCCGAAGCGAGGTGCCACAGCGTGGCCCCCACCAGGCAGACAAGGGCGATCGGGGTGAGCACCTTCCAGCAAATAAACATCATCTGGTCGAGACGTACCCGGGGGAGGGTCCAGCGGACCCAGATCTGCACGAAAACGAGGAACACCGCTTTCGAGACCATGACGGCGGCCTTGATGACGAAACCGGTCACCGCCGCGCCGGCCGATGCGTCCGCCCCCATCCCGATGCCGTCGATCAGCGGAATTCCCGTCCACCACCCGCCGAAGAAGAGCACTACGGCGATCGCCGAGACCAGATACATGGCTGCGTACTCCGCGAGGAAAAAGATTGCGAAGCGCATGCCGGAGTATTCCGTGTGAAAGCCAGAGACGAGCTCCGACTCGGCCTCGGGCAGATCGAAAGGTGCCCGCTTGCACTCGGCCAGGCTCGCGACGAGGTAGATCGGAGCCATGAGAAGCAGAAAGGGATTCTTCAGAATGAACCAGTTCCAGAACCAGCCTTCCTGCTGGGCAATGATCTCCTGCAGTGAGAACGTACCCGCGCACACGATCACGCTGACGAAGGCAAGTCCCAGCGGTATTTCGTAGCTCACCATCTGGGTCGCGGTGCGCATCGTGGCAAAGAGGGACCATTTGTTGTTCGACGACCACCCGGCCAGAATCACGCCGATGACCTCTACCGACCCTACCGCGGCGACAAAGAAGAGGCCCAGATCCATATCGCTCGCCACGAGCTCCTGCCCGAACGGCAGGGGAACGAAACGAACGAGGACTCCGGCGAAAACGATGATGGGCGCGAGGACAAAGAGCGGGCGGTCCGCAAGCCGCGGCACGATGTCCTCCTTCGAGGTCAGCTTGATTCCATCGGCGATCGTCTGTAAAACACCGTGGGGACCGACTTCCATGGGCCCGTAGCGACACTGAATGTGCGCGGAAGCCTTGCGCTCCAGCCAGACCACGAACAGCCCGAAGACGTTGATGAAACCAAAGACGAGCAGACAAACGACCAGCAGCGTCGCGGCTACGACCAACCACGGTGGCAAGGTTAGCGAGCTCCCCATCGCGTCCACCAGCTGGTAGAGCGCCGATTCGAGGTACAGCCCGCCCTGATGCGGGTTCGTGTTCCATTGATTTGCGAGCTCTCCGACGGTGGGAGGCGTCTGCGCGAGCAGAAGTCCGCTCATTCCATACCTCTTTCGTCCCGCCTCACCGGTCCACCTCCCCCATGACGATGTCGAGGCTCCCGATGATCGCCACCATGTCAGCCACCATGCAATCACCCTTGGAGGTCAACGCGTCCAGCACACTGATGTTGCAGAAGGAGGGGCCACGCGCCTTGACCCGGTAGGGTTTCACCGTACCGTCACTGACGAGGTAGAAGCCGACCTCCCCACGCGCACCCTCGATCTTGTGGTACACCTCCCCCTTCGGGGGTTTGACACCCCGAAATGCTTTCTTATCACAGAAGGGGCCCGACGGAATGTCTCGAATCGCCTGTCGGACGATTTTCACCGACTCCGTCATTTCGCGGACGCGCACCATGTACCTGTCCCAGCAATCCCCGACCGTCCCCATCTCTCCCGAACCGACCATGACGTCGAAGTCGAAGCGATCGTAGATCGACGAGGGCTCGTCCTTACGGAGGTCTCGAGCCACGCCCGAACCGCGCAGTGACGGCCCCGTAACCCCGTAGGAGATCGCCAGATCTACCGGCAGCACGCCGACGTTCGCCGCCCGGGAAATGAAGATGCCGTTGTAGCTCAAGAGGTCGTTGTATTCCTTCAGGATGTCCGGCTCGAAGTACTCGCAGAAGCGCTCGATGTCAGCCAAGATTTCGTCGGTCATGTCGAAGGTGACCCCGCCCACGCGAATGTAGCTGTAGTTCAGCCGCTGGCCGCAGAGCTTCTCGAAGATCTTCAGAAGCATTTCCCGATCGCGGAAGGCGTAAAGAAAGGGAGTCATGGCACCGAGGTCCATGCCATAGGTCCCGAAGGCCATCAGGTGGCTGGCGATGCGGTTGAGCTCTGTAACGATGACACGGATGTATTCCGCCCGCTCCGGCACCTGGAGCTTCATGAGCTTCTCGACCGTTTGCGCGTAGCCGAGATTATTGGCCATCGCGCAAAGATAGTCCATACGGTCGGTGTAGGGCACCACCTGCAGGTAGTTATTGTTCTCCGCCACTTTCTCGAAGCAGCGGTGCAGGTAGCCTATGTGCGACTCCGACTCGAGGACCATCTCTCCATCGGTACGGATCACGACCCGGAACACCCCGTGGGTGCTGGGGTGCTGGGGACCCATGTTGAGGAGCATTTCTTCGGTCTTGACTTCAGGCATGAGAGCTATCGGCTGCCAGCAAGAGGCTGTCGGTGAAGTTCATACACGTTAATACACGACGTTGCGGATTCCGCGGTATGTCTCCGGCATGACATAGTCCCTGCGCAGCGGATAGCCCACCCAGTCCTCCGCGCAAAGGATGCGAATCAGGTTGTGATGCCCCTCGAAAGTGACGCCGAGGAGATCATAGGTCTCCCGCTCGTGCCAGTCCGCCGTGCGCCATACATTCTCCACCGTCCGTACTCGCGGGTTGTCCCGCGGAAGCACCACCTTCACGATCAACCAGTGTTTGTTGGGGGTGGAATCCAGACAATAGATCACCTCGATCACGTTGCGTTCCGGATAGTCGACACCACTGATACAGCTGAGCAGATCGAACTCTAACCGCGTGTCGTCGCGGCAAAAATAGGCCAGGTCTTCTATCACCCCGGGCTTCACCACGATGAAGGGGTCCACGGCATCGGCAGCTTCTTCGAGCACCGAGTCGGCGAACTTTTCTTTCACGATCTGGTGGATCTGAGCGCTCTCGAGTCCCATAACGCTATCGCAAAGTGCCTGTGCTATCTCAAACTGCTTGTGGCGCCGCTGGCCGGTAGACCTCGGGCTTGGTGGTCTTGCGAGTGCGATCGAGGATCTTCTCGCGCCGCATGAGCTTCTGCACCTTGAAGAGAGCTTCGAGGAGCGCCTCTGGCCGCGGCGGACACCCCGGGACGTAGACGTCGACGGGAACTACCAGGTCAACCCCTTTGACGACGTGGTAGCCGTATTTCACGTAGGGCCCTCCCCGGATGACGCACCCCCCCATGGCAATCACATACTTGGGCTCCGGCATCTGGTCGTAGAGACGTTTGACCCGGGGAGCCATCTTGTGGGTCACCGTACCGGCAACGATCATGAGATCTGCCTGACGCGGCGTCGCACGGAAGGCCTCCGACCCGAAGCGGGCGATGTCGTACTTGGACGCCCCGGTTGCCATCATCTCGATGGCACAGCAGGCGAGGCCGAACGTCAGCGGCCAGACCGAATTGGAACGCGTCAGGTTGACCAGATAGTCGACAGAGTTCATGAACACCAGGTTCTTGACGAGCGGATCAGGGGTCAGATTTTCCGGAGACATAGTTTCGTTAGATACTCCAGGGGCTGTCTACCGTAACGCCGCCTCCACGGGTTCTTGAGGCGCTCCCTTCGAGGCGGAGGGGGCCGTCGGGGCGGGCCTCGCCGATGCAAGACGGTGGGCAGGAAACGCTCTCTCGGTCGACTTGACCCAGTCCAGGTCTCCCTTCAACCAGCAGTAGACGAAGCCGGCTCCAAGGATGATCAAGAACAGTAACGCCTCCGCGAAGACGAAGAAGCCCAGGCCGACCCCGGCGAGCGAGTCGAGGACCAGAGCCCACGGAAAGAGAAACGCTACTTCCACGTCGAAAATGAGGAAGATCAGCGCGACAGTATAAAAACGATTGTCGAAGCGCACCCACGAAGAGCCAACTGCCGGTTCACCGCACTCGTACGTTTCTTCTTTTGCCGGCTCCTCCGGAGTCGACAGTTTTGGCCGCAGTAGGCGTCCGATCAGGGCCACCACGGAAAACACGAACACCATGCCGAACAGGAAGAAGACAAGAACGTTCAGAAGCTGGTAACCCATGACTCCCGCAGTAGACTCTTCCGTAGTACTTCCACCACTTGCATTTAGCGACCTGTAGATGGCGGAAAAAAAGTCCGTGTTTTTTTTCACGAACTCAACGGATCCTATAGAATTTCGTCACCATTGCAATGGTTTTCCTCGCCAATTGTGGTGCGGGCGTCCCGCCGGCAAACCAGAAGCCGATGATGATGACTAAGCCCGGATTATTCATGAACGCCGTGGCGAGAGCGCGTAGGCACCCGGCTGGCAAGGCACCGGATCGGTTTCGACCGGAGGCGGGTGTTTGCACCCGTTGAGGATCGGAGCCGATTCGGTAACGCCGTCCAGGCGGGATGCATACGTGCTCGCAGCAGGTGGTTCATGAATAATCCGGGCTAAGAAAGCAGGCGAGACGCCTGCACGACAATGTGCATCCGGGGAAAAATCGTTTAAGCTGTGCGTTTGGGACGCGTAAGAGACACGGCAAATGCGGGTTAACTCTTCAGCCCCGGAACCCCTCGAACCCCGAAAGCTCCGGCACTCGAGGCACCTGCTGCTCTACATCAGCCGCGGCTTCTTCGTGAACTTCCTGGTGGCGTTTCTCGTCCTCGAAGCGGTGCTGGGCATTCTCACCGCGGTCAAGGTGACGAATGAGTTCCCGGGCTTCGGCTTGGACATCCTCGTCATTTTCCCGGTTCTCCTCAGTGCGTTCGGGCAGGCCATGACCTACACCCTACCGGTCGCTCTTCTTGCCGGTACGGGGCTCCTCATCGGCAGGCTCCACGCCGATCGCGAGATACTCGCGCTGAAGAGTTTCGGCATCTCGCCGCTGCAGACGACCCTTCCGTTCCTCCTGGTCGGAGGCCTCCTGTTCGTGCTGGCCTATCAAATCAATTTCGAGTGGGGCCCGAGAATGCGGTTTCAAACGAGGAACGTGGCGAGTTTCATTATGAATCGCCTTGGCTATCTGGGCGCGGGCTCAGACCTCGAATACAGCGACCATGGCATGACGTTCTGGGTGGCTAGCTACGATGGCCCAGAGCTGGACGGCATCTTTCTGAGTATCAGCGAGGCCGAAAAGGGCCTTCCCATCTCGGCGGACGTTCTCGAGCAGGCCAAGGGAACCTCCTACCCCCTCTACCTGATCGCCCGAAGGGGGGTGGTGGCTAAGGGGGAAAACGACGAGGTCGTCATCAAGCTTATAGGTGTCAGTATATTTTTCGACGAGGAGGTCCGCAGGCTGATGGGAGGGAAGTTCTCTCAAGAGACGACCGAAGAAACCGCTTCAGAGGAAGGAAAGGGCGATGACCAGAAGGTCACCACGACCCGGGGAGGGCGCTCGAAGTTCATGCACTGCATTCGAATGGATCACTTCTCCTGGCCTCTCCGGATCCCGGTCCTATCGCGACGCGTGAAGGACCTTCCGGGAAAGGAGCTCGTCGAGGAGCCGGCGAGAATTCAAGAGCAGATTCGCCAGGCGGAACGGGACCATCGAAAGGATCACGTGAAGCTCTACACCGCCGCGTACTACAAATCCATTCAGCAATTTCACCATCGGCTGGCGATGACTTTGGCCGTACTGACCTTCCCCCTGAGCGCTTTCGTACTGGGCCTCTACCTGAACTCCATGAACAGGCTCTTGCCGTTTTTCCTCGCAAGTACGCTGGTGCCGACCCTCTTTTTCCTCTTCAAAGCCTACGGTGACGGCCTGGCGGAGCAAGGGCATTTGCCAGCGCTCATGGCCCACCTCGGCAACATCGCGCTCCTCATTCCGGGCCTATTCCTTTTCTGGCGGGTATCCCGATCCCCGGGGCGGTGACCCCGGCACCACAATAAGACAAGAGCTTGGTTGCCGAGAATGCCTGCACCACAACGCGTATTCACCGCTTCCAGAGCACGAATCCGGCGAGCGTCGCAAGCTGGAGGAGATAAACGCCCAGGACCCGGGATCCCAGCTTCGACTTGCCGTAAGCGCGGTCCCGAAAAGTGATCGGCACCTCGAGGACCCGCAGGGAGTCCCCGCCTCGTACGAGGACCTCCAGTCCGATCTTGAACCCGGTCGCTCCCTTCCCCGCCTCGAGGAACACGTCCCGCCGCACGGCGAAGAAGCCGGAAAGAGGGTCGCGCACATCGGTAAGTGGCCAGGCCAGGGCGGCCGCACCCCGCGACACGATCCTGCGCACAAGTGGCCAGCCCGGCGTACTGCCGCCGGGCACGTAGCGGCTGCCGATGACCATTTCGTACGAAGCATCGAGAACGGGACGGACCAGCTCAACGATTTTTTCGGGCGGATGGCTCAGGTCGGCGTCGATAACCGCTACGACTTCTCCGACCGCGAGGCGCGCACCCGCCAGGACGGCCCCGGCCAGCCCTCTTTCGTTCTCGCGTGCAAGAAGCCTCACCGGGTGATCTTTCTCCCACTCACGAACACGGTCTCGGGTCCCGTCGGTGGAACCGTCATCGATCACGATCACCTCGAGGGCGAGAGACGCCGCGCGGCCCGCCTGGAGAATCGCCTGAAGCAAGGGTTCGACATTGTCAGCCTCGTTGAGAGTCGGCACGAGGATGGAGACATCGCGGGTGGTTTCAGACGCGGTCGGCATCGACTCCTCTGTCCTGCTTTCGATCCAGAGTGCTGTTTATGTCCTGGATTCCGCGCCGGTTTTCTTTCACGGCGACAACCTCCGCATAGAAGGCGTAGCCGCTTGTTAAAAGGGCCGCGGCGACGAAAAACAGGTGCACCCACCAGGCCGACAGTTGCCGGAAGGGCAGGGTGACTCCAGCGTCGTACGCGATCAGCCGTGAGTGGATCTCGCCGCCCATCAGCGTGGCGATGATCATCAGTGAGAGCGCGAGGCAAGCAGGAGGAAAGACGCGGCGCTTTTGCTCCCTCGTCCACGGGAGGTAACGCTTCTTCAACTCCGGATCCGACTCGATCGCCTCCCGGATGTCCTTCCCCGTACCAATGAAGTAGAAAAGAACCAGGATGTGGATGAAGCAGGTGAGCATTGCAGCGAGGAGCCCCATGTTGAAGTGCAGGAGCACGGCTTCTCTGCCGTCCAGCGTCACACCGAGCGCCGCGGTCAAGCAGAGCACAACAGCGTCGAGAGCGATCAGCACGATGAGGACAACGTAAAGCGGCACGTCCGGCCCTTACCGATCTCGAGGAACGGCAAGCATCCGCTCCAGGCTGCGCCTTGCGTCACCGGCGATGTCCTCGGGCACACGCACCTCGAAGACGTCTTCTTCCAGGGAGCGCTCGATCTGCTCGAGGTCGATCATCTTCATGTAGGGACAGTGGAGTCTGCAGCCGATGCAGCCGTCGGCCATGATGAACTCCTTGTCCGGGTAGGTCTGCTGGAGGCGGTAGATCAGTGACCACTCGGTGGCCACGATGAAGGTCTTCGCGTCCGGGTAACGTTTCACCGAGGCGAACATACCCGACGTAGAGCAGATCTCGTCCGCCATTTGCAGCACGTCCTCGCGGCACTCCGGATGGGCGATGATGATGGCGCCCGGGTGTTTGCCCGCCACCCCCTTCACGGACGCGGCCCGCAAGACGTCGTGCGTCGGACAGACGCCGTCATAGACCACGACGTCCTTTTCAGGCACTTGCTTCCGTACCCAGGCCCCCAGGTTGCGGTCGGGGGTGAAGAGGATCTTCTTCTCGGGGAGACTCCGCACCACACTCACCGCATTCGCCGACGTGCAGCAGATATCGGAGAGGGCCTTCACCTCGGCCGAGCTATTGATATAGGTGACCACCGCGTGGAGCGGGTAGCGCTCCTTCCACTCTTCCAGCGACTCGGGTGTGATCGAGTCGGCCAGAGCGCAACCGGCGGCGAGGTTGGGGAGAAGAACTTTCTTTGCGGGATTGAGGATCTTGGCCGACTCCGCCATGAAGTGAACCCCGCAAAAAACGATGCGCTCCGCACCCGTCTCTTGCGCCTTGACCGACAGCCCCAGCGAGTCACCGAGTATGTCAGCCACTTCCTGTACCCGCGGGAGCTGGTAGTTGTGAGCCAGGAGAATGGCATTCTTCTCCTGGGCGAGAGCACGAATCCTCTCACTCAGCCGGCGGATCCGCTCCGCGTCGTCCTCACTCTCCTGCCAGGCCGGAGGCGCTGCAAACGGAGAGGTCTGTTTCATCACCTTCATCACCGCGGAATGTTGCGAGCTCATGAGCCTCCCTCCCCGGAAATCCTGGCGCCGGGGTCCGGAAGAACGTCGCCCGTCCCCTTGGGAAACACCCGCCAGAACTCCTTCTTCAAAAGATTCGTGATGGTAGCGCTCTTTGAAAACCCGTGATAACGGGCGAGCGCCTCGAGCATGCCGAGCTCCTGCACGGTTGCTGTAAAAGTACGCACGACTTTCTTTTCGCGCACACTTTCCTCGCGCCTGCCCTGTTGACGAGCTTTCTTCATTCGAACAATGCCGCGATTTTTCCAGAAGGAGTTATTATATAAGTCTTATATAATACCTATATATAGATACAGTGTACATCAAGATGCCGGCAAGTCAAGGGAAGCTCCTAACTTGGTGTTCGGTGTTCAGGGCCCCCGACGCAAGGCCAACATAGAATTCTACAATGGAATCCCACCGTCTTTGGTCTTTCTTGGAATCTCTCTGAGATCCTGGTTCACATGTCTTTCCCGAACACCGAACACTGAACACGCATAAACACGTTTGACCCAACAGCCCTCCTGCGAGAAGATGAGTGGCACAGTGGCCGCCTTCCAAAACTACAAACCCGCGTTTGACCGCGATGGCTTCGTGATCGTGCGGCAGTTCCTCTCCGGGAAGGACTTCGCAGAGGTCTGCGACAACCTCGGGCGCTACATCCGGGACGTCGTTCCCGGCCTCCCGGACGCCGACGCCTTTTACCAGGACCGCTCGCGGCCCGAAACCCTCAAACAGCTCCAGCACATGACCGGGGACCCCTTCTTCCGGGACTACGTGAATCATCCGACGTGGAAGGGGCTCGCTGAGGACTTGCTCGGCGAGGACGTCTGGTGCGAGTCGCCGCTGTGGTTCAACAAGCCGCCGCAGACGCAACACCCGACGCCTCCGCATCAGGACAACTACTACTTCACGCTGGATCCACCTGTAGTGCTCACGATCTGGCTCGCCCTCGACCCGGTCGACCCCGAAAACGGCTGCCTGCGCTACCTCCCCGGCTCCCACCTCCAGGGAGGTCGTCCTCACGCTCCCAGCAACGTTCTCGGGTTCTCCCAGGGAATCTCGGATTACGGCCCGGCCGACGAGGCGCGCGAGACTCCGATCGAGCTCGCCCCCGGGGACGCTGTGGTCCATCACGGCTGGCTGATCCATCGCGCTGACCCGAACCGCTCCTCGACTCGCCACCGCCGCGGGTTCGCGCTCGTATACAAGAGCACCCGTTGCCAGGCCGATCCGGAGCTCCTGGCGCGGCACGCGGCAGACCTCAAGGCGCAGCACACCCAGATGGGACTGCAATCTGAAAAATAGCCCTAAATCACTAAATTAAAAAGCTTTAACCACTTTGTGAAAAAAATCACAAAAAAGCTTTGAAGGGTTCCGGGGCGATTCTTATAATGCCCGCCGCAAGGCACGGAGGATGGCGCGGGAAGACACTTGGAACCTCCTTTCCCGGGCCGGGGACGGCCTCCGCTCCTGATCCAGAGGGGCTCTACACCCACACACGCGAAGCATGGAAGACTCTTATCTGCAACCCTACCTGCCTATCGGGATCTACGCGGCGTTGGTGGCGCTGACCGGCGCCGGGCTACTCGGTGCCTCGCATTACCTGGGGCCGCGGGTGCGACAGGTGGTCAAGGAAACCCCCTATGAGTGCGGTGCCCCGCTGCTGGGAAGCGCCCGGGAGCGCTTCTCGATCAAGTTTTACCTGATCGCCATCCTTTTCGTCCTCTTCGATATCGAGGCCATATTCCTCATTCCGTGGGCCGTGATCTACCGGAAGCTCGGGCTCTACGGGCTCGTGGAAATGCTGGTGTTCATGACGGTCCTGGTGCTGGGCTTGTTCTATGCCTGGAGGCGAGGAGGCCTGGATTGGGACTAGAGAAGCTCTTCGGCGAGAGCCTCCTCACGACTTCGGTCAACTCGATCGTCAACTGGGCGCGAAAGAACGCTCTGTGGCCCATGCCGTTCGGTACCGCCTGCTGCGCGATCGAGATGATGGCCACACTCTCGGGTCGATATGATCTCTCGCGCTTTGGCGCCGAGGTGATTCGTTTTTCACCGCGCCAGTCGGATCTGATGATCGTTTCGGGCCGTATCTCGATCAAGATGATGCCGGTCCTGATCAAGATTTACGAACAGATGCCCGAGCCGAAATGGGTCATCTCCATGGGCGCTTGCGCCTCCAGCGGCGGCGTCTTCGACACCTACACACTCGTTCAGGGGGTCGACCAGTTCATCCCGGTCGACGTCTATATCCCCGGCTGGCCCCCCCGC